>Ga0075418_10000739_pt1 | contig 35571 bp, 29 predicted proteins | sample SoiMetdeltSBSDD2_FD_81776 | JGI IMG/M metagenome (GOLD analysis project Ga0075418, IMG submission 81776) | Bulk soil microbial communities from a Populus tree surrounding site in Tennessee, USA - Soil MetaG P. deltoides SBSDD2 | ecosystem: Environmental > Terrestrial > Soil > Tree plantation... | reverse complement strand
CTAGATCGTCCCGGCCGCGGGTTTCTTTTCAGCTTCGGGCTTGACCAGGTCCTCGCGCCGCAGGCCGAGCCACATGAGGAGGGGGCTCCCCACCAGCACCGAGGAGTAGATGCCGAAGCAGATGCCGATGGTGAGCGCGAGCGCGAAGTAGAAGAGCGTCTCGCCCCCGAAAATCAGCATGGAGCACACCATGAGCTGCGTGCAACCGTGCGTAATGATGGTGCGCGACAGCGTCGCGGTGATCGCGTGGTCGATGACCTGCGGCGTCGACATGCTGCGGAAGCGGCGGTTGCGGAAGCATTCTCGCACCCGGTCCATGACCACCACGGACTCGTTGACCGAGTAGCCGAGCACCGCCAGCACCGCGGCAAGCACCGGCAGCGAAAACTCCCACTGGAAGAGCGAGAAGCAGCCGAGGATGATCACGACGTCGTGCAGGTTCGCGATGATCGCCGACACCCCGAACTTCCATTCGAAGCGCAGCGCGAGATACGCGACGATGCCGAGCGAGACGAAGAGGAGCGCCAGCGCCGCGGCTTCGAACAGCTCCTTCCCCACCTGCGGCCCGACGAACTCCACGCGGCGCCTCTCCACCGACGCGTCCGCCTGCTTCAGCTCCGCCAGCACCTGCTCGGAGAGCTTTGCGCTCGTCACGCCCTCCTTGAGGGGGAGGCGGATCAGGACGTCGCGCGCGGTGCCGAAGTTCTGCACGGAAGCATCGGTGAAGCCGAGCCGGACCATCGCCTCGCGGATCTTGCCGAGGTCAGGCGGCTGCTGGTAGTTGAACTCCATCACCGTGCCACCGGTGAAGTCGACGCCGAAATGGAGCCCCCTGGTCGCGAGCGAGCCCACTGCGACCAGGAACGTGATCAACGAGATCACGTTGAAGATCAGCGCGTGGCGCATGAACGGGATGTCGCGCGTGATGCGGAAGAATTCCATACTCGGTCCTATCGTCCCTGAAGGATGAAGGATGAGGGATGAAGGATGACCTGTCCCCCGCTCTCCGCCTTCGGCTGTTTAACCCTGCTGGTCATCCTTGCACCTTCCACGTTCATCCTTTGGCGGCCGCCTCCGGCCGCCATACCTGCCCGATCGACACCTTTTCGAGCTTGCGCTGGCGCCCGTAATACAGGTTCACCATGGCGCGCGACACCATCACGGCGCTGTACATGGAGGTCAGTATCCCGAGACAGTGCACGACGGCAAACCCTTTCACGGGCCCGGAGCCGAGCAGGAACAGGAACACGCCCGCGATCAGCGTGGTCACGTTCGAATCCAGTATGGTGCCCCAGGCGCGGTCGTAGCCGGCGTAGATGGCGGCCTGCGGCGTGTTGCCGTTGCGCAGCTCTTCCCTGACGCGCTCGTTGATGAGCACGTTCGCGTCGATCGCCATGCCGAGCGTCAGCGCGATCGCCGCGATGCCGGGCAAGGTCAGCGTCGCCTGCAGCATCGAAAGCAGCGCCACCAGGAAGAGCAGGTTGGCGGCCAGCGCGATAACCGAGATTACGCCGAAAGCACCGTAGTAGAGAATCATGAACAGGGAAATCGCGCCGAATCCATACCACATCGAGTGAAAACCGAGGCGGATGTTCTCGGCGCCCAACGAGGGCCCGACGGTGCGCTCCTCGATGATTTCCATCGGCGCCGCGAGCGCGCCCGCCCGCAGGAGCAGCGCCACGTCGTGCGCCTCCTGCGTGCTCATGCGGCCGCTGATCTGGACGCGCCCGCCGCCGATCTCGGTGCGGATCACGGGCGCCGTCACGACCTCGCCTTTGCCCTTCTCGAACAGCAGGATCGCCATGCGCTTGCCCACGTTCTCGCGCGTTACCTGCTGGAAGATGCGCGCGCCGGTCCCGTCGAGGTTGATGTGCACTGCCGGCTCGCCGGTCTGGTTGTCGAAACCGGGCTGCGCGTCGTTGATCCGGTCGCCGGTCAGGACGACCTGCTTCTTCACGATGATGGGCTGGCCTTCGCGCTCGGTGTAGAGCTCGGTGTTGAAGGGCAGCTGCCCGGCCAGCGCCGCCTGCAGAACCGCCGGGTTGCTCATCGCCTCGTCCTCGACCATGCGCACCTCGAGCGTCGCGGTGCGGCCGAGTATGTCCTTTGCCTTGGCGGTGTCCTGCACGCCGGGCAGTTGCACGACGATGCGGTCCCCTCCCTGCTGCTGGACGATGGGCTCGGCCACTCCCAGCTCGTCGACGCGCTTGCGCAGCGTGGTGATGTTCTGCTGCAGCGCGAGGTCGTTGGCGCGCCGCTGCGCCTCGGGCTTCAACGTCGCCACTATGCGCGACTCGGCCCCGTCCTCGACGCTCCTCAACTCCAGGTCGGACATGGTCCGCGTAATCTCGTCCAGCGCCCGGTCGCGCATCGCGCGATCGCGGAACCGCACCGAGATCCCCGGTCCTTCGCGAGTTACACCGCTGTACTGGATCCGCTTGTCGCGCAGGCCGGTACGCATGTCGTTGCTGACCGCCTCCATCTTCTTGGCCAGCGCGCCCCGCATGTCCACCTGCAGGAGGAAGTGCACGCCCCCGCGCAGGTCGAGCCCGAGGTACATCGGCAGCGCGCCGATCGCCGTCATCCAGACCGGACTGTTGGAGAGGAGGTTCAGTGCGACCACGTAGTCCTCGCCGAACTGGGCCTGCAGGAGGTCCTTGGCCCTCAACTGCGTTTCACTGTCGGCGAGCCGTGCCTTGACGCCGTGGGCATCGAGAAAGATGCCGTTGGCGGATATGCCGCCCTCCTTGAGCGTCTTCTCCACGCGCGCCAGGAGCGCGGCGTCGGATTTGAGGGTCGCCCGGAGCGGCGAGACCTGCACCGCCGGCACCTCGCCGTAGAAGTTCGGCAGCGTGTAGACGAACGCCACCAGCAGCGTGAAGCCGATGAGGGCGTATTTCCAGAGCGGGTAGCGGTTCATCCTAGAGATTCTTGATCGTTCCCTTCGGCAGCACCAGCGATATTGCCGGGCGCTGCACCTGGACTTCCACGTTGTTCGCGATCTCCAGCGTGATGTAGCCTTCGGAGAGTTTCGTGATGCGGCCGAGAAGCCCGCCCGCCGTGATCACCTCGTCGCCCTTCTGCAGGGCTTCGATCATCGCTTTCTGCTCCTTCGCCCGCTTCATCTGGGGCCGTATCATCATGAAGTAGAGGACGCCGAACATGAGCAGGATGAGGATCATGCTTTCGAAACCGCCGCCCATGGCGCCGCCGGCTTGGGCATAGGCTGGACTGATCAACATGGGGTGGTGGCTCCGGGGAAATCTGCCTACGAGGCAGGTCTCTGAAAAGGCGGGAATTTTATCACGATTCTCCGTGCATCTGCGTCATAAATCCGCGGCTTGCACCGTCAGATCGGATACGAAATCGGCGAGACGCCGGGTCTCGATCGCCGCGCGCAAGCCCTGCATCAGCTCCTGGTAGTAGTGGAGGTTGTGCAGGGTATTCAACCGCGCGCCGAGGATTTCGTTCACGCGCTGCAGGTGATGCAGGTAGGCGCGCGTGAAATGGCGACAGGTGTGGCAGGCGCAATCCGGGTCGAGCGGATCGAGATCGGTCCGGTAGCGCGCGTTTCTCAGCTTCACCACGCCGCGCCGCGTGTAGACCCATCCGTTGCGCGCGTTGCGCGTCGGCAGCACGCAGTCGAACATGTCCACGCCCGCGGCGACGGCCGCTGCGATGTCGAGCGGCGTCCCGACACCCATCAGGTAGCGCGGCCGGTCGGCGGGCAGGAGGGGGACGGTGTGCCGCATGACGCGCATCATCTCGTCCTTCGGCTCGCCGACCGACAATCCCCCGATCGCGTACCCGTCGAAACCGATCGCCGTCAGGCCGGCGATGGACTCCTCGCGCAACGTCTCGTGCATGCCTCCCTGCACTATCCCGAAGAGCGCGTTCGCACTCCCTTCGTGGGCGCGGCGGGAGCGTTCCGCCCAGCGCAGGGACAGCCGCATGGAGTCGCGCGTCTCCTCCAGCGTGGACGGATGCGCGGTGCACTCGTCGAAGACCATCGCGATATCGGACTCGAGCGCGCGCTGGATACGAACGGACTCTTCCGGCGTGAGAAAGCACGGATCGCCGTTCACGGGAGACTGGAAGCGCACGCCTTCTTCCGAGATCCTGCGCAAGGCGCCGAGGCTCCATACCTGGAAGCCGCCGGAATCGGTGAGGATCGGGCCGTTCCAGCCCATGAAGCGGTTGAGCCCGCCGTGCGCCTCGATCACGTCGACCCCGGGCCGCAGCCACAGGTGAAACGTGTTGCCCAGTACGATCTGCGCGCCGATCTGCTGCAGCTCGCTCGGGCTCATCGCCTTCACCGTGCCGTAGGTGCCCACCGGCATGAAGGCGGGCGTGTCCACGCGCCCGTGAGGCAGCGTCAGCACGCCGCGGCGCGCGGGGCCGTCGGTCGCAAGCACCTCGAACTTCAATGAAACCGCCGCTGAACGCCGATTGACATCGCTTGTCCCGTCACTGGTCACTGGTCACTGGTCACTGGTCACTGGTCACTGGTCACTGGTCACTGGTCACAGGTCACAGGTCACAGGTCACTGCCTTTCGATCAGCATCGCGTCCCCGTAGCTGAAGAAACGATAACCGCTCTCGATCGCGCGCCGGTAGGCGGCGCGGATATTCTCCATGCCGCCGAATGCCGATACCAGCATGAGCAGCGTCGACTTCGGGAGGTGGAAATTGGTGAGGAGCCGGTCGACCACCCGGAAGCGGTAGCCCGGGAGTATGAAGAGGCTGGTGTCGCCGTCTCCCGCGGCGAGCGTTCCGCCCGCGGCCGCCGACTCCAGCGCCCTCAACGTCGTCGTGCCCACCGCGAGCACCCGCCCGCCGACCGCCCTGGCGCGCGCGATGGCGTCGACCGCGGCCTGCGGGACACGATAGCGCTCACGGTGCATGTGATGCGCGGCAAGGTCCTGCGAACGCACCGGCTGGAACGTGCCCGCCCCCACGTGCAGGGTCAGGTACGCGAGTCCGGCGCCGCGCCGCTCCAGCTCCTCGAGCAGCGCCTTGTCGAAGTGCAGTCCTGCCGTCGGCGCGGCAACCGCCCCCGCCTCGCGCGCATAGACGGTCTGGTAGCGCTCCGCGTCCCGCTCGTCCGCGGCGCGCGACACGTACAGCGGCAGCGGCACCGATCCGTGGCGCTCGAGCAGCGCGTACACGTCGTTGCACCCCTCGAAGCGCAGCCGGTACAGCTCGCCATCGCGCTCGATCACGCGCGCTTCGATCCCGTCCGCCAGCTCGAGCGCGCTCCCCGGCTTCGGCGCGTGGTTCACCCCCACCTGCGCGAGCACCTCGTCCGGCCCCAGCACGCGCTCGACCATGACCTCGACGCGACCGCCCGTTCTCTTGCGCCCGGCGAGGCGCGCGTTGATGACGCGGGTGTCGTTCAGTACAACGACGTCGCCGCGCGCGACGAGGCCGGCGAGGTCGCGAAACCGCAGGTCGGTGCATCCGCCGGTAACGCCGTCGAGATGCAACAACCGGCTCGCGCCGCGCTCCGCAGGGGGAAACTGCGCGATCAACTCCTGCGGCAGCTCGTAGTCGAAGTCGTCCCGGCGCATCGCCGCATTATAAGAGGCGTGACCAGTGACCAGTGACCGGGAAGCCGGCGTGTTAGCAAAGATATCGTGCGGTGCTGCGATGAGATGGTGCCGGGAGAGAGAATCGAACTCTCATGGTGTTGCCACCGCGGGATTTTGAGTCCCGTGCGTCTACCAATTCCGCCATCCCGGCACGAAGCGCGGATTATCGCGCATTCCCCATAGCCCCAACAATAAAGCGCATGCCACCGGTCACCGTGATCGCATCCGATCAGGAGGCGATGAACTCGCGTATCACCGCCATCGCCTGCTCCGGTGCGTCCGCGATCACGCCGTGCCCGCACCCGGGAAAGCGCTCGCAGCGCGCTAACTCCCGTGGCAGGGCACCGGCGATCTCCTCCTGACAGGCGATCGGTATCATCGGATCGTCCTCGCCGCCGAGCACCAGCGTAGGGCATTGGATGCGGCTCAAGACCGGGAAGAAATCGAAGTTGAGCCCCTCTCCACCTGTGCGCATGAACCATATGTGGACATCGGGGCGGAGGATCGCGCGCTGAACGAACGCCTGATCGCGCGGCCGACGGGTGTAGACGGGAAAGGCAAGGCGGACCCACTCGTCCAGCAACGCCTCATCGAGCTCGCCCCCGTAGAACCGGCGCCGGGCAAGCGCGCCGACCTCGGGCCCGCCGAGCTTCTCGAAGAGCGCAACCCGCTCGGCGATATGCGAGCCGCCTGCCGCTTCAGTGCTGATCAGAATCAGCCGCCCGGGATGTTCCGGGTGCCGGGTGGCGTAAGCCAGAGCGACCATGCCGCCGAAGGACGTGCCGAGAACGATCGGTCGCGTTATTCCGACCGCATTGCAGAACGCCCATACGTCGTCACCCCACTGGCCCAGGTTCCACCTCTCGCGCGATCCGCGGTCGCTGCGTCCACAGCCGCGGTGGTCCAGGTAAACGACCTGCGCGATGTCGGCGAGCTGCGAAAACCGCGGCTTGTAGGTGGTGTGGTCGACGCCCGGTCCGCCATGAAGCAGCAGAAGCGTCGGCTTCTCACGCATGGCGGGTCCGTCCGGCACAAGTTGCGCTCCCTCCACGTCGAAGAAGAGCTGCACACCGTTTACGGATACATGCATTCGGAATTCTCGATGGCGATGAGGCGACGACAGAGTCCTCGCCGCAAACCCGCTGTAGGGGATCCCCTTACAGCAATTGTCGGCTTCACCCGACTGCCTCCTTTTCCCTACTGTAGGTAGTTTCAAAGGAGGCGCCCCGCGCCGGCCGCACAACCATCATAACGAGGAGGTGATCGGATTTCCACGAAACCAGCGGCACGACCTTCGTAACAAACTCACCGAGAGAAGCACCCGCGCTCAACGGCGCAACCCGCCGAGCGGCCAACCCACATTTTTGAGGATCATGGAGGCTCACATGCAAGCAAGAATCACAACCAGGCCCGTGCACGACGTCATTGCCGCGATCCACGCTCTCAATCTCGAATCGGTCAAGGTCAGGATAATGGACGCCGATCTGGGAGAAGGCTGGACGCGCGAATATGCCGACAGCGTCGAGGCCGCCTACAGGACCTACCTGACGATGCTCGTGAAGTATCCGGATTGCGCGGAGGACATTCTACTCAGCAAGGATGTGGATGAATTCTGGCATACGCATATTCTGCAGACGATGAAGTATGCCGATGACTGCGAGAGCGTGTTCGGCCAGTTCCTGCACCACTCGCCGCACGTCGGCGAAGTTACCGCCGCCGACCACCAGCACAGGGCGAAGCAGGCCGAGAAGACCCGGCAGCTGTACGAGCGGGAATTTGGCGGTGAACTGGATGCCGTCGCCGCCTGGTCGGGGAATTCGATCCAGGCCGGAGCGGCGGCAATGTCCAATGTCGGACTGCACGCGGAAGATGCCGCCATGTCGAATGTGGCGATCCGCTCCGAGCGCGCCGCCATGTCCAACGCCGCCATTCGTGCGGGAGCGGCGGCAATGTCCAATGCCGCGATTCGCGCGGGCGCAGCCGCCATGTCCAACGTCTCGTTCCGGGCGGAAAACGCCGCCATGTCGAATGCGGCGATCCGCTCCAGGCACGCCGTCATGTCCAATGCCGCTATTCGAGCGGACGCGGCGGCAATGTCCAATGCCGCGATTCGCGCGGAAGCTGCCGCCATGTCCAACGTCTCGTTCCGGGCGGAAAACGCCGCCATGTCGAATGCGGCGATCCTTCCGGAGCACGCTGCGATGTCGAACGTAGGCCTCCGTGACGGCAGCGCGGCAAGGCACAGCGCGGTCGCCCGGGCATAGCTTTCACTTGCACGCGGACATTGCCAAGGCCGGAGAAATCCGGCCTTTTTTTCGGCCCGAGCGCGGAGAGCGATTCCACACCAACCAATGTTGCATAATTACCTGCTGTGGTCCTTTCCGCCATCGCGGAGCCAGCTCCGGGGTTCAGGGGAAGCCCGGACGCAACAGGATGACGATGTGACAACAGCCGCTGCTCCTGCCGCCGCCAAGGCCGCGCGGCGGTTCTTTCAGCCGGCCGCGCTGCCGTGGCTTATTCTCGCCGTCGGAATCCCTGCCTCGTTCCTGCTGTTCACGCTCATCAAGGGTTCCGTCGAGAATGTCGCCCGCCTGCGGTTCGAGCGAGAGGCAAACGACGCGAACGCCATCATCGATGGACGGCTCCGCTCGTACAGCGACGTCCTCTACGCGCTGCGGGCCCTGTTCTCGAGCGAGGAGCCGGTCGGCCGGGTGCGCTTTCATCGTTTCGTGACGTCGCTCGACCTGAAACAGCGGTATCCCGGCTTCCTGTCGCTCAACTATGCCGCGCACGTGCGCGCCCCGGACAGGAAGCGCTTCGAGGAAGCCGTGCGGATCGATTCAAGCCTCGATCACCGGGGCTATCCCCAATTCGCCATCAAGCCTCCGGGCGAGCGCCCGGAGTATTTCGTGCTCGTGTATCTGGAGCCGATGCAGGGATACGAGTTCGCCTTTGGCCTGGACCTCGGGGCGAACCCGATGGCCAGGGAGCCGGAAAAAGTGGCGGAAGCCGTCAACTTGCATCGGGACAGCGGGAACCTGAGCGCGTCGGCTCAGCCGTTGCGGGTCAAGCAGCGGAGCGAAGCAATCTACCTTGCGATGCGACTCGCCGTCTACCGTCAGGGGATGCCGAGCAACACCGTGGAGCAGCGGCGGGCCGCCTACATCGGCTCGGTCGGTGCCGCGTTCGACGTGGAATATCTGATGAGAGAAGCGCTCAACGACGAGATGCTCCGCTACATGCGCCTCAGGCTGTACGACGCCGGGGCATCGGGCGGGCAGCGCGATCCCGCCCCCCCGGGAGAACCACGGCTTCTCTTCGACAGCTTTCGATTGAGTGGCCGCGGATCCGGCGGAGCCGAGATTGGTCCTCCCGGGGCCGAGTTCGTTCACGTGCTGCCGGTCGAGATTGCCGGCCGGGTCTGGAATTTCCAATATAGCGCGCCCAAGAACGCGATCATCAGCGATATCGACCGGCTGCTGCCGCCCGCAGTATTGACGGGCGGCATTCTGTTCAGCTTGCTGGTGTTCGGCGTGCTCTACTTCCTGGCATCCTCTCGCAGCAGAGCGGTCGATATCGCCAATGAAATAACCAAGGATCTGCGTGCGAGCGAGGAAGAATTGCGCGCGTCCGCCGAGCAGCTGCAGGCGCTGTCGCGACGCCTCGTGGAGGTGCAGGAATCCGAACGCAGGGAGCTTGCGCGCGAGCTTCACGACCGGGTGGGCCAGGACCTCACGGCGCTCAGCATCAGCCTCGATATATTGAGGACGCAGCTCCCCGACAAGAGCGGCGAAGCGATGCGCTCGCGCATAGACGACGCGGCCGCGCTGCTCGATGCGACGGCCGGCACCATCGAAAACGTGATGTCGGAGCTCCGGCCGCCGATGCTCGACGACTACGGACTGCTACCGGCGTTGCAGTGGTACGCCGCGGAATTCTCAGGTCGCACCGGCATCGAGGTCAAGGTGCACGGCGACGAGGGCATGGAGCGCCTGCCGCAGGCCAGCGAGATCGCGCTTTTCAGAATCACGCAGGAGGCGCTCACCAATGTGGCGAAGCACGCCCACGCGACACGCGTTGAAATCGGCCTCGAGCATACGGACACAGGGTTTACACTCTCGATACGGGACGACGGCGTCGGACTGGAGTCCGGCGCCGCACCCGTGGCGGGACGGCGACAGGGATTGGGAATGGTGACCATGAGGGAACGGACGCAGTCCGCCGGCGGACGGTTCGAGATCGCCAGCGTGACCGGCGGGGGAACCCGCGTGGTAGTGCGTATTCCCCGCACATGACTATCCGGGTTCTCATCGCGGATGACCACGGCGTCGTCGCCGACGGGCTCAAGTTCATCGTCGAGGCGCAGGCGGACATGGAAGTCATCGCCTGCGTCCAGGACAGCCGCGAGGCCGTGCGGCTCTCGATAGAGAGACGCCCGGACATCGTCCTGATCGATCACGCGATGCCGCTCCTGAACGGCGCCGAGGCGACCCATTTGATCCGCGAGCGTTGTCCCGAAACCCACGTAATCATCCTTTCGATGTACTCCAATCGCGTGCACGTCCTGCGCGCGCTGCAAGCCGGCGCGAGCGGCTACGTCGTCAAGAAATCGGCCGCGAAGGAGGTGGTCGAGGCGATCAGGGCCGTGCACAAGGGCGAGCGCTATCTCAGCAAGGAGCTGGTCGAGGTCGTGCTCGATCAGGTCGCGCACAAGGCGGCCTCCGAAGACCCGCTGGAACGCCTGAGCTCCCGCGAGCGCCAGGTGCTGCAACTGCTCGCGGAAGGGCATCCGGTCGCCCATATCGCCGTCACACTTTCGCTGTCGCCCAAGACCGTGGAAACCTATCGCGCGCGGATGATGGAAAAGCTCGAGATCCACGATTTCGCCACCCTGGTCAGGTTCGCGATCCAGCACGGCATCACGCCGCTGGAGTAGCAGGAAACGGGCGCCTCCGCCTGTCAGGGAATCCCCGACGCCGGTTGTCAGCAGCGCCCGACAGCGTCGGTTTCACATCCTTCGGTACATTGGAGCGGATCTCCCGCGTTCCGGCGCCACGCCGCGGCGCGGAACCCGCGCGCAAGCGTTTACCGAAGGAGGGTGACCGATGAACACGGATACCTTGCAGAACCCCGTCGCATTGGTGGTGGAGGATCACGACGCCGTCCGGCGGGCCCTGTGCGACCGCATCCAGGCCTCGTTCGCCCAGTTCCGCTTCCGCGAGGCGGGCAGCGTGGTTGAGGCGCTGAAGATCGTCGAGACGGAAAAAGTGGACATCGTCCTCATGGATTTCCGGCTGCCGGGCATGGACGGGGTAGACGGGACGCGCATGGTGCTCGAGCGCTCGCCCGGCACGCCCGTCGTCATGGTCTCGGGCCTCGACGACACCAGCCATCGCTCCGCCGCGCGCAAGGCGGGCGCGAGGGAATTCGTGTCCAAACGCGCGATCGGCAGCGAGCTCATCCCCGCGATCTCGCGCCTGGTGAATTGCGGAATCGCGCGCAGCGCATGACCATCCGCCACATGCCTGCCGGCCCGGCGCGGCGCTCATGACCGAGCCGCTGCGAGTCCTCATGCTCGAGGATCTGAAGAGCGATGCCGAGCTGGAATTGCGCGAGCTGCGGCAGTTGCGGCGCGCGCTGGAATTCCGGCGCGTCGAGACCCACGACGACTTCCTGCGCGCGCTGGTGGAGTTCCGCCCGGATATCATCCTCTCCGACTTCAGCATGCCGCACGCCTTCGACGGGCTGATGGCACTCGACCTCGCGCGCGAGCATGCTCCCGGCGTCCCGTTCGTCTTCGTCTCGGGCACTATCGGCGAGGACCGCGCGATCGACGCCCTGCGGCGCGGCGCCACCGATTACGTGGTGAAGGACCGCCTGAACCGCCTGGTGCCGGTCGTCCTGCGCGCCCTGCAGGAAGCGGACGAGCGCGTGGCGCTGCGGCGCGCCGAGCTGTGGCGCGACGGCCAGAACCGGATCCTCGAGTCGATCGCGACCGGCGCTCTCCTGGCGGAATCGCTGCGCCAGCTCGTGCTGGCGATGGAGTCCCAGAGCCCGGGGATGCTGTGCTCCATACTGCTGCTCAACACGGACGGCACGCGCCTGCGCACGAGCGCCGCGCCGAGCCTCCCGGAGGCGTACAACCGCGCCGTCGACGGGATGCCCGTAGGCCCGGCGGTCGGCTCCTGCGGCACGGCGGCCTGGCGCGGGGAGCAGGTAATCGTGGCCGATATCGCCACCGATCCGCTGTGGAAGGACTACCGCGATCTGGCGGCCGCCCACGGATTGCGCGCGTGCTGGTCGACGCCGATACTCTCCCGCGACGGCACCCTGCTCGGCACCTTCGCCAATTACTTCCGGGTCCCGCGCGAGCCGTCTCACTCGGAGCTGGAGCTCGCGGCATCCGCGACGCACATCGCCCGCATCGCGCTCGAAAAGCGCCGGGACGAGACGGAGATACTCAGGGCCAAGGAGCGCCTCGACCTCGCGCTGGAAGCCTCCGGCGTAGCGCTGTGGGACATCGACGTCACGTCGGGGCGCGTCTACCTGAGCGAGCACTGGGCACGGATGCTGGGGTACGACGCGCGGGCAACGGTAACGACGGTTCCCGAGCTGGCGGAGCTCGCGCATCCCGAGGACCGGCAGGTGCTCCTCGATCATTCGGTGGACATCGTCCGGGGGCGCCGCGCGAGCTACGACGTGGAGTACCGCGTCGCCGCAAGGAACGGCGAATGGCGATGGGTATTGAGCCGCGGCAAGGTCGTCGAAAGAGCGGGCGACGGGCGCGCTGTGCGCGTCATCGGAACGAGCGTGGATATCACCGCAGGCAAGCTCCAGGAGCAGCGCATCGCGCGCCTCTCCCGGATCCATGCCGTGCTCTCCGGGATCAACTCCGCCATCGGGCGCACGCGGGACCGGCAGGAGCTGTTCGGCGAGGCGTGCCGCATCGCCGTGGAGGACGGAAACCTCGGAGTGGCCTGGATCGGACTGCTGGACCCCGCGACGCTCGAAGTGGCGCCGGTCGCCTGGGCGGGACTCGCTACCGGCGAGATAACGCACCTGACGGGCAGCGCGCGCGGGGACGTTCCGCAAGGCCAGGGAACGATAGGTCGCGCGATCCGCGAGCGCCGACCGGTGCACGAGAACGACCTCGCCGCGGATCCCTCGGTCGACGCAGGGACACGGCAGGTAGCGCTTCGGCTGGGCTTTCACTCGGAGGTCGCGCTGCCGCTGCTGGTCGAGGACCGGGTGGCGGGAACGCTCTCGCTTCTGGCGCGCGAGGCGGGATTCTTCACCGACGAGGAGATGAAGCTCCTGACGGCGCTCGCCGACGACATCTCGTTCGCGCTGGAAGCCATCGCGCGCCGCGAGAAGCTCGACTACCTCTCCTATTACGATGCTCTCACCGACCTGCCCAACGGCACGCTTTTCATCGACCGCGCACGCCAGCAGATGCGCGCACGCAACGGCGAGCCGCTGATGGTCGCCCTCGTCCTGCTCAATCTCGAGCGCTTCCGCAACATCAACGAGACGTTCGGGCGCCACGGGGGCGACGAGCTGCTGAAGGTGGTCGCCCGCCGGCTCGAGCACGCGTTCCAGGGAAAAGACTATCTCGCGCGCCTGGGCGCCGATACGTTCGGCGTAGTGGTGCGTGGTTTGCGCGACATCCCCGCCCTCGTGCACGTCGTGGAAAACCAGCTCCTCGGCTGCTTCCGGGAGCCGTTCGGCCTGCAGGGCACGGAGCTGAGGGTCGCGGCGCGAGCCGGCATCGCGATATACCCGGTCGACGGCGAGGACGCCGATACGCTGTTCAAGAACGCCGAGGCGGCGCTGAAGAAGGCCCGGGAGTCCGGCGAGCAGCACCTGTTCTACGCCGCGGAGATGAACGCGCGCGCCGCGCATGCGCTGTCGCTGGAGACCCGCCTGCGCAAGGCGGTCCAGGACCAGCAGTTCGTGCTGCACTACCAGCCCAAGATCGACCTGGCGACCGACGAGATCTGCGGCCTGGAGGCGCTGATACGCTGGAACGACCCGGAGACGGGCCTGGTGCCGCCCATGCAGTTCATTCCGCTGCTCGAAGAAACGGGAATGATCCTGGAGGTCGGGCGGTGGGCCATCCGGCGCGCGCTGTCCCAGCGCGGCGAATGGCGCGGCCAGGGTCTGGTCCCGCCGCGTATCGCGGTCAACGTCTCGGCGTTGCAGCTTCAACAACGCGATTTCTCGGACATGGTGATCGCCGCCGTGCGAGAGGACGGCGGCGCCGATGCGCTGGAAGTGGAGGTCACAGAGAGCCTGCTCATGAAGGACGTCCAGGCGAGCATCACCAAGCTCTCCGCCGTGCGCGAGCGGGGAGTGCCGGTCGCGATGGACGATTTCGGCACCGGCTATTCGTCACTGAGCTACATCGCGCGCCTGCCGATCAACTCGGTCAAGATCGACCGCTCGTTCATCATGGGCATGGCGGGCGGACCCCACGACATGGCCATCGTGACGACGATCATCGCCCTCGCACATTGCCTGAATCTCAAAGTGACTGCAGAGGGGGTCGAAACCGGAGAGCAGTCGCGCCTGCTGAAGCTCCTGCGCTGCGACGCGGCACAGGGCTATCTCTTCAGCAAGCCCCTCCCCGCCGCCGACATCGCCCGCTTGCTGGCGGTAGAGGCACAGGAAATACGCGAGCCTTCCAGCGCGCCGGGCCCGGCCGGACCACGGCACTAGGTTGCGCCGTCAGGCGCTGGGCGGCGCGGTATCCTTGAACGACGGGCGCTGCGCGAGACGATCCGTCAGCTTCTGGAGGTTGGGATAGGCCTTGCGCCAGTTGAGATCCGGAAGCCGCAGGTCCAGGTAGCCGAGCGAGCAGGCGACGGCGATGTCGGACAGGCTGTACGCCTCTCCGCACCAATTGCGTGCGCCAAGATCTTCCGACATGGTGGCGAGCGCCCGATCGATCTTGCCCTGTTGCCGGGCGATATTCCGCGCCAGCTGCTGGGTGGCCACCCGTCGCTTCTCGGCGACAAGCGCCACGATGGCGTCGGTGCAGCCGTCCGCGAGCGCCTCCCAGCGCCGGACCTGGATGCGCTGGCGTATGTCGTCGGGGATCAGCCGTGCCACCGGGCTTGCGCTGTCGAGGTATTCCACGATCACCCGCGAATCGAAGATCGTCGTGCCGTCGTCGGTGATGAGAACGGGCACCTTGCCGAGCGGGTTGTATTCGGGAACCTTGGTGTCGGCGTCGCCCGGAGCATCCACCACGAATTCGTACTCGATGCGCTTCTCGGTCAGAACGATCCGCACCTTGCGTGTGAAGGGGCTGGAGGGCGTTCCGATGAGCTTCATCTGGTGGACTGGCGGAAAAGAAAAGCGGGCGCCATTATAGCATCGCCCAATCGCGCGGCCAGAAAATCCGCGGGTATCCTCGGGCTTGACGCTGCTTCGACGCGGGTAGTACGCTAGCCGGCGAGTAATTCCTTTCCTTTCAACATTCCGGAGCCAACATGAACGCACCAGCCGAAAAATTCATCCTGTTTCTCCAGCCTGGGTGAAGCAGCTGCCTCAGAGCGAAAGAGTTTCTTTCGAAAAAACAGATAGACCACGTCGTCATCGATGTGGCGAACGATCCCGGCGGCCGTGAGAAGCTGCTCGCCCTGGGACTCCGCAACGTTCCGGTCGTCGCGAAGGGCAAGAGCTACGTCTTCGGCCAGAACCTGGAAGACGTCGCGGAATTCGTCGGGCTGCAGGGCACGGGCCACAAGCCGCTGCCGCCCACCGAGCTCATCCGGAAGTGGGAAATCGCGCTGCGCGCGGCCCAGCGCTACGTGCGCCAGATGCCCACCGAGCGCCTCGAAGAGCTCGTGATCCCGAACCGGCCGCGCTCGATCCGGCTGATGAGCCACCATATCTTTCGTATCGGCGAGGCCTTCCTGGAGTCCGCGACTCAAGGCAAGGAATACGCCATCGCACACGCCAACAAGGCGCCGGCGGACGGAACCTTCACCACCGGCGACCAGATCGCGGGCTACGGCGAGGAAGTCATCGGCCGGCTGCGCAAGTGGTGGGACCAGGTGCCGGACAAGTCGCTCAAGAACGAGATCAAGACCTACTACGGCATGCAGCCGATGCACATGGTGTTCGAGCGCTCGACCTGGCATTCGGCCCAGCACTCGCGGCAGTTGATACACGTGCTCGAGCGCTTCGGCATCGAGCCCAACGGGCGGCTCACTCCGGAGGATCTGGCGGGGCTGCCGCTGCCGGAAAGACTTTTCGAGTGATCCGTGACCGGTGACCAGTGACTGGTAAAAAGCCGCGCGATGCGCGGCTTTTTCGTTTGCGCTAGACTGTCAGCCCCGCATGCGTTCATTGCTCGCACCGCGTCCCACGCCGTTCGCTGCCCAGCCGGGAGCGGCACCGCCATGCTGAATGGCGCGTCATCCGCGCGTCGCGCGATCCCCGCTCTCGACCGCCTCCTCAGGCTTCCGGCAATCGACGCGCTCGTTGCGCGTTACGGCCGCGCGTCGGTAACCGATACCGCCCGTGCGCTGCTCGTCGAGCTGCGTGGAGCGCTCGGCTCGCAGGCGCCCGCGGCAGCTTCCTTTGACGAGGAGCGATTCGTCGGCGATTGCGCCGCGCGACTCGCCCGTGACGCGCAGCCCTCGCTCCGACCCGTCATCAACCTGACGGGCACGGTGCTGCACACGAACCTGGGCCGCGCGATCATGCCCGAAGCCGCGGCACGCGCGGTCGCGCAGGCGATGACACACCCGGTGAACCTGGAGTTCGATCTCGAAGGCGGCGACCGGGGGGAGCGCGACTCGCACGTCGAGCGCCGGTTGACCCGGTTGACGGGCGCCGAAGCAGCGCTGGTCGTCAACAACAACGCCGCCGCGGTATATCTCACGCTCAACACGCTGGCCCTGCGCAGGGAGGTACCGGTATCGCGCGGCGAGCTGATCGAGATCGGCGGCGCCTTCCGCATGCCGGACATCATGGCGCGCGCGGGGGTGAAGATGGTCGAGATCGGCACCACCAATCGCACGCACCTCAAGGACTACGCCGGCGCCATCACCCCGCGGACCGCTGCCCTGATGAAGGTGCACACCAGCAACTACGCGGTCCAGGGATTTACGGCCGCGGTATCCGAGGAGAAGCTCGCCAGGCTGGCGCACGAGCACAAGCTGCCGCTCATTACGGACCTGGGCAGCGGCATGCTGGTGAACCTCGAGGATTACGGGCTGCCGCACGAGCCCACGCCGCGCGAAGCGCTCACCGCCGGCGCCGACGTGGTGACGTTCAGCGGCGACAAGCTGCTCGGCGGGCCGCAGGCCGGTCTCGTCATCGGCCGGAAGGACCTGATCGAGCGCCTGCGCAGGAATCCCCTCAAGCGCGCCCTGCGCGTGGACAAGATGACTCTTGCCGCGCTCGACGCGGTGCTCGGGCTCTACAGCGACCCGGAGCGTCTGCGCCGCGAGCTGCCGACACTGAATTTCCTCACGCGTCCGGCAGCCGAGATCGAAGCGCAGGCCCGCAGGCTGCTGCCCGCGGTCGCGGCTGCGGTATCCGGGAAAGCCGAGGCCGCGCCCGTTTCCTGCATGAGCCAGATCGGCAGCGGCTCGCTGCCCGTGGACCTGCTGCCGAGCGCGGGCATCGCGATCACCGCGCCCGGCAAGCGCCGCGGCGCGCTGGCCGCGGTCATTTCGAGCGCGTTCCGTGCCCTGCCGGTTCCGATCATCGGCCGCGTCAAGGACGGGGCGTTCATAATGGATTTACGATGTCTCGTGCACGAGCAGGAGTTCGTGGAGCAGCTGCAGCATCTCGACTTGAAAGACAATTGAGAAGTGACTCGTGACCGGTGACTCGTGACTCGTAAAGACCTCAGGAAGAAGATGTCGGGTCACGTGTCACGTGTCACGTGTCACGCCGTTCCCGCATGATAGTCGCCACCGCCGGACATATAGATCACGGCAAGACGCTCCTCGTGAAGACGCTGACGGGCGTGGATACCGACCGCCTGCCGGAGGAGAAGGCGCGCGGCATCTCCATCGACCTGGGCTTCGCCTATCTCCCGCTCGACGGCGGCGGGCTGATCGGCTTCGTGGACGTGCCAGGGCACGAGCGCTTCATACGCAACATGCTGGCCGGCGTGTGCGGCATCGATTACGCGCTGCTGGTCGTCGCCGCCGACGACGGGGTCATGCCCCAGACCATAGAGCACCTGCACATACTCGATCTCCTGGGCGTGCGCGAGGGCTCGGCCGTCATCACCAAGATCGACCGCGTTCCCGCCGAGCGGGCGCAGCAGGTGGAACGGGAAGTCGCCGCGCTGCTGGAGGGCACGGTGCTTGCCGGCATACCGGTACTGCCGGTCTCCGCGGTAACACAGGCGGGCATCGCGACCTTGCGCGAGCGGCTGGTCGCGGCGGCACGCGCGCGGGCGGCGCGCGCTACCGAGGGCCAGCACTTCCGGTTTGCAATCGACCGCGCTTTCACGATCGCCGGCAGCGGCACGGTGGTGACCGGCACGGTGTTCAACGGCAGCGTAGCGACCGGGGACAGGCTCGTGATCTCGCCGAAGGGCGCGGCGGTGCGGGTGCGCAGCATACAGATACGCGGGGTCGCCGCCGCGCGCGCGCACGCCGGCGAGCGTTGCGCCCTCAATCTCGCGGGAAGCGATCTCGAAACGGTCGCGCGCGGCGACTGGGCGCTGGCCGAGGCGATACACGCGCCGACGCAGCGGCTGGACGCGCGCGTGACCCTGCTCGCGGGAGAGCCGCTGGAGCACTGGACCCCCTTGCACCTCCATCTCGCAACCGCGGACGTTACGGCGCGCATCGCGATACCCAAGGGCGCCACCATAGCGCCCGGCGAGTCCGCGCTCGCTCAGCTCGTCCTCGACAAGCCGGTGGGCGCGCTGAACGGGGACCGCTTCATCCTGCGGGACCAGTCAGCCCGCCGGACGCTGGGAGGCGGCGTGGTGCTCGATCCGTTTGCGCCTTCCGCCCGGCGTGCCGCTCGTACACGCCAGGCTGAGCTGCCCGCGTTCGAATCGGGCACCCTGGAGGGCGCGCTCGGGACGCTGCTGGATACGGCGGAGACGGGCGTGGACCTCGCCCGCCTCGAGCGCGTGTTCAACGCGACGCCTGCCTACGCCCAGGGCGTATATGGGAAAGCCGGCATCGCGGTGTTGGGGAAAGAGCGCCGCATCGCTCTCAGGCAGGATCGCTACGGCGAGTTGCGCGAGCGCACGCTCGCCGCGCTCGCGGATTTCCACCGCTCGCAGCCGCAGGCGCTCGGCATGGAGACCGAAGCGCTGCGCAAGAGCATCGCCCCGCGTCTAGCGGCCGAGGCGTACCAGTCGCTTCTGCGCGCCCTCGCGGACGAGCGCAAGCTGGAGCTTGCCAGCTCGACGGCGCGCCTCACCGGGCACAACGCCACGTCGAACCCCGAAGACGAGAAGCTGTGGCAGATCGTGCTGCCGGCGCTGCAGGCGGGAGGCGCCTCCCCGCCGACGGTAACCGAGCTCGCCGTCGCTTTGAAGCTGAAGGAAGCGACGCTCAAGGATTTCCTGCACCGCAAGAGCCGCGGCGGCGACCCGTTGCGCGTCCCGCCCGATCGCTTCTACCCGCGCGCGACGCTCGCTGCGCTCGCCGCCACCGCGGCCGAGGTCGCGAAAGCGAGCACCAACGGCCTGTTCACCGCCGCGCAGTACCGTGACGCGACGGGCACGGGCCGCGGACTCGCGATCCAGATCCTGGAAGTCCTCGACGGGCTCGGCATCACCCAGCGCCTGGGCGACGCGCGCAAGATGCGCAAGGATCCCACGGTGGTGCTGGGTGCCGCCGCCCCGTTCAAGGCCATCGCCAAAGCTCCCGGCCAGGCGACGGGAGCACAGGCCCCATCGAACCGCCCGGGCGGAAAGCCGCCGCCGACGCGGCGATACTGAACAACCAAGGAACGACACCATGGCACAGTCAAACTACGATCTCATCGTGATCGGCGAAGGCATCTCCGGGCTTACCTGCGCGAATCACGCCGCGCGGGCGGGGCTCAAGGTGGCGACGTTCGAGTCAAACCTGTTCGGCGGGCTGGTTATCAACATCAACGAGCTCGAGGGCTATCCCGAAGACCGCCAGACTTCCGGCGCCGAATTCGCTTCCGAGCTGGTGGAGGCGAATGGCGGTCTCAACATCGACAGCGTGCAGGAGCCGGTCACGTCCGTGAACGCGGCGGGCAGCGGCTTCGAGGTGAAAACCGGCGGCGCGCGCTATGCCGCGCGGCAGGTAGTGGCGGCGTCTGGTGCGCGGTTGAAGAAGATCGGGGTCCCGGGTGAAGCCGAATACGAGGGGCGCGGCGTCTCGCAATGCGCGGACTGCGACGGGCCGATGTTCCAGAACGAGGAAGTGGCGGTGGTGGGCGGCGGCGACGCGGCGCTGCAGGAAGCGCTCGTGCTCGCGAAGTACTGCGGAAAGGTCCACGTGTTGAATCGCGGCGAGCGGCTGCGCGCCCGGCAGCACTTCGTGGACCTGGTTTCCGCAGAGCCGAAGATTTCGATCGTGCACAACACCGTCCTCGATGCGATACTGGGCGGCAAGATGGTCGAGAAAATCCGCATCCACGGGACGCAGGACAACCAGGCGCGGGAGATGCCGTGCGCGGGCGTGTTCGTGAACATCGGGCTCACGCCCAACTCGGATTTCCTGCCGCAGGAAGTGAAGCGCGACGGGCACGGCGGTGTCGTGACCGGCGACGCCTTCGAGACGTCGGTCAAGGGCATATGGGCGGCAGGCGCGGTGCGGAGCGGCTATAGCGGTCTGCTCAAGGATGCCGCCGCGGAAGCCAGGCGCGCAGCGGAGGGTGCGGTCGCGCGGTTGAAGGGATGACCGGTGACGCGTGACTCGTTTTCTGCCTTCCTTCGCGCCCGAATCAGCCCGAGTGGGAACTACCGCCCGTTGTCGGCTCGCCCGCCGGTTACCGCATTCCACAACAGCACGACGACCACGATGGGCAGCACAACGATCCTGATGAGCCAGGCGAAGCTCACAATCGATATCTCAGTAAGCATGTTCTCTCTCGTTGGTTGCTGCATGGCAAGTGCCTCTCCGATGGATCCCATTGTCGAGGGCAGCGGTCGCTTCCGCGACGGCATACGCCACGTCCCGGATGAGAGAAATTCACACGTATGCGACGCGCGACAGAGAAGCGGTGAGAAATCGCACTTCTGAACCGCGAACTGGTGAGGGCTACGGATTGCACTCACCTTTCCCCTACGCGTTACAATGGCGCTAAGTACTTGATTGAGCAGGTACGGAAGGGAATCGCCCCCGGTGGGGCGGCCGGACTTCAAACCCGGTTGGGGCTGCTGGCAGTCCTTCGTGGGTTCGACTCCCACTCTCTTCCGCCAGTTTTCCGGGCATCCGCGGGAAAACTGGCCAGGGACTGGGGACTGGAATGTCCAGTCTCGAGTCTCGGGTCCCTGGTCTCTCTTAGTGATCGATCACGGAAGAGGAGGTCTCATGGAAGCCAAATCCACACGCAGCTATGACCGCACGCTGTACGCCTCGGAAAAGAACGATATCGACATAGCGCTGGCCGGCGAGGCGCTGATCAGCCAGGGCCTCAGCATGTACACGGAGCCGCGCTACCTCGAGCTGGTGGAGCACATTCGCGCCGCCGATGCGCGTTACGTTCACCTGGAGATGCTCTTCCACGATTACGAGCATGCGCCGACCGACAAGCGTTCCGGCACGTTCATGCGCTGCGACCCGAAGTTCATCGAGGATCTCAAGTGGATGGGATTCCAGATGATGTCGACGGCGCACAACCATTCGATCGACTTCGGGGAAGGCGGGATTCTCAAGAACATCGAGAACCTGAACAAGCACGGCGTGGTGCATGCCGGCAGCGGGCGCAATCTCGCCGAGGCGCGCGCCCCCGCTTACCTCGAAACGGCGAAGGGACGCGTGGCCCTCCTCTCCGGCACCACCACGTTGTTCCCGTGGGGCCGGGCGGGCGACCAGCGCCGCGATTTCCAGGGACGGCCCGGCGCCAACCTGCTGCGGCACATCGTGGAATACACCGTCGACAAGGCGACCTTCGAGCACCTGCAGCGCATAGGCGCCCAGCTCGGGATGCTGCACAAGCCCGGCGCGCACCGCCCGCTCGGCCATGTTTCACCGCCCGACACGGCCACCACGCTGCACCTCACCGGGTACGCCAACCCGCCGCACAACTACCTGAAGATCACCCTCGGCGACAAGATCGAACGGCGACACTATCCGTACAAACCGGATCTGGACGGCATGCTGGAGCGGATCCACGACGCCCGGCGCATGGCGCAATGGGTCGTCGTCGCCATGCACAACCAGGACATCCCGGGCGACGAGCCGCAGGAGCACGGCATGACCATGTTCCGCGCGATGATCGACGCCGGCGCCGACATCCTCGTGGGCACAGGCCCGCACCAGGACCGCGGAATCGAGATCTACAAGGGGCGACCGATCTTCTACGGGCTCGGCGATTTCATCCTGCAGAACGACACCGTGCTGCTGGAGCCGCAGGAGCACTACGAGTTTAGCGGACTCCCCTGGAACAGCACCCCGGCAGATTTCTACGATCACCGCGCGGGATACGAGGGTGTTGGCCCGGGTAAGCCGGGCACAGCCACCAAGGGGCAAAGCGTCACGCCGTACAACTGGCAGAGCGGCATGCACCGCGTGAAATTCGAGGGCGGGAAGTTGAAGGAAATCCGGATCTTCCCCGTGGACGTCGGCTACGGGAAGCCGCGCTGGCAGCAGGGCCGTCCAATGCTCGCCGAGGGCGAAGTCGCGCAGGAAATCCTCGAGCGCTACCAGCGCTTGTCAAAACTGCTCGGCACGCAGGTCGAGATCAAGGAGAACGTCGGCATCGTGCGGATGTAGACCAGTGACCAGTCACTTTTTCTCGAGTCCCTTGGCCAGCCCCAGCTCGGTCAGCACCTCCGTGTACTCCTTGTTCTCCCGCTCCATATCCCGGCGGAAGTTCGCGGCGTCCGCATAGCCGTCGAACCACAGGTGGCGCTCCAGGGCTTTCTTCCAGGCGTCCGTCTTCCCGAGGCGCCCCACCGTCTGCTCCCAGTACTTGACGGCTTCCGCCGGCATTCCAGGCGGACCGAACAGCCCGCGCCAGTGCAGGATCGCGATGTCTATGCCCATGGACCGCCAGGTCGGCACCGACGCCAGCTCGCCGGAGAGCGGCGACGGCGCCGATATGGCAACGAGTCTCATCCTCCCTGCGCGCACGTGCTCCAGCAGCTCCGAGAGCCCCGAGGAAACCACCGGCGAGTGCCCGCCCAGCACCTGTATGGTTGCATCGGCGCTGCTCTTGAATGCGACGATCTGGATTTTCTTCGCGTCGATGCCGTACGCCATCGCGGCGCGCACGATGTTCATGTGGTCGTTGCCCGGCAGCGTGCCGATGCCGAAGACGATCGAAGCCGGGTTGGCCTTGGCTTTATCGAGGAGATCCTTCGCGGTCTTGTAGGGCGAGTCGGCGCGCACGCCCCACGCCAGGTATTCCGTCATGACGCGCGCGACCGGTGTCACATCGGTGTAGGTCAGGTCCGTGGTGCCCACGATGCGGTTGACGAAGATGCGGTTCGACTCGAGGTACAGCACGTGCGCGTCGCCCTTCTTCTGGTGCACGTAGCTCTTCGCAAGATTGCCGGCGGCGCCACCCATGTTCTTGATCACGAATGGCTGCCGGGCGAGCTTCGCGTCGCGCAGCGTGTTGTCCAGCTCCCGCGCCACCAGGTCGAGCCCGCCTCCGGGATTGCCCGCCACCACCAGCTCGACGTTCCGGGCGGGATACTCCGCGGCATGCGATATGGCAGCGCTCAGAGATAGTCCCGCGAGCATCCACCCGAAAAAACGCGCGAACATCATATGGTTCTCCATGCGGTGTTATCATCGACCGGACATTCTACTTTGCATCCATACGGACCGCCCATGACGTTAGCCCGGGAACTCGCGAAACGTATCAACGCGCTCTCCTACGACAGCCTGCCCGTTGAAGCAGTGCAGGCGGCAAAGATCGGGATACTCGACCTGGTCGGCGTCACACTCGCCGGCGCCAGCGAGGACACGACCCGGATCCCGGCGCAGGTCCTCCTGCGCGGCGCCGGCGGCGGCACGTCGCTCGTCTTCGGCGGAAGCACCCGGACGAGCGCGCTCGATGCGGCGCTCGTGAACGGCACCGCCGCGCACGCTCTCGACTTCGACGACATGACCAACAACCTCGGCGGGCATCCCTCGGCGCCGATACTCCCGGCGCTCATCGCGCTCGCCGACGAAACCGGCGCGACCGGGCGCAACTTCATCGCCGCCTTCGTTGCCGGATTCGAGACCGAGTGCAAGCTCGGGCTGGGCGTCCATTTGTATCACTACACGCACGGCTGGCATCCGACCGCCACCCTGGGCGTTTTCGGCAGCGCCGCGGCGTGCGCGAGGCTCATGAACCTGTCCGAGGAAAAAATCGCCACGGCATTGGCGATCGCCGCCTCGCTCGCTTCGGGCATCAAGGCCAACTTCGGGACGATGGTGAAGCCGCTGCACGTCGGCCATTGCAGCCGCAACGGTCTCTTCGCGGCGCTGCTCGCGCGCGACGGATTCACGGCGAACCAGGGCGCGTTCGAGCACAAGCAGGGGTTTTTCAACGTCTTCAATGGCGCGGGCAACTACGACGCCGCGAAGATATTGCCTGCCTGGGCCGCTCCGCTCGACATCGTGAGTCCCGGCATCGCGGTCAAGCAGTATCCGTGCTGCGGCAGCACGCATTCGGCGCTCGATGCCGCGCTGAAGCTCGCTCGCGAGCACAAGCCCGCCGCCGAGGACATCGAGCGGATCGACGTCTGGACGCATACCCGGCGGCTGGAGCACACCAACCGGCCCGATCCGAAGAGCGACCTCGACGCCAAGTTCAGCGTGCAATACTGCATGGCCCGCGCGTTTCTCGACCGCACCATCGCCATCGAGCATTTCGAGCACGAGGCCTTCGATCAACCGGCGGTCCGCAAGCTGCTCGCGCGCGTGCACGCCGCGCCCTACACGACGGCGCAGTTTCCCGCCGAGAACCATTACGGTGCGGAAGTAAGCGTCGCGTTGCGCGGGGGCAGGACCCTGTCCGGAAAAGTGAACCAGCCGTTCGGCCGGACTTCCGAGAATCCCCTGCCCGCTTCGCTCCTAAAGGAAAAGTTCGACAACTGCGCCCGGCGCGCGCTGCCAGCCGAGCGCGCAGGGCGGCTCTACTCGGCGATACAGGGCTTCGAGAACCTGAACGATGCGCGGGAGATGACCGCGATCATCGCGGGAGAAGACGGCCGCGCGCGGGCCGCCGCCGCATAACCGCAACACGAATCGCCTTGGCCCCCGGGTTCCTTCGCCTGGAGGAATGCCGGGCTCGGGGTCCTGAATCCCGACTCCTGAATCCCGACTCCTGACATATATGCGGATCTTCGTCCTAGGGGCAGGCGCGACGGGCTCGCTGATCGCCCGCCTCCTCGTCCGCCAGGGCCACCAGGTGACGTGTGGCGACGCGAATCCTGATCGCGCGCGCCGCTTCCTCGGCAGGAAATCCACGATACCGCTCAAGCAGGCGAATGCCCGTAACGTCTGGAGCATCGTGAAGGCGGCGCGCGGCAGCCACCTGGTGGTCAACGCTTCACCCTCCGTGTTCAACCGGACCGTCCTGCGCGCCGCGCTGCGCCTGCGCGCCCACTACCTCGACACCGCCTCGCACATGTCGGGCAGCCCGTTCAAGTCCGAGCAGCTCGCGTTCGAGGCGCGCTTTCGCGCCAAACGCCGCACCGCGCTCATCAACGCGGGCGTGGCGCCGGGGCTTACCAATCTCCTCGCCGCGCGCGGCGCCGACCTGCTCGACGCGGTCGACGCGGTCCACGTGCGCCTCTACGAGAGCACGGGGAGCGACGCCCCGGTCTCGCAGTGGTCCGCCGAGGCCTCGTTTGACGAGGCGATCTCGCGCCCGCGCGTCTACCGGAACGGCCGCTTCGGGTTCGGTCGGCGCTTCGGCGAGCGCGAGGTATTCCGCTTTCCGCCGCCGATCGGCCCGATCGGCGTCGTGCTCGCCGCCCAGGACGAGGTTGTCACGCTGCCGCGCATGTTCCGCATGCGGGAGATGGACGCGAAAATCGGCGGCAACGACTTCGAGCGCCTGCGCCGCTGGTACCGTCAGGGCAAGCTCCGGAAGTCGCGCCGTCCCGCCGCGGGGCGCTTTCCGCAGACCCCGACCCCGCGCCAGGTCGAGAGGATGGTCGCGGGCGGCGTGCTGTTTCACGCGCGTTTTGCAGCGGCGGTGGTCGTGAGCGGGCGCAAGGGCGAGCAGCCGGCGGTGATCCGCTGGGACGCGGCTTTTCCCAGCCTGCACCAGATCCGCCGGCGCGAGATGCACGTCTCGCCGATCGCCTGGGCGACCGCCCACCTCGCGGCGTTGTTCGTCAAGCATTTCCCCCGAGACTGGCCCGGCGTCCATCCGCCCGAAGCCCTGCCTGTCGCAACCCGTCAGGCAATCGTGTCCGGCTCGCGCGCCTACGGCGTGCGCATCACGCGGCGCGTGACGCTGCTCGACCCGCCGGACGAGGAATGAAAATAATTCAACCACAGGATTACCGCAGCATCGGCAGACCAGGAAATTCGGGATCACTTACTTCTGCGGAGTATTACGGGCTCTGATTTGACGCATCAAGTGCCGGGCGTCCGGATCCCACGTTACATGCCTTCTCCGGCGGAGCAGTTGCTTGCGACCGCGTGTACCGTAACGATCCGACGCCCTAAACTTGATGGCACTGATATGGTGGGGTAGCGTTAACGAAGGTCATGCCGGGCTCGTGGATGTCTCGCGAGCGTGATACACGGAATTTGCAATGCGTCCCCGGGAGTTATAACCTCATTTGTCCAGCATCGGCTGCCCCAGGAGGACATCCATGATCAAGCTGCAGCGCATCGGCCACATTCTGCTCAACGTTCGCGACGTCGAGAAATCCAAGGCGTTCTATATGAACATCCTGGGTTTCGAGATGCTCGAGCAGGACCCGGAGCACGGCGGGGTATTCCTGTCGCTCGGCGAGCACGGCAACACGCTCGATCTCTTTCCGTGCTCGAATCCCGACGAACAACCGCAGTCCAAGGCCGTGCCGGGCGACAGGCGAGGCCTCGGCGTCAAGCATACGGCCTTCGCGGTGGCGACCGAGGAGGAGCTGAAACGGGCGTATTTTTCCCTGCAGGATTCCGGCGTGCCGATACACCGGGCGATCGACCACGGCAGCCAGAAGAGCATCTACTTTCACGATCCGGACAACAACCTGCTCGAAATCGTCTGGGAGCGGCCCAACACCCGGGAGATTTTCGCGCAGGGTCGGAACGATTCCGACACCGTGATTTCGTTCGAGCGGACCTAACTACCGGATCCGGGATTCAGGATTCGGATTCAGGTTGATCGGCGTTCGGTTGCGGTTGCATTCAGATCGAACGCCTCCGCGATGAGCTGGTAGGACCTCAACCGGCTGTCGTAGTCGCCGGTGATGGTGATCACCATCAGCTCGTCGGCCTCGAATTCCCGCTGCAGCGCCAGCAGCCGGTCGCGCACGGTGCCGGGATCGCCCAGCACCAGCCGGCGCCGGTTGTACGCGATACGCTGGCGGTCGGCTTCGGTGTACGGATAGTCGCGCGTCTCCTCGTAATTGGGCACGGGTAAATTGACACCCTTGTCCGAGTTCAGGCGGCGCAGATCGATGCTCGCCGCGAGCCGTTCCGCTTCCTTCCCGGTTTCCGCGCAGATCGCGGACACGCACACCAGCGCGCGGGGCGCGGGCTCCCGCTGCGACGGGCAATAGCGCGCCTTGTAGTCCCGCGTCACGGCGTCGCCGCCGTCCGCGCTGATGAAATGGGCGAACGCGAAGCGCAGGCCGAGCTGGCAGGCCAGCGAGCCGCTGTAGTCCGAAGAGCCGAGCAACCACACCTGCGGCGCGGTGCTTACTTCCGGCATCACCTTTACTTTCGCGAACGGATGCCCGGCCGGGAGCGCGTTGTCGAGATAGGCGACGAGGTATTGCACCTGCTCGGGAAAATGGTCCGCGTCCGTGTACTCTCCCTGCCCCATGGCGAGGTTCGTCATGCGGTCGCCACCCGGCGCGCGTCCTATCCCGAGGTCCATGCGCCCGGGGTACAGCGCCTCCAGCATCCGGAACTGCTCTGCGACCTTGAACGGGCTGTAGTAGGGCAGCAGGATCCCGCCGGTGCCTACCCGCATGCGCTTCGTCTCCGCGGCGAGCCGCGTCAGCAGGATCTCCGGACACGGATCGCCCAGCGCGGCGAGCGAATGGTGCTCGGCAAGCCAGTAGCGGTGGTAGCCCAGCGCTTCCACCGCCTGCGCGAGCCGTATCGTTTCGTGGATCGCCTGCGCCGCCGTGTGCCCGCTGATGACGGGAGACTGGTCGAGAACGCTCAGCTTGATTTGTGTCACTCGGAGCCGCGGATGAACTGGTCGAGCACCCCGCACCAGGCGGCGGCGAGGTTGGCGCGGTTGTAGCCGCCGCCGCCGAAGCCCATGATGCGTCCCTCCGTCAGCTCGTTCGCGAGTGCGCACAGCGATTTCGCCGCGTGCGCGTGCGCCGCCGGGGAGTACTGGAGCATCGCGAGCGGATCGCCGGCGAGGCTGTCGGCGCCGCACTGGAAGAGGATGAACTCGGGCTTCAACGCGCGCAGGTGCCGCACGACCGCCTCCCATTCCGCGAAGAAATCCTTGTCCCCCATGCCCGGCAGCATCGGGATGTTGAGCTTGGTGCCTTTCGCGGCGCCCTTGCCCGTCTCGTGCGCGTGGCCCGTGCCCGGGTACAGGGTGCGCCCGTCCTGGTGGATGTCGGCGTAGATGAGATCGGGATCCTCCTCGTACGGATAGAAGAGGCCGTCGCCGTGGTGGACGTCGATGTCCACGTACGCCACGCGCTGGATGCCGTACTGGCTGCGCAATGTATCGATGACGACGCCGATGTCGTTGAAAACGCAGAAGCCCGCCGCACCGCCGCGGCGTGCGTGGTGCAGGCCCCCAATCGGCTGGAAGGTGCGCAGCGCGCCACCGCTCATGATGGTGTCGAGTCCGTGTACTGCCGAGCCAGCGACGGTGGCGGCCGCCTCGTAGACCCCGGGAAACGCCGGCGTGTCGCCGTAGTCGATCGCGCCGTGACCCTCCCGGGACTTTTCCTGCACCCAGGCGACGTGCTCCTCGGTGTGGAAACGATGCAGTTCTTCCGCGGCCGCCATGCGCGGATCGGTGATCGCGGCCCGGCGGTCGAGCCCCCGCTTCACCGCCTCCTTCCAGAACGCGTCCTGGCGATCGGGACCCCACGGATGGCCTTCGGGAAATCCGTACTTCCCCAGCGATTCACCCACGTACAACGCAACTTCGTTCTTCACTGTAACTCCTTGCCCGCCGTATCAGAGCCAGGGTTGCATTCTAGTCCCGAATCCCGGATCCTCGATCCCTAGCGCCGAGCCGTATTAGTTTCGCAACATCCTGTCAGTGGGCAGAAGCGTTTCGAAACGAAGCGCGTCGCGGTGTCGTAGTTCGCCGCCCATGGAGTCATGTCTGCGGCCTGGGCCGCCATGCCCGTCACGAGCAAACCGGCCAGGACCGACCACGAGTATCGCGAACGACGCATTCCTGATCTCATCACTGGTCACCGGTCACCGGTCATCAGTCACCATCTCTAGAAGAGATCCATCTGGCCGGAAGACGACGGCGGCTTGAACAGCGTCGTATCCTGCCGGCTGTTCCGCAGCATGCGCTCCGCGTTGAAGCCCAGGCGCGCGCAGGCCCTGTGGAAGCGCTGCTCGAGCAGCTTCGCCAGTTCTCCTTCACCCGTCATGCGGCTGCCGAAGTTCGGGTCGTTGTCGCGCCCGCCGCGCATCGCGTGCACCCGGCTCATCACGTGCTTCGCCTTGAGCGGATAGTGACGTTCCAGCCAGTCCTTGAAGAGGTCCTTGACCTCCCACGGCAGCCGCATCAGCGTGTATCCCGCCTGCCGCGCACCGTTCTCCCACGCTGCCTCGAGCACCGGCTCGATCTGGTGATCGGTGAGAAACGGAATCACCGGCGCAACCAGCACGCCGACCGGCACGCCGGCCTCCGAGAGCCGCTTTATCGCGAGCAGCCGCCGCGCCGGCGCGGAGCAGCGCGGCTCCAGCGTGCGGGCGAGGTCGTGGTCCAGGTTGTTGACGGAGATGAATACGTTGACGAGATTCTTCCGCGCCATCGGCGCAAGCAGGTCGAGGTCGCGCTCCACCATCGCGCCCTTGGTGACGATGCCGACCGGGTGATCGTGCTCCGCGAGCACTTCCAGCACGCCGCGGGTTATCTTCCATTCGCGCTCGATCGGCTGGTACGGATCGGTGTTCGCCCCGAGCGAGATGACCTGGCAGCGATATCCGGGTTTCGACAACTCCTCGCGCAGCTTCTCCGCGGCGTTCACCTTGGCGAAGAGGCGCGTTTCGAAATCGATGCCGGGTGAGAGGTTGCGGTAGGCGTGTGAGGGTCGTGCATAGCAGTTGTGGCTCACCACGCCGTTTGCAATGAAGTCCTCGGTTTCGGTCGTGATGTCGTAAAGCCGCATCGTGCCCAGCGGTTCTATGCTGGCGACCTTCAAGCGCGCTTCGCTCTTCACAGCCTGTCCAGCGACATCCCGTTTACGCGTGATCGCGGGATCCACCGTGTGAAAAAACCGCAGATGCTCTCGCAATCCTCCAGTCAGGCGAACAACGTCGATCGGTTTTGTCTGCTCGCGGTGTACATGCTCCTGCACCGATCGAAAATCAAAAGCCTTCAGGCTCCGACGTATCCAGGCGACAAGTTCATGATCGGTGTTCGGGATTCTCAAGACTCCCTGGCTGTAGCTGCCCTCGGCATCGAATATTCCGGCGAGAAAGCCAGCCATCCACGTACTCGCCGGCGCCGAGGGCCACGCAATCAGAGAACCGATCTGCTCGACGTTCGAACGAGCATGTGTGCGGATCGCGTGCATAGTTTGTCTTCCGGCGACCGCTTTCTGGAATATAAACCCATGTGTCGCAATCTGGCAGTCTCGAAGATAGTCTTGCGTTCGTTGCAGCGCTTCCGTATCGCATAGCGCCAGGCGGAACTGATGCTGATCTCCATGGATCCTGCCGGCTCGTTGGTAGTGGTACGATGCCAGCAAACCATCGCCACGTATCATTCCGCAGAGGTACCCAACGCAGTAGTCATGATCCTTAGTGACCTGTCCGGCGAAAGCCCCGGTACCCATGAGCTTGTTGCTGGTTGTTAGATACGGCCGCTGCCCGACCCCGTTCATGGTGCCGGTGACGAACTTCCAGCCGCGCTCGGTAAGGAAACGATGATCGCCTCCCACGACCAGCGACGTTCCATCTTCCAGCGTTATGCGATAGGCCTGTTTGATCACGCTCCACTGTGCAAGCACGCGCGCCTTCGCATAGCGGCGGTACCATCCACGGCGAACAGTGCCATAGATCTCGTCGCCGGCACGGACATCGGCCAGGAGCCGCGTTCGGCCGTCAGCCATCAGGATCGGTGTCTCACCATGCGCGCAGTACACGCAGCCATGCTCGCATCCCGCGTACGGATTGATCGACTGCGTGAACGGAATGTCGGGAGAGTTATTGCGCGTGATGATGCTGGAGACGCGCTCAGCGGTCACCACCGTCTTCAGTGGTGGAAGGTCTTCCTCCTGCTTATCCCAGCCGTCGTCGAACGCCTCCCGCTGCTCGTTCTCGAAGCGTCCTTCGGGATTGATACCCGCGCCGCGGCCTTTGCGCGGATCGGCGTGCTTGCCGCTGACGGTCTTCAGGGGCATGGGTTAGTGGTAGCGCAGGCTGTATATATAAACAGTATACCAGCCATTACCGCAAGCGACGAGCTTCGCAGTGACGACACTTCGTTGGTGACGACGCTACGCTGGTGACGACACCGCGGAGCTCATCACCGCGAAGCTCGTCACCGTGAAACTCATCACCGCGCAGCTCATCACCCTCTCGCTTTGTCGAGGTAAGCCTTCGAGCTCGCCGCCAGCAGCCGCGGCACGTGGTTGTAGATGTAGCGCACGCCCTTGCCGAGCACGTCCTTCACGTTGTCCACCGTCGCGGGCGTGCCGGGGATGCGGCCGGCGGCGACGATGCGCTGGAAGCTCCGGCCGATGGCTTCGGCCACCACCGGCGCCCTGGGGTTGCCGGGATGGCCCATGGACTGCGACAGGTCCGAGGGTCCGATGAAGAAAACATCCACGTCCGGAACCCGCAGCAGCTCGTCGAGGTTTTCGATGGCTTCGCGCTCCTCGAGCTGGATCGCGATGAGCGTCGCGTCGTTCGCCGCGCGCACGTAGTCGGCCATGGTGCCGTGGGCGTCGTAAATCGCCGCGCGCGTCCCGGCCGCGAGGCCGCGCCGGCCGAGGGGGTGGTACTTCACGGCCTCCACGACCTCGCGAGCATCCGCCGCGGTGTTGACGTGAGGCACCTGCACGCCCATCACTCCGCGGTCCAGAACCTGCAGGATGTGATCCGCGCTGCGCGTCGCGGGGCGCGCGATCGCCGTCATTCCGCTCGCCTCCGCTGCCATCGCCATCAGCTCGACGCTCTCCAGCGTGAGCGCGCCGTGCTCGCAATCGAGCAGCACCCAGTCGAATCCGAACGCGCCCAGCATTTCGACGATCTGCGGCGACGGGATCATGACCGACGCGCCGAACACGGGCTCGCCGGCCTTCAACTTCGCCTTCATGCGATTGGTTTTCACTGCTTTGGGGTGCTCCTGGTCACTGGTCACCGGTCACTGGTCACCATGCGCTAGCGCGGCTCGCAGTTTCGCCACGCGGTGCGCATCGAGCTTGCCATCGCTTTCCGCGAGCGCCACGGCGACGAGCCCGAGACCCCGGTAAAGCGCGCCGATGCCGGCGTCCCAGTCCTCCACGATCTCAAGCTGGTGTTTCACCGTCGCGATGTCGCCGCGTGCGATCGGGCCGGTCAGCGCGCGCGCCGGCCCCTTGTCGAAAATCGCGTCCACCGTCTCGCGCACGAGCGGCTCGAGCGCCTTCAACGATGCCGCGCGCGGTATGCCCGCCTTCTCATGCGAGCGCAGCGCAGTCTCGATCAGCGCGGCGAGGTAGTTGCAGGAAAATACGCCGCCGGCGTGGTAGATCGGCTTCAGCTCGGCGGCGATCTCGAACACTGTCGCCCCGATGCTTTCGAACGCGGGCTTCAACACCCGCAGGGCGTCGGGATGGCCTTCGGCACCGCAAAACGTACCCGGGAATCTCTGTACCGCCAGCTCGGCGTCGGGAAAGGTCTTGATCGGATGCACGCTCGCCGTCAGCGCGCCCCGGGACGCCGCCGACTGGAGCGCGCTCGACGGGGTGGCGCCGCTCACGTGGAACACGATGTCGTCCGGGGTGATCTTGTCCGTGGCGGCGAGCGTGTCGCAGCTCGCCTTGATGGCGTCGTCGCGAGTGGCGATCATCCACACGTCCGATTCGCGCATGTCCGCGAGCCCGGCGACGGCGTGACCGGCGCCGATGAACTCGACCGCCTCGGCAGCGCTGCGCTGCGAGCGCGTCAGCACGTCCTGGATCTCGAACACTCGCGCCCGCGTCCACAGGCGCCCGCACGCGCGGCCCACTCTGCCCGAGCCAATGATGTTCAGAGTTTTCATTTCAACGACAAGAACCTGGCCACGGAATCACACGGAAACACACGGACAAAACCATCATGTAGCGGTACAAGAAGAAATGGGAGACGGCAACGGCACAATTTCCATTTGCTGGTTTTTATCTGATGTTCTTATACGTCCGTGTACTTCCGTGTCTTTCCGTGGCAAATTGATCTTCGACTAGCCTTCAGCATTCAGGAACCCGATCACCAGATCCTCCCACTCCGTCTCCAGCCGCCCGCGGGGGCGCTCGGCACCGGCGCGGTTGTACCAATAATCAGCGTTCGCAGAATCGCCTTCCTTGCGGTGGAGGTAGGCGTGCACGCGCTCGGCCGCCTTGCTGCGCTCCGCCTGTACGATCTCGTGCGCGCGCTTCCAGTCGTCCCGGCCCTCGTGCCACAGGGCGCGCAGAGGCGCAGCGAGCCCGCGCGGGGGATGGTCCGCCTTGAGGGTTTCCCGGAATTCGTCGAGATTCACATCGCCATTGTAAACGGGCCTTAACTCGCGTGCGTTATAGTGATTGCATGCCCTGCTCCCGTCGCAGTTTCCTGGTCTCCGCCGCGATTTTTGCGGGCGCCGCCCCACTGCCCCGCCTCCTTGCTCAAACGCGCTTCGAGCGGGACCCGTTCACACTGGGAATTGCCTCGGGCTATCCCACCCCGGAAGGGGTCGTTCTCTGGACGCGACTCGCGCCCGACCCCCTCGCGGGCGGGGGCATGCCGCAGGCTGCGGTAGAAGTTGGCTGGGAAGTCGCGACCGACCAGGCCTTTCGCACCATCGTGCGCCGCGGAAAGGAGTCGGCCGATGCGGAGTGGGCGCATTCGGTCCACGCCGAGGTCGGCGGCCTCACGCCCGGACGCGAGTATTTCTACCGGTTTCATGCCGGCGGCGCGACGAGCCCGGTCGGTAGAACGCGTACCGGCCCGGCGACGGACGGGGGCGACCGCTTTCGTTTTGCCTTCGCTTCGTGCCAGCACTACGAGCAGGGCTATTTCCCGGCCTACCGGCACATGACGCAGGAGGACCTGGACCTCGTCATCCATCTCGGCGACTACATCTACGAGTCCTCGTGGGGGCGCAACCACGTGCGCAAACACAACGCGGGCGAGCCGACGACGCTGGAGGAGTACCGCAACCGCTACGCGCTCTACAAAAGCGACGCGGACCTGAAGAGCGCGCACGCCGCTTTCCCGTGGATCGTCACGTGGGACGACCACGAGGTGCAGAACGATTACGCCGACGATCGCTCGCAATTTCTCGATCCGGCGGAAGCGTTCCTCGAGCGCCGCACCGCCGCATACCGGGCCCACTACGAGCACATGCCGCTGCCCGGCACCATGAGGCCGCGCGGGCGGGAGATGCGCATCTACACGCGCGCGGCGTACGGCGCGCTCGCCGCCCTGCACGTGCTCGACGACCGGCAGTACCGCTCGCACCAGGTCTGCCCGCGCGAAGGCCGCGGCGGCAGCAACGTCGTGCCTCCGGAAACCTGCCCGGACCTGCGTGATCCTTCGCGCACGCTGCTCGGCGCCGCGCAGGAGCGGTGGCTGGCCGAGGGACTCGCGGCATCCCGGGCGCGCTGGAACGTGATCGCGCAGCAGACGATCATGGCGCAGGTGGATCGCAAGGTGGGCGAGGGGCAGGCGTTCTGGACCGATGGCTGGGACGGCTACCCCAGGGCGCGGGAGCGGTTGCTCTCGACGATCTCCGGACAGCGCGTGGCGAACCCTGTCGTGATCGGCGGCGACGTCCACATGTACGCCGTCACCGACCTCAAACTCAACTTCGACGATCCGGCCTCCCCGGTCGTTGCGACCGAGTTCGTCGGCGGCTCGATTACCTCACAGGGTCCGACGGCAAAACAGACGGAAGCCTGGCGCGCCGAAAATCCTCACATCCATTTTGCCAACGGCACCCAGCGCGGCTACACCACGATGGAGTTGACGCCCCGCCGCTGCACCGCCCGCATCCGCACCGTGAGCAGCATCGCCGATTCCGCGACCGGCGTGCGCACGCTGGCGACGTGGACGGTGGACGACGGAAAGCCCGGCGCCCAGCGAGGATCTTAGTCGTTACCCGGGCATCAAGCCCGGGTAGGCGGCACGGCAAAGACGGCTTCCGTGGCAGGCTCTGTTGCGATGAAGCCCTGCTCCCGCAGGTAGCCCGCAAGGCGCTTGATGACGAGCTGGTTTCCCGGTGTCAGCCCGTACGGCAGCGGGTCGCCGCCGAAGCGCTCGAACGTGCTCGTCCAGTG
>Ga0075418_10000738_pt1 | contig 35623 bp, 28 predicted proteins | sample SoiMetdeltSBSDD2_FD_81776 | JGI IMG/M metagenome (GOLD analysis project Ga0075418, IMG submission 81776) | Bulk soil microbial communities from a Populus tree surrounding site in Tennessee, USA - Soil MetaG P. deltoides SBSDD2 | ecosystem: Environmental > Terrestrial > Soil > Tree plantation... | reverse complement strand
GGGTTACCCGGTTCACCACCCCACCGGCGCCGCCGCGGCCGAAGATCATGCCGGCGGGACCCTTGAGAATCTCGACGCGCTCCAGGTTGTACAGATCGCGGAACACCTGTGCGTCGTCGCGGACACCATCGACGTAAAAATCGGCCGTCGTGCTGTTCCCGCGCAATACGATCTGGTCGCGGTTGCCCTCGCCCTGGTGCATGAGCACACCCGGGACGTAGCGGAAGACATCGCCCAGGCTCTGCATCCCTGCGTCTTTTATCAACTGAGCGGGAACTACAGTCACCGACGCGGGAACTTCGAGGAGGGGCGTGTCGGTCCTGGTAGCGGTGCCGGACCGGGTGGCGCGGTAGCCATCGACCGGGCCGTCCGCGCGCTCTGCGGCATCCTTCACCTTGACTTCGGGCAGCGTAGCCTCGGGCTGTGCTTGCGCGATCATTTCGGATTGCGCGTGCGCGTGCGCGAGCGGCGCGGAAAGCATCACGAGTATCGCCGCTGCCAGCGGCTTGCGTTCGAATTGCGGCATGTGCCACCTCTCTTCGCCAGGTTCTCAGTAGAAAAACCCACTGCAGAACTTGCTGGCTGCCGTAGAGGTGGCTGGCTTGTCTGCCTGTCCCCGCTTTCCCCGTACCTTATTGGTGGAGCGGTGATACCGTGCTATTGATGATAATGATAATGGTTCTTGTTACCTAAATCAACGGCGGGGCGGCAGCGACCATCCTATTGACCTCGGCACCGCTAGGTGCCGTAGCGCACTGGCGACTTCACGGCTCTCAGCGCCGCGAGCGCGCTATAGCAGGCAAGCCAGGCGGTCTTGGGATTCTCCGGCGCGGGCACGTTTTCCAGCTTGAGGCTGATATTCCCGGTCTTGCCGCGTATATCGATGTGGTGAGTGTTGTAGACGAGGCCCGGATCGGCGACTACCTTGAGGCGGGTCCGGTCGAAACCGATGCCCGCCAGGGACAGCACCGCAGCGATGTTCACGTTCGCGGGAAACAGCGGCACGCCTTCCCGTGCCGTGCCCTCGAACAGCACCCTTGGCGCTCGCAACGCAGCGAGATCGATCTTCAATCCTTCGACATACGGTATCCCCTTCCAGGCCACGGGCGGCTTGGTGACGGCGATAGTGACCTCCTCCACGCCGGCAATACACGCCGCCTTCAGCGCGTCGAGCCCGCCGATACCGCCCGACGGAACGTACAGCATCGCACCTGTCGTCTCCGCCGCGCGCTCGAGCCGCGCGCGCAGGGCGTCGTCGCACAACGCGCCGCCGGAGAGCACGATGGTCGCTACGCTCCGCCCGAGCAGGGCCTCCGCGTATTCATGCACGGCTTCGTGCGAGGCTGCTTCCACCACCACGTGGGGATTCTCCTCGAGCAGTCCTTCCAGGCCGGTCACGAAGGGAACCTTGAACTCCGCCGCCAGCGGCCTGCCGCGCGAGCGGTCATTGCGCCCGACGATCGCGACGACCCTCGTATCGCCCAGCTCCCCGCGCTCGATGTGCTCCAGGAACAGTCGGGCGATGGTGCCGCCGCCGATGATCCCGACCCGCATCGTCGCCGCATCTTTTCCCATCAGCTCATTCTACGCGCCGGGAGACCATGTCGGCCGGCGCAGGCCGGTGTTGCGATACACTCGCACCAACGATCCATTCGGCGATTCCTTCCGCGTCATTCCATTTTTCAGGGGAGAACGATGACGAAACGATGGCTGGCGGCATTGCTGTGGGCAGTGGCAAGTCTTTCCCTGCCTGCCATGGCGCAGCAAAAACCCGCTGCGGCTCCCGAAGTACGAATTCCCTCCACCGTGCCCAACGTCATTCGCGGGCAAATCCCGGCGAACCTGCCCCCGATCATGCGGGTGAAACCGGGACAGCTGGTCACGATAGACACCTTGTCGCACCAGGGGGTCAATACCGGCGCGGACCCGATCGAGTTCTTCGCCCGGGGCGGCATCAAGGCCGAAGAGGTGTTGAAAGACCACGTCGACATCTACGGCCGCGTGAAACCCCCTCCCGGCGGCGGCACGCACGTGCTGACCGGCCCGGTCTACATCGAGGGCGCCGAGCCCGGGGACCTGCTCGAAGTGCGCGTCGTGGACGTCCGCTTCCGCGTGCCGTACGGCGTGAACGCTTCGAACAAGGGCAGCGGCGTGCTTCCCGAATTGCTGACCGAGCCGGTTTTTCGCATCATCCGGCTCGACGTCGAGCGCAGGGTGGCGCTGCTGACGCCTGAGATCGAAGTCCCGCTCGCGCCGTTCATGGGGATCATGGCGGTTGCGCCGCCGCCCGACGTGCCGACCGTCAGCTCGCGCCCGCCCGGGGCATTCGGCGGCAACCTCGACCTGAAGCAGCTGACCCGGGGCTCCACGCTGTACCTGCCGGTCTACAACGCGGGCGCTTTGTTTTTCACCGGTGATGCGCATGCCGCGCAAGGCGACGGCGAGGTGGACGGGACAGCGATCGAAACGTCCCTTACGCCGGTCTTCCAGTTCATCGTGCACAAGGCGAAGGGCCAGAACCTCAAGTGGCCGCGCGCCGAAACCCCGAGCCACTACATCTCGATGGGCATCGACAAGGACTTGAACCTGGCGCTCAAGCATGCCGTGCAGGAAACCGTGGACTTCCTGATGCAGGAGAAAGGCCTCGATGCAAGGACGGCCTACGCGCTTGCGAGCATCGCCGTCGATTTTCGCGTAGCGGAGGCCGTCAATCTGAACCAGGTCGTGTACGGGATGATCCCGAAGAGCTTGTTCGTCAAGGAACGCGCGGCGTACTGGTACAAGCCCTGACCGGACCCCGGCGCGCTCAGATCGCGCCGCCGCCCGCCCGCGCTTCCGGCGCAACGCGGGTCGGCCGCGCCGAGGCGCGCTGGACGAGATCGGGCCAGATGCGCGACACGTCCTTCTCGAATATCGTTTTCGCGTCGGCCGGCAGCACATACCAGTCGCCGCGCTGCATCTCGTTCTGCAACTGCCCCTGGCCCCATCCCGAGTAGCCGGCATAGACCCGCATCCCCCGCGTCGGATCGGGCCGCTGGAGCAGCGTCTCGATCCATTCCGTGTCCCCTGTGAAATAGACGTCTTTCAGCACGTGCACCGCACGCACCGGAGGTTTCGAGGTTCGCACGAGAAACACGAGCCCGTCGGGGTTGACCGGCCCGCCGCGAAACAGCACTGCCGTTTTTCCCTTGAACCCCGCGTGCTGGGGGAATATCTCGGACAGCAGCCTGGTGAGCGGCCGGTTGACGATCACCCCGAACGGCCCGCCTTGCGGCGGCTGCGTCACCAGCACCACCGTCTCCCTGAAGCGCGGGTCCTTCATCTCGTGCCTGGCGACGAGGAAGATCGCGTTCGCCAGTTCGGCCGCCATCGCGACTGCCGGCATCATCAAGAACGCCAGCAACGCGACTCGAATGGACGCCATCATGGCGGCCGAACGCCCGGGTACTCTAGGGTGTGACGCAGCCTGCCACCGTCGCCTTCGGCAGCTCGACCATCTCGGGTATCGCCACGCCGTTACGCACGGCGGTCATCTCGGCAAGGATGGCTATCGCGATTTCGGGCGGCGTCTTGGCGCCGAGCTTCAAGCCGACCGGACCATGCAGGCGGGCGATCTCGTCCTGGGACAAATCGAACTCCGAGAGCCGCTGCCGGCGCGCGTCGTTGTTCTTCGTCGAGCCAATGGCGCCCACGTAGAAGGCCGGCGATTTTAACGCCTCCATCAGCGCCATGTCGTCGAGCTTGGGATCGTGCGTCAGCGTGACGACGGCGGTGTGGCCGTCCGGATTCATCTCGATCACCACGTCATCGGGCATGCCGCGCTTCAGGTCGACTCCAGGCACGTCCCACCCCTCGGCGTACTCCTCCCGCGGGTCGCAGATCGTGACCTGGTAGTCCAGTCCCTGCGCCATCTGTGCGAGAAAATTCGAAAGCTGCCCGGCGCCGACGATGATGAGACGCCAGCGGGGGCCGTGCACCGTAACGAGCGCCTTGCCGTCGAACGTGAGCTGATCGCTCGACGTGGCCGGCGCCAGCGCGACGCGGCCCGACTCCATGTCCAGGCGGCGGCTGACGAGCTCGTGCCGCTCGACGCGCGTCAACAGCTCGCCGAGCGCGCTGTCCTTCGTGAGCGGCTCCAGCACGAGCTCCAGCGTCCCGCCGCACGGCAGCCCGAAGCGCTTCGCTTCCTCGGCCGAAACGCCGTAGCGCGTCGTCGCGGGCTTGTCCTGCACCAGCTCGCCGTTCTTCACGCGGTCGATCATGTCGTCCTCGATGCAGCCCCCGGACACCGAGCCGACCACCAGGCCGTCGTCGCGGATCGCCGTGAGCGCGCCGATCGGCCGCGGCGCGGAGCCCCACGTGCGGATCACGGTAGCCATCACGACGCGGCGGCCCGCAGCGACCCAATCGCGGGCGCTCTTCAGAACCTGGAGATCGACACTGTCCATAATCCAGCACCCCACTGAGAACTCAGACCCGGAAACAGGGCTATAGTTTACTGAATATAACGGGACAGTGCATCTCCGGGCCATGGGCTGTGAGCCGAGAGGCGACCACTGCATGGCTCATAGCTCATGGCTCTTAGCCGCTGCGCATGTGGCTCTGTTGCATGCGCATTATGCTTGAGCTAGCATCGCCTCGACCTGCCGCCTGCCCGCCACACTCAGAATCGCACTCGAACCAGCGCGGGACGGGCGGACCACCAGCCGGAGGAATTCTCATGAGCCTTGCCATCTCCATGACAGTCAACGGGAAAGCCGTCAGCGCAGAGATCGATACGCGCACGCTGCTCGTCGAGTTCCTGCGCGGGCACCTGCGCCTGACCGGCACGCACGTCGGGTGCGACACCGGGCATTGCGGCGCCTGCACCGTGCATGTCGATGGCCGCGCCACGAAGTCGTGCAACGTGCTCGCCGCGCAAGTGCAGGGCTCGAACATCGTCACCATCGAAGGGCTCGCTCCCGACGGCGTCCTGCACCCGATGCAGGCCGCGTTCCGGGAGCATCACGGGCTGCAATGCGGCTTCTGCACTCCGGGCTTCGTGATGAACGCGGTCGAGCTCGCTAAGAAGCATCCCAACCCGTCGGAAGAAACGATACGCAGCGAGTTGGACGGCAACCTGTGCCGCTGTACCGGCTATCACAACATCGTGAAGGCGGTGCAGGCGGGCGCGACTGCGATGAGGAGCGCGAAATGAATGCACCACTGATCGGGCAGTCCATCAAGCGCAAGGAAGACGCGCGGTTCCTGACCGGCGCCGGGCAGTACACGGACGACGTCGTTCTGCCGGGGCAGACCTATGCCTGCTTCCTTCGCTCGCCCCATGCGCATGCAAGGATACGCAGCATCGATACGGCAAAGGCGCGCTCGGCGCCCGGTGTGGTCGGCGTCTTCACCGGGGAAGACCTCGCCGCGGCGAAGGTCGGCGGGCTGGGATGCGGCTGGCTTATCACCGACGTGAACGGCCAGCCGATGAAGGAGCCACCGCATCCCTCGCTCGCGCAGGGCAAGGTGCGCTACGTCGGCGATCACGTCGCGATCGTCATCGCCGAGACTCTTCACCAGGCACGCGACGCGGCGGAGCTGATCGCCGTCGACTACGAGGTCCTCCCCGCCGTGGTAAAGGCCGGCGACGCGCGCAAGCCCGGGGCGCCGACGCTGCACGACGATGCGCCCGATAACACCTGCTACGTGTGGTCGATCGGGGACAAAGGCGCCGTGGACCAGGCATTCTCCGGCGCGCACCACGTCACGACGCTGGAGTTCATCAACAACCGGCTCGTCCCCAACGCCATCGAGCCGCGCGCCGCGGTCGCGAGCTATTCACGCGCCGACGATGCCTACACCCTCTACGTCGCGAACCAGAATCCGCACGTCGAGCGCCTGCTCATGACGGGATTGCTGGGACTCGCGGAGCACAAGCTGCGTGTCATCGCGCCCGACGTGGGCGGCGGATTCGGGTCCAAGATCTACCTGTACGCCGAGGATGTGGTTGTTACCTGGGCCGCAAAGCAGTTGAATCGGCCGGTCAAGTGGACGGCCGAGCGCTCGGAATCCTTCCTCTCGGACGCGCACGGCCGCGATCACGTAACCAAGGCGGAGCTGGCGCTCGACAAGAACGGAAAATTCCTCGCGATGCGCGTCGTGACCACCGCCAACATGGGTGCTTACCTCTCCACTTTCGCTTCCTGCATCCCGACCATCCTCTACGCCACCCTGCTCGCCGGGCAGTACACGACGCCGGTGATCTACTGCGAGGTCACCGCGGTCTTCACCAACACCACGCCGGTGGACGCGTACCGCGGCGCAGGCCGCCCCGAAGCCACCTACGTCGTGGAGCGCCTGGTCGAGACCGCCGCGCGGGAGCTGAAGATCGACCCCGCCGAGATCCGCAGGCGGAACTTCATCAGGGAGTTTCCCTACCAGACGCCGGTCGCGCTGCTCTACGACACCGGCGATTACGAGGCGACCCTCGCGGAGGCGCTGAAGGTCGCGGACGTCGCGGGCTTCGACGCGCGCCGCAAGGACGCCGAGAGACAGGGCAAGCTCCGCGGGCTGGGCTACTCCACCTATATCGAGGCGTGCGGCATCGCGCCCTCCAACGTCGCCGGCTCGCTGGGCGCGCGCGCGGGATTGTTCGAGGCCGGCGAGATTCGCGTGCATCCCACCGGATCCGTGACGGTATTTACGGGCTCGCACGCCCACGGTCAGGGACACGAGACCACCTTCGCGCAGGTCGTCGCCGACCGTCTCGGCATGCCCATCGAAAATGTCGACATCGTGCACGGCGACACCGGGCGCATTCTCTTCGGCATGGGCACCTACGGCTCGCGCTCGATAGCGGTCGGCGGCACCGCCATCATGAAGGCGATCGACAAGATCGTGGCCAAGGGAAAGAAGATCGCTGCTCATATGCTCGAAGCCGCGGAATCCGACATCGAGTACGCCGGCGGGACCTTCACCGTGGCCGGCACGGACCGGAAGAAGACGATTGCCGAGGTCGCGTTTGCCGCCTACGTGCCGCACAACTATCCGCTCGACAAGCTCGAGCCGGGGCTGAACGAGTCGGCGTTCTACGACCCGACCAACTTCACCTTCCCCGCCGGCAGCCATATCTGCGAGATCGAGATCGACCCCGACACCGGCCAGACCCGCATCGTCAATTTCACGGCGATAGACGACTTCGGAAAAGTCATCAACCCGATGATCGTCGAGGGACAGGTGCACGGCGGGCTCGCGCAAGGCATAGGACAGGCGCTCCTCGAAGGCTGCGTCTACGATCCCGAAACCGGGCAGCTCCTTACCGGTACCTACATGGATTACGCGATGCCGCGGGCGGATGACCTCCCGAGCTTCAAGGTCGGCACCCGGGAGACGCCCTGCACGCACAATCCGCTGGGCGTGAAAGGCTGCGGCGAAGCGGGCGCGATAGGCGCACCGGCCGCGGTGATCAATGCGATCACCGACGCGCTGTGGTCGCGCGGCGTGCGCGACATCGAGATGCCCGCCACGCCGGAGCGGGTGTGGCGCGCGCTACAGACCAAGCCGGCGAAGAAATCCGCTTAGGAGGAACGCATGCACGCATTCGAATACCACCGACCCAAGTCCATGAAGGACGCGGTGTCGCTGCTGCGGAAAGTCGAGAACGCCAAACCGCTGGCCGGCGGCCAGTCGCTCATCGCTGCCCTCAAGCTGCGGCTTGCCAGTCCCGCGGCGCTCATCGATCTCGGCGGGTTGGAAGAGCTGCGCGGCATCAAGCTGGACGGCGGGACGCTCAACATCGGGGCGCTGACGCGGCACAGCGAAGTCGCGTCCTCGAAGGACGTGGCGATCGGCATTCCCGCGCTCGCCCGACTCGCCGACGGCATCGGCGACCGCCAGATCCGCAACCAGGGCACGTTGGGCGGCTCGCTCGCCAACAACGATCCCGCCGCCGACTACCCGGCGGCGGTACTGGGGCTGGGCGCGACGATCAACACGAACCGGCGCGCAATCCCGGCCGACAAGTTCTTCACCGGCCTCTTCGAAACGGCGTTGAAGCCGGGCGAAGTGATCGTCTCGGTCTCCTTCCCGCTGCCCAAGAGGGCGTCGTACGTGAAGTTCCGCAATGCCGCGTCGCGCTTCGCGCTCGTGGGCGTGTTCGTGAGCGAATCCGCCGGCACCGTGCGCGTCGCCGTGACCGGCGCGGGCAAGGACGGCGTGTTCCGCGCGAAGAACATGGAGAAGCGGCTCGGCGAGAATTTCTCGGCGGAGGCGGTCGCGAAGACGAAGGTGTCGCCGGACAATCTCGGCTCGGACGTGCATGCGAGCGCGGAGTACCGGGCGCACCTCGTGAACGTGCTGGCGCAGCGGGCAGTCGCGGCGGCTGTCGCCGGTAAGTAGGGGGATATATGTTCCGAAAATTGTCCGCGCTGGCGTTGCTGCTCGTCATATTCGCGGCGGGATTCATCGTGGGCCGCACTACTGACGCGGACTGGCTATCGAGCGCGAAAGCGCAGGCGCCGGGACGGGTGTTCGAGCTCCGAACCTACACGACCAACCCCGGCAAGCTGCAGGATCTGCACAGCCGGTTCCGCGACCACACCACTCGCATGTTCGAGAAGCACGGCATGGTCAACGTCGGCTACTGGGCTCCGCAGGATCAGCCGCTCGCGGGCAATACGCTGATCTACATACTGTCGTATCCCAGCCGCGAAGCGGCGAAGAAAAGCTGGGATGCCTTCCGCGCCGATCCGGAGTGGCAGAAGGCACGCGATGCCTCGGAAGCGAACGGCAAAATCGTCGCGAAAGTCGATTCCGTGTTCATGGAAGCGACGGCTTTCTCGGCCATCAAATAGGAAGGTAGCTACATCCTCAGCCCGAGGCGCTTGACGACTTCGCGCTCTTCCTCGAAGGTCTTCCTGGCAAGCGTCGCGTAGTCGGCGCCGTTCAGGTAATAGGCCTCCTGGTCGAGCCTTTCCAGGATCTTCTGATAGTCGGGATCCTCCAGCGCCTTCTTGAAGGCGTCGTGGAGAACCTTCACCACTGCCGGGTCCATGCCCTTGGGGCCCGCGAGGCCGTAGGGCGAGTTGGCGACGATCGGGTAGCCCAGATCCTTCAAGGTCGGCACCTGCGGCCAGCGCTTGGTGCGTTGCGCGCCCCAGGTGACGAGTAGCCGCACACGGCCCGCATCCACGAGCTCCGCCCAGCCGGTCGAATCGGCGTGCGCCATGACGTGGCCGCCGAGGAGCGCCACGCTCGCGTCGGCATAGCCCTTGAACGGTACGTGCAGCAACTCCATGCCCTCGCGCGCCGCGAGGTTTTCCATCGTGATGTGCAGGCTCGAGCCCAGGCCCGGCGAGGCATAGGTCAGTTTGCCCGGATTCGCCTTGGCGTACGCCACCAGGTCCTTCCAGGTCTTGAGGGGAGAATCCTCGCGCACGATGACGCCAAGTGTAGCCGGTCAGGTGGATGATCCAGCTGAAGTCCGTCATCGGATCGAAGGCGGTCTTCATCATGTGCGGCAGCCGGAACACCGTGATCGGCATCTGGGAGATCGTGTAACCGTCGGGCTTGGTGTTCTGCACCATGTACGTGGGACCTACCGTCCCGGTAGCGCCGGACCGGTTTTCGATGACGAACCGCTGCCCGAGATGCCTCGCCGCGATGTCGGCGAGGGCGCGCACCGAAAGATCCGTGCTGCCACCCGCCGGCCACGGCACGATCAGCGTGATCGGCCGGCTCGGGTAGGCCTGCGCGAACGCGGCGCCCGCGCAGGTGAGCAGGAGCAGCACTGCGATACCTTCGATCCACCGTCTTGCTCTCATGCTTCCTCCGCCGTCGAATGCCATCGAAATGTGGCCACAATATACCCGAGTTGTAGGATGCCGGCTTCGCGCGCACAATGACTGAATGAAGGGTTATGCCCCGGTTGCCCTGTTGCTTGCGGTTTGCTGCGCGCAGGACGCACTCGCGCAGCAGGACGGCGGCCCGTTGAATGGCACGCAAATGCGCGGGCGCCAGTTGCTCGCTCAATCCTGCGGCGTCTGCCACCTGCCGACCGTGATGGGGGGAAAGACCTACGGTCCTCCGCTCCACAAGGGATCCACGGCGGGCAGCGACGAGCTCATGCGCGCGTTCATCCTGAACGGATCGGCGCGCATGCCCGGGTTCAAGCACTACTTTCAGCCGGCAGACGTCGACGCCATCATCGCTTACGTGAGAACGGTGTCCGCGCCGGCTGCCGCGGCCGAGAACCGCTGAACCGATCATCCTCGACGAAGGACACCACATGATAAACGCGCGCACCATCCTTCTTGCAGCTGCGGCAAGCCTGATGCTCTCGACCGGCGCGCACGCCGCGGAGCAGCTGCTTTCCGGCGCGATCGCGTCGCAGTCGGGACAGAAGATCGAAGGCGTCACGGTGTCGGCGCGGCTCGTAGGCTCTCCCATCGTGACCAGCGTCTATACCGACACGGCCGGCAACTACTATTTCCCGCCGCTCCAGGCCGGCAAGTACGCCGTCTGGGCCCAGGCGCTCGGCTTCGAAACCACGAGGAGCTCGGTCGACCTGGCCGCCGCGCGCCGCCACAACCTCGTGCTGAAGGCCATGACCGACCAGGAGCGGCGCGTTCGCCAGCTGCCGGGCGAGCTGATGGTCGCGGCGCTGCCGGAGGCGACGCCGGAAGACGTCCAGATCAAGAAGATCTTCACGAACAACTGCACGGCGTGCCATTCATCGAGCTACGTGCTGCAGTTCCGCTTCGACGAGGACGGCTGGAACAAGATCATCGATCTCATGAAGGTGGTCCCCAATAACGGCAGCTATCCCGGTCCGACCGCCAAGCCCAACGAGATCATCGATCGCAACCAGAAGGCGCTCGCCGCGTACCTCGCGCGCGCCCGCGGGCCGGGCGAAACGTCGATGAAGTTCGTGTCGCGCCCGCGTCCGACCGGGGAAGCGGCCCGCGTCGTCTGGACGCTTTACGACCTGCCGCTCAATCCGGATACCGGCATCAGCACGAAGTACAACCCGAACGACGGCACGGACTGGTCGCTCGGCACCACTTCCAAGATTGGCCAATTGCCCCACGACGGCGGCATGGGACTCGACGGCAACATCTATTTCACCGTCAACAATCCCAACCGCAGCGTGACGGTCGGCAAGGTCGACGCGGTGACCGGCGAGGTCAAGTTCCTGAAAGCCGAAGCCCCGAACGGACGCGCCGCCACGGCGCACGGCCTGGTGCGCGATGCGCAGGGCAATTTCTGGTTCGACGCGACGACGGGCCGGCGCGGCCTGGGCAAGCTCGAGACCGTCTCGGAAAAAATCACCATCTACCAGACCCCGTCCGACATGTCCCCGCTGGGCGGCGCCGTGACGATGGACATCGACGGCAAGGGCAAGATCTGGGCCTCGACGCCCAACGGCGTGGTGCGCTTCGATCCGCAGACCGAGCGCTTCACGGAATTCAAGTCGCTCTCCAAGAATCCACAGGGTTCCGCGGCGACTTACGGCGCTGCCGGTGACCGGGACGGCAACGGCTGGTGGGCGCAGATGGCCATGGACACCATCGGCAAGGGCGAAGTAGCGAGCGGCAAGACGCTGGAATTGAAGCTCCCGGCGCTGCAGTCCGAAATCAATCGGATGAAGGCGGAAGACCGCGCGTTCTACGAAGGCGTCAACGGCCTGGGCTTCAACACGCCGCTTCCCTGGCAGCAGGGCCCGCGCCGCATGGGCACCGACAAGAACGCCGACGTGCTGTGGATCGGCAACTCGTGGGGCGCGACGCTTGCGCGCATCGACACCAGGACCCTCGAGACGAAGATCATTCCGCTCCCGGATCCGACGATGCAGCCTTACCACATCGTGGTCGACAGCAAGCACAACGTCTGGGGCAACCTGTGGACCTCGGACCGGATCGTGCGCTTCGATCCGGGCGCCAACACCTGGACGACATACGACCTGCCCGTGCGCGGCACGGAGATCCGTCATATCGCGCTCCACGAGCGCGATGGCAAGGTCTACGTGATCATGCCGGTCTACCGGTCCAGCCAGATGGCCGTCATGACCGTGCGCACCACGGCAGAGTTGAACGCTCTCAAGGCACGCGCAAAGTAGCTGCGAGCTTCTAGCTGGTGACTGGTAGCTGGTGACTGGTGGCCGGCAGCTCGTAGCTGGTAGCCGTAGCCCATTCACTGCGGCTTCAAGCCGATCCGCTTCGCGATTTCCGTCTGCAGCGCGATGTCCTTCCTGATGAAGTCCGCGAACGCCTCGGGCGAGTTGCCGACCGGGATGAGCCCGTTGTCCGCGTAGTGCTTGCGGACTTCCGGCACGGCCAGCGCCTTCACGACTTCGGCGTTCACGCGGCGCACGATATCGGGCGGCACGCCGGCAGGAAACCAGATGCCGTGATAGCAGGTGACCTCGAAGCCGGTCAGCCCCGCTTCGTGAAACGTCGGCACGTCGGGCAGTATCGGCGAGCGGCGCGGCCCGCCGATACCGAGCGCGCGCACGCGCCCCGCCTGTATGAAAGGCACCGTGAACGGCCCGCTGGAGAACATCACCTCGACGTAGCCGCCCAGCACGTCGTTGAACGCCACCGACGTGCCCTTGTAAGCGACGTGCGTGAGCTGGATACCCGCCATCGAGGCAAACAATGCGCCGGTGACGTGCGGGGGACTGCCGATGCCGGCCGAGGCGTAGTTGAGCTTGCCCGGCATCTGTTTCGCGAGCGCGATGAACTCCTTGACCGAACGGGCGGGCACCGACGGGTGAACGGAGAGCACGTTGCCATAGGTCGCGTTGCTCTGGATGACCGGCGCGAAATCGGCGAGCGTGTCGTAGGGCAGCTTCCTGTAGTGCGCCGGATTCGACGAGTGGGCGCAGTTCTGGTAGAGCATCGTGTAGCCGTCCCGCGGCGCCTTGGCGACCAGCTCGGTGCCTATGACGCCGCTCGCCCCCGGACGGTTGTCGATCAGGAAGGACTGCCCGAGCGTCTCGGACAGCCGCTGCGTGACGGGACGCGCCGGAATCTCCACCGGGCTGCCGGCCGTAAAGGGCACGATCACGCGGACCGGCCTGGCGGGCCAGCCGGCGCCCTGCGCTTGAGCCGCGGCCGGGAACGCGGCGGCCACGATGGCTGCGAGTAGCCTCGTCATCCGGTAAATCCTGTCCAATCGCAGCGCGGGAGTCAACATTTCAACGAGGGCGCTTTGGCGGTTAATATTCCATTGTGACCGCTCTGCCGAAATCCATAGATGAAGCGCTGGCGCTCCTCGCCGCCGGCGGCTACGTGGCGGAGCGCAGCCTCGCCACGGCCCTCTTTCTCGCCCTCAGGATGGAGCGCCCGTTGTTCCTGGAAGGCGAGGCCGGCGTGGGCAAGACCGAGCTCGCCAAGGTGGTGGCGCAGGCGCTCGACCGCACGCTCGTCCGCCTGCAATGCTACGAGGGGCTGGATATCGCATCCGCGGTGTACGAGTGGAACTATCCGCGCCAGATGCTCGAAATCCGGCTGGCGGAAAGCGCCGGCCAGAAAGCGCGGCCTGCGCTCGAAGAGAACCTCTTTTCGGCGAAATTCCTGATCGAGCGTCCGCTCCTTCAGGCGCTGCGCGGCGGCGACGCGCCTCCCGTGCTGCTGATCGACGAGCTGGACCGCACGGACGAGCCGTTCGAGGCGTACCTCCTCGAGGTCCTGTCGGAATGGCAGGTGAGCATACCGGAGATCGGAACCATCAAGGCGGCGCGCCCGCCGGTCGTGATCATCACGTCGAACCGGACCCGCGAGATCCACGACGCCGTGAAGCGCCGTTGCCTGTACCACTGGGTGAACTATCCCGACGCGCAGCGCGAGCTGGAAATCGTCCGGCGCAAGGCGCCCGAGGCATCCGACGTGCTCTCGCGCCAGGTGGTCGCGTTCGTGCAGAAGCTGCGGTCGGTGGATCTCTTCAAGCTGCCCGGCGTCGCGGAGACCATCGACTGGGCGAAAGCGCTCACGGCCCTGGACGCGCGAACGCTCGATCCGGACACGGTGAACGACACGCTCGGCGTGCTGCTCAAGTACCAGGACGACATCGCGAAGGTGCGCGGGGGCGAGGCAGCCCGGCTCGCCACCGAAGCCCGCGCGGCAGCCGCCACCGCTCCTTAGGCTTCAACCCGTGGCGACCGGCTCCTTCTTCAAGCGCATCATCGGCGACTTCGTTCGTCCGTCCAAGGCCGCAGGGCGGCCCGTGCGCAAGGCGCGCGACGCACTGAAGCTGTGCCAGGCGCTGCTCTCCGAGCGCGGCGAGGTGTCCGGCGCCACGCTGGCGCGCGAAGTCCTCTCCGAGTGCGAGCAGCTCCCGGAGCCGGCGTGGTCCCCCTTTTTCGATCTGCTGGCGTCGAATTTCTCGCCCGACCCCGGGGAGATCCGCCGCGCCGCGGAAGCGTGGCTCGGCGAGTCCACCGCAGACAACCTGCTTCGCCTGCAGAGCGCGGTCGAGCCGCCGCGGCAGGAGCTGTTCCGGCGCCTCAACATGGCCCCGGGCGGCACTGCCGCGCTGATCGCGATGCGCCGGCGGGTGCTCGCCGGGTTGAAGACGCATCCGGAGTGGAAGAGCGTGGACGCCGACCTCGCGCACCTGCTCGGATCGTGGTTCAACCGCGGCTTCCTGACGCTCCAGCGCATAGACTGGCGCACGCCCGCAATGGTCCTGGAGAAGCTCATCGCCCACGAAGCGGTGCACCAGATCCGCGGCTGGGACGATCTCCGGCGGCGCCTGGAGAACGACCGGCGCTGCTTTGCGTTCTTCCACCCGGTCCTGCCCGACGAGCCCCTCATCTTCATCGAAGTCGCTCTCACGAAAAGCATGAGCGCCACCGTGCGCACGCTGCTCGATCCCGGAGCGACGGTGGACGATCCCGCACGCGCCGACACGGCCACGTTCTACTCGATCACCAACTGCCAGGAGGGACTGCGGGGCATCTCCTTCGGCAACATGCTCATCAAGCAGGTGGCGGAAGAGATCGGACGCCAGTTGCCGCGCGTGCAGCGCTACGCCACGCTCTCTCCCATACCCGGCTTTTGCGCCTGGTTGAGCGACGCCAGGAGCCGGATCGGGGCGCTCGCCCGCGGCTCGGCCCTGCTCGCGGAGCTCGACCGCCTCGCCGCGCCGGGCTGGCACCGCGATACGCAGGACCCGGGCGCGTTGAAGCCGCTGCTGATGCAGCTATGCGCCTCGTACCTGCTCGAAACGGGGCACGACGGCGAGCCGATAGACACGGTCGCGCGGTTCCACCTGAGGAACGGCGCACGCATCGAGCGGCTCAACTGGCTGGCGGACGACTCCGAGCAGGGCATGCGCCGCTCGGCCGGCCTGATGGTCAACTACATGTACGACCTCGAGCAGGTCGAGAGGAACCACGAAGCGTACGTAAAGGTCGGCCAGGTCGCTGCCTCCCACGAATTGCGGGCGCTGCTTCGGGCGAGCCCGTTGTCGCGGCCGGCGGTCAAGGCATGAGCAGGGCACAAGGGCAGCAGGGCCGGCTGGCGGAAAACGTCATGCATTTCGGCCGCCTGTTGCGCGCGGCGGGACTGCCGGTCGGCCCCGATCGCGTGCTCGACGCGCTCGAAGCCCTGCGGATTTCCGGTGTCGAAAGGCGCGACGATCTTTACTGGACGCTGGCCGCCGTTTTCCTCGACCGCCATGACCGGCTTGCCCTGTTCGACGAGGCGTTTCGCATGTTCTGGCGCGACCCCGACCTGGGAATACGCGCCCTGCGGCTGCCGCCGGTCGAGGGGCGTATTCCACCGGGCGAGCGCGAGCCGCAGATCTCCCGGCGGCTGGCCCAGGCGCTGTTTCAGCACCGCGAGCATCCGGGCGCGACGCCGCTCGAAAAAGTCACGTTCGATGCAGCCCTGACCTTCTCGGCGCGCGAGTCGCTGCAGACCATGGATTTCGAGAGCATGACGAACCACGAGCTTGCCGCGGCGCGGGCAGCCCTCGCCCGGCTGAAGCTGCGGCTGCCCGAGATCCGGACCCGTCGCTACGCGCCGCACGCGCGCGGGAAGCGTATCGATCCCCGGGCGAGCCTCCGTGCGAGCCTCCGACTGGGCGGCACGGCGATACCGCTCAAGCGCCGCTCGCCCGTCCGGCGCACGCCGCCGCTGGTGGTGCTGTGCGACGTATCGGGCTCGATGAGCCGCTACACGCGCATGTTCCTGCATTTCCTGCACGCGACCGTCAACGACCACGATCGCGTGCACGCCCTCACGTTCGGGACGCGGTTGACCAGCGTCACGCGCCACCTTCAGTACCGTGACCCGGACATCGCGCTCGCCACGGTGAGCCGCGCCGTCAAGGACTGGTCGGGAGGCACCCGCATCGGCGCCTGCCTGAAGGAATTCAATACCCGCTGGTCGCGACGCCTCCTCGCGCAGGGCGCCATCGTGCTGCTCGTGAGCGACGGGCTCGATTGCGATGCGGGCACGGACCTCGCGCAACAGATGGAGCGGCTGCGCAAATCCTGCCGGCGGCTGATCTGGCTGAACCCGCTCCTGCGTTACGATGCATTCGAGGCGAAGCCGGCCGGCATACAGGCGATGCTGCCCTACGTGGACGAATTCCTGCCGGCGCACAACGTGGAGAGCCTGGAAGACCTGGCTCGCGTGCTCGCGGAACCTACTGCCGCAAGTCCACTACAGCCACGGACACACACGGAATCACACGGAAAAAAGCACAATGTATCGTGATTCACGGCATTCGCTTTCATTTGGAGAATCTTCATCAAATTCGAGCGCCCCATGAATTTGCGGAAGTACCGTCCGTGTATTTCCGTGTGCTTCCGTGGCCAGAACTACTCTTGTCTTGCAACAGGAATTGAGGACAAACAATGGAAATGACCGGCGAACAACTCGTCCCCCTGCCCCAGCAGGAAACCTGGAACGCGCTCAACGACCCCGCGGTCCTGAAGGACTGCATCCCCGGCTGCGAGAGCATGGAGCTCACGGGCGAGAACGAGTACGAGGTCGTGCTGGTCGCGAAAGTCGGCCCCGTGAGCGCGAAGTTCAAGGGAAAGATGACCGTGACGGAGTCCGATCCGCCGCGCGCCTACACGCTCAACTTCGAGGGCTCGGGTGGCGCCGCGGGCTTTGCCAAGGGACAGGCGAGCGTCTCGCTGACGCCGCAGGAAGGCGGCACCCTCCTCACCTACACCGCCAAGGCGAACATCGGCGGGAAGCTCGCCCAGGTCGGCTCGCGGCTGGTGGACGGCGTGGCGAAGAAACTGGCCGGGGAATTTTTCACCGCCTTCACCGGACGCGCCGGCGGCTCGAAATCCGGCTAGAAGCAGACTAGCCACAGAGATCACAGAGAACACAGAGGAAACCCACTTGGACAGGTTTGCCCCGACGGGCGCGGAAAGGCAGAATGGCCAGGTGAGCGCGCGGATGGACCAGCCCCCGGAACTGTCTCCCGAAGACAAGGCCTACGTCGAGGAGAAAACGCGCCGCCTGGTCGCCGTGGCGGCGCTGCGCAAGATCCAGCGGCTGGTCGATGACTACCGCCACGGCAACGCGCCGCTCGATCTGCATCGGCCCGGGCAACCCCGCGCCCTCTCCCCCGAGCAGCAGGCTGCCGTTCCGCTCCACGCGCGCCGGGTGGCCGGCTTCGCGGCCATGCTCAAGGTCCAGCAGCTGGTGCGCGAGTACCGCGAGCGCCAGGAAGCCTCGAAGAAAGCCGCGAGAAAAATCGCGATGTTCTTCGCAGTCCTCCTCGTGGCGGGCGCGGTGGCCCTGCTCGTCGCTCCGACCGCGCTGCACGCGCTGTTTCGCATGTTGTCCTGAAAAGGAGTGACTCGTGACTGGTGACTCGTGACTCGTCCAGAGTTGAATATCGCCAATCCCCGCAGCACGGATTTGCCGGTCACGGGTCACGGGTCACGGGTCACGGGTCACTCAATGAGCGAACAGCGTTCGTTCCGGTACTACGACATCGTAATGGCGGGGTTTGTCACGGTCCTGATCTGCTCGAACCTGATCGGGCCGGCGAAGATCGCGCAGATCGACGCGCCGCTCCTCGGAATACTCACCTTCGGCGCAGGCACCCTGTTCTTCCCGATTTCGTACATATTCGGCGACATCCTGACCGAGGTCTACGGTTACGCCCGCGCGCGCAAGGTCATCTGGGCCGGTTTCGCGGGACTCGTTTTTGCTTCGCTCATGGCGGCGGTCGTGGTAGCCCTGCCCCCCGCGCCGTTCTGGAAGCACCAGCCCGCCTACGAGATCGCGTTCGGCTCGACCTGGCGCATCGTCGCCGCCTCGATGTTCGCCTATTTCTGCGGCGAGTTCGTGAATTCCTTCGTGCTCGCGCGGATGAAGATCCTGACCGCCGGCAAATGGCTGTGGACCCGCACGATAGGCTCCACGATCGTGGGAGAGGCGGTGGACTCCGCGCTGTTCTATCCTCTCGCTTTCTACGGCACCGGGATCATCCCGGACGACAAGCTGCCGCTCGTCATGGTCGCGCAATTCGTCGCCAAGGTCGGCGTCGAGATCGTGTTCACCCCGCTCACCTACAGGATAGTCGCCTTCCTGAAGCGCGCCGAGCACGAGGACTACTACGACCGGGGGACGAACTTCAATCCCTTCACACTGAAAACGTGAGACTCGAGACTAGAGACTCCCTCCCTTTGAGCTTCTGTCCCGGGAATCATCGCAATAACGGTATACCAGCGCCTTCGGGACCAGCAAAGTCCTGCGGTCCATCAAACGTGCTGATTCAAAGCATCAAGTGTTGTGAACGCGGATTCCACGTCCGACGCGTTCTCAAGCAACCGCCGGCGATGGCGCGTACGATCCCCATCCGACGCTCTGAAATTGATGGCATTGATTAGTGCGACACCGAAAACGCAAGGTGTCACGGGATCCGTGGATGTCCCGAGGCGCCGTACAAAATCAAGATCAGCGATGGTCGTTTATGAGATAGCCTTTAGTCACCCTTTCACACAAAGGACTTGCTTCAGCGTGTGCGCGATGTCGACCAGGTCGCGCTGGTTCTCCATCACTTCGTCGATGTTCTTGTAGGCGCCGGGTATCTCGTCGATCACGCCACTGTCCTTGCGGCACAGCACGCCCGCCGTTTGCTCGGCAAGATCCCGCGGCGTGTAGGTCTTCGCCGCCTGCGTGCGGCTCATGCGCCGGCCCGCGCCGTGCGCGCACGACTCGAAGCTCTCCGCCGCGCCCTTGCCGCGCACGATGTAGGACTTCGCGCCCATGCTGCCGGGGATGATGCCCAGGTCGCCTTCGCGCGCGCGTATCGCGCCCTTACGCGTCACCCACACGTCCTTGCCGTAGTGATGCTCGCGCTCGACGTAATTGTGGTGGCAGTTGACGACTTCGCCCGTTACTTCGAAAGGGGGCAGGTGCCGCCGCAGTGCAGCCACGACAAGATCGAGCATGGCGTTCCGGTTGGCCGCCGCGTAGCCCTGTGCCCAGCCCACCGCCTCGACGTAGTCGTCGAAATGCCGGGCACCCTCCTCGAAATAGGCGAGGTCGCGGTCGGGCAGGTTGAGCTGCCGGCGCTCGGCATCGCGGCGGGCCAGCTCGATGAAGCAGGTCCCGATCGCGTTCCCGATGCCGCGGCTGCCGGAGTGCAGCATCGCCCATACGCTCCCGGCCTCGTCGAGACAGACCTCGATGAAATGATTGCCGCCGCCCAGCGTGCCCATCTGGCAGGCCCAGTTCTGCGTGCGCGGGAAGCGCTTCTCCAGTTCCGGGTGCTTCTCGAGGATTTTCCGGAGCCCGCGCTCGAACGGCTTTGCGACTGCGGTGAGCGTCCGCCCCTCCTTGTGCTGGCCGCGGCCGACCGGAACGTCGCGCGCGATCTGGTCGTACACGCGCCTCAGGCTCGTCTCGTCGAGCTCGCCCGCATCGAGCGACGTGCGCGTGGCGATCATCCCGCAGCCGATATCCACCCCCACCGCCGCCGGGATGATCGCGCGGTGCGTGGCGATGACCGCGCCCACCGTCGCGCCGATTCCCGTGTGCACGTCCGGCATGGCCGCGACGTGATGGTGCACTATGGGCAGTTGCGAGACGTTGACGAGCTGCTGGCGTGCCCGGGCCTCGATCTCGCCGGTGTAGATTCTGACGGGGACACGGCCCTCTTCGACAACCTGTTTGACGGGCATGACGGTGTAAATACGACGGGAAGTAGCGAAACTCCTGAACCAGTTCAATGAATTGCCTGTCGCATGGTAGCCGACGGGGACGCCCGATGCTGCGTTACGGCCGCTCCCGGTATACGCTCCGGTAAGAACAGCCCCGAACGACACCGGTAAGACGGGATAAGTAACCATTTGTTTCCTGCTGGATACGACATCGAAAAGCATCGTATATTCCGACGTCCCACGCAGGCTGAACAATAATGGAAACTGAAGCCCGACCGGAGCGCCGCGGCGCTGGAGGATGGCTGCGACGCAACTGGGTATGGATCCTGGGAATCTGCGTCGTCGCCGGCGGCGCCTACCTTTTCTACCGCTATCCCCCTGTCGCACCGCCGGCTGCCGGGAAAAAGAAGGGCGATGCGGCTTCGCGCGTGACGCCGGTCGTCGCAGACCAGGTCCGCACCGGGGAGATCAGGATCTATCTCAACGGGCTCGGGACGGTGACGCCGATGCGCACCGTTACCGTGAGAAGCCGCGTCGACGGCGAGCTCCAGCGCGTTCACTTCACCGAGGGCCAGCTCGTGAAATCGGGCGAGGTCCTCGCGGAGATCGACCCGCGGCCGTTCCAGGTGCAGCTGGCGCAGGCCGAAGGCACGATGGCGCGCGACCGGGCATTGCTGGAGAACGCGCGCATCGACCTCGAGCGCTACCGTACGCTCCTCAAGCAGGACTCGATAGCCGAGCAGCAGGTGGCGAGCCAGGAATCCCTGGTGCGGCAATACGAAGGCACGGTCAAGGTCGACCAGTCGCAGATCGACAATGCCCGGCTCCAGCTCACCTACGCGCGGGTGACGGCGCCGGTCGGCGGCCGCATCGGGCTGCGGCAAGTGGATCCCGGCAACATCGTGCGGGCGGGGGATACGAACGGGCTCGCCGTGATCACGCAGGTACAGCCCATCACGGTCATTTTCACGATACCCCAGGACAATCTTCCCGCCGTCCTCAAGCGGATCCAGACCGGCGAACGCGTGCCGGTGGAAGCCTTCGACCGGGACCAGAAGACCCGGCTCGCGAACGGGGTGCTGCTCACGGTCGATAACCAGATCGACACCACGACGGGCACGGTAAAGCTGAAGGCGCAGTTCGCCAACGACGACGGCAAGCTCTTTCCCAACCAGTTCGTGAACATCCGCATGCTGCTCGACACGCTGCAGGACGTCACCACCGTCTCTACCGCGGCGATCCAGCGCGGCACGCAGGGAATTTTCGTCTACGTCGTCGGCGCCGACTATACGGTGTCGCTGCGGCCGGTGAAGCTCGGGACCACCGAGGGCAACCGGGCCGCCGTGGAATCCGGCCTCAAGCCCGGCGAGCTGGTCGTGGTCGATGGCACCGACCGGCTGCGCGAAGGAGCGAAGGTCGAGCTGTCCAACCGTGAAGCAGGCAAACCCGCGCCCTACGATTCCAGCAAGAGAGGAAAGGGCGGGCGCAAGAAGAAGGGCGGGGACGAGGGCGCCGACAAGGGCAGCGGCGACAAGGCCGCGGAAAGCGGCGCCGACAAGAAGGGCGCCAACGCCCGCGCCGACAAGAAGGGCGGCGAGAAAGGTACGGAACGCAGTGCCGAGAAGAAAGGTGGCGAGAAAGGCACCGGGGAAGGCGGTGGCGACAGGAAACGCTGGCGCGACATGAACGACGAGGAAAAGGCCGCCGCGAAAGCAAAGCGTGAGAGCATGACCGACGAAGAAAAGGCGGCCGCGAAGGCGAGGCGTGAGAAGAAGGGCATCGAGTAATCGAGCATGGCGGGCACTCTGGACACGCCTGCCTGACGCGGAACGATGAACCCGTCCCGCCTGTTCATCCTGCGGCCCGTGGCGACCACGCTGCTGATGGTCGCCATCCTGCTCTCGGGAATCATCGCGTACCGCCAGCTCGCCCTGTCCGCCCTCCCGGAGGTGGACTACCCGACGATACAGGTGATGACCTTCTACCCGGGCGCGAGCCCGGAGGTCATGACCTCGTCGATCACGGCGCCGCTGGAGCGCCAGTTCGGCCAGATGCCGGGCCTGAGGCAGATGTCATCGACCAGCTCGGGCGGGGCTTCGGTCATCACGCTGCAGTTCAACCTTTCCCTTTCACTCGACGTGGCCGAGCAGGAAGTGCAGGCGGCGATCAACGCCGGCGGTAATTTGCTGCCCTCGGACCTGCCGGCGCCTCCGGTCTACAGCAAGGTCAACCCCGCCGACGCGCCGATACTCACGCTGGGCCTCACCTCGAAGACGATCCCGATGCCGCAGGTCCAGAACCTGGCGGACACGCGCATCGCGCAGAAGATCTCGCAGTTGACGGGCGTCGGCCTGGTAACTCTGAGCGGCGGCCAGCGCCCCGCCGTGCGCGTGCAAGCCAATCCCAAGGCCCTGGCGTCCAACAACCTGAGCCTCGAAGACGTGCGCACGGCGATCGCCGCCTCGAACGTCAACCAGGCCAAGGGCAGCTTCGACGGGCCGCAAAAGGCCTACACCATAGATGCGAACGACCAGCTGCGCTCGGCGGCGGAGTACGCGAAGGTCGTCGTCGCCTACCGCAACGGTGCGCCGGTGTATCTCTCGGACGTGGCCGATATCGTCGAGGATGCCGAGAACGTGCGGCTTGCGGCGTGGATGAACGATGCGCCGGCGGTCATCCTCAATATCCAGCGCCAGCCCGGCGCCAACGTGATCGAGGTGGCGGACCGCGTCAAGCAGATGCTGCCGCAGCTGCAGGCCTCCCTGCCCGCGTCGGTCGATGTCGCGCTCCTGACCGATCGTACCGTCACCATACGCGCCTCGGTCAATGACGTGCAGTTCGAGCTCCTGCTCGCCGTCGCGCTCGTGGTCATGGTGATCTTTCTGTTCCTGCGCACGGCCGCAGGCACGCTCATACCGAGCGTTGCCGTGCCGCTGTCGCTGGTCGGCACCTTCGGCGTGATGTATCTCGCCGGCTTCAGCATCAACAACCTCACGTTGATGGCGCTCACGATCGCGACCGGCTTCGTCGTGGACGATGCGATCGTGATGATCGAGAACATCTCGCGCTATATCGAGGGCAGCGAGGACACGCCGCCCCTGCCGCCCCTGGAGGCGGCCCTGAAGGGCTCGGAGCAGATCGGGTTCACCATCATTTCCCTGACTTTCTCCCTGATCGCGGTGCTGATACCGCTTCTGTTCATGGGCGACGTCGTCGGCAGGCTGTTCCGCGAATTCGCGATCACCCTCGCGGTCGCTATCCTGATTTCCGCCGTGGTCTCGCTCACGCTGACGCCCATGATGTGCGCGCGGCTCCTGCGGCGCGTGCCGGAATCCGAACAGGGCCGCTTCTACCGCGCGAGCCAGCGCTGGTCGGACCGCGTGATCGAGCGCTACGGCAGGATGCTCAACTGGGTGCTCGACCGCCAGACCGCGACACTGTGGGTGGCGCTCGCCACGCTGGTGATCACCGTCCTCCTCTACATCGTGGTGCCCAAGGGATTCTTCCCGGTGCAGGACACCGGGGTCATACAGGGCATATCGGAAGCGCCGCAGTCGATCTCCTTCGCCGCCATGGCGGAGCGGCAGCAGGCGCTCGCGCGCGTGATCCTGGAGGACCCGGCGGTGGAGAGCCTGTCCTCGTTCATCGGCGTGGACGGCACCAACACGACGCTGAACAGCGGGCGGCTGCTCATCAACCTCAAACCTCACTCGGAGCGCCCGGGCGCGGCCGATGTGATGCGACGCCTCCAGGAGCGCCTGGCGAAGCTGGAGGGCATCACGCTCTACATGCAGCCGGTGCAGGACCTTACCACCGAGGACCGCGTGAGCCGCACCCAGTACCAGTTCACGCTCGAGACGCCGAATCCCACCGAGCTCTCGGACTGGACGCGGCGGCTGGTCGAGCGCCTGGCGCAGCTGCCGCAGCTGGCGGACGTGACGAGCGATCTGCAGGACGAAGGCCTGCAGGCGTTCCTGGAAATCGACCGGGACTCCGCCGGACGCCTGGGCATCACCCCGGCGGCGATCGACAACGCGCTCTACAACGCCTTCGGCCAGCGGCTGATATCCACCATCTTCACGCAGACCAACCAGTATCGAGTGGTGCTGGAGGTCAAGCCCGAGTTCCGCAGGGGGCCGGCGTCGCTGGGCGAAATCTACGTCGCGACTTCGACGGCCACGACGGGCACACCCAGCACGCAGGTTCCGCTCAACACCGTCACGCGCCTCGTGGAGAAACCCGTCGCGTTGTCGGTGAATCACATCGGGCAGTTTCCCGCCGCCACGATTTCCTTCAACCTCGCGCCCGGCGTCGCCCTCGGCGAGGCCGTGAAGGCGATCGAGGCCACCGAGCGCGAGCTGGGCGTGCCGGTGAGCGTGCGCACGAACTTCCAGGGCGCGGCCGGCGCGTTCCGCGCCTCGCTCGCGAACGAGCTGCTGCTGATCCTCGCGGCGATCGTCACCATGTACATCGTGCTGGGCGTGCTCTACGAGAGCTTCGTCCACCCCGTGACCATACTCTCCACCCTGCCCTCGGCCGGCGTGGGCGCCCTTCTCGCCCTGATGATCGCCCGCACGGACCTCGGCATCGTCGGGATCATCGGCATCATCCTGCTGATCGGGATCGTGAAGAAGAACGCGATCATGATGATCGATTTCGCCCTCGACGCGGAGCGCCGCGAAGGAAAGAGCCCGCGGGACGCCATCTACCAGGCGTGCCTGCTGCGCCTGCGGCCCATCCTGATGACGACGATGGCGGCGCTCCTGTCCGCCCTGCCCCTCATGCTCGGCACGGGCGTGGGCTCGGAGCTGCGTCATCCCCTGGGCATCACCATGGTCGGCGGACTCATCGTGAGCCAGGCCCTGACTCTTTTCACGACGCCCGTGATCTATCTCTGGTTCGACCGGCTGGCACGGCGGGTAGGGAAGTCGTCCGATGAGGATGCCGACGGGCGTGACGATGCGCCGGACCGTGCCGGACCCGGTGCGGCTCCCAACGCCACTGAGGGCAGCCGGCCGTGATCAACATCTCCGAGCCGTTCATCCGCCGCCCGGTTGCCACCACGCTGCTGACCATAGGCCTGGCGCTCGCCGGCATGGTGGCGTTCAAGCTCCTCGCCGTGGCGCCGCTGCCCCAGGTGGACTATCCGACGATCTCGGTGCAGGTCCAGCTGCCCGGGGCGAGTCCCGAGACCATGGCGGCAACCGTCGCGACGCCGCTCGAGCGGGTGCTCGGGCGCATCGCCGGCGTGACGGAGATCACCTCCTCCTCCACGCTCGGCTCGAGCCGGGTGACGCTCCAGTTCGAGCTGGACCGGGACATAGACGGCGCGGCGCGCGACGTGCAGGCCGCCATCAACGCCGCGCGTGGCCAGCTGCCTTCCGGGCTGCCGAACAATCCGATCTACCGCAAGATCAATCCCGCCGACGCGCCGATCATGATCCTGGCGCTCACGTCCGACACGCTGGACCGCGGCCGCATGTACGACGCCGCGTCCACCATACTCGCCCAGAAGCTCTCGCAGATCCAGGGCGTGGGCCAGGTGACGGTGAGCGGCAGCGCGCTGCCTGCCGTGCGGATAGAGCTGAACCCGACGGCGCTCAACAAGAACGGGATCAGCCTGGACGAAGTGCGGGCCGCGGTGAATGCGGCGAACGCCAACCGCCCCAAGGGCACCGTCGAGGAAGGCGACCGGCAGTGGCAGATCTACGCCGACGACCAGGCCCGCAAAGCCAGCGAGTACCAGCCGCTCATCGTGGCCTGGCGCAACGGCGCGCCCGTGCGTCTTTCCGACCTGGCCGAAGTGGAGGATTCCGTCCAGGACCTGCGCAACCAGGGCCTCTCGAACGGCAAGCCCGCCGTCCTCGTCATCATCAACAAGCAGCCGGGCGCGAACATCATCGAGACGGCGGACCGGGTGCGCGAGGTGCTGCCGCAGCTCGAGGCCGCCATTCCGCGCGCGATCAACGTCTCGCTGGCGATGGAGCGCACGACGACCATCCGCGCCTCGCTCTTCGAGGTCGAGCGCAGCCTGATGATCGCGATGGGGCTCGTGGTCGTGGTCGTGTTCGTCTTCCTGCGCAACCTCCGCGCGACGCTGATTCCCGCCGTCGCCGTGCCGGTCTCACTCGTCGCGACCTTCGGCGTCATGTACCTGTGCGGCTACAGCCTCAACAACCTGTCGCTGATGGCGCTCACCATCGCCACGGGTTTCGTGGTCGACGACGCGATCGTGGTGCTCGAAAACGTGACGCGCCACATCGAGCAGGGCATGTCCCCGTTCCGGGCCGCGCTCCGCGGAGCCCGCGAAGTCGGATTCACCGTCGTGTCCATGAGCCTGTCCCTCATCGCGGTATTCATCCCGATCCTGCTCATGGGCGGCATCGTCGGGCGCCTGTTCCGGGAATTCTCGATAACGCTTTCGGTCGCCATACTCGTCTCCCTGCTGGTGTCGCTCACGACCACCCCCATGATGTGCGCGCGGCTCCTGAAGCCCGAGTCAAAGGAGGGCCACGGCCGCCTCTACCGCGCGAGCGAACGAACCTTCAACTGGATGCTGGCCGGCTATCGCGCCAGCCTGCGCTGGACGCTGCGCAATCCCGGACTCATCATCATCGTCCTCGGCGCCACCGTAGCGCTCAACGTCTATCTCTACATGGACGCGCCCAAGGGATTCTTCCCGCGGCAGGACACGGGGCGCCTCGCGGGGTTCATACGCGGGGACCAGAGCATCTCGTTTCAGGCCATGCGCCAGAAGCTCGCGAGCTTCGTGGAAATCGTGATGAGCGACCCGGCCGTCGAGAACGTCGTCGCCTTCACCGGCGGCGGACAGCGCAACGCGGGCTCGATGTTCATCGCGCTGAAGCCGCTCGCCGAGCGCCCCTCCGCGGAGGCGGTCATCGCCCGCCTGCGGGTCAAGCTGGCGAAGGAGCCCGGTGCGACGCTCACCCTGAACCCCGTGCAGGACATCCGGATCGGCGGCCGGCAGAGCGACGCCACCTACCAGTTCACCTTGCAGGGCGACGATCTCAACGAGCTTCGAACGTGGGCGCCGGCCCTGGAAGCGGCGCTGCGGCAGGTGCCGGAGGTGCTGGATGTCAATTCCGACCAGCAGGTAAAGGGCCTCCAGACGACCCTGACCGTGGACCGCGAGACGGCCGCGCGGCTCGGCATCACGCCGCGGATGATCGATTCGGCGCTCAATCTCGCGTTCGGCCAGTCGGTGGTATCCACGATCTACGCCGCGTTGAACCAGTACCGGGTCGTGATGGAGCTGGCGCCGCAATACTGGCAGAGCCCCGAGGCGCTCAAGAACATCTACGTCATCTCGCCGGTCAAAGGACAGGTGCCGCTTTCATCGTTCGCGACCTACGAGTTCACCAACACCGCGCTCGCGGTCAACCACCAGGGACAGTTCGCGGCGTCTACGCTGTCGTTCAATCTCCCGGAAAGCGGCTCGCTGTCCGACAGCGTCAGGGCCATCAACGACACGATGGCGCGGATCGGCGTGCCGACTTCCATACACGGCACGTTCCAGGGCACCGCCCGGGTCTTCCAGAAATCGCTGGAAAACCAGCCCTGGCTGATACTCGCGGCGCTCATCACGCTCTACATCGTCCTCGGCGTGCTCTACGAGAGCTACGTGCATCCGATCACCATCCTCTCCACCCTGCCCTCGGCCGGCGTGGGCGCGCTGCTGGCGCTGAAGCTGTTCCAGACCGAGTTCAGCATCATCGCGTTCATCGGGGTGATACTCCTCATCGGCATCGTGAAGAAGAACGCGATCATGATGATCGACTTCGCGCTGGAAACCGAGCGGCGCGACGGCAAGCCGCCGGAGGAAGCGATCTTCGAAGCGTGCCTGCTGCGCTTCCGCCCGATCATGATGACGACCATGTGCGCGCTGTTCGGTGCGCTGCCCCTCGCGCTCGGCTCGGGCTACGGCGCCGCGTTGAGGCAGCCGCTCGGCATTTCCATCATCGGCGGGCTCGTCCTCTCGCAGCTCCTCACGCTCTATACCACGCCCGTCGTCTACGTATATCTCGACCGCTTCCGGCTGTGGTGCCAGAAGCAGTGGCGCAAAACGCGCGTCGGCGCCGCCGTGCCGGAGGCCGGATGATGCGTCCACCACATCATCCCCTCCTTCAACAAGAAGGGGCCCGCCGGGGTGGTCCAGTACGCGCGCTTATCGCATCCATCGCCGTAACGAGCACCCTCGGCCTCGCGGGCTGCAAAGCGGGCCCCGACTACGTGCGTCCCGAGGTGGAGGCCCCGGCCGCCTACCGGGAGACGCCGGTCCACTGGAAAGTGGCGCGGCCCAGCGACGATCTCCACCGCGGCAAATGGTGGGAAGCCTTCGGCGATCCCGAGTTGAACGGGCTGGTCGAGCAGGTCGAGTTCTCCAACCAGGACGTGCGGCTCGCCGAAGCGCGCTTCCGCCAGGCGCAGGCCGCGATCACCGGCGCGCGCTCGGCGCTCTTCCCGACGGTGGAGGCGAACGCTTCCATCATCCGCAGCCGCTCGCCGAGCGGCGCGCTCGGCGGCACTACGGCAGGGCGCATCGTCACCAATCGCTCCGCGAGCCTGGAGGCCAGCTGGGAGCCGGACCTGTGGGGCCGCGTGCGGCGCGGCGTCGAAGCGAGCGAAGCCGGCGCGCAGGCGAGCGCGGCCGACATCGTCTCGGCTCGTCTCTCGGCCCAGGCGCAGCTCGCCACGAGCTACTTCCTGATCCGCGTGCTGGACGTCCAGAAGAATCTGCTCGAGGATACGGCGGCCGCGTTCGAGAAGACCCTGCAATTGACGAAGAACCGCTACGCCGCCGGCGTGGCGGGACGGGTGGACGTCGTGCAGGCCGAAACCCAGCTGCGGAGCACGCAGGCGCAGGCGCTCGATCTCGGCGTGCAGCGCGCCCAGCTCGAGCACGCGATCGCGCTCCTCATGGGAAGGGCGCCGGCAAATTTCACGGTGCCGCCCGCATCGCTGCGGATCACGGTGCCGGACGTCCCACTCGGGCTGCCCTCGGAGCTGCTGGAGCGGCGCTCCGACATCGCCGCCGCCGAGCGCCGGGTCGCCGCCGCCAATGCGCAGATCGGCGTGGCGCAATCCGCCTTCTTTCCGTCCCTGCTCCTGTCGGCGACCCTGGGCTCGCGCGCTTCGGACCCGTCGGTATGGTTCACCACGGCGAGCCGCTTCTGGTCCATCGGTCCCGCCATCGCGCAAACGATCTTCGACGCCGGGTTGAGGCGCTCCCAGTCCGACCAGGCGATCGCCGCGTACGATGCGACCGTGGCCGAGTACCGGCAGACCGTCCTCGTCGGGTTCCGCGAGGTGGAGGACCAGCTCGCGGCCCTGCGCATCCTGGAGGAGGAAGCGAAGGTACAGGACGAGGCGGTGCGCGCCGCGCGCGAGTCGGTCACCCTGACCAACAATCAGTACCGGGCCGGAACCGTGAGTTTTCTCAACGTCGCTGTCGTGCAGGCCGCTCAGCTGAACAACGAGCGCACGGCGGTCGGCCTGCTGGGCCAGAGACTGGCCGCCGGCGTGGCGCTCATCCGGGCGCTGGGCGGAGGATGGGACGCCTCGAGTCTGCCCTCAGCGGAGCAGGTCAGGCAGGGGAAGAAGGAGTAACGGCGTGATTCGTGAATCGTGATTGGTCCTGGCAGGGCTTGGCTAGCGTGTGAGCGCGTGACACCATTCACGAGTCACCATTCACCATTCACGTTGTGACGACGAAGTCAGTCTACCAGCGCGGCTTGAACGCGCCCGTAGCCGGGCCGAACCGGCGCGGGTCCAAGCGAGTCGCAGTGATCGGCGCGGGTGCGTGCGGCATCTGCGCCGCGAAGTACCTCCTCGAAGTCGGTTTCGACGTCACATTGTACGAGATCGGCAGCCAGATCGGCGGCCTGTGGTGCTACCAGAACGACAACGGCCGCTCTCCGGCCTACCGCACCCTGCACATCAACACCTCGCGCGGCGTGACCCGCTTCAGCGACCTGGATTTCGACGACGCCACGCAGCCGTTCCCCGATCACGTCGACATGCATCGATATCTCGTCCGTTACGCGGAGCATTTCGGCGTCGCGCCCCGTATCCGGTTCAATAGTCGGGTAACGCAGGTCAGGCCGGCGTTCGACCAGGCGCGCGAGCCGCCGAAGTGGGAAGTGGAGCTTGCCGATGGCGCCGTGGCGGCTTTCGACGCGGTGATCGTGGCCACCGGCCACCTGACGAAGCCCCTGCACGCGCCTGAGCTGCAACGGTTCGGCGGCGAGTACCTGCACGCGCATCAGTACCGGGCGCCGGAGCCCTATATCGGCAAGCGCATCTGCGTGGTCGGTATCGGCAACACGGCCTGCGACATTGCCAGCGACGTGTGCGTAACGTCGCCGAAATGCGCCCTGGTGGCCCGCTCGGGCGTGCTCGTCCTGCCGAAGCTGCTGTTCGGGCGCGCCTTCACCGATATCACCGCGCAGATCCAGCGTCCGTGGATCCCGCGCGCGCTGCGGCGGCGAATCACGCGCTTCCTGACGTGGCTCGCGCATGGCGACATGACGAAGCTGGGCTTCAAGAGGCCGGATGCGCTCACCCACGTCACGTCGAACGCCACGGTGGTGACCGACATCGCCTACCGCCGCATCTTCGTCAAGCAAGGGATCTCGGGCGTCGAAGGAAAGACCATCCATTTCGTCGACGGCACCACCGGGGAATTCGATGTCCTGATCGCTGCGACCGGCTACCTGATCGACCTCGACATTATTCCGCGTGAAGTGCTCCAGTTCGCGGACAACCGGCTCGAGCTCTACATGCGCATCGTGCCGCCCGAATGGCCGGGCTTGTACTTCATGGGCTTTTTCAACACCGATACGGCGCTCAACATGGTGTTCGAGCACCAGGCGCGCTGGGTGCGCGAGTTGCTGCTGGAGAACGCCCGGCTACCGGACGTAGAGGCGATGCGCCAGGCCATCGCCGAGCGCGCGGCCTGGTACGCGGGGCAGTACAAGAAGACCATTCGCCACAGCATCGAGGAGGAGCACGTCCGCTACCTGACGGACCTTCGAAAGACGCTGAAGGGAATGCTGCACAGGGCAAACGGCATACGGACAGGATGAACAAAGATGAACAGGATAAAAACGCGCTTAAACCATCTTGTAGATCCTGTTCATCCTGTCTGTCCAGACCCCTACGCTTCGCGCATCCATGCCATGTCCGAGTGTGGCTGGTGCGCTACATCGTGACGGCCAGATACCGACATGCCTGGGCTAGTAGCGGTAGGGGTTGTCCGGACGAGCGTCACGGGAGTTACGCACGCCGTCACCATCCCGATCGCGATCGTAGCGATTGGCAATTCCATCACGATCCCGGTCGCGATCTCCGTAACTCGAGCGGCTGCTGTAGCTGGGAGTCTCATAAGCAACGCAACCGGACAAAAGAGCAGACAACGCGAGGACTGCTACCACGAACTTTTTCATGATTCTCTCCTGGTGGGCAAACACCCCCTCCTCAAGAGGTACGACCCGTCTCCGACGCCGTTTGTTCCGCACGGCACAGGGATCGCCGGTCGGCCGTCGCGACGGCAGTGCTCGAAATCGGCATCCAGCGTGAGCAACCGACAGTCCGGTCAACGCTCGGTAAGCCGAACAAGGCAGGCATCCCCAGGATCTGATCGCAATCGTTCGGGAAACGTGCCGGTCTGCGACGTGTTGCGTGACAGCGGATTGCCGAAGAAGTAGACGGTCACCGCTTTCTTGACCGCTGATCTTCGCAAGCTGTTGATTAGGACACATCGCGGCCGCGGCAGATGCGCACTGACGAGCGTTTGTTCAGTATGCTACCTCGGTTGCCCGCGCTCACTTCCGCGTCCTCTTACCCTGCGCTTAGCGGCACCACGAGCATGGGCTTGCCTGGGCTGGTGGGCATCATTGGATTGAATCGGTCCATACGCGCATCCAGCGCTTAGGAAATGTTCCTGATTGGCGCCCCGCCGGCCTATCCCTCAGATCTCCAGATACCGGCCGGTCACCAAGACCCACAGCAATCAGAACGGTCGTCACTGGCGACAACTATATCGTGGTCAGCTGCCCGCAGCGCAGCGATGAAAGCGAATGAATTAGAGTCATGCCCCATGAGAGTCGCTCTCGCTTTCCTGCTATTGATCGCCCCGCTTTGTGGCTGCGACCCCGTCAACAAAGCTGTCAACAAACCCAACAAGATGAGGGGCCCAATCGGGGATTTAATACAGTGTCGTGACCAGTTCCAAACTGCCATGAATGTGGCATCCCGGGTATGGCAGGACTCCAACACGTCTGACAGCGACAGACTTCGCGCCATCCTTGGCTTCGTCAAAGACCGCCAAGAGTGCGAAGAAAAGATGATGGCCAAATTAAGGCGCCGCTAGATCGGCCCACAACACTTAGGGCACTCCAGCGGATCGGTCTCGTAGACTTTGCGGAGACGTCGTAGCCGCGTGAGGCGGTGTACTCCATTCATGGCTAGCCGCCGAGCCGGGGGGCAGAGACTGGTCGCGAGCGGTCTCGCGGCCTTGAGGATCCGGCGCGACAATCGCGCCGCTGGAATCGACGGTGACCAGGCGCTGGCATGACGGCATGTCGCGCCCGTAACGCCACCGAAGCTCCGCCTCGCGATTGCGGGCGGCCTGTTCTGCGTCGGCCAACGTTCTGTGAGCCACCACGATGGTTTCACGGCCACACCGGATGCCCAGACTCCAGCCGGCTCGGATCGTCGTGCTAACCCCGCCACAGCCGATTTCGCGTTGATAGGCAATCTTGCAATTGACGATCGCGGTGGCGATTGCTTCGTTGATTGAGGAGCTTGTGGCTGTGCCCCAGGAACCATCGGGTGCCATGGTCAACACCGTCCAATCGTCGGCCGCGACGGCGGGTGTGGCCACTGGCGATGTCGCCAGCGTGACAGCGAGAGAGGCCGTGCCTAAAGCGAGATGTAAACGGCGCATCGCAATGCTCCTCCGTTTCATTCCGCAAGCAACACGTAGCGCTCCGCATGGGCAATCACGCCTTACGTTGCATGGCACATCGGTGGTCGACGGCCCGGTCGCCCGTGCGCTTGCAAAAACAAAAAGAGCATAGCGGGGCTCGTCACAACCAGATAATATTATTGTCGAATGATTGCATAACCATCTGGAATGACCTTCGCGCTGTGGGATGATCGCGTCCGCCGCCGTCTCAAATTGCGGGACGTCGATGTTTTGTTGGCCGTGGTTCAAACCGGCAGCATGGGCAAGGCGGGGGCCGTTCTGCGCATGTCACAGCCTGCGGTGTCCAAGGCGATCGCCTCCCTCGAACAGACACTCGGTGTGCAGCTGTTGGATCGGAGCCGGCGCGGCGTCGAGCCGACACCCTACGGCCTTGCTCTCATCAAACGCGGCGTGGCCATGTTCGACGAGTTACGACAGGGCGTTCACGATATCGCGTTTCTCACCGATCCTACCGTTGGCGAGATACGTGTGGGGGGCACCGAGGGCATGATCTCAACGCTCTTTTCGCCCCTCATTCACCAATTGTCGACACAAAATCCGCGGATGTCCTTTCGGGTCATCTCCGGAGACTTACGAGCGTTATACCGGGAGTTTGAAGCACGACGCGTCGACATCGTCGTCAGTCGACTGCCCAGTCCTCCGCCCGAGGAATATTCGGCCGAAGTCCTTTATGAGGATACCCTGGTCGTCGTCGCGGGATTGCGCAATCCGCTGGCTCGCCGCCGCAAGATCGAGATTGCCGAACTGCTGGATGAGCCATGGACAAATTCGCCGCCTGACACCAATTTTGGCTCATTCACCACAGAGGCTTTTCGCGCTATCGGGCTAACTCCTCCACGGCTCACGGTTGCGACAACATCCCATACTTTGCACAACGAATTGCTCGCGACGGGCCGCTACCTCGGAATGGTCCCTCGCTTTTGGGTGCTGGTGCAGCGTCCGAACCCATCAATCAAAGTCCTGCCGGTGGCTTTTCCCCACACCCGACACAAGGTAGCAATTATTACGTTGAAGAACCGGTCGCTCAGTTCGGCCACGCAGTTCTTCGTCGATCGCTTGCGTGCCATCACAAAAGCCGTTCACGAGCAAAAATAGGCTGATGACTAAACGCAGCCATCCCTGAGAATCTCCGACCTGAACGCAAGTCTGTGTCGCGGCCCCCTATGGCGGAGATTCCGGAATAGCGGAATATTCAGATTCCGGTTGTGCCCAGGCAGGCATTTTCCGCCGTCATGAGCGACCGACAGCTTCTGGCCGCACCCGGCCCGACGCAACCGAGCCTCAATTTTCCGGTAAGCCGCCGTTGCCATCCTGCGGCAGGCGACCACACGGCGTTCGCATGTATCCCCAAATGAACACGCGCTATTGCTTGTTGAGAAACTCAAGGATCCCAGTCGCGGCAGTGGCAGGATTATCTGCCGGCCATGCGTGCGAGGCGCCCGGAACGATCATGGATTTCGCTGTTGGCGGGAGACATAGAAGGAGAGCCTCATGTCCGTGCGTGTAACTATCGCGGGTATTCTGGCCTCGGACCACTAGAACAGGTAACTTGATTGCCTTAAGTTTTTCGCATGTTACCGGTGCCGGTGGCGGACCAGTGAATAACGGTTTCATTGTTTTTGCGTTTTGGAGCCACTTTTGCTGTCTCTCTGAAGAGAGCTTGTTGAATGCCTCTGAATCATCGAGCACTGCGTTGACCAACAAGATCGATGCTTTCTTGTCATCTCCAGACGTTGCCGCCGCACGGACTTCTCCGAAGTCTTTTGCAAGACGAGCCATTGCAGCCTTGCCCTCCGGTGTGGTGGGCGCAACAAGACTGGGTTCACCCAGCACGACACTGTGGAGGAGATCAGGGTATTTCAGTGCTACATAGCCGACCAACCTGCCCCCGTATGAGTTTCCTACTAGATGCACCTTCCCGACGTTCATCGCCTTGATGAAACTGGCAAGGTCCTCCACGTCCTGATCGAAGCTGTAGTGAGAGGCGTCGTCATCCCATGAATTCGGAAAGTGATAGCGACGACTCAACGAAACAAAGCGGAACCGGGAGGAAATGATCGGCATGAAGCCTTCCCAACTGCGCCAATCACCGCCAGCACCGTGCACGAACAGGATGGTCGGCCCGGTTCCCTGCTCGATATACGTGAGCTTGGTGCCCTGAACGGCCATTTGCCTTACGACGACCGAATCGTTAGAGCTCGATCCAAGACTCGCACATCCGGCTAAGACAAGCACGGCAACACAAGCGGCAATTGTTGGACTGCGCATGATGACTCCCTTCCCCGATGCGTTTCGAATACGCAAGATTGTTCTTGATGCCGAGGAAATACAGTACGCTGAAAGCGCAAATGCGGCAACATCGGGCACCGCTCAAGTGGCGGCTATTGGCCGAGACCGTGTAAAAACGCGCAGCAAACGCGGGCGAAAGGGGGATTGGGATAGTCGGGTGGTCTGACGCCGGCCCGCAAGTCGTTCAGAACTCGATATGG
>Ga0075418_10000737_pt1 | contig 35624 bp, 31 predicted proteins | sample SoiMetdeltSBSDD2_FD_81776 | JGI IMG/M metagenome (GOLD analysis project Ga0075418, IMG submission 81776) | Bulk soil microbial communities from a Populus tree surrounding site in Tennessee, USA - Soil MetaG P. deltoides SBSDD2 | ecosystem: Environmental > Terrestrial > Soil > Tree plantation... | reverse complement strand
GGTCACGATGTCCGCGGCCAGCGTGCCCGAATGCGCCGGGCGGTTATCGACGATCACCTGCTGACCCCACGTCGGTGAAAGCTTGTTGCTGAGGGCCCGGGCCGTGGTGTCGGTCCCGCCGCCCGGCGCGAAGCCGATGACGAGGCGTACGGGCTTCGACGGAAAGTCCGCGGCTGGGGCGGCAGGCGCCGTGATCGCCACGGCCGCGACGAGCGCGGTAAGGGCAATTCTCATGTCGATCTCCTGATCCCCGTTACGGGTTCTGCGGCTGGCTTATGTGCTCCATGAACTTCACCATCTCCGCTTGCTGCTGCGCAAGGGACTTGCCCCAAGCGGCGCTGCCGAGGTAGTTGTCCTCGAAATTGTTGCGCTTCGCGAATTCCTTCCACTCGTTGCTGTCGTACACGCGCTTCATCGCTGCTTCCATGGCCGCATGCGCTTTAGGGGGCACGCCGGCGGGCATCACGAAGCCGCGGCCGGTGCCGACGACCACCTTGTAGCCCAGCTCCTTCATGGTCGGCGCGTCCGGCACGGCCGGCAGGCGCTTGTCGCCCGTTACCGCCAGGACGCGCAACTTCTTGCCCTCGACGAGCCCCAGCATTTCGCTCAGGTTCTCGGGCGTGAAGTCGGTGTGCCCGCCGGCGACGGAGGTAGTTGCCTCGCTGCCGCTCTTGAACGAGACGTACTTGTACTTCGCGCCCGTCTCGCGCTCGATCACGTAGAGGAGCAGGCGCGCGGTGCCGGTCGCGGAGGTAATGCCGGCGATGAGCGTGTTGGGCCTTCTGATGCCGGTGTCGATCATCTCCTTCATCGACTTGAATTTTGACTCCGTGGCGACCGCAATGACCTGTGGGTCGATGGCGAAAGATACGAGCGGCGTGAAATTCGCGAGGCCGAGATCGAGCTCCTTGCGCACCGTGGCCGTGAGAAAGGAGCCGGTGGCCATGGTCAGCACCACGTGCGGGTCGCCGCGCTTGCTCTTTATGTGGTTGAACGCGATGACGCCGCCGCCTCCCGGCCGGTTCGCTACGATGATGGGCTGGGAGAAGGTCTTCTGCTTGACCATAATGTCCGTCACCGTGCGCGCGAAGAGATCCGTTCCGCCGCCGGGAGCCGTGTGGACGTTGAACTCGATGGGCTTGGAAGGGTAGGACTGGGCCTGAGGCGCACCCGGGAAAGCGGTTGCGCAGACAGCGGCAACCAGGAACGAACGGACGCAAACACCTTTGCTTGTTTTCATGTGATCTCCTCGGTATCTCCCGCGCCAACGGCGGGGGAGCAGAATTATACCGAGGCCGATCCTGCCGTGATGTAAAGTACGCCGGTGTTGCACACGAACGGGAACTCGCGCGATGAATGATGCGGGGCACAACGCAGCCACGGTGCGCCGGGGGGCGGCGATACACCCGGTGATGGTCAGGTTGAGCGAGTACATGAGCGGGGCTGCCGACCGCGCGTTGCCCGCCGATGTCATCAGGGAGACCAGGCACCACATACTGGATACCATCGCCGCCATGGTGTCGGGGGCGGACCTCGTTCCCGGCCGGCACGCGCTGCGCTTCGCGCGGGAGTACGGCGGGGAGAAGATCGCGACCGTCGTCGCCTCCGACGCACTCATGGGCCCGATCGAGGCGGCGATGGTGAACGGCGTGCTCGCGAATGCCGACGAGACCGACGACAACTACAGCACCGGCGGCGCCCACCCCGGCTGCGCGGTCGTGCCGGCGGCCCTCGCGATCGGGGAAAAGTACGGCATAGCCGGCGCGCAATTTATCAGGGCGGTGGCACTCGGCTACGACGTCGGTCTGAGAGCGTTCAAGCTGGTCGCCAAAGGCGGTGTCCTCGCCGAGACGCACAACATCGTGGGTACGTTCGGGGCGTCGGCGGCCTGCGGTTGCGCGGTCGCGCTCGACACTCCGCGGATGCGCACGTTGATCGACTACGCATCCCAGCAGGCCGGCGCCGGCATCGGCGCCTGGCGGCAGGACACGGAGCACGTCGAGAAGTCGTTCATGTTCGGCGGGATGGGCGCGCGTAACGGCGTGACGGCGGCGCTGCTGGTGCACGCCGGTTGGACGGGCGTAGACGACGTGTTTTCAGGACCGGGAAACCTGTTCCAGTCCTACGCGCCCGGCGTGGATCCGGAATTGCTCGTGCACCGGCTCGGTGAAGAGTTCGAGGTGCAGAACACGATCATCAAGAAGTGGAGCACCGGCGGCCCGATCCAGTCTCCCCTGGAGGCCATACAGCTCATACGCCGGCGCCGGCCGTTCGAGCTCGATGAGATCCGCAGTATCGACGTCCGGGTCTCGACGCGCGCTGCCGACAAGATCGACGACAGCGTGATGGCGAACCTGTCCATGCAGTACCTGATCGCCGTCGTGCTCATCGACGGGACGCTGTCGTTCACGGCCGCGCACGACGATGCGCGCATGCGCGACCCCGCCGTGCTCCGGCAGAAGGCGAAGATCAGGGTCATTGCCGACGAGAGCCTGGAGCGCCTGCTGCCGGCGCGGGTGGCGGTCGTTGATGTCGCTTTCACCGACGGCACCGTCGTCTCGGAACGCAACGATACGGTGCGCGGCAGTCCCGGTAATCCCATGACGAGCGACGAAGTGACCGCCAAGGCCCGGGATCTCATGGCGCCGGTTCTCGGTGCACAGAAATGCGCAACGCTGATCGAGCGAATATTCGCCTTGGAGGAAGTCGCGAACATCCGTGAGTTGCGGCCGCTGCTTCAGCGCGCCGGGACTAAAGACCACAGATAAACACAGAACGCGCTGATGTATATCTGACTTGACCTCCGCGGCGCAGGTCGGATAAGAGAGGAAAGATATTATTGAGAGCGCTTCTAAGGATTAGGGACCAGGTACCACGTCCCTCATCCTGCATCCCTCATCATTGTCCCTGTTTCGCCAGCCCCAGCTCGGCGAGAAACGCCTTCGCGTCTTCGTTGTCCTTCGCCAGGAACTTGCGCGTTTCGGCGCCGGTCTGGAAGTTGGCCTGCCAGAAATTCGTTTCCAGCTCCTTCTTCCATTCCTCGGCGTCCATCATGCGCTTCATCACTCCTTCCCAGTAAGCAACCTGCCCGGCGGTCATGCCCTTCGGGCCTATGAATACGCGCCACTGCTCGACCACGGCGTCGGCTCCCTGTTCCTTCCACGTCGGCACGTCGTTCAAGTCGCCAGGCAGCCGCCGAGGGGAGGTCACCGCGATGATCCGCGCCTGCTTGTTGCGGTGGAGCTGTGACGCGAACCCTACTGAGATCGGGACCACGTCCACGTGTCCGCCGAGGAGCGCGGTGGATGCGGCGCCGCCCGATGGAAAGATCACGTTCTTCATTTTCTTGATATCGATGCCGGCGGCCTTGAATGCCGCCGCGACCCCTGAGTGATTGGGTGCGCCCAGGCTGGTGGCGATGCCGAAGGAGAGGGCGGTCGGATCCCGCTTCATGAACGTGAGGAGATCCTTGCCGCTCTTGATCGGAGACACGGGCTTGACGGTGATGCCTATGTACTCGTCGAAGAGCCGGACGACGGGCGTCAGCTCCATGTAGCTCGGGCCGTGACCCGCGATGTTGTTGGTGAGCAGGGCGCGCGAGCCCATCACGAGGTAGTGGCCGTTGCCGGGGTGCTGGTTCGCGTAGTTATAGGCCACGGCGCTGCCCCCGCCCGGTTTGTTCACGACGTTCATCGTGACCGGCACGTAGCGCTTCTCCTGCAGGACCTTGATCATGATCCGCAGGATCCGATCGGAGCCGCCGCCCGGCGCGTTGGTGGCGATCAACTCTACGGGCTTGTCCGGCTTCCACTCCTGCGCCCACGCCGCGCCGCATGCCATGGCGGACAATGCGCCGAGCGCGATCGACGCCGCGAGCAATCGGACACGAGGCGAAGATGCCGAAATCGTGTATGTCTTCAAGGCTTCCTCCGGTCGGATGTGCGTTGTTATGAGAGGGAAGATTAGCCCGAAAGGCGCCTGGAAGAAAGGCCGCCGGAAGATGGGTAGAATCGCCTGACTAAAAGCGTGACCCGTGACTGGACTCTCTATCGGTCACTGGTCACTGGTCACCGGTCATCGGTCACTCGTCAGAGGACATCGAGCAATGGAAGTCACCAAGACCCTCGCCAAATTTCTGGTCACCCATCGCTACGCCGATGTCCCGGAGAAAGTCCGGCACGAGGCGGCCCGGTCGCTTCTCAACTGGGTCGGCTGCGCCGTCGGCGCGTGCCGGCACGAGACGGTGGACCGGATGCTTGCGGCGCTGGCCGAATTCTCCGGGCCGGCGCAGGCGACCGTGCTCGGGCGCGGGGAGCGGCTGGACGCGATGCTCGCGGCGCTCGTCAACGGCACGAGCTCGCACGTTTTCGATTTCGACGACACCCACCTGAAGACGGTCATCCATCCGAGCGGTCCGGTTGCCTCGGCCATACTCGCGCTGGCGGAGAAATCCCCGGTGAAGGGTGAGGATTTCCTGCACGCCTTCATTCTTGGCGTGGAGGCGGAATGCAGGATCGGCAACGCGGTTTATCCGGCGCACTACAACGTGGGCTGGCACATCACGGGCACGGCCGGGGTCTTCGGCGCCGCAGCGGCGGCAGGAAGGCTGCTTGGCCTCACCGAGCAGCAGATGACATGGGCGCTGGGCATAGCGGCGACCCAGTCTTCCGGGCTGCGCGAGATGTTCGGAACGATGGTGAAGCCCATGCACCCTGGAAACGCCGCCCGCAACGGCATGCTGGCCGCCCTTCTTGCGGCAAAGGACTACACCAGCTCGAACCAGGGAATAGAGGCCGCGCGTGGCTTCGCGCACGTGCTGTCCACGGAATTCAGGCCCGGAGAGATCACCGACCGGCTCGGGGAGACGTGGGAGGTCGCGCTCAACACCTACAAGCCCTACGCCTGCGGCATCGTGGAGCATCCGGCGATAGATGGCTGCATACAGCTCCGCAGCGAGCACAACCTCAAGGCAGAAGACATCGAAAGCGTGTCGCTCAGGGTGCATCCCCTGGTGCTGGAGCTGACCGGCAAGAAGGCGCCGCAGACCGGGCTCGAGGGGAAATTCAGCGTCTATCACTCCACGGCTGTGGCCATCGTGCACGGCGCAGGCGGCGAGGCGCAGTACAGCGACGCGGTCGTCCGCGATCCGAGGGTCGTGGCATTACGCGACAAGGTCAGCGCGACGGTGGAGCAGGGCATACACGAAGACCAGGTGCGCATCGCGATCAGGCTCAGGAACGGGAAGACGCTGGAGAAATTCGTCGAGCACGCGGTGGGGAGCCTCGGCAAGCCCATGAGCGATGATGACCTCGAAACCAAGTTCCGCGGGCAGATCGACGGGATTCTCTCGAAGGCGGAGGCGGACAGGCTGCTCGGCTTGTGCTGGGAGATCGGCAGACTCAACGATGCCGGTCACGTCGCCCGTGCATCGGTGCCCGCTGCCGCCGCCGGAAAGCGGGCGAAAGCGTGATGCCCGGCAGCGGCCAGCCGTTCGGCCATCTGTCGCCGAAGTGAGAGCGCTCCGCTCGCCCGCCATCGCAATCGCCGCCGCGCTCCTCGCGCCGGCGGCCGACTATCCGTCCCGGCCGATCCGGTTCCTGGTCGGATTTCCCGCTGGTGGCGGGCTGGACATCAGCTGCCGCCACTGGGGCCAGAAGCTCACCGCGCGCACCGGCCAGCAGGTCATCGTCGACAACCGCCCCGGCGCGGCGAGCGAGATCGCCGTCAGGATGGCGATCGCCGCGCCCGCGGACGGCTACACGCTGCTGTGCGTCTCACCCAGCGCCACCATTCTGTCGAGCAAGCCGAAGCCACCGTTCGACATGCGCAGCGACCTCACGCCTGTGATACAGATGACGCAGTTCACGTTCGTGTTCTACGTGAATCCCGCGGTGCCCGTGAAATCGATGGCGGAGCTCGTCGCGCACGCAAGAGCGCGTCCGCGGCAGCTCAACTACGGCTCCGTCGGAACGGGCTCCACGCCGCATCTCGCATTCGAGCTGTTCAAGATGGCGACCGGCGTGGACATCGTGCACGTTCCCTACAAGGGCACGGCGCAAACGATGGCGGCTGCGATCGGCGGTGAGATCCAGGTCGGGTTGGACGGGCCTGCCGCGCTGAAGCCGCATTTCGATGCGGGACGGCTGCGCCCGCTCGCAGTCGTTTCCGCCCGGCGCTCGGCCTCGCTGCCCAACGTCGTGGGCATGCAGGAGGCCGGCATCCCGGGCGTCGACGTCACGAGCTGGTCCGGGATCGCCGCGCCGCGCGGGACGCCCCGGAACCTCGTGGCCACGCTCAACGCCCATTACAACGCCATCCTCCACGAGCCCGACGTGAAGTCGACTTTCCTCAACCTGGGCTACGAGACCGCCGGTGGCACGCCGCAGGATTTCGGTCGCCTGCTGGCCGGGGAAGTGGCGACCTGGAGCAAGGTGATCAGGGTCGCGAAGGTCCAGCTCGAATGATCTCGCGGGCGCGTCCGGCCTGGGGATGAGAAACAGCGCTACTGGAAATTAACAAAGGCGTTCCGGAAAACCGGAACGCCCTCGTTTCATCCGCGTGGTCTGCGTTAATCTGCGGTTAGATCTTCTTGGCGGCCTTGGCGTCTTGGCGGTTCAAGAATCTTACGCAGCGCGGCGCTCCACCTTGCCCAGTCCCGCCTTTGCCTTCGCGACGAGGCCGGTCGCCTCCAGGTCGGCGCGCATCTCCTTCTTCGCCTCGTCCGTCATCTCGGAGCAGGGCGCGCGCACCGGCCCGCCCGCCATGCCGATGCATTCCATCCAGAACTTCTGCTCGGCGATCGCCATGCGGCCGGCGCCGCCGTAGCCCGGCACCCATTTCGCCAGGGCCGAGCGCAGGGGGTTCAGGCTCCGCGCGAGCTCGATCGCCTTGTTCATGTCGCCGGCGACCGCCGCCTTGTAGTAGTCGTTGACCGGCGTATAGCCCGGCACCTGGTAGAGATGCGGGCAATAGTTGAGGAGCCAGCGGTCGCCGCACACGGCGACGTTGTAGACGAAGGGCGCCTCGTCCGCCACGCTCACCTCCATCTCCTTGCCGACCCCGTCGCGCAGGGCCGTGGCGGCCGCTGGCTTGCTGATGCCCTGCTTGAAGCCGCAGATGTTCGGCAGCGCGGCGAGGCGCTTCGCGAGCCTGGTCGAGAGCGGGTAGGTCTGCTCGGTGTTGAACAGCACCACGCCGATGTCCACGCGCTCGCACACCAGTTTGAAATACTCGAACACGGCGTCGTCATTGCGGGCGGCCATGTAGGGGGTGAGGATGATCACGAAGTCGATGCCGATCGATTGCGCGTGCCGCGCCAGCGTGATCGCCTCGTACGGGTTCTGGTGGTGGCAGCCGGCGATGAGCGGCACCCGGCCCTTCGCCGTCTCGACGTTGATGTCCATCACGCGCATGCGCTCTTCGTTGGTCATCGCCCAGAACTCGCCGACGTTGCCGAGGCAGTAGTGGCCCGCCAGTCCGAGCTTCGAGATGCAATGCTCGAGGTTCGAGGCATTGGCCGCGTCGTCGACGCGATCGTCCCGGGTGAAGACGGTCGGCAGCGCGGTCCAGACGCCGTGCAGTGTCTTCTTCGCGTATTCCTTGGCTTCGTTCTTGCGGTATTTCATGCGGTGCTCCGCTTCGTGGTTGGTCCAGGATGGTGGAGAGCATAGCACCCGGTTACGGGATGGCCAAATGCCGGATTCGCGGCGGGTCAGCGCGCCGATCGAATCGGAATATCGGGGTATTATTGCCATGCAATCTCATGCAAGGAAGAGTGCCGTGCACAAGTTCGACGTAGTTGTCGTAGGTAAGGGAAATGCGGCCCTGTGCGCCGCGCTTTCCGCGCGGGACAAGGGCGTCAGCGTGGCGATGCTCGAGGCCGCGACGGTCGACGAATCCGGCGGCAACAGCCGCTTCGCCGGCGGCGTGATGCGTTTCGTCTACAGCACGGTCGAGGAGTTGCAGAAGCTCACCGAGATACCCGAGGACGAGGCGCGGAACACGGACTGGGACTCGAACTCGGTGGAGGAGTTTTACGAGGACCTGTACCGCGTCACCGCCTTTCGCACCGATCCGAACCTGAGCGAGACGCTGATCACGAAGAGCTTCGAGGGGATGGTGTGGCTGCGTACGCAGGGCGCGAGCTTCGTGCCCAACTACGGCGCCCAGTCGGCGATCGTCAACGGCAAGCGCAAGTTCTTCGGGCGCTTCCCGATCACCATCAATGGCGGGGGCTACGGCCTCGTGGCGGATCTCACCAGCACCGCCGAGAAGAAGGGCATAGCGATCTTCTACGAGACGCGCGCGGTATCGCTGATCTACGACGGCGAGCGCGTGCTCGGGGTCCGGGCGCGGCAGAAGGGCAAGCCCGTCGAGTTCAGCGCCCGCGCCGTGGTGCTCGCGTGTGGAGGTTTCGAGGCGAACCCCGAGTGGCGCACACGCTACCTCGGCCCGGGCTGGGAGCTCGCCAAGGTGCGCGGCACGCGGCACAACCTCGGCGAAGGATTGAAAATGGCGCTCGAGATCGGCGCGTGCCCCTACGGCAACTGGTCGGGCCGTCACGCGGTGTCGTGGGAGCGCCACGCGCCGGAGTTCGGGGACGTCGAGCGCTCGCACGACCCGTATCGCCACAGCTACCCGCTCTCCCTGATGATTAACGCCGAAGGCAGGCGCTTCGTGGACGAGGGCGCGGACTTCTACAACTACACCTACGCCAAGTACGGCGCCGAGGTGCTGAAGCAGACCGGACAGTACGCCTACCAGGTGTTCGACGCCAAGATGAAGCCGTACCTCAACAAGGAGTACGGCGGGCGCAACGTCACGAAGTTCACCGGCAACACCCTGGAGGAGCTGGCCGCGAAAATGGAGGGCGTGGACGCGCAGGCGTTTCTCAAGACGGTGCGCGAGTTCAACGCCGCCGTGCGCACCGACGTGCCGTTCAACCGGACGGTCCGCGACGGGCGCGGCGCCGCCGGCATCGAGCCGCCGAAGTCGAACTGGGCGAATCCGCTCGATACGCCGCCGTTCGAAGCCTATGGCGTCACTTGCGGCATTACCTTCACCTTCGGCGGGCTGCGCATCGACCACGAGACCGGCCAGGTGCTCGATCTCGGCTACGACCCCATCCCCGGGCTCTACGCCGCGGGCGAGATGGTGGGCGGGATCTTCTACTTCAACTACCCGGCGGGAACGGGGCTCGTCTCGGGGCTCGTGTTCGGCCGCATCGCCGGCAACGGTGCTGCCGCGGCGCTCGGGAAATGAGGGCGGCCCTATCTAAATAGGTTCTGGGAAGGAGAGGCCATGCTGAAACGGTCGAGGATCGAGTCCCGGGAAGACGAGCTGGAGGCTTTCTACGCGCAGCTTCGCTCGCAGCACGTGACGCCCGCGTGGACTGCCGAGGGCACCGGCGTCGAGCCCCAGAGCAGGGCGGTGCCGTACGTGTGGCACTGGCGCGACCTGCGGCCGCAGGCCCTGCGCGCGGCCGAGCTGGTCGGCACCGAGCAGGCCGAGCGCCGGGTGCTGCGGCTCACCAACCCCGAGCTCCGTGCCTCGGCGAGCACTACCCTCGTCGCCAACATCCAGATCGTGATGCCCGGCGAGATCGCGCGCGCCCACCGCCATTCGGCTTCGGCGCTGCGCCTGATCATCGAGGGCCGGGGGGGCTACACGGTCGTGAACGCCGAGCGCATCCCCATGCAGCCGGGCGACCTGGTGCTCACCCCCGCCTGGACGTGGCACGACCACGCCAACGACACCGATGCGCCGATGATGTGGCTCGATGGCCTCGACACGCCGCTGGTGCGGATGCTGGAGGCTGGTTTCTACGAGCAGTACGAGCGGGAGACGCAAGCATTCGACGAGCGGGCGCAGCCGTCGATCGCGAAATACGGCAGCGGGGGCCTGCGGCCCGCGTGGGAGGCAGCGCCCGCCACCCGTTACTCACCGCTGTGGCACTATCCGATCGCCGAGGCGCGGGCCGCCCTGCAACACCTGGCGGCCGATGGAGCCGGGAGCCCGTTCGACGGAACGATACTCGAGTACACGAATCCGGTGAACGGCGGCCCCGTCATGCCGACCATCGCGTGTTATATCCAGATGCTGCGCCCCGGCGAGCACACCCGCGCACACCGCCACGTTTGCTGTACCAACTACCACGTCATCGAGGGCTCGGGCTATTCGATGGTGGGTGGCCGCCGGCTCGCCTGGGAGGACAAGGACATCTTCACGGTGCCGACGTGGACCTTCCACGAGCACGTCAACACCGGTAACCGTCCGGCGTTCCTTTTCAGCTTCACCGACGCGCCGGTGATGAAGGCGCTCGACCTCTACCGCGAGGAGGCCGACGGCCGCGCCTTATGAACGTGTCACGTATCACGTGTCACGTATCACGCCTCTGGCTTTTTCCTGCCGTGATCACCGCCGTCGTGACGGCGCAGGCCGCCGATCCGGCGCAGCCGAAGCGGGAACTCGGCCGCTACACGAGCAAAGCCTGGCGCTGGTCGATCGCCTACCCCGCCGGCTGGACGGTGGAAGCGAAGGATCCGGACCTGGTACGCATCCGCTCGGCGGGAGATAACGCGTTGTGCAGCATCCACAGCGGTCCGATGGACCGGTTCAATTCGGTGGACGAACTCACGGATTTCCTGCTCGCGAACGACGCGCAGTTCTTCAGGGAGAAGAGCCAGAAGTTCACCGTCCTCGCGCGGAAACGGATATCCCTGCCGAATCGCATCGAGGGCAACGACGTGCTCGCGGAGATCGGGCCGGGCGGCAGGTCGCGGCGCGTCCATGTCCTCGCCGACGGACGAGGCTTCGCCATCGATTGCGAGGGTTACGCGAAGAGCTGGAGCAAGCTCGAGCCCGCCTACCAGCGGGTCATCGCTTCCTTCACTGTCCGCAAGTAACGCGTCGAGGGGCGGAACACAGGCCCGGTTTCGACTTTCCGGGGCCGCTGGCTGCTTCCGCACCCTGCTGCGCACACCGATGCTCCTGCCGGGATCTGACCCCATGATCGAGCGGCGCGGCTTGACCGTCCGCGCAAGGCTGCTGCAATATGCCCTCGCCACGCTGCGGCCAGGCGCGTCTGCGACCCGAGCGGCTCGCCATGCGCCTCCAACCAGGGAGGAGACGATCATGCAAGGTTTGAAGCAGCTTGCGCTGGCTGGAATCGCCGCATCGGTGCTCGCGCCGATAGGTGCGCCGGCGCAGGGGACGGTGAAGGTAGGCATCGTCGCGTTCATTTCCGGGCCGGCGGCGGCCCCGTTCGGCGTGCCGGCGAAGAACGCGGCGGATTTCGTGATCGACGAGCTCAATGCCGGCAAGGCCCCCAAGCCCTACAACAGGATCGGGTTCGGCGGCTCGAAGATCGAGACCGTCATCGTGGACGAGGCGGGCACCGCGACCACGCAGGTGACGGAGTTTCGCAACCTCGTGCAGCGGCACAACGTCGATCTCGTCATCGGCTACATATCCAGCGGAAACTGCCTGGCGATTGCGCCGGTGGCGGAGGAGCTGAAGAAGTTCACGAACTTCTTCGACTGCGGCACCCCTCGCATCTTCGAGGACGGCGAGTACAAGTACGTCTTCCGCACCTCTCCCACGGCAACGATGGACAGTGTCGGCGCCGCTCTCTACGTGAAGATCAAGAAACCGGGCTTGAAGTCGATCGCGGGCCTCAACCAGAACTACGCGTGGGGCCAGGATTCGTGGAGCGATTTCGAGCTTTCGATGAAGCAGATGGTACCCGGCATCCAGACGAAGACCGTGCAGATGCCCAAGCTCTTCGCGGGTCAGTACAACGCGGAGATCTCGGCGCTGCTCGGCGCGGGCGCCGACGTGATCCACTCGAGCTTCTGGGACGGCGATCTCGAGGCGCTGATGCTGCAAGGCGGGCCGCGCGGACTGTTCAACAAGAGCACCGGGGTCCTCACGACCGGCGAGACGATCATGCACAAGCTCGCGGCGCAGATTCCCGACGGCACCGTGCTCGGCGCGCGCGGACCGTTCGGCCCGTACGCGCCGGACAACGCCTACAACCGCTGGTTCGCCAAGGGCTACGAGGCACGCTTCCAGGCCCCGCCGAACTATGCCTCTTACCAGATGGCGCAGGCGATCCTGGGGGTGAAGACGGCCTGGGAGAAGGCGCTGGCCGCCAATGGCGGCAAGGCACCCACGAACGAACAGCTCGGCGCGGCGCTCGAGCACATGACGTTCGAGGGACCGGGCGGGACCGTGCGCATGGCGATCGGCAAGGGCCACCAGGCAATCATGGAAACGGCGTACGGCATGACCAAGCGCGTGGGCGGGAAGATCACGATCGTCAACATCCAGCGCTATCCCGCGGAGCTGGTGAATCCCCCGGACGGCGTGAAAAGCGCCGACTGGATAAAGAACAGCTTCAGGAAGTAACGCGGCAGAGGACCCTAATTGACCGACGGCTGCCTCTCCGGCAGCCGTTTTCGCATAGCACGCGCCTGTGAACGAAATCGCCCCAGTCCTCATCGACGGCATCATCTATTCTGCCTGGCTGTTCATCGCGGCGGTGGGGCTGACGCTCATCTACGGCGTCATGAAGATACTGAACGTCACCCACGCGAGCTTCTACGCGCTCGGCGCCTACGCGGGAGCCTCGCTCACGGGCGCGTGGCTCGCGCGCGGCTATCCGCCCGTGCTGTCCTACGCGGTGCTGCTCGGCGCCGCGGCGCTCGTTACGCTTGTCCTCGCCCCGGCCATGGAACGGGGCCTCCTGCGCTTCATGTACGCGAAGGACGAGGTGGTAATCCTGCTCATCACCTATGCGCTGTTTCTGATACTCGAGGACGTGATCAAGCTGATCTGGGGCGTGAACCCGTATTACGTCGCCGAGCCGTATGCGCTCCTCGGCAGCTTCGAGGCCGGCGGACTCACCTACCCCACCTACAATCTGATCCTCGTGGGTCTCGCGCTCGTCATCGGCGGGGGGCTCACGTGGATGCTGCGCGCCACGCGGTTCGGAAAGCTCCTGCTAACCGTGATCCACGATCCCGAGATGAGCCGGGCGATGGGAGTGAACGTGGGCCGCTACTATCTCGTCACTTTCACCTTCGGATCGTTCCTCGCCGCGTTGGGCGGAAGCTTCACGGCGCCCACGGTGTCGGTCGTGCCGGGTCTGGGCGTGGACGTGATCGTGCTGTCGTTCGCCGTCGTCGTGATCGGCGGCATGGGCAGCGTGACCGGCGCCGCGCTCGGCGCGGCGATCGTCGGGCTGGTGCGGTCGATCTCGGTCCACTACGTCCCCCAGGTGGAGCTCTTCGTCATCTACTTCGTGATGGCCATGGTGCTCGCCTTCAGGCCGCGGGGACTGTTCAGCCTGGCCGAGCCACGCAGGATATGACCCGCGACCGCACGCCACTGCTGCTCGGCGCGATCTTCGTGCTGATCGTCGCGGGCGGCCCGCTGCTGCCGCAGTGGGCGCTTTTCATCCTCACCATCGCCATCGCCCAGGGCCTGGTCGTGCTGGGGCTCATGCTGCTGCTGCGCGCCGGGCTTGTCTCCTTCGGTCAGGCGCTCTACTACTGCGTCGGGGCCTACACGACGGTCGGCCTCACGCGAGCGTTCGGGGTGAGCGAGATCTTCGTGCGCCTGGCGGCGGGAGCGGCGGTCGCGGCCGTCCTCGCGTTCGTCCTCGGTTTCCTGCTCGCGAAATACCGCGGCATCTTCTTCGGCCTGCTGAGCCTCGCGCTGTCCATGATTCTCTACGGGCTGATCGTGAAGAGCGAAGCGCTCGGCTCGACCGACGGGCTCAACGTCGCGCCCGCAACGCTCCTCGGCGCGCGCCCGGGGGCCGACTCGGTGCGCTACGCGATGGCGGTGATCGCGGCGCTCGTCGGGACGGGGGCCGCATACGCCGTTCACCTCTACCTCGGATCGCCGCTAGGGCGGCTCGGCCCGGCGATCAAGGACAACGAGATCCGGGTCGAGTACATGGGCGCCTCAGTGCGTTACACGATCCACGTCAAGTACGTGATCGCCGCCACGCTCGCGGGCGCGGGCGGTGCGCTCGCGGCGACCACGGTCGGGCACATCGATCCGGAAATGGGCTATTGGACGACCTCCGGCGAGTTCGTCTTCGTCACCATCCTCGCCGGAACCGGCAGCGTGCTCGCACCTTTCCTCGGAGCGCTGCTCTTCAGCGCGATCCACACGATCGCCTACGACGTGTCGCCGCACACCTGGCAGATGAGCCTGGGCGCGGCGTTGCTGCTCGTGATCGTGTTCCTTCCGGGCGGGTTGTGGTCGCTCTTCGCGCGAGGGAAGGCCGGCTGACATGGCGGTCATACTCGACGCCCGGTCCCTGAACAAGAGCTTTGGCGCGGTCACGGCGGCCGTCGATGTCAACGTCGCCGTCCACGCGGATTCGGTCGTCGGGCTGATCGGCACCAACGGCGCGGGCAAGACGACCTTCATCAACATGGTCACGGGCTACGTCAAGCCGGATTCGGGCAGCATCCACTACGACGGGCAGGACATCACCGCGCACGCGCCGCGGGACATCACGCGGCTCGGGATACTGCGCTCGTTCCAGGTCCCGCAGCTCTATGCCTCGCTCGACGTGCGCCAGAACATGCTGATCGCTCTCGGCATCGTGCTGCACAACGCCGGCAGGGGCAGCTTCCTGTCGCGCGCCCGCCCGAACGTGCCCGGCCACGATGCGCCGGCCGAAGAGGTTGCGGAGCGGATTCTGGAGAGCTTCGGCCTTGCCGAATATCGCAACAGGAACACGCAGGCGCTTCCCGGGGGCGTGCGCAAGCTCCTCGACATCGCGCTCACCCTGGCCGCGCGGCCGCGCATCCTTCTCCTCGACGAGCCCACCAGCGGCGTCTCGGCCGAAGAAAAGTTCGGCATCATGGAGACGGTCATGACAGCGGCGCGGAAGGAGGGCGCCACGGTCATTTTCGTCGAGCACGACATGGAGGTCGTAAGCCGCTTCGCCCAGCGCGTGCTGGCGTTCTACGATGGGCGCATCATCGCCGATGCGCCGCCCGAAGTCGCGCTCGGCGACCCGGACGTGAGGCGCTACGTGGTCGGCGGCGAGGCCGGCCGCGGCGCGAGAGAGGAGCGGCGCCCCGGTGCTTAGGCTCGAAACCCTCAACGTCGCGATCCAGTCGGTGCAGATCCTGCGCGATGTCTCGCTCGAGGTGCCCACTGGCAGCATGACCGGTCTCGTCGGGCGCAACGGCGCAGGCAAGACCACGCTGATGAAGAGCGTGATGGGGCTACTTCCCGTCTCGAGCGGCAGCCTGGCCTTCGACGGCACCGACCTGTTGAAGACACCGACGCACGGCCGGACGCGGCTCGGAATCGGCTACATGCCCGAGGACCGCCGGCTGGTTCCGGAACTCACGGTCGAGGAGAACATGCTCGTTCCCGCGTGGGCCGCGCGCCTGCCCGACAGCGCGGCGCGGCTCGAAAAGGTCTACACCCTGATCCCCGAAGCCCGCAGGTTCGCGACCCATAGGGGACTGCAGCTGTCGGGAGGGCAGCAGAAGCTCGCGGCGCTGGGGCGCGCGCTCATCTGCGGGACGCGACTCCTGCTGCTCGACGAGCCGTTCGAAGGTGTCGCGCCGGCGCTGGCGCAGCGCCTCGCAGAGGTGATCGCCGGCCTGAAGCAGGAGGGCATGTCCGTGCTCCTTTCCGAGTGCAACCTGCAGCACTCCAGGCGGCTGGCCGATCGCATCGTCGCCATCGACCGCGGCAGCATCATCGCAAGAGACTGACGCACAGAAAGGAGGCAGCCCATGGCTTTGACACCGATCCGGCGCGTGGTGACCGGCAACGACGAGAGGGGCAGATCGAAGGTGGTATGGGACGGACCTTCACCCGGCGCGCACGAGACGCAGCTCCCGGGAGCGGGTGGGAAGGTAACCGGGCGCGGCCATACCGACTTCTGGGTGTGGCGGGAGACGCCGCCGCGGCTCGATGGCGCCGAGGATGCGGGAACGTGGGACGACGAATTTCCGTGCCCGGTGGGCGGCGGGCATCTGCGGGTAGTGCATTGGCTCGCGAAAACCGCGGAGTCGCCCCCGAACGATCCGTACAAAGCGCCGGCATCGCACGGGCGCACCTGGGACCGCGGCGGCGGCAACCAGTACAACCGCTCGTACATGCACAAGACCCGGTCGGTCGACTACGGGATCCTGCTCTCCGGCGAGCGGGTCATGGAGCTCGACGACCATACGCTCACGTTGAAGCCCGGTGACGTGGTGATAGACGTCGGCGCCTGGCACCTGTGGGACAGCTCGAAGACGGGCTGCCTGATGGCGTTCGATATGTTCGACGCGGAATTCGTCGACGGTCCCGCCGGCACCGCGCAGGGCAACGACAAGCCGATGCGCGCGCCGGAGAACCGGCAGCTCCCGCCGGGAGTGAAGCCGCAGCGGCGCGTGGTCGCCATCGATCGCGAAGCCGGAAAGTCGAACCTCGTGGGCGATGGGCCGTCGCCCGATGTGCGCGTCGATCCCGCGCGGCCCGGCTTCGCGCTGCAGCGTATGTGGGTCGTGGACGGCTCCCCGGCGAAAATCGTCTACGAGACGCTGCACCTGCCCGAGGTGCTGCTGCCGCCCTCCAGAGGCTCGGTGTTGAACGTCTTCACGTTTCCGCCCGATGCCGCGTGGGAAGGGAAGGCCGGTGAGCGCGAGGTCAGGGCGTACTTTCAAGCGGTGGGGGCGCCTGGCGCGTGTTCCTGGTCGGCGCAGGCGCCGCATCCGTACATGCAGAGGACCCGCACGCTGGATCTCTGCATGGTGACGGAAGGCGAGATCGTGCTCGTGCTCGATACCGGGGAGGTGACGCTCAAGGCCGGCGAGATCGTCATCCAGCGCGGCACGCAGCACGCCTGGAGCAACCGCTCGGGAAAACCTGCGGTCGTCGTCATCGCATCGCACGACGCGGCGTGATCTCGCGCAACCGGGAGTCGCATGAAGTGAGTGTCCGGTCCTGCATCGCGGCCATTCTTGCGGCCGCGCTCTCGCTTCATGCCGGAACGGGATGTGCACAAGCCTATCCTGCTAAAGTCGTGCGCTGGATCGTGCCGAGCTCGGCAGGCGGCGGTGCCGATACGGTTACGCGGCTCGTCGCCAATGCGTTGCCGTCGATCCTGGGCCAGAGGGTCATCGTCGACAACCGCGCCGGCGCGAGCGGCAATATCGGCTCGGAGCTCACCGCGAAGTCGGCCCCCGACGGTTACACGTGGCTCATGATCAACAACGCGCAGGCGGCCAACGTCTCGATGTTCAAGAACCTGCCGTACGATCTCCTGCGCGATTTCATGGCCGTGACCCAGGTGGACTCGTCGCCGCACATGGTCGTCGTGCACCCGTCGGTGCCGGTAAAGTCGATGGCTGAGCTGGTGCGTCTCGCGAAAGCGAAACCGGGCGCGCTCGACTACGCGTCGGCGGGCCTCGGCACGGTAACCTTTCTCGCCACCGAGATCTTCAAGGCCGACGCGGGCGTCAACCTGCGGCACGTGTCGTACAAGGGAGGCGGGGAGTCCCTTCTCTCGATTGTCTCCGGAGAGACGGCGGTCTATTTCTCCCCGCTCGTCGTCGCTCTGCCCCACATGCGCACGGGACGGCTGCGCCCGCTGGGGGTCACGTCAAAGACGCGGACGCCGCTCGCCGCCGACGTGCCGACTGTCGCGGAGTCGGGTTACCCCAACTACGAGTTCAGCCTCTGGAACGGCTTGCTGGTGCCAGCCAGGACACCGAAGGACATCGTTGCCGCGATCCATGCCGCCGTTGTCGCGGCATTGAACACGCCGGAAGTGAGCAAGCGTTTCAGCGAGATGGGGTCCAGGACCGTAGGCAGCCAGCCCGACGAGTTCCGTGCGTTTCTGGCAGCGGAAGTGGAGAAGCTCTCCCGCGTTATCGCGAAACTCAAGCTGAGCGACGAGGCGAGCAAATAGAATTGGGGCGATTCGCGGCCTGTAACCGGGGTTCCTATCCTAGGCCAGCGCGCTGACGCCGTCCTCGATCGCGATCTCCAGTTCCGCGAGCTCGATCTCTTTCACTCTCAGCACATTGCATTCGGGCAGCGTGCTGAGGCGGATGGTTGGATCCGGCGTGAGCGACATGCCGATCTTGTGGCACGCGTAGTCGGCCAGCCGCACCAGCATGCTGACCGTGTCGGTCGCATCCATGTCGGCGGCATGATGGCTGGCGGCGACCTCGGCATAGCTGTCCGGCAGCGCCCAAAGTCGAATGAGGTTGGCGCCCTGATCGGTGTGCAGCGCCGTGATCACTTCCAGGATGAGCGATTCTGGCATCGGCCGTCCGGACTGCCTGGCGCGCACGCTCTCCAGCACGCGCAGCAGCATGAGCGAGCCGACATCGTGCAGCAGCCCCGCAATGAAAGCCTCGTTCGCGAACTCCTTGCAGCTGGCGTGCTCCGCGATCCACTTGGCGCCGATCGCACAGCCGACCGAGTGCTGCCACAGGCGCTGCATCAGCGATTTGAACAGGGGATCGGATGTCGCGTGCGCGGCGCGCTGGGCGGTCAGCACGGCGATGTTCACGACCTGCCGCAACCCGAGCCGCTGCGCCGCGCCGCCGATGGTGCTGATCTTGCTCAGTCCGCCGTAGAACGGCGAGTTCGCCACGCGCAGCACTTGTGCGGCGAGCGCCGGGTCCTGACCGAGCACCACCTCGATCTGCCTGGCATCCGCGTCCTTGTTTTCCACTGCCGCTTGCAGGCGGCTGACGGTGCTCGAGTACACCGGTATCTGCACGGAGCCGGAGGCGAGCGCCTGTTCGACGGCCTGCATCAGGCTGGTTGGCTCACTCATGTTTTTAGTCTCCCAGGATGCGCCGGATCTCGCGCAGTCCGCGCGGCTTTGCGACGCGCGGCAGGCCGCGTAACACTTCATTCAACGACGTGTGCCCGTTGGCGGCCTTGTGCACGCCGTCTTCGACCAGCGTCACCAGACCAGAGGTCTCCGTGCTCAAGCGACGGATCTCGTACGACGTCTTGCGCGCGACGATGGCCTCCTTGACGATCTCGTTCAGGACCAGCAGCTCGAACACGCAGACCCGCCCGCGATAGCCGGTAAAGCGGCATTCCGGACAGCCCCGACCCAGGGCGAAGTGAGCGCCCATGACGTCCGCGGGCGTATAGCCGAGGCGCCGCAGCTCCGTGGGCGTCGGCACATAGGGCTCGGTGCAACGCGCGCACACTCTGCGCAACAGACGCTGCGCGACCACCGACACGACCGTCGAGGAGATCAGGAACGCCTCGATGTTCATGTTGAGCAGGCGCAGCAGGCCGCCGATGCTGTCTTCGGTGTGGAACGTGGTCAGCACCTTGTGACCGGTCAACGCGGCCTGAATGGCCACGTCCGCGGAGAACTTGTCGCGCACTTCGCCCAGCACGATGATGTCCGGATCCTGGCGCACGATGTGGCGCAGCGTTTCCTCGTACGTCAGATTGATCTTGGGGTTGATCGAGCACTGGCCGATGTCCTCGATGACATACTCGACAGGGTCTTCCGCGGTGATGATGCTCACCTCCGGCGTATTGAGATAATCCACGCAGCTGTACAACGTGGTCGTCTTTCCGGAGCCGGTCGGGCCGGTCACGAGCACGACCCCGGTGGGGACGTCCAGCGCGGCCTCGCAGAAGAGCTCCATCATGCGCGGCGCCATGCCGATCTCGCGGATGTTGATGAGCTCGGCGCGCCGGTCGAGCAGGCGCAGCACGATCTTTTCGCCGTGGATGGTGATGTAACTCGACATGCGCAGATCGAACGACTTTCCGGAATCCGAGTCCTCGAACAGCATGCGCCCGTCCTGATGACGGCGCTTCTCCGCGATGTCGGCCTTGCCGAGCACCTTGATCCGGCTGATCACGGCCGGAGCGAGATCGGGGGAGATCTCGCGATGCTGCGTCATCGCGCCGTCGATCCGGTAACGCACGCGCGTGTGCGTGCGCATCGGCTCGATATGGATGTCGCTTGCGCCCATCTTCGCGGCATCGCGGATTAGTGAGTCCACGATCGCGATGGCCGTGTTGTCGTCGGAGGCGCCCGTGTTGAGCCGGCCGCCGCGCTCGATCGCTTCGATGGTTTCTTGGATGAGCGATTTTCGGGCGATGGCAGGCTCGACCTCGGACGCCAGCATCTGCTGGGCGGCCGTGCGGCTCGCCATGTCGAGCGGATCGTAGAACGCGACCACGACCTTGTTGTCGGCATATGACAACGGTACGAAGCAGTGCTGGTTGCACCACTTCGGAGCGATCTTGGGCATCAGCTTCGGCTCGATGTCGCCGATGCGCGGCTCGACATAGGGGAAGCCGAGCAGATCGGCGAGGATCTCGGCGAGGCGCTGCTCGGAGATGAGGTACGTCTCGACCAGGATCTCTCCGAGCTTGCGGCGCTCCTTGTCCTGCGACTGTGCGGCAAGCGCCTTCTTCAGATCCGACTCGCGGATGTGGCCGAGCTCGACCAGCAGATCTCCCAGGCGCATGCTCGCGCGATTGGCGCGCACGGTGGCAAGGACGGTCGCCCGATCCACCATGCCCAGCTCTTCCAACGTCTTGACGAGCGGCTGCGGCGTTTCGAGCTTCTCGCGCACGCGCATGGCGCGCCGCAGGCCGACCGCGTCGATGTGGCCGGCGCTTTGCAGCATCGCCGCCAGCTGGCTGATGGCCGGATTGGGCACCGTGGACCCGGCGGGGTCGGCGGGTTGGGGTGCGACTGCCGACGTAGCGGGTTCCATGTAAGACCGATCCTTGCAATTGACGCAGTATGGAGATTGTTAGCGGCAGCAAACCGGAAACCTTGATGGCTGGCACGGAATTTGCCGTGCCCCCCTGCCAGGAGGAATTTGCGCGTGTAAATCCGCGGTTCGAGCGCCCGAGGCGAGCAGCGCGTTGTCCCGGGCCGCGAAGTAGTGCTTCTCGGTGCGGAGGCTGTAATGCATATCGAAAACCGGATCCAGAGGCCGGACATGCCGACAGGACCCGGCCAGCTGCTCGGCGAGCGCGGTTTCGTTCCGCTAACCTGACCACCCCGGCGAGCTACACGCGCCACCCCTCCTATTTGCAGGAGGGAAATGTCTTGCAGGCGCCGGACATGCCGACAGGACCCGGCCAGTTGCTCTCCACTTCATCTACTGCTTCGCCAGTCCCAGCTCCGTCATGATGGAGCGCGCGGCGGCTTGCTCGCCGTCGAGGTACTTCGCGAATTCCCGGCTGCGCATGAACTGGCCGCCCCAATCGCGCGCTTCGACCTCTTTTTTCCACTCTTCGGTCGCGGCGACCCTCGCCAGCGCTTCTTCCCAGAACGCGACCTGCGCCGGCGTCATGCTCTTCGGGCCCATGATCCCGCGCCAGTTGGACACCCAGGAGTCGATCCCTTGCTCCCGGAACGTGGGCACGCCCGCAAGCTGGCCGCCCATGCGCTGCGATGACGCGATCGCGACAACGCGCGCGTTGCCCGATTTTGCCTGGGTCATCGCGGTAGTCACCGAGGACGCTACGAACTGTATGTGCCCGCCGACCAGCGCGATCATGGATTCGGCATTGGTCTTGAATACCACCGCCTTCAGCTTGCGCGCGTCCACGCCCGACGCCTTTACGGCGAGCGACACGGCGAGGTGATTTACCCCGCCTCGGGCGACGATGCCGAGCGCCATGGAATCGGGGTCTGCCTTGAGCCGCGCCGCGAGGTCCTGGAGGTTCCTGATCGGAGAGTCGGCGCGCACCGAGATCGCGGTATGCTCGACGAGAAGCAGAGCGATCGGCGTCAACTCGGCCGGGCTCAACGGCGTGATGCCCGCCAGATAGTTGGTGACGACCGTCGGATTCGCCATCAGCAGATGGTGCGCGTTGCCGGCGTGCTGCTGGAGGTAGGCCACCGCCACGGTCTGGTTCCCGCCGGGCTTGTTCACGATCAGCACGGGCGCCGTCACCAGCTTCTCGTCCTGCCAGATCTTCTGGATGAGGCGGGCGACCTGGTCGTTGCTGCCGCCGGGCGCCGTCGTGATGACCATTTCCACCGCCTTTTCGGGACGCCACGCCGCCTGTCCCCATGCCGCGGCCGCCACTGCCGCGAGCGCGGCCGTTCCCAGCAGCCTCCCCATCGTTCCGAGCGCCATAGTTTGGAATCTCCTCGCGCTGCCCGTGTATGATTCCAACAATTCTACGGCGATGCGGATAAGGCGATCCGGGTACTGCGGTTCAGGTGCGGCGGGCCAGGTACGGCGCTTTCGTCTTTGTCCGGACCGCTTCATCTGAACCGCTCTATCTGCACCGCTTTATCTGGCTCGCATTTTACGGAGTGTACATGTTGAAAATCGGAGTATTGCTGGGCGACGACATCGGGCTGGAGGTCGTGCCGGAGGCGGTGAAGGTGATGAAGGCCGCGGCCGCGAAGACCGGGCTCGCGGTGGAGTGGCAGGAGCTGCCCATCGGCAAGCACGGACACGAGCTGCACGGCCATACGCTGCCCCAGGTCACCGTGGAGGCTCTCGGAAAAACGGACGGCTGGATTTGCGGCCCCATAGGGCACAACGCCTACCCCCGCAACGACCCAACGTGGGTGATGCCGCCGATACGCAAGCGCTTCGAGCTGTTCGCCAACGTGAAGCCGGTGAAGTCCTATCCCAATATTCCGTCCATACACAAGGACGTGGATATCGTGTTCCTGCGCGAGACGACCGAGGGCATGATGTCGGGCGGCGTGGTGATAGCGGGCAGCGGCGAGTTCCAGCCCAACGAGGATATCGCGATCGGCATGCGCGTCGTGACCCGCAAGGGCGCGAGCCGCGTGGCGCGAGAGGCGTTCGAGATCGCGCGCACCCGGAAGCGCAAGATGGTGACTGCGCTGCACAAGGAGCCGGTCTACCGGCTGGTGTGCGGCATGTTCGCACGCGAGTGCCGCAAGGTGGCGGCGGATTACCCGGACGTCGAGTTCAACGAGGTGCTGATCGACGGCTTCGCGCTCAAGCTCGTGATGAAGCCGCAGCAGTACGACGTGGTGGTGACGACCAATCAGTTCGGCGACATCGTGACAGACGAGGGGGCGGGACTCGTCGGCGGGCTCGGGCTCGCGCCGGGGCTCGTGGTGGGCGAGACGCAGGCCATGGCCCAGGCGACCCACGGCTCTGCGCCCGACATCGCGGGACGGAACATTGCGAACCCGTACGCCATGATCATGTCGGGCAAGATGCTGTTCGAGTGGCTGGGCCGCAAGCGCGACGAGCCGCAAGCGACGCAGGCGGCAAAATGCATCGACGCGGCAATGGACAAGGTGATCGCGGAAGCGAAGCACCTGACCGGCGACCTGGGCGGCAAGGCGAGCACGAGCGAGATGGGCGACGCGGTCGCGGCGATGGTGTAGGGGGAGCGTCGAGCGAGTCCGGATGTGTCATCCGGTTCGTAACGATCAATGGGGGAGACATGAAAGCACCGTTTTTCATCTGCGCGCTTGCCGTCGCCGCAGGGGCGGGCTCGCCCACCGCGGCTCAAAATCATCCGCCAAACACGTCGGCGATCCCGGCGATCACGTTGAACGGCAGCCCGCCGGTGCGGCAGCCGGCGCCGAAACCCGCCAGGCAGCAATCCACCTGGAACACTGCGCTCGTCGGCCACAGCGATCTCCAGGGACGCTCGGCGTATCAGCCGCTCATCATCAGCCAGGACGGGCGCCATATCGCCTACGTCGGGCACCACACCGGCAAGAGGCCGAATCCGCTCACCGGCGCCGTCGAAGGCAACGGGACGTCGATAGTCGACGTCACCAATGCGGCGAAACCGAAGTATCTCGCTCATATTCCGGGCCCGGCGGAGGGCAGCGACGAGTCCGGCGGCGCGCAGATGGTGCGCGTGTGCAGCGGCAGCGCGCTGCCGAAAGGGGAGAAAGGAAAGTGGTACCTGCTGCGGGCGGTCGGCTCGACGGCGCACGAGATATACGACGTCACGGACGGGACGCGCCCGACTCATCTTACTACCGTGGTCGACGGTCTTACCGGAACGCACAAGAGCTGGTGGGAATGCGATACGGGGATTGCCTATCTCGTCGGGAACAACAAAGCCGAAGGCTGGCGGGGCAATCACATGAAGATCTTCGATCTGAGCGATCCCGCGAAGCCGGTCTACATCCGCGACTTCGGGCTCTCCGGCCAGCAGCCGGACGCGAAGTCGTTCATCGGCACGCGCCAGGGTGTCAACATTCATGGACCGATCTCGGCTGGGGTCACTAAAAACCGCGTCTACGCGGCCTACGGCACGGGGGCGAACGGCGTCATCCAGATCCTCGACCGGAACAAGCTCCTGACCGAATTCACCAACCCCCTGAGGCCGACGCCGGAGGAAATGCTTGCGCCCCAGGTTGGACACATCGTGATGTCGCCGGACCAGGGCGCCCATACCACGCTGCCGCTATACAACGTTCCCATGCCCGGGTTCCAGGGACACACGGTGCTGAAGACCCGGGATCTCATGATCGTCGCTTCGGAGCAGGGACGCGGAGAGCACTGCCGGCCGGGGCCCAACAATAACCGTCCCGCGCCGCACTTCGGCTTCCTGCTCGACATCACGAACGAGCCGACCCCGTGGCCCCTCGCGACGTTCACCGTCCCCGAAAACCCCGGAGATTTCTGCGGCCGGGGCGGACGGTTCGGCAATCACGCGAGCCACGAGTCGTTCTATCCGCCCTACTACGGGAAGCTCGCGATCTTCTCGTGGTTCAACGCGGGCACCCGCATCTTCGATATACGCAACCCGTTCGCCGTCGAGGAGGTCGCTTATTTCATCCCGGCGCCGAACAAGAACACGATGGCTTTCTGCTCGGACGGCGTGAGCCACCCCGACGGCGATCCGAAGATCACCCCGGCGTGCATCAAGGTGATCCAGACCAACAACGTCGAGGTCGACGATCGCGGCCTGATCTACAGCGCCGACCGGGCGGGCACCGGGCTGCACATCATCCGCCTGACCGGGCGCGCGGCGCGGATCGCCGCGAAATAACAGCATGGGCGACGCGGTCGCCGCGGCGGTGTGACCGCTACGGTTTCTTGATGCGCAGCATGCGCCCGCCGGGGCTGGTGATGAAGATCTCGCCGAACACCACCTCGACCGAGATCTTGCCTGCGCTCTCCTGCGCGGCGAGTTGCGCGCGGCGATTTTCCTTCAGAGTATCGATGCCGTGAGTGGGAGAAATCGTCGCGTACACGGCGTCGATGTCGGCGTCGGTGAGGTCTGATACGGGCATCGAGAGTAATCCGCTGAATGTCCTGGAGCTATTCTAGCGGAGGCGGCGCCCCCGTGCCTCTGGAGTCTCCTTTGCCCTGACCTGTATGATACTAATGCGTTGCACATACTCCTGTTAAAGTCAAAATGAGATCCGCACGCGCTGTTGCGAGCCTTCTTTCATGCGCCCTTATCGCCGCGGCGGCGCCAGCGTCCGGCCAGGACTATCCGCGCAGGCCGATACGCGTCGTGACAGCGGAGCCGGGAGGCGGCAACGATTTTTCGGCGCGCGTCATCGTGCAGGCGATCGGGGGCGGCCTCGGCCAGCCCATGATCGTGGACAACCGCGGCGGCGCGGGCGGAGTCATCGCGGCGGATATCGTCGCCAAGGCGCCGCCCGACGGGCACACGCTGCTCCTCTATGCCAACAACGTCTGGATCATTCCGCTGCTGCACAGGAACGCGCCGTTCGACGCGGTCCGGGATTTTGCGCCGATTACCTGGGCCGCGAAGTCCAGCAACACGCTCGTCGTGCATCCTTCGCTGCCCGTGAAGTCCGTCCAGGAGCTGATCGCCTACGCGAAGGGGCGCCCGGGGGAGTTGAACTACGGTTCCGGCGGCAACGGGTCCTCGACGCATCTCGCGGTGGAGCTCTTCAAGTCCATGACGGGCGTCAACATCGTGCGCGTGACGTTCAAGGGCAACGGGCCGGCCTTGAATGCGATGCTCGGTGGCGAGGTGCACGTGATGATCACCACTGCGGGCTCGGTGACGCCGCACCTCAAATCGGGCAGGCTCCGGGCGCTGGCTGTGACGAGCCCGGAGCCTTCCCCGCTCGCGCCCGGCCTGCCGACGATCGCGGCGTCCGGCCTGCCTGGTTACGAATCGATACAGATTTACGGCGTCTTCGCGCCCGTCAAGGTCCCGGCCGCGATCGTGAAGCGCCTGAACGAGGAGATCGTGCGCGTGCTCGGCAGGACGGAGGTGCAGGAGAAGTTCATTGCGAACGGGATGGAGCCCGTCGGCAGCACGCCTCAATTGCTGGCCGCCACGATGAAATCCGAGATCGTCAGGATCGGCAAGGTCATCAAGGAGGCGGGAATCCGAGGGGACTAGGAATGCTGTAAGGGAAGCTTTTTCCATTCGATACCACTTGAGCATCCCCCGATCAAACAGCGGGGCGCAAAAGCAGCGCTCCCTTTACCGAGTTCAACTGTCTCGCTCGAGAAATACTTGGAGCCACGGCGCATTTCGGTTGACGTACGCGACGCTCAATTTTCCGAGAATGTATTACTGGAATCTGGCGGAATCGATATGTTGAAGATAGGGGTATTGCTTGGCGACGACATTGGCCTGGAGGTGGTGCCGGAAGCCGTCAAGGTGATGAAGGCCGCGGCGAAAAAGACGGGGCTGGATGTTGAGTGGAGCGAGCACCCGATCGGACGCCGGGGCCACGAGCTGCACGGGCACACGATGCCGCAGCCGACCGTCGAGGCACTGGAGAAGACGGACGGCTTTCTGTGCGGACCCATAGGCCACGGCTCGTATCCGCGCAACGACCCGACCTGGATCATGCCGCCGCTCAGAAAGCGCCTCGACCTCTACGCCAGCATCAAGCCGGTCAAGTCCTATCCGAACATCCCGTCGGTGCACAAGAACGTGGACATCGTGTTCCTGCGCGAGGTCACGGAAGGCATGCAGTCCTCGGACACGGTAGTTGCGGGTGCCGGCGAATTCCGCCCGAACGACGACATCACCATTGCCGCGCGTGTCATCACCCGCAAGGGCTCGAGCCGCGTCGCGCGCGAAGCTTTCGAGATCGCGCGCACGCGCCCGCGCCGGACGGTCACCTCGGTGCACAAGGAGCCGGTGTACCGGCTCGCGTGCGGCATGTTCGCCGAAGAGTGCCGGAAGCTCGTGAAGGACTACCCGGACGTCACGCTGAACGAGGTGCTGGTTGACGGCTTCGCGATGAAGCTCGTGATGAATCCCCAGCAGTTCGACGTGGTGGTCACCACCAACCAGTTCGGCGACATCCTCACCGACGAGGGGGCGGGCGTCGTCGGCGGGCTCGGGCTTGCGCCCGGACTTTGCGTGGGCGAGCGCCTAGCGATGTCGCAGGCGACCCACGGCTCGGCGCCCGACATCGCCGGGAAGAACATCGCCAATCCCTACGCCCTCATCATGTCCGGCCAGATGCTCTTCGAGTGGCTGGGACGCAAGCACAACGAGCCGAAGGCGACGCAGGCGGCTAAGCTGATCGATGCGGCGGTCGACCGGGTGATCGCGGAGGCGAAGCACCTCACGCCTGACCTTGGCGGCAAGGCGGGCACGACGCAGATGGGCGACGCGGTAGCCGCGGCGGTTTGAACCGGAACAATCTTTCACACCAGGAGAACGACATGCGCCTTCCGAAGCTTCCCTATGAAAAATACACGCCGCGACAGAAAGAGGTCGCGGACAAGCACACCGCCAGGCGCGATAGCATCGGGGGTCCTTATAACGTCTGGATATACAGCCCGGAGCTGTTCGAAAAGGCATCGGCCATCAGCAACTACATGCGCTTCGACTGCGGGCTGCCGGTCAAGCTCCGCGAGTTCGGCATCCTGGTCACCGCCCGCTACTGGGACGCGCAGTTTTCCTGGAACGCGCACGTCGACAAGGCCATCGCCGCCGGCATACCCGAGGACGTCGTGCGGGACCTGGCCGCCGGGAAGAAGCCCAGCTTCAAGGCCGACGACGAGCGGGTCTACTACAACTTCGCGATGGAAATGCTCGAAAACCACTTCGTGAGCCAGAAGACCTTCGACGAGGCGCGGGCGATCTTCGGCGAGAAGACGCTCGTGGACCTGATCGGGTCGATCGGCTATTTCACGATGCTGCAGATCTGCCTCAACAGCGCGGAAGTCGATCTGCAGGCCGACCGCAAGCCACCGTTTGCGGACGTGAAGGGTTACAAGAAGGTCTCCTGAGTTCAAGAGCATTCGGCCACGGAATCACACGGAAGGGCACGGACAATTCTCTAAATGCTGCTTCGCGGAGGGATCTAGCGTGGGCAAGCAATACGCTGTTCGTCCGTGTGTGTCCGTGTGTTTCCGTGGCTAAGGCTGTGACAGCTATCGACGGACGAGGAGGGCATCGACTGCCTTCACGCCTGCTCCCCGCTCGAAGACCAGTAGCGGATTGACGTCCAGCTCGGCGATCTCTCCGGCAAGATCGTGCGCGAGCCAGGACAGCCGCACGATGGCCGCTACGAGCGCGTCCATGTCGGCCGGCTTCGCGCCGCGCACGCCTTCAAGCACCTTGTAGCCGCGCAGCTCGCGCAGCATCTTTCCTGCTTCGTCCGGCGTGACCGGCGCGATCCGGTACGCGATGTCGCGCAGCACCTCGACGTGGATTCCGCCCAGGCCGGCGGCGACGACCGGACCGAATACCGGGTCGCGCACGATGCCGAGCATCATCTCGGTGCCGGAGGACGCCATTTCCTGCACCAGTACGCCGTTCAACTTCGCCTCGGGCGAGTGGCGCTGCGCCGCGGCGACCACGTCGATATACCCCTGCCGGACCGCGTCATCGCCCTGAAGCCCAAGCCGTATCGCGCCCGCCTCCGTCTTGTGCTGGATATCCGGGGAGTCGATCTTGAGAGCCACCCGGCCTTCCAGGTTCCGCGCCTGCGCCACGGCTTCGTCGGCGCTACGGGCGAGACGCTCCCGGGTAACCGGGAACCCATACGCGGAAAGCACCTGCTTCGCCTCGCGCTCCGTCAGCTTGCGCGGGAGCGTCTCCAGCGCTCGCCGAGCGCCGTCAGCATCGGCGTCCGCGGGACGGACGGGGACGTCGCTGCCGGCCCGGTGTCGCGCAACGAACGCGCCGAAATCCGCGGCGGCACGGACCGCACGCAGGCAGGGCAGGGCGTTGCGGTAGACCGGGACGCCCGCCGCGACCAGGTCCTTCGGGCCGAACGCCCGGTCGTCGTAGCAGCCGCCGATCCACAGCATGGCGGCCGGCTTGACGCACTCGCGCACGAAGGCGGCGCCGTGCTCGATGTCTTTGCGGGAAAGAAAGGCGAATATCGGCGTGACGGCATCGATGACCGGATCCGCGGCGATGGCATTCAGCGCCGCGCGGAATTTTTCCGGCTCGCCCGTCGCGAGCGAGGTCATGTCGGTCGGGTTCGAGACCTTGCCGTAGCCCGGCATGAACTCCGCGAGCTTTGCCTGGGTTTCGGGGGAATACTCGGGCCACTCGATACCCAGCGTGTCGCCGACGTCGGCGAGCTGAACGATATTACCTCCGGTCGCCGCTGCCGAGGCGGCTCGCCGCCCCTTGGGCCAGCGCCCGGTGCGCAGCAGGACCGCGGTCTCGTAGAGCTCGTTCGCCTCGTGCACGCGGATCATTCCGAACTGGCGGAAGGCTGCGTCGTAGATGTCGTCCACGCCCGCGATCGTTCCCGTGTGCGAGGCCGCCGCCCGGACGCCGCTCGCGGTGCGTCCCAGTTTCAGCACGACGATCGGCTTTTCCCGCTCGGCCGCTTCGCGCGCGAGCGCGAGCAGCTTCGCCCCGTCCTTGATCCCCTCGATCGCCATCAGGATCACGCGCGTCGCGTCCGAGCGCAGCATGAAGCGGGCGAAATCGAGCGAGTCGAGATCGGCCTCGTTGCCGACGCTCGCCTCGTAGCTGATGTGAAGCCCGATGTCCATGGCGCGCCACATAACGCTGATCTGCCCGAATCCGCCGCTGTGGCTGACGACGCCGATGTCGCCGGCAGGAGGACGCGGTCCTGCAATGGCGGCGGTGGACGCCATGGCGAAAGCGTCGACGTAGTTGATGACGCCGTTGCAGTTCGGGCCCATGAGGCGCACGCCGGTGCGGCGCGAGAATTGAACGAGCTTCGCCTGGCGCTCGCGTCCTTCAGGCGTGCCCATCTCGGAGAAGCCGGCGCTGTACACGGTCGCGAACGGCACGCCGCGCGCCGCGCATTCCTCCAGCACGTCGAACACGCGCTCCGTGGCGACGATGATGCCGACGTGATCCGGCGTCTCCGGCAGCGCCGCCAGGTTCGGATAGCACTTGCGGCCGTTCAGCTCCGTGGCGCGGGGATTGATGGGATAGATGGGGCCGGCGAAGCCGAAGTTGCACAACTGGCGAAAAACGCGCGTGCCGAAGGTCTCTCCCCGGTCGCTCGCGCCGATGAGCGCGACCGAGCGCGGCGCGATCAGGCGCGATATATCGGTGTATGGAGCCGACTCTGTCATCCCTCAATACTAACGGTTTGCAATTGCCCTGTACGAACCTAGTCCACGCGGATTCCGGCTTCGCGGATCAGCTTGCCCCACCTGTCGATCTCGGCATTCATGAAGTCGCGCAGCGCGTCCGGCGTGGTGGCCATCGGCTCGACGCTCATGCCCGCGAACCGCTCGCGCAGGTCGGGATTGCCCATGGTCTTGACCAGGTCTCCGTGCAGGCGGTCCACCTGGGGTTTCGGCGTCGCAGCGGGCACGTACACGCCCCACCAGTTCTCCGCGACGAAGCCGGGCACCCCGGCCTCGGCGAACGTCGGAATGTCGGGAACAGCCGCCGAGCGTTTGGCGCTGGTGATGGCGAGCGGCCGCACCTTGCCGGCGCGGATGTGCGGAATGATCGGCTGCGGATCGGCGAACACGAGATGCACGTTGCCTGCCAGCAGGTCCTGGATCGCGAGCACGCCGCCCTTGTACGGCACGTGCAGCATGTCGATCTTCGCGAGCCGCTTCAGCATCTCGCCGCCCAGATGGCCGAGGGTGCCGGGCCCGGCCGTGCCCCAGTTGACCTGGCCGGGGCGGCTTTTTGCCAGCTTCACGAACTCCTGGAGGTTTTTCGCGGGGATACTCACGTGAGTGACCAGTATCGTGGGGGCACTCGCTACCAGCGAAACCGGCTGGAAATCGCGCGCCATGTTGTAGGGCACCTTGGAGATGAGCGGATTGATCGCTACCGGCGCAAGGTTGCCGATCACGAACGACGTGCCGTCGGCCGGCTGGCGCGCCGCGTACTCGATGCCGATCGCGCCGTTCGCGCCCGCGCGATTCTCGACCAGCACGGACTGGCTCCAGATTTCGCCGAGCTTCTGGGCGATGATGCGGCCCATGATGTCGGAAGCGCCGCCGGGCGGGTAGGTGAGGATCACCCGCATCTGCTTGCCGGCGACCGGCTGCGCTATTGCCGCGCCGGGCAGGAGGACTATTGCGGCCGCCAGCGCGGCGAGCAACGTGCGAACTAAGCGGATTGTCGTCATTCCATTTCCTCCTGGCGTGGGCGCGGCCATTATGCGTGAGATCGCCGATTTGGGCTAAACTTTCGGCCATCCACGAGGGAGGAAGGAATATGACGCACGCACGTGGGTACTGGCGAGTCGGGCTGGCGGCAGCGGTCCTGATCATGGCCGCTGCGCCCGCGGCATCTCAAACCTCGTATCCGACGAAACCGGTGCGCCTCATCGCGCCGTTTCCGCCCGGCGGCACGTCCGATGTCCTCTCCCGCATACTCGCGCAGAAGCTGAGCGACACTCTCGGGCGGCAGGTCGTCGTGGAGAACCGCCCCGGCGCGGGCGGCAACATCGGGCACGAGATCGCGGCGAAGACCCCGGCGGACGGCTATACGCTCCTCCTGAGCAACAACTCCGCCCTGGTCGTCAATCCGTTCCTCTACAAGCGGCTGGGTTTCGATCCCCTGAATGATTTCGCACCTGTCTCCATCGTCGCCAAGTCCGGGCCGGTGCTGGTCGTGCATCCGTCGGTGCCGGCGCGCACCCCGAAGGAGCTGATCGCTTTGGCGAAGGCGAAGCCGGGCCAGTTGAATTTCGGCTCGGGCGGGCGCGGCACGCCCGCGCACTACGTGGGAGAGATGCTGAAGGCCACCGCCGGCATCAAGATCATCCACGTGCCGTACAAGGGCGGGATACTCGCGGTGCTGGATCTCGTGGCCGGGCAGATCGACCTGATGTTTGCGGACATGGCGCCCGCCGTGCCGCAGATCAAGGCGGGCAAGCTGCGCGCGCTTGCCGTGACGAGCGACGGGCGCTCGCCGGCGCTGCCTGAAGTGCCGACGATGGTAGAGGCGGGCATCTGGCGCGCGAGCCCGCAGACCTGGTGGGCGCTTGTAGCTCCAAAGGGCACGCCACCAGCCATCATCACGCGTCTCAATTCCGACCTGGCGCAGATCCTGAAGCTGCCCGACGTGCTCGATCGCTATGGGACGCTCGGCATCAACCCCGTGCATACCACCCCCGAGCAGGTGATGGCGGCGGCCCGGGAAGAGTCGCCGCAGATCGCGAAGGTCCTGAAGGCGGCGGGGGTTGAACCGGAGTGATGAGCTTCGCAGTGACGAGACGCCTGACCCCTGACCCCTGACGTCATTCCAGCACGGCAGTCTTCTTCCGCTCGATCAGCTCGAAATCGATCTTCGCGCCGAGCCCCGGGCCTTCGGGTGGCCGCACGTGACCGTCGGGACCGACGACGAGGTCCTCGGCAAGGCCGTACTTCTGCGTGGCGTCCGGCAGCAGCACCTCGAAGTATTCGGTGTTGGCGATCGCCATGATCACGTGAACGTTCGCGACGTTGTTGAGCGAGTTGCCGCCGTGGTGCACTTCGAGGTTCATGTGGAAGGCCTCCGCGAGGTGCGCGATCTTGAGGAGCGCGGTAATGCCGCCTTTCACCGCCACGTCGCCGCGCAGGAAGTCGGTGGCCTGCATGGTGAGCCACGGCGCGTACGCCTGGAATCCGCCGGGTGAGTACTCGGTCGCGAGGATGGGGATATCCAGCTTCTGCCTGAGCTTCACGTAGTTGGTGATGTCGTCGGCGTCGAGCGGGTCCTCGTACCAGTAGTAATCGAGCTCTTCGATCGCGCGGCCCACGCGCAGCGCCTCGGGATAGGAATAAGACCACGTGCTGTCGAGCATCAGCCGGTAGCCCCCGCCGACCGCGTTGCGCACGTGGCGGCAGATCTCGATGTCCCGCTGCCACACCGCGGGCGGATGAATCTTGTAGGCGTGAAAGCCGGCCGCCTTGATGCGCACCGCTTCCTCGGCATAGGCCTCTTGCGAGGGCAGCACTGCCGAACTCGCGTAGGCGGGGATGGACTCACGGAAGCTCCCCAGCATGCGGTGGATCGGCAGGCCCGCCAGCTTGCCCGCGAGATCCCACAGCGCGACGTCCACGGCGCCGATGCAGCGGAACGTGGTATTGCGGTTGCGGGCCCACATCTGCTGGTAGATCCGTTCGCGATCGAGCGGGTGCTGCCCGATCAGCAGGGGCTTCAGGAACCGGATGAGCGAGGCCGCGTCGTAATTCGCGCCCCGGCTCGACGAGCCGAGGAACGAGTGGCCTTCCACGCCCTGGTCGGTGCGGATGGTGACCAATCCCAGCTCACTCCGGCCGCCGGGCATTCTGCCGGTGTGCCTGCCGAACTGGCGCGCCGGCAGATCATCCCAGGCGAAAAGCGTCACGGTGACATCGGTGATTTTCATGGCTGGAATCTCCCGGTTCAGATCGTTGCAGTGGATCGAGCCTACCTCATCCGGCAATTCTATGTTCGGTAACGCACAGACCGCATCCCGGGCAAAGCAGACAGTGCGGTGCGGAAACCCAGGTCCCGATTCCCAGGTTGTGTCGAATCGGCATTGAATGCAACGGGCTTACCCGCACCGTCACAACTTGAGAGGTATGACTATGTCACCAGAAACGTATGCGAAGGTAAACGGTGGAGTTTGGGGATTTGTCCTCGGGGCAGGTATCGCAATGATAATCGGCTTCAACTGGGGCGGCTGGACGACCTCCAGCACGACCCAGAAGATGAGCGACGAGGCGGTCCTGACGAGCCGCGCGGCGATCTGCGTCGCCCAATTCATGAACGGCCCGAACCAGAAGACGCAAATCAAGGAATTTCAGGGAACGGAAGGCTACCAGAGGACCGAACTCATTGAAAAAGGCGGCTGGGACAAGATGCCCGGGGAGGAAAAGGGTGCCTGGGGCGTAGCCAGTGCCTGTGTCGCGGGGGTTGAAGCGCGTATCAAGACCGGGACCTGACTGTCTGGAAATCGTGGTGCTGTCGGTCTGTCCGGTTATTGAGGTTTCAGGCCGATTTCGCGGACGATCCTGCCGTACTTGACGTAATCGGTGCGTATCGTCTCGCCGAAGAATTCCGGTGACTCGGTTGCGATGTCGAGCCCGTACGCGATCATCTTTTCGCGCACGTCCGGCAGGCCCATGGCGCGATTGATTTCCCGGTTGAGAAGAGAAACGATCTCGCCCGGCGTGGCGGCCGGGGCAATGAACCCGAACCAGCCGCCCGCGGACAAGCCGGGAAGCGTCTCCGCCATCGTCGGAATGTCCGGGTAGTTGGCGGCGCGCGTGGGCTTGGTGATCGCCAGCACCCGCAGCTTGCCGGAGCGAACGTACGGGTAAACCGCGGTGAATGCGGTTATCACCGCGTCCACCCGCCCGCCCAGGAGCTCGGTGGTGTACTGCGCGATTCCCTTGTACGGCACGTGGAGGTAGGTGAAACCCGCCTGGGTGCGAAACTGCTCGGTCGTCAGGTGGATGAAAGCGCCCTCGCCGTTCGAAGCGAACGACAGCTTCCCGGGGTTGGCTTTGGCGTACGCGATCAGCTCCTTCACCGACTTGAACGGCGCGCTCGGATGAATCACCAATGCGAGATAGTTCGTCGCAAGTAGCGCGACCGGCGCGAAATCCTTGAGCGGATCGTAGGGCAGCTTCTTGAAGGTATGGGGCACGATCACGAGGTTGCCGCCCTGTCCGCAGGCGATGTTGTAGCCGTCCGGCGGCAGCTTGGCGGTGATCTCCAGTCCGAGTATTCCCCCTGCTCCCGGCCGATTGTCCACGATCATGCCCTGGCCGAGCCGCTCGGCCACCTTCTGCCCGATGAGCCGCGTCAGCGTATCGCAGGTGCCACCCGCCTGGGCCGGGACGATGACGCGGATGGGCTTCGCCGGATAGCTTTGCGCGGGCGTGACGCCCGATGGTGCGACCACGCCGGCGAGCAGGAGAACAAAAAGGAAAACGCGGTGCATCGATTTTCCTCGTTCCTTCACGCGATCGGGCGATGTTGACTCGTTCGCCATCCGATTACAATAGTCCCGTGAGTGAAGAAAGACGGCATCAGGTTGTCATAGTGGGTGGCGGGCCGGTAGGCGTCGCGCTCGCCGTGGAGCTGGGTCTCCGGGGTGTGTCGTGCGCGCTCGTGGAGAGCCGCACCGGGCTGCAGCAGATACCCAAGGGCCAGAATCTTACCCAGCGCACGCTGGAGCATTTTCATTTCTGGGGCGTCGTCGACGAGATCCGGGCCGCCCGGTTGATGCCCCCCGGCTACCCGATAGGCGAGCTCACCGCCTACGGCAGTCTCATGAG
>Ga0075418_10000736_pt1 | contig 35628 bp, 34 predicted proteins | sample SoiMetdeltSBSDD2_FD_81776 | JGI IMG/M metagenome (GOLD analysis project Ga0075418, IMG submission 81776) | Bulk soil microbial communities from a Populus tree surrounding site in Tennessee, USA - Soil MetaG P. deltoides SBSDD2 | ecosystem: Environmental > Terrestrial > Soil > Tree plantation... | reverse complement strand
GGGACCTGGTTGGGCGGGTCGGGGTTGGGCGGGTCGGGGTTGGGCGGGCGATGACGAAGGGGCGCACGGCCTCGGGGATCGCGGCGGCACCGGGGCCGCCCCGCGCGGCCCACCGTCCGATGTGGACGAGCAGGCGGGAGTCGAGCACACCGCCGAGCCACACTACCCGCGCCCCTAGTCGCCGCCGGTCGTAGCTGGGGTGCACCACCATCACGTTGGAGTGCTCGCACGGGCCGAGGCACTCCGCCACCACCCGGACCCGGACACCGGCCTCGGCCAGCTGCCGTAGCTGTCCGTCGTGGTCGGTCTCCGGGTGCTTCCGGGCGGTGCCGCAGCAGCAGCCGCGGCACACGGTCACCGAGATCACGGAGCCGTCATCGTGGTCGTGCTCGCCGATGTCGAGCTCTCCCTGGGCGGCTCCGCTGGGTTGGCGGGCCGCCGGGTGAGGTCGATTTCGGCCAACGCGGCGGGTTTGGCGGCCCGCCAGCCGGCGAGCCCGAACCCGGCGCCTAGGCCCACCCAGAGGATCCCCGTGGCCGCCACCGAGTAGAGCCGGAACGACCACAGCAGTTCGGCCGGGACGCCGTCGGCCGGGGGTGTCGCGGGCAGCAGCAGGATCACCACGAGCCCGAGCACCACCACGCCGGCGGTGGCCAGGTCGCGCATCGGGGTGGGGGCGGCCGCGAGGCGCCGGCGGACCTCGGCCACGGCCGCCATGGTGGCGATGCCGATGACGATGGCCGCGAGCCACCAGGCGGTGCGGACGCCGACGGTGTCGGGGTCTCCGGCCCCGGGCGGATTGGCCGGGTACCGGAGAAAAGGAAGCAGGCTGACACCGAGGAATCCCGCGATGGCCAGACGCAGCGCCCTGCCCCAAGGGTCGGTGCCCGGATCGCGGCGATGGCGCACCGCATAGACGACCCCAAAGATGATGCCGATCGCCACCCCCGCGAGCACGCTAGTGACGAGCAGGCCGGCATATTGCACGTCGCGGGTGAACACCTCGGCACCGTCGCTGTGCTCGAGGGCGATCGCGCGATCCAGCGTGGCCTCGGCGAACAGCAGCGAAAACAGCCCGGAGAGCAGCCCGGCGCAGGCGCCGGCGAGCCCTCCCCGCCCGATGAAGCCGAGCATCAGTGGCACTGCGCCGCGAACAGGTGGCGGCCGTCGTGGGTGAACTCGTGAAGGTAGTTCGAGTTGCCGGCGGCCTCGCCCAGCCACGGCGACAGCAGCGCGCCCTGGTCAAGGAAGACAGCGTAGAGAATGAAAAGCGCGAGCGCCACAAGGAATCCGGCGATGACCGCCTCGCGCACGGGAATGGCGGGCCGTACCGCCGTCAGGTCGGACATGACAGGCAACCTCCTCATCGGGGTCCACCGCCCCGGCTCAAGGGAGGACGACGGCTCAGTTTCCTGACTCCCGGATCGACACGCACCCCACGCCTTCCAGCTGTCGTTGAAACAGCCGTGGCTTTCGGTGGGGGCGCTTCCCGGTCACAGTGGCGGGACCGTCCCGGATTCACACCGGGTTCCTGCGCACCGTCGTCACTGTTGAATTGTGCGGTAAGCAAACAATGCCAGTCGAAGTGTAGCCGAGTCAAACTGCCTAATGGGGATGGTCGTGGGGATGGTCGTGCGGGTGCTGGGCCGCGCCCACCCGGGATTCGAAGTTCGGCAGCGCGACGCGGTAGATACAGGTGTCGCAGTTCATCCTGATGTCACCCGCGAGGGCCTCGTCGTAGCGTTCAATTACCATGTCCGCCAACGTCTCGGTGTCGCCGAGCACCGGTGCGCAGCGCACCTCCACCCCGGGATGCTCCGAAGCCCACGCCGTGGCCTGCGATTTCACCCGATCGGGGAGAACGCCGGGGAAGAGGAAGTAGGGCAGCACCGCGATGCGCGCGGCGCCCAGCCTCCGGCAGCGTTCGAGCCCGGCGGCGACCCCGGGCGGGGCCAGCGAGACGAACGCGTACTCCACCCCGGCCAGGCCACCCGTGCTTGTCGTCTCGGCCAGCAACCGCGCCACCTTGGCCACCTCGGCGTTGGCGTCCGGGTCGGTGGAGCCGCGACCGACCAGCAGGACGGTGTCCCCGTCGAAACCCGAGAATCTTTCGCGCAGCAGGGAAAGCACGCTGGGGTGCGGGCCTAACGGCCGTCCATAGGCGACGGTCAGGCCGGGGTGGCGCTCCCGTTCCCGCGCCAGCGCCGCCGGGATGTCGCCCTTGGCGTGCCCGGCCGCGACGAGCATCAGCGGCACGGCCGCGATGCGGCGGTGACCCCGCCCGATCAGGACGCGGACGGCGTCGGTCAGCGGCGGCGGGGAAAGCTCGATGAAGCCGCCCGCGACCGCGATGTCGCGCGCCTCCATGCGCTTGCCCACCCGCTCGGTGAACGCGCGAAACTCTTGCGCCCCCACAATATCCGAGCTGCCATGGCCGACGATGAGCAGAGCCGGGTTCACTTCTCGTCCTCCAGCGGATCCCCGTAGAGCAGTGCGTTGACGGCGGCGGCCGCGACGTTGGAACCGCCTCGAGCGCTCACATTGGACAGTTGCGGCAGGCCCGACTCGCGCAGGGCCAGCTTGGACTCGGCGGCGCCGACGAACCCGACCGGCAGGCCGATCACCATCTCCGGCTCGACCTCCCCCTTGGCCGCGAGCATCAGCAGTTCGGTCAGGGCGGTCGGCGCGTTGCCGACCACCCACACGGCACCGGCCGGGTGCAGGGTGGCCGCGTGGGCGATGCCGGCCGCCGCCCTGGTCTTGCCCGAGGGTACAGAGACGCGGCCCGAGTTGACGAAGCAGACGGCCTCGCGGGCGGTGACGCCGGCGGCGACCATGCGGACGTCGGTGATCAGCGCGGCGCCACTGGAGAGTGCTTGGGCCGCACGGGAAAGGGCGGCCTCGTCGAGTACCAGGTCGCCGATCCAGGCCGGGTCGGCGGTGGTGTGCACGATCCGCTCGGCCACGTCCCGGCTGTGCCGGGGTAGCCCGGACGTGTCGACCATCGCCCGCATGATGCGGTACGACTCCCGCTCGATGGGATGCACGAGCCGCCTCACTCGACGGCCTCCCCCAAGATCCCGCAATTTGCCTGGCAATAGACAGGCTCAACGCCGTCCGAGTGGTCTATTGCCAGGCAAATTGCCGGATCTTGCGCCACTAGGCTCACGGCGTCGACGGGGCAGACCTCGACGCACTCCAGGCAGAGGGTGCACAGGTGCGCCTCCGCGAAAAGGCTTCCTCCCGAGGGCCTTATCGCGTGGGTGGGGCAGGTGAGCAGGCAGGCACCGCAGCCTTGGCAGCCTTCGAACGTTATCCGGCCATCCACCGGTACCCCCTGGGAGTCACCAGCCGACCCGAAACCACCCGGGTGACGCTGGATCCGACGATCACCACCGTGTTCATGTCCACTTCGGACGGTTCGAGCTCGGCCAGTGTGGTGATGGTGACCCGCTGGCCCGCCCGGGTGGCGTCGCGCACGACGCCGACCGGGGTGGCCGCGGGGCGGTGCTTGCCCAGGATGTCAAGGGCCTCCGTCAGCTGCCGCGTCCGCTGGGAGCTGCGCGGGTTGTAAAGGCACACGACCATGTCGGCCTCGGCGAGGCGGTCGAGCCGCCGCTCGATCACCTCCCACGGCGTGTGCATGTCCGACAGCGAGATATACCCGTGGTCGTGCCCCAGAGGCGCCCCCAACAGGGCGCTGGCGGCCAGGCCGGCGGTGATGCCGGGCACCACCACGACGTCGATGCTGGTGTCGGCGAGCTCCAGCGTCGGCGAGGCCATGGCATAGATGCCCGCGTCGCCCGAGCCGATGAGCGCCACCGCATTGCCGGCCTTGGCCAGGTCGACGGCGGAGCGGGCGCGCCGCTCCTCGGCGCCGAGCCCGGATTCGATGATTCGCGTCCCGGGACGCAGCAAAGCCCTTATCTGGCTTACGTACCTGTCCAGCCCGATCACGATCGAGGCCCGGCGCAACTCCTCGGTGGCGCGGGGCGCCCGCAGGTCGGCGGCGCCCGGCCCGATGCCGACGATGGCCAGCCGGCCCCGCGGCTGCAACCGCGCCACCGCGACCGTCGCCATCGGGCTGACCTGCTTGGGCACCACCAGAGTGCCGCCGGTGAGCAGGGCGGTCGCCTCGGCGACGCCGGGCGCGGGCATGGCCGGCGCACCGGACGCGGCCAGCAGGGCCGCCGCCTCGGCCACACTCGGCGTGCCGACCGCCTGCCTGACCGTCTCGGACGGGTTGGGCACCGTGACCCTGGCGAGCGCTCCGGCCGGATACGTGGTGATGGGCCAGTTCCGTTGGCGGGCAAAGGCTACCAGCCCCGGCTCGGCCGCCTTGACGTCGATGGTGGCCACGCCGCGCACCGACCCGGCCGCGAGCCCGGCCGTGCTCAGCACCGTCTCCACCAGCGTGGCGATCTCGCTCTCGGCGACGCCGCGGCTGGCGCCGATGCCGAGGACCAGGGAGGGCGGGTGGAGGATGAGCGCGTCTGAATGGGCGCTGTCTGTCGTAAGACGGTCGGTGATGAGCAGGCGATGGCGGGCGGCCGGGAAGTCGCCGACGTTGCCGGGCAGGGCGGGCAGCGGCCACACGGCATCGGCGCTGAACCCGATGGGCTCGCCGTCGAGCATGGCCCGGGAGACCTCGGCCAGCCGCTTGGGGTTGCCGACCGTGAAGCCGAGCGTGTCAAGCCCGGCGATGCCGGCCGAGTCGCTGCCGGTGGTCAGGATCGCTTGCGCCCCAAGCACCTGGGCCACCCGTTCGGCGGTCTCGTTGGCGTCGCCGCTGTGACCGCCCAGCAGCGCGATGGCGTAGCGGCCCATCTCGTCGACGCAGACCACGCCCGGATCGGTCCGCTTGCCTTCCAGCAGCGGGGCGATCAGCCTGACCGTGGCCCCGGTGGCCAGGAACGCCACGATGGTGCGCGACTGCGCCCAAGCCTGGGTGAGCTGGTCGCGCACGGACCCGGAGTAGAGCGTGCACTCGCCCGGCCAGGCCGCCGCGAGCCGTTGCGCCGCACAGTTTCCGGAGTTTGTCGCCCACACCAGCCCGATCACGCGCGCACCCCGCTCGCCCCCGGATGAAGATCGTTGTCCCGCTCACAGTGAAAACCCGGCCCGGGACCACTGCCAGCGGGACAACGATCTTCCCGTATCCCGCTGAGCACGAAGACCGGGTTGACCGCGGCGAGGCGGTGGGCTCCATCCGGTAGCGGGACCAGCCGGGCCGCCTGAAGCTGTACCGCCTCGACCACGTATCCCCGCATAGCCTCCATGAACCGCCCTACCCTTTCGATCGCGGCGACCGTGACCACCAGCCGTTCCGGTCCACGTTGGACACACGCCGACAGGACCGGCAGGCCTCCCCCGCCGACGAAGACCGCGTCCGGATCCGGCAGTTCCGCCAGCGCCGCGGGCGCTTCACCGGAGACGATCCGCACACCGAGCCCGGAAACGTTGCGGGAGATCGCCTCGGTGCAGCCGCGCTCGACCGCGATGACGGCGGCGCCGAAGCGGGCGCACTCCGCGGCGACCGAGCCCGAACCCGCGCCCACGTCCCAGACCAGGTCCCCGAGCCGGGGCCCGAGCCGGGCCAAGACCAGCGCCCGCACCTCCATCTTGGTGATCATCGAGTCCCGGTGGGCGAAGTCTTCCTCCGGCCGGGCCCAGCGCGCCGGGCCGGGTGGCGCGCCGGCGATCCAGCCCATGGCGTCGCGGAACCGCGGCGGATCAAGCACCAGCACCACATTGGGCTCCTCGAACGGGGGCTCCTCGGACAGTTTCTCGCCATCGAGGCCGAGGCGTTGGGCCACAACGATTTTGCGCTCCCACCCGGCGAGGGCGGCGCGGATCTCGGCCGGAGCGCAACCCGGCCCGGTGAGCACCGCCACCTTGGGGTGGACCCGGCACACGTTCAGCGCCCGGCGCGGGTCGCGGCCGTGCGCGGACACGACGATGGCGTCGTCCCACGACATTCCCAAGCGGGCGAAGGCCAGCGCCACGCTCGACACACCCGGCTTGACCACGGGCGAGAACTCCTCCAGCCGCCGCACGATCCCGAAGAAGCCGGGGTCGCCGGAGGCGAGCACCGCCACCTCGCCGTCGTGCGCCCGGATCGCCTCGATCGCCGAGTCCAGCGGGCTGAAGGACCTGATCACCAGCGAGGCCGGATCGGGGTCAACCCCTTGCCCGTAAACGGTTACCCGCCTCATGACACCCACTCCGGCCTCGTCGCCGCGACGACGGTCAGCCCGGTGAAGTCGACCATCGCCACCTCCGTCTCCAGCGCGCCCTTGGTGAAGCGCCGCAACACGTCCCGTACCCGGGCGCACAGCTCGTCGCCGGCGACGCGCAGCAGCCCGCGGGCCTCCCATATCTCATAGGCGTGCCGGGCCGTGTTCGCCCCGCCGGCCGACGGGTCGATGGCGGCCAGCAGTCCAATGTCGACACTTGAGCGGGTGTAGTGCGTCATCAGCACCCCGGAGGCGAGCTTGGTGAGCTTGCCGATCATGCCGACGAACACCAGCCGCTTCATGCCTTTGGCCACGGCCACACCGAGCGCCGCCCCGGTGAAGTCCCCCACCTCCACGAAGCAGACCTCGGGAAGCCTTGGCAGCAGCGCGATGGCGCCCTTCTCGGTGCGCCCGCCGGTGCACAGCACGATCGTCTCCTCGCCCTGCGCCGCCGCGACCTGGACCGCCTGCATCACGCTGGCCCGCCACGAGGCGGTCGAGAAGGGACGGACGATGCCGGTGGTGCCCAGGATCGAGATGCCGCCCAGGATCCCGAGCCGGCGGTTGGTGGTCTTACGCGCCATGCGCTCACCGTCGGGTACGGAGATGACCACCCGCACGCCACGTTTCACCACTTCACTTACGGCATTTATAATCATTTTCCTGGGTACCGGGTTGATCGCCGGCCCGCCGACCGGAAGGCCCAAACCTTCTTTGGTGACAACACCCACCCCCTCGCCGCCGCACAGCTCCACCCCCACGCCACCATTCCAGCTCACCGTCGCGGTCAGGCGGGCACCATGGGTGACATCGGGATCGTCCCCGGCGTCCTTGACCACCACCGCCTTGGCCTCGCCCGCATGGACAACCGCGGACTCGACCGCGAACGTGACCCGCCGCCCGGACGGCAGCGCCACCTCCACCCAGCTCGGCGCCTCACCGGAGTCGAGCAGCACCGTGGCCGCCTTGGCCGCCGCCGAAGCGCAGGTGCCGGTGGTCCAGCCGGTGCGTAGCGCCTTGGGCCGGACCCTGGCCGTGCGGGGCAGGTCCGGCTCGCGCAGCTCCGGCGGCTCACTCATGGCCCGCTCGCAGCTCCTTGCGCGCCAATGGATCCGCCCGCCGGTGCCCGTGAAAGTGGCCGGGATGGTAGAGATGGCTGCGGTTCCCTTGGGCCGCAAGCGCTTCTCCCACCAGAAAGAGCGTGTGCTTCCAGAGCCGGTGCCGCTTCACGGTCTCCTCGAGCGTGCCGACCGTGCAGTGCAGCACCAGCTCGTCCGGCCACGTGACTCGATAGGCCACCACCACCGGCGTGGACGCCTGGTAACCACCGGCTTCCAGCTCCCGCGCGAGCTGCCCCGAGCGGGCCGCCGACAGGAACACCGCCATCGTGGTGCCGTGCGCCGCGAAGGAGCGGATCGACTCCCGCGCCGGCATGGGCGTCTTGCCGCCCTCCAGCCTGGTCAGGATCACCGACTGGGCCACCTCCGGGATGGTCAATTCCCTTCCCACCGCCGCCGCGGCCGCCGTGAACGCCGAAACCCCGGGCACCACCTCGGTCTGCAGCCCGAGCGAGGCGCACGCCTCCAGCTGTTCGGCCACCGCCCCCCACAGCGACGGATCACCGGAGTGGATGCGGGCCACGTTCTGCTTGTCCCGCAACGCCTCCCGGTACAGTCCCAGCGTCTGCTCCAGCGTGAGCTGAGCCGAGTCGACGATCCGCGCCCCCGGCCGGGCGTGCTTGAGCACGTCCGGGTGGACCAGGCTGGCCGCCCAGATGACGATGTCGGCGGCCGCGATCGCCGCCGCGCCTCGCAGCGTCAGCAGGTCGGCCGCGCCCGGCCCGGCGCCGATGAAGGTGACCCTCATCGGCGCGCCGGGATCATCACGGCGGACAGGTACGGTGCGCTGTCCACATCGGACACCGCCACGATCTCCTCGCCCTCCAGGCCCAGGTGGCTGCCGAGCAGCGCGCCCGGCAACCGGCCCGCCTCCTTGAGCGCCTTGGCGATCTCGGGCAGGTGCCGCCCGCCCTTGTACACCACCACGGTGCCCCGCCGCGCCAGCGCTTCGCCCAGCCCTTCGGCCGAACGCGCCAAAGGCAGCAGCAGCAACGGCTCCTCGCCCTCCACCAGCGGCACCCCGGCCGAGGCCGAAAGCGCCTGCATCGCCGTGATTCCCGGCACCGTCGAGACTTCCACCCGCGGCAGCTCCGCCTTCACCGCCGCGGCCAGATAGCTGAACGTCGAGTACACATTGGGATCGCCGATGGTGGCGAACGCCGCCGTGCCGCCGTTGTCCCGCAACCACAACGCCACCCGGCTCCCCGCCGCCTCCCAGTAGTTGCGCCGGGTCGAGGTGTCCAGGCTGAAGACCAGCCGCTCGATCCGCTCGTGCCCCGCGTGCACCACCACCGTGGCCTCGGCGCGCCCGGGCTCCCCGTCATCGAGCACCGGCACAAACACCCGCCCCGCCTCGCGCAGCACGCGAACCGCCTTCAGCGTCACCAGCTCCGGGTCGCCCGGCCCGACGCCCACCCCGATCAGCCGCATTCCGCCGCCTCCACCAAGCTCGTCGCGAACTCCGGGTGGCCGGCCCAGTGAGTATGCAAATAGGACGCGTGCACCTTCCCCTGCACGAACCCCTCTGCCGCCCCTCCCGTTGATCTTGTACCACTCGTACAAGATCGTCGGGAGAGGGACCACGCCGGATCCGGGCCCGCCGCGGGCGACACCGCGCTGCGGTGGAACTCGTGGCCGGTCACCTTCGTGCCCGCGTCAGCGAGGAAGCTCGGCGTGCGCGCCACGGCGTCGCGGTAGCCCAGGGTCAGGCGGGAGGTCATGGTGGCGGAGGCCTTGAGGACCCCGCACATCTTGTGACCGTCCAAACTCGACGACAACCAGAGCAGCCCGGCGCACTCGGCCGCGATCGGGCCGCCGAACGCCTTGACCTGGCGTCGCAACGGCTCGTTCAATGCCAGGTCGGCGCCGAAGACCTCCGGAAACCCGCCCCCGACGACGATCGCGTCCGTCCCGGCGGGAAGCTTCTCATCGCGCAGCGGGTCGAAGAAGGCCACCGTTGCGCCCGCCGCTTCGAGCAGCTCGAGCTGTTCGCGGTACCCGAAAGTGAAAGCGGGACCACCGGCGACCGCAACCGTCGGTCCGGCCTTTCTCTCCACGACCCTTGGCTCCCAAGGTTTTCCGGGCAGTGGCGGCGCGTTCCTCGCCACCGCCAGCAGGGCCGCCAGGTCCACCCCGCCCTCGACCATGGACCCCATGGCGGCCACGGATTCCACCGCCGCCCAGGACCGCTCGGCCGCCGGAACCAGGCCCAGGTGGCGCGACGGGACGGCGGCCAGGTCCATGCGCCGCAACACCCCGAGCACGGGCAGGCCCACCTCCGCGCACGCGGAGCGCAGGATCTCCTCGTGCCGGTCGGAGCCGACCCGGTTGAGGATCACGCCGGCGATCCGGACGTCGCCGAACGTGCAGAACCCGTGCAGCACGGCCGCGACCGAGCGCCCCTGGGCCGAAGCGTCCACCACCATCACCACGGGCGCGGCGAGCAGGCGCGAAACATGAGCCGTGGAGCCGAAATCGCCCGCCGAAGAGAGCCCATCATAGAGCCCCATCACTCCCTCCACAATGGACACGTCAGCATCCGCGCAACCGTGGAGGAACAGCGGCACGACGAGCGACGGACCCACCAGCACCGGGTCGAGGTTGCGCCCCGGCCGCCCGCAGGCCAGCGCGTGATAGGACGGGTCGATGTAGTCCGGCCCCACCTTGAACCCGGTGGCGCGTTTGCCTTTCGCCGTCAGCGCGGCCAGCAGCCCGGTGGCGACGGTGGTCTTGCCGTGCCCCGAGGCCGGTGCGGCTATCACGAGCCTAGGAATTGTCACCACTCGATGCCTGCCTGGCCTTTGCGCCCGGAGTCCATGGGATGCTTCACCTTGCCCATCTCGGTGACCAGGTCGGCCGCCTCGATCAGGCGCGGGTCGGCGTAACGCCCCGTGATCACGACGTGCTGCGTGCCCGGTCTTTGTGCCAGAGTTTTCACGACATCATCGACATCGACCCATCCCCAGTGCATGGGATAGGTGAACTCATCGAGAACGTAGAAGGTGTAACGCTCGACGGCCAGGTCGCGCTTGATCTGCGCCCAGCCCTCGGCCGCCTCGGCGGCGTGGTCCCGGTCGTCGCCCGGGCGGGCCAGCCACGACCAACCCTCGCCCATCTTGTGCCAGGTCACCCCGCCCAGGGCCCTGAACGCCTTCTCCTCGCCCACCTTCCACTTTGGACTCTTGACGAACTGGAAGACGGCGATGGGCCAGCCCACGCTCCACGCGCGCAACGCCAGGCCGAAGGCGGCCGTCGATTTGCCCTTGCCGGTGCCGGTGTGCACGGCCAGCAGCGGCGAGCGCCGGCGCTGCCGCGTGGTCAGCCCGTCGTCCGGCACGAACTCCGGCCTGCCCTGGGGCATCAGGCGACCCTCCTCGCTACCCGAGCCAGCTCCGTCGCTGTCACTTCTTCCAGCGCCACATGCTCGGCGCCCATCGTCGCCGCCAGCTCCCGGGCGAGTCCGAGCCGCACCGGCCCGGACTCGCAGTCGACCACGACGCACGCCATCCGCCCGGCCACGCGCCCCGTATCGCGTGACAACCGTTGCGCGGCAAGCATCGCCTCCTGGACCGGGGCGGCACCGGCCGTCGCGCGGCCATCGGTGACAACGACCAACAGGGCACGGCGTTGCGGGTCGCGTTGGCGTTGCGCCCGAATGGTCTGCTCGGCCAGCCGCAGGCCGCCGGCCAGCGGCGTCCGGCCGCCCGTAGGCAGGTCTTTCAGCCGGGCCGCGCCGGTCTCCACACTGTTCGTGGGCGCGAGCGCCAGGTTTGCCCCGTCGCCCCGGAAGGTGATGAGGCCCACCTTGTCGCGTTTCTGGTAGGCGTCGACGAGCAGCGACAGCACGGCGGTCTTGACGGCGGTCATCCGCCTGCGGGCCGCCATCGAGCCGGAAGCATCGACGCAGAAGAGCACGAGATTGGATTCGCGCCCGCGCCGGACCGGCTCGCGCAGGTCCTGGGAGCGAAGCAGCAGCCGGTCTTTCCTGCCTCTTTTTATCTGGTACCGGGAAGCCGCGCGCACAGTGGCCGGTAAGTGGATCCGCACGAGCTTGCCCCGCGGTGTCCGGGCGCCGACCACCCGCCCGGTCCGGTTCTGCGCCTCCGACCTGCGGCCGCTCGCACCCGTCCCGACGCCGGGCACGCTGAACAGCCGGGCCCGCTGCGGCTCGCCCGCCGGATCGGTCCTGGTGCCGCCGCCCCCACCCGGTCCGCTTGGGTCGTCATCGTCCGGCGGCTCCGACTCCAATGCATCCTGGAGTGTCTGCTCGTCCAGTTCGGAGGAATGGCTGTCCATGGGGTCGCGGCGTTTGCGGTGCGGCAACGCGAGCCGGGCCGCGTCGCGGATGTCCTCGGCGGTGACCACCGCCCGGTCGTTCCAGGCGGCCAGCGCGGTCGCGGTGCGGGCCACCACGATATCGGCCCGCATCCCGTCGACGTCGAAGGCGGCGCAGACATGGGCGATGCGGATCAGCTCGGCGTCCGGAAGCTCCACTTTGGACAGCCGCTGGCGCGAGTGCTCGATGCGCGTGGCGAGATCGGCGTCGGCGGCGGCCCACCGCTGCGCGAAGTGCTCCGGGTCCGCCTCATAGGCGAGCCGGCGCCGGATCACCTCAACCCTGGGTGCCGGGTCACGCGGCGCCCGTACCATAACCGCCAAACCGAACCGATCGAGCAACTGCGGGCGCAGCTCACCCTCCTCCGGGTTCATCGTGCCCACGAGCAGGAAGCTCGCCGCGTGACGCACCGACACCCCGTCGCGCTCCACAAACGCCTGCCCCATCGCGGCGGCGTCGAGCAGCAGGTCGACCAGGTGGTCGTGAAGCAGGTTCACTTCGTCCACATAGAGCACACCGCGGTGCGCCGCGGCGAGCAGGCCCGGGTCATAGGTGGCCTGGCCCTTGGTGAGCGCCGCCTCCAGATCGAGCGAACCGACCAGCCTGTCCTCGGTGGCGCCGACCGGCAGCTCGACCAGCCTCGCCCGGCGCTTGGCCGCCCGGCCGTCGTGCGGCCCATCCGGACACTCGGCATAGGGGTGTTGCGGGTCGCAGTTGAACCGGCAGCCGTCGACCACGTCGAGGGTGGGCAGCAGGCTGGCCAGCGCGCGCACCACCGTCGATTTGGCCGTGCCCTTCTCCCCGCGCACCAGCACCCCGCCGATCGCCGGGGACACGGCGTTGAGCAGCAGCGCAAGCCGAAGATCGTCTAGGCCGACTACGGCGGAGAACGGGTAACACGGCCTCATGGCGCTCAGTCCTCTCCGTGGGTGTCCACGCCCACAGCACGGGTCAACTCGCGCGCGGCCGGAGTGTCCTGGCTCCCGGATCGGCACTCCCCCTCGGCCTTCCAGCCTTACCGGCCGTGACCATGAGGTGAGGGGTCGCTCCCCGGTGACAGTGGCGGGACCGCCCCGGACTCACACCGGGTTCCTCCACTGCCGCACGTAGATGTCATCGTTGCCTATACGGCGGCGCCAGTCAAAACCGCAGGACGGGCCTTCTCACGAAACCCGCCACACGCGCCACAGGGCGGCCGGGTCGGAGAGCGGATCCCCGTGCACCAGAACAAAGTCAGCGGGACCGCCTTCGCGGATCACTCCCGCGTCGGGCTCACCGAGCAGGATGCCGCCGTTGCGGGTCGCCGCGGCCAGCGCCTGCCACGGCTGCAGCCCGGCGGCCACCAGCGTCTCGATCTCCCACGCCAGCTGGTTGGCGCGCAGCGATCCGCCACCGAAATCCGTGCCCGCCGCGATCAGGATCCCGGCGCTCGCCGCGAGCCGCACGCTCTCGTGGGCCCAGTCGCGCCGAGCGGCCACCTGGGACCGTCCCGGCTGCGCCGCGAAACGCGGAAGTCTCGTGGTGCGGCCGAACGTGCGCCACGACTCCATGACGGCGAGGGTCGACACCAGCGCGACCCCGTTGGCGGCCATGGCTTTCACGACATCGTCATCGAGCTGGAAGCCGTGCTCGATGGAGTCGACGCCCGCCTCGGCGCCCACCCTCGCTCCCGGCAGCACGCCCGAGTGGGCGGTCACCTTGGCGCCACGGGCGTGCGCGGCCTGGACGACCGCACGCACCTCATCGACGGTGAACGGCGCCGTCTCCCGGTCGGGGCCGTCGAGGTACAGCTTGATGAAGTCGGCGCCGTCGTCGAGCTGCCCCATGGCCGCGGCGAGCAGCCCGTCGCCGTCCTCGACCTCCACTCCCAGCCCGTGCGGCAGCGCACCGGCGCGCAGCACCCACGAACCGGCCGCGCGGACATAGGGGTACTCCGGTTTGCCCGCCCACCGGTCGCGCACCCCGAGCGCCAGGGCCCGGGTCCGGCCGTCGGTCGGGTCTGTCCTGGGTGGAGAGCCGACGTCGCGTGCCCACCGCACGCCCGCGCTCCGGAGCAGAATCGCGTTGTGCTCGGCGACGTCGAGCAGCTTCTCGGCCGGGTCGAAGCCGTGGTCGATCCAGTGCGCGCCGCCGGGCAGGGTAAGGTGGCTGTGGCTGTCGACGAGCCCTGGCACGATGGTCGAGCCGGACGCGTCGATGACCTCGGTATCGGTCGGGAGCTCGCCCTCCTCCTCCCGGATCCACGCGATCTTTCCTTGGATTTCTCCTTGCTCGACAAGGATACTGACGCCGAGCCTGAGATCCGGTCCGGTGCCGTCGGCCAGCGCGGCATCTCGATAGAGGATTGGGCGCATGGCGTTACTATGCCATCCTCGGCCGTGTGAAGCCTCCCTCGCCGCCGGGCCTGCCCCTGCTCATCTCGACCGAGCTGTCCGATGTGGAGATCGCGACGAGCCGGTGATCCCGGAGGGCCAGGCCACCATCCGTCCCAAGGGCGGCCTGCTCCTGTCCGTATCGACGCGTTAGGATCCGTCGGTGGAGATGGTCATCCCCGTAGCCGATGGCGAGGTCTGGGCCGAGGACAGCGGCGCCGACCTGCCCGCCCTGGTGTTATTGCACTCCGGCGTCGGCGACTCGCGCCAGTGGGATCCCTTGCAGCCGTTGCTCTCCCAGCGGTACCGGACGGTGCGCTACGACGTCCGCGGCTTCGGCCGGTCCCCACAGCCGAGGGCACCCTTCACCACGATGACCGACCTGATCGCGGTGCTCGACCGCTTGGGGCTTGGGCGGGTGGGTCTGGTCGGATGCAGCCAGGGCGGCGCCACCTCGATCGACCTCGCGCTGGCGCAACCGGAGCGAGTCGCCGGCATCGTGCTGCTGGGATCCGGCCTCACCGGGTACCTTTTCCCGCCGGACCTCGAGTTCTACCGGGCGGGCGAGGCGCTCATCGCCAACCGTGACATCGACGGCATCGCCGCCCTGGTCGGGAACCGGTGGGCGGGGGCCGGCCTCATCCCGGGGATCGAGGAGGAGCTGCGGACCCTGGCCCGGCGATGGTTGGAACCGCACGACTTCAAGCGGCCGGATCCGCCCGCGGTGAATCGTCTGGAAGAGGTGAGCGTGCCGGCCACGCTGATGGTCGGGGATCTCGACTATCCGCCCCTGATCAAGCTCAACGAGGAGATCGCCGCCCGCATCCCGGGTTGCCGCCTGATCCGCCTTCCCGGCGCGGACCACTACCCGCAGTATCGCGCCCCGGAGGCGATAGTAGCCGCCATCGACGAGACCGTGAACCGCTCCAATTAGGATGATGGCTCCGCCACCTGCTCCTGCGTCAGCCCGCGCGACTTCCGCATCTCGGCCAGCCGCCAACCACGAGCCTCCGCGAGCATGGCGCCCACAGCGGCATCAAAGGCGGCCGGTCCTCCCGCGCGCTCCACTCATGATCGTTTGATCTAGCACTTTCGGGGAAAGTGCTGCCTCCTAACGAGTTGAGGCCGCATTTTCGGGGAAAATGCTAGATCAACAATGCGGCGCGGCCGTGGGTGCGAGCGCGAAGATCGTGACCTAGCTCTCCAGGTCGCCCTCAAGTTCCAGATACGTCTCGCGCAGCCGGTGCAGTGTCTCGGGCGCCGGCTTGGCCCACAGCCCCCGATCCGCCGCCTCGATCAGCCGCTCCGAGATGCCGCGCAACGCCCACGGGTTGGAGCGCTGCATGAACTCGCGCACGTCCTCGTCGAAAACATAAGACGCCGCAAGGTTTTCATACATCCAATCGTCGACCACACCCGCCGTGGCATCATAGCCGAACAGGTAATCGACCGTGGCCGCCAACTCAAAAGCGCCTTTGTACCCGTGCCGCCTCATCGCCGCGATCCACCGCGGATTCACCACCCGAGCCCGGAACACCCGCTTGGTCTCCTCGGCCAGGGTCCGGGTCCGCACGTCCTCCGGCAGGTGGGAATCGCCGATCACCGCGGTCGGCGAGGCGCCGGTCAGGGAGCGCACCATGGCGATCATCCCACCGTGATACTGGAAGTAGTCGTCGGAATCGAAGATGTCATGCTCGCGCGTGTCCACGTTCTTGGCCGCGACCGACACCCGACGATAGACCCGTTCGAGATCCTCCCGCGCCGCCCGACCGTCCAACCCGCGCCCATACGCGTACCCGCCCCAAACCGCATACACCTCGGCCAGATCCGCATCATCCCGCCAGTTACGAGCGTCGATCAGAGGCAGCAGCCCGGCCCCGTAAGCCCCGGGCTTGGACCCGAAGATGCGGGTCGTGGCCCGGCGCCAATCGCCGTGTGCCTGCGCATCGGCCAAAGCGTGCTCCCGCACGAAGTTTTCCGGCTCCTCCAAGGAAGCCACCGAAACCACCGCATCGTCCAAAAGCGACACCGCATGCGGGAAAGCGTCCCTGAAGAATCCGGAAATCCTCACCGTCACATCAATTCTGGGCCGCCCCAGCTCGTGCGCCGGGATGACCTCCACCCCGGTCACCCGCCGCGACTCGTCGTCCCACACCGGCCGCACCCCAAGCAACGCAAGCACCTCGGCCAGGTCGTCGCCCTGAGTCCGCATCGCCGAAGTGCCCCAGACCGTCAGCCCCACGGTTTGGGGCCACTCCCCGGTCTCCTCCAAGTGCTTGCGCAGCAACGACTCCGCCAGCGCCTGCCCGACCTCCCAGGCGTGCCGCGAGGGTATCGCCTTCGGGTCGATGGAGTAGAAATTCCGGCCCGTCGGGAGCACGTTCACCAGCCCGCGCGTCGGTGACCCGCTCGGGCCCGCGGGCACATACCGCCCCTCCAGCGCCCGCAGCACCGCCGTCACCTCACCGGCCGTGCCGTCCAGTCTCGGCGCCACCTCGGCCGCGGCGAAGTGCAGGATCGCTTGCACCTCGGGGATCTCGGACACCACCTGGGCCGCCGCCGGATCCCATCCCTGGGCCTCCATCCGCTCCACCAGGAAGCGCGCCGAGGCCTCCAGTTCATCGACGTCTTCCCGCGCCGCCGGCATCTCCCCGCCCGCCAGGGCATTCCTCAACCCCGGCAAAACCTTGGCGCCGCCCCACATCTGGGTCGCCCGCAGGATCGCCAGCATCAAATTGACCCGGGCTTCCCCCGTCGGCGCGGCGCCTAGCACGTGCAAGCCATCCCGGATTTGCGAGTCTTTGATTTCACAGAGGTACCCGTCCACGTGCAGCAGGAAATCGTCAAACTCCTCCGGCTCGGGTATCTCCGTCTGCCGCAGATCGTGATGCAGTTGAGCCGCCTGGATGAGCGTCCAGATCTGCGCCCGTACCGCGGGCAGCTTGCCCGGGTCCAGTGCGGCCACCGTGGCGTGCTCGTCGAGCAACTGCTCCAGCTTGGCCATGTCCCCATAGGACTCCGCCCGCGCCATCGGCGGGATCAGGTGATCCACGATGGTCGCGTGCGCGCGCCGCTTGGCCTGCGTCCCCTCCCCCGGGTCGTTGACGATGAACGGATACACCAGCGGCACATCGCCCAGTACCCCGTCCGGCGCGCACCCGGCCGACAGCCCCAACCCCTTGCCCGGCAACCACTCCAGCGTCCCGTGCTTGCCCAGGTGCACGATCGCGTCCGCCCCCCACGCTCGGTCGAGCCACCGGTAGCAGGCCAGATAGTGGTGCGACGGCGCCAATTCCGGGTCGTGATAAATGGCTATGGGGTTTTCCCCGAAGCCACGCGGCGGCTGGATCATCAGCAGCACGTTGCCGAAACGCAGCCCGGCCAGCACGATCTCATCACGGTCCACATACAACTGGCCCGGCGGCGGTCCCCAAGCCTCCACAATGGACTCTCGCAACCCGTCCGGAATCTCATACTCCGACACCCGGATCGAAGCGGCGGCCAATTGAGACTCGGTCAGCCACTCCACATCGTGCCCGCCCGCCGCGATCAGCCGGTGGATCAGCTCGTCCCCATCTTCCGGAAAACCGTCAACCTCATATCCCGCCTCCCGCAACGCTTTCAGCAGCACCACCGCGCTGGCCGGCGTGTCCAGCCCCACCGCGTTTCCCACCCGCGCATGCTTGGTCGGATAGCTGGACAGCATGATGGCGATTTTCTTCTCCGCGTTAGGGATCCGGCGCAGCCGCGCATAGCGCACCGCGATCCCCGCCACCCGCCGCGCCCGCTCCGGGTCGGCCACGTACACCGCGATCCCGTCCGGCCCTTGCTCCTTGAAGGAGAACGGCACGGTGATCAGCCGCCCGTCGAACTCGGGGATCGCCACCTGCATCGCAGCGTCCATCGGCGACAGCGCCGCGTCCGAGGAGTCCCAGACCTCCCGCGAAGACGTCAGGCAGAGTCCTTGCAGGATAGGGATATCAAGCTCCGCCAGGGTCTGCACATTCCAGGACTCGTCTACATGCGTACCCCCGGCCGCCAGAACAGTCACGACAAGCGCATCGCAACGGGCCAGGATCCCCTTCAGCCCCTCGTCGATCGACCGGAGCGACGCGCACCACACCGGCAGCGCATTCGCCCCGGCCTCTTCCAACGCGGACGCCAGCACGTCCACAAACGACGTGTTGCCGGCCAGTTCGTGCGCCCGGTAATACACGATCCCCACCGTGGGACGCGCAGTGTCCAAAACCGACTCCCGCGCCCCATAGGCCGGCATCTCCTCCGGCGCCGCGAACCCCTCGCCGGTCAGCAACAGCGTGTCCGACAGGAAGCTATACAGCTCACCGAGGTTGGCCGCCCCACCCGCGACCAGGTAACGCAACGCCTGCGCGACCACCCCACCGGGTACCGTGGAAAAAGCCTGTAGCACCGCGTCGGGCGAGGCCTCGCCGCCCAGCGCCACCACCGGGATGCCGGTGGCGATCAGGGCCCGCAGCCCTTCCTCCCAGGTCTTGGCCCCGCCGAGCAGCCGCACCACCGCGAATCCGGCGCCGTCCGTCAGCTCGAGCACGTCCAAAGGCGACAGGCGCGCCGGGTTGCCGATCCGCCAGGGCGCCCCGGAGGCGCGGGCGGCAAGCAGTTCGGTGTCGGCCGTCGAAAGCAGCAAGGCAGTCACAAGCAAACAAGCATAGTCAATGATCATGGCCGGAGGTGTTAGGCTCCGCCGCGTGACTCCGTGGCCCTACAACGACCGCCCCGCCGATTTTTCCTTGCCCGACTTCGGCTTGAGCCCTGAGGACCATCAGTCCCTGACCGACGACATCTGGCAGTCCCTGCTCAAAGGCTATGACGACCCGGACGACTTCATCGAGAGCTACCTCGACGAGGACTTCCCCCTCAGCGAGGAGGAGGTGCGCACGGCTTTCGATCTCATGCTCCAGGTACGCCTCGTTCAGCAGGCACAATGGACGGCCGAGGAGACCACGACCAATCTGGACCGGGCCTTCGAAGAGCTTGAGGAGGCGGGCATCGTCGCCCGGCAGAACTTCGCCTGCTGCATGAACTGCGGCTCCTCCGAGATCTTCGACGAACGCGACGACTCGCGCGAGTGGCGCGGTTACGTCTTCTTCCACGAGCAGGACACCGATCGCCTGATCGAGAACGGTTCGGTCTACCTCGCCTACGGCGCCTTCAGCCAGACCGATCTCCCGCAAATGGTCGAGACCGACATCCTGCCCGCCCTCATCCGCCACGGCCTGCGTCCGGACTGGGACGGCGACGTCAACACCCGCATCCGGGTCGACAACGCCCAGTGGTATGCCGCTTGCCTGCGGTAGTCGTACCTCCCACCGCCACGGCAGCGCCGGCTCCTATCCTCCAGCTGGCAAGCTCGCCTCCAGACGATACCGCGTTCGAACTCGACGATTGATCTATCGTGGGGGAATGGCCAAGCCAGAGGTCTTGGAGATCGACGGGCGTGAGGTGCGGGTCACCAACCCCGACAAGCTCATCTTCCCCCAGGGTGGCCACACCAAGCTCGACCTGGTGCGGTACTACCTGACCGTGGCGCGCGGGGCGCTGCGCGGCGTCGACGGGCGCCCGATGATCCTCAAGCGCTTCGTCAAGGGCATCGACGAGGAAGCGTTCTTTCAGAAGCGGGCGCCCAACACCAGGCCCGACTGGATCGAGGTGGCCGAGCTGCACTACGCCTCGGGCACCAGCGCCGAGGAGGTGGTGGTGCGCGACGCCGCCGGCCTCGCCTGGGTGATCAATCTGGGCTGCGTCGACCTCAACCCTCACCCGGTCCGGGCCGAGGACCTCGACCGCCCGGACGAGCTGCGGATCGACCTCGACCCCATGCCCGGCGTGGACTGGAAGCAGATCATCGACGTCGCCTTCGTGGCGCGGGAGGTGCTGGAGGAGCACGACCTCACCGCCTGGGCGAAAACCTCCGGCTCGCGCGGGTTTCACATCTATGCCCGGATCGACCCCGAGTGGAGCTACCCGCAGGTCCGCCTGGCCGCCGAGACCGTGGCCCGCGAGGTCGAGAACAGGGCGCCCGACCTGGCCACCAGCCGCTGGTGGAAGGAGGAGCGGGAGGGCGTCTTCGTCGATTTCAACCAGAACGCCAAAGACCGCACGGTGGCTTCCGCCTACTCGGTGCGCGCCACCCCCGACGCCCGCGTCTCGACGCCCCTGAGCTGGGACGAAGTCGCCGACTGCCGCCCGGAGAGATTTACCCTGCCCACTGTTCTCGAGCGCTACGCGCAGATCGGCGACCCGTGGTCGGGCATCGAGGAGAGCCCCGGCGCCCTCGACCGGCTGCTCGAACTGGCGGAGCGGCTCGGCCCGGCCGAGAAACCGCCCAAGGGCAAGGGACGCCGGCAGATACAGATGCCGCTCATCGAGATCGCCCGCTCCAAGACCAAGGAGGAGGCGCTGCGGGCCCTGGAGCACTGGAAGGCGCGCCACCCCGGGGTTTTCAAGCGTCTGCGGCCGGCCGACGTACTCATCGACGGCATGCGGGGCCGAAGTTCCATCTGGTACCGCGTCAGGCTCAACCTGCAGCACGTGCCCGAGGCCGAGCGCCCACCCCAGGAGCCGCTGGAGGTCGACTACGACCCGTTCAAGGAGTGGCGGGAAAGCCGCTCGTAGAATCGTAAACATGGCATACGAGTCCGCGTTCGAGGCGCAGATCCGTCAGGCCCAGGAGCGGGGGGAGTTCGACAACCTGCCCGGCATGGGCAAGCCGCTGCCAGGCGCCGGCGAGGCGTACGACGAAAACTGGTGGCTCAAGCAGTGGGTGAAGCGCGAGGATATCTCAGGCGTGCTGCCGGCCTCGCTCATGCTGCGCAAGGACGCCGAGGATCTGATGGAAGTCTTGTCACGCAAGACTTCCGAGACCGAGGTGCGCCGCATCGTCGGCGAGCTCAACTCCCGCATCCTCAAGGCGCAGCGTGGCCTGATCGACGGACCGCCCGTCGTGCTCAACATCTTTGACGTGGAAGAGGTGGTCGGCCAGTGGCGGAGTTCACGCTCAGGCGCCTGACGCTCGACGACGGCCCGGAGGCCTTCAAGCTTGGCAGCCTGGCGTTCGGCTATCACGCCCAGCCCATGCCCGAGAGCTACAGCCCGGCCAAGCCGGGCTGGATCTCCCACGGCGCCTTCGACTCCGAGGGCCGGCTTGTCGGCAAGGCGGTCGATCGCGAGCAGGGCCACTGGTTCGGTGGCCGGGTCGTGCCCACCGCCGGTGTGGCCGGGGTGGCGGTGGTGCCCGACAAGCGCCGCAAAGGCTTGGCCCGCCTCATCCTTTCGCGGCTGCTACACGAGGCCCGCGACCGCGGCGCCGCGATCAGCACCCTGTTCCCCACGACGCCTTTCCCCTACCGCCGCCTCGGCTGGGAGGAGGTCGGGTCGCTGACCTACCACGCCCTTCCGGCTTCGGCGCTGGCCGGCATCCGCCCCGACCCGCGCATCGAGCTGCGCCCCGCCACCCTCGGCGACTTCTCCGCCATCGCCGCCCTCTATCGCGAGGTGGCCGCCGCGAGCACCGGTCTGATGGAGCGCTCCGGCCCGCTGTTCGTCACGGGTGATGAGATGATCGACAACTTCGACGGCGTCACCGTCGCGGTTGAGGACGGCGCCATCGTCGGCTATGCCAGCTGGAATCGGGGGCCGGGCTACGACGCCGCCGGCAAGCTGACCGTCTATGACCTCATCGGCTCCACCGCCGGGGCCACGGCCACCCTGCTCACCATGATCGCCGGATGGGCCAGCGTCGCGCCCAACATCGTGCTGCGACTGTCCGATCAGGACCCAGCCTTCTTGCATTTTGCATCATCGGGTACCCGCGTAGAGTCCCGGAACACCTGGATGGCGCGGATGGTCGACGCGCAGGCGGCCATCTCGGCCCGCGGCTGGCCGCCCCACCTTTCGGGCCGGGTCGACATCGAGCTGGGCGACGAGATCTGCCCGTGGAACGACGGCCGTTTCGTGCTTGAGCTGTCCGGCGGCGAGGCCAAGCTCTCCCCCGGGGGCGAAGGCACCATGCACCTCAACGCTCGCGGCATGGCCCTGTGGTATTGCGGCGCCGCGACTCCCGCCAACCTGCGGCGGGCCGGCCTGCTGTCCGGCCCGGCCGGCGATGACGCCTTCCTTCAAGCGGCCACCGCCGGCCCGGTACCGTCCCTTCTTGATTACTTCTAACCGGTGTAACCGGCGAAGATGCGGCTGAACTCGTACGGCTGCTGGGCGATGTTGGTGCAACGGTAGAGCGCGCCCGTGCAGGCGTTGCGGTCCCGCGTCATCTCCCAGAAGGCAAGCACGCCAAGGTGTTTCGATCCGGCGAAGGTGACCATCTGCCGGGCGTCGGCCTGGTCATAGATGCGGCCGTCGTCGTTCTGGCCGAGCATCGGAGTCACGCCGACCATCTTCCATACCTGCGCGTCGGTCTTCGCCGGGTACAGTGACTTGATCTGGGCGAAGGTCGAGTTGGCCGCCTGCACCGCGAAATCGCCGTAGTCGCCGTTGCGGTAGTAGTCCATCGCCATGACATTGACGATGTCGACGTCGACGCCGTTGTCCCGGGCCGAGCGGACCACGCCGAGACCGTCGGCGGTCAGGCCCTCGGGCAGCACCGGCAGCGTCAGCGAGACCTTGAGGCCGGGGTTGGCCCGCTGCAACGCGGCCAACGCCTGCGACCTTCGGTTGACCGATGTCGGGTCGGCGGTCGCCGCGCCCTCGATGTCGAGGTCGATGTAGCGCAGGTTGTAAGCCGAGACCACGGCCTGGTACTCGGCCTGCAAGCTCGCCACGGTGGTACATGACTGTGCCAGCTCGATACCGGTCGCGCCGCCGAACGAGATCTTCACATCACCGCCGCGAGCCCGGATGGCGTCGATCTGATCCTTGGACCACGCCTGACGCGGGTCAAAGGCGTTGAACCACATGGCTTTACAGCCCGAGGCGGTGATGAACGCCAGGGTGAAGCTCTTGAGGTTACCGCTGGTCGCCAGGTCGGCGAGCACGGGTGTCGGCCAGGCTCCCATGTCCACATAGGGCGCGACCGCGATGCCCGGTGCGGGCGGGCAGCCCGTCGTGCTCGCGCTCACCGTGCCGCTCTTGACGGACTCACCGGTGGCGTTGAACGACGCGACCGAGTAGGAGTGGCTGGTACACGCGCCCAGCCCGCTGATCGTGGCGGAGGTGCCGGTCGTGGTGGCCACGACGGAGGTGCCCTCGTACACGCGGTACCCGCTCACTCCGGTCACGGCGTTCCAGCCGAGCGAGATCGAGCTGTTGCTGGTGCCGGTGACGGCCAGACCCGTTGGCGTGCTTGGGCCTCCCGGCCCGGGTGGCGTGCCGGGCCCGTCAAGGCTCACGTCGTCGGCGTAGTAGGTGCCCTGGCCGTACCATCCATGAAGAAAGACCTGCACCGACGTCTGCCCGGCCGTCGTGGTGAAGTTGACGGTCAGCTGGGTATAGGCGGCGGCCGACGGGGTCCAGGTCGACGCGCCGCCCGTGATCCCCAGGTACACATAACTGCCCCGCACCCAGGCGGAGAGCACGTAGGCCGTATTTGGTTGTACCGCAACGGTCTGCGTGCAGTTGGCGTGGTCCGATGAGGACACCGCCCCCTGAAGTGCTCTCGTCCCCGTGTGCACGGGCGTGGTCACCACAGACCCTAGCCCGCCGCTGCACGCCCACGGTGACAGGGCACCCGTCTCGAAGCCTGGGTTGGCGACGAGGTTGGCCCCAGCCGCCGGTGCCGGAGCGACCAGCACCAGGGCGGCGGCGGCCAGTAGCGCCGCGAATCGTTTCATCGCGCTCTCCCTAATCAGAGGCACACTTCGATATTGCCCCTAATTATTAAGAGAGCTAACTAATTCTGTAAAGAACCCTTTTCTTTAGTCAACCTTCTGCGACCCGTCAGCCGCCGCCCCGGCCCGGCGGCCCAGTGGGCGGCGCCCCGCCGCCGGAGCTGACGTTGATGACCACCACTCCGCCCTTGAGCGTCTTGCCGGTGGGGGTCGTGCCGGCCGCGGTACCCGGCGGGCACGCCGACGGCACCGGCCGCTTGGTGTCCACCTCGGGCTTGAAGCCCGCCCCCTTGAGGAGAGCCATCGCCTCGGGCACGCTCTTGCACGTCACGTCGGGGATGGCCGACTGCGCGCCGCGGATCAGCTTGGAGTTGGTGGGCTTGGTGAACTGGATGCCGGGCTTGTTCTTCATCGCCGCGGCCATCGCGTTCTGCACCGCCGGGTTCACCCCGCGGTTGCCCTTGTGCTTCATCTTCGTCGGGGTGTCGGGGTAGTCCGGGTCGACGAGGAAGCCCGACATCGCCAGCTGCTTGGTGGTGATGGTCAGCGTCGCCGTGCTCTCGTTGTCGCTCGTACCGGTCTTGCCGGCGATCGGCTTGCCGATGATTCGCCTGGACTCGCCGGCGGTGGCGCCGCTGCACGAGCCGGTCTGGGCCGAGTCACCGACCGGGCAGCGGGAGGCGTCGATCGCCGCGCGGGCCACCTCGGCGTCGATGTTCTGGGTGCACTTCGGGCCGCCGACGTTGAGCTTCTGGTTGTGGATGTTGTGGATCGACTCCACCGGCGTGGGCTCGCAGTAGAGCCCGTCGGCGGCGAGGGTCGCGAAGGCGTTGGCGATCTGCAGCGGTGGGTGGGTCGAGATGCCCAGCGTGAACGGCGACCAGATCTTGGCGATGTTGAGGTTTGTGGAGCTGGCGTAGTCGTCGTCCTTGGTGCCCACGCCCGACTTGTCGTTGGGGTTGTCGGGCACGTCGTAGAAGGTCAGCCCGAGCCGCCGGGCCGTGTCCATCACCTTGTCACCGCCGACGAAGTCGAACAGCGGCACGAAGTATGTGTTGACCGACGAGCCGAACGCCTGCCACATGTTCTGCGGGCCGAAGTCGGAGTTGTTGCTGTTGGGCGGGCACCAGTAGGGCGGCTGCCCGCAGACCGGCAGATCCTTGGGGTCGCCGTAGATGCGGTACTTCGACAGGGCTCGCGGCTGGGTGTTGATGACGTAGTCGAGCGGGTACCCGTTCTCGAGCGCCGACACCATAGTGAATATCTTCATGACCGACCCGGGGCGGTACCCCTGGAAGTCGCGGTCGGTGGAGAAGTACGGGTTGGTGGTGTTGGGATAGCTGCCCCTGGTGCCCGGGGCGAACCGGGGGTTGGTCATGGGCCCGTTCACATGCTTCTCGTCGAGCTGGTAGTACCGGTTGGTGGCCAGCGACCGCACCTTGCCGGTGCCGGGCTCGATCGAGGCGAGCAGCAGGGCCTCCGGCGCACCGATGGGCGCCTGGGCGACCGCGGCGTTGAACGAGGCTTGCTGGATCGCCACGTCCATGGAGGTGCGGATGCGGTACCCGCCCGAGCGCAGCTGCCGCTCCCGGTCGTAATCGGTGGGGCCGAAGACCTCCTGGTGCAGCCACCACCGCTGGAAGTAGTCGCAGAAGAAGCCCCAGTTGTTGGTGGTCGCCTGGACGCAGCCGTTGGGCACCGGCCGGATCTTGATCTCGGTCTTCTCCGCTTTGGCCGTGGCGGCATCATCGGGCTTGAGGTAGCCCAGCTCCTGCATCTCATTGAGCACGTAGTCGCGGCGCTGCACGGCGGCCTGCCGCCCGGACTCCTTGTCCATGTTGCCGGGGAACTTCACCAGCCCAGCGAGGAAGGCCGCCTCGGCGGCGGTCAGGTCCTTGGGGTGCTTTCCGAAGTAGACCTGGCTCGCCGCGTAGATGCCGTAGGCGCGGCTGCCGAAGAAGGCCGTGTTCAGGTAGTTCTCGAGGATCTGCTTCTTGTCCATCTTGCGCTCGAGAGCCAGCGCGTAACGCACCTCGCGAAGCTTGCGGTAGTTGGTGTCCTCTGTGGCCTTGAGCACGCCCTCCGGGGTGTTGTCCAAAGAGTAGGTCAGCGACATCCGCACCAGCTGCATGGTGATGGTGGAGGCGCCCTGTTCGGTCGCGCCGGAGGCCTGGTTGGCGATGAAGGCCCGCGCGATGCCTTGCGTGTCAACACCGTTGTGGTCGTAGAACTTCTGGTCCTCGGCGGCGAGGAGGGCGTGCTGCACCAGCTCCGGGATCTCGGAGAGCGGTAGGTCGCGCCGGTTCTCGTCGTACATCACGGTCAGCAGGGTCTGGTCGTCGCTGGCGTAGATGTAGGAGTTCTGCGGGGAGCGCCGGACCGTCAGCTCGTCGGGCAGCTGGCCGAACGCCTCGCCGCCGGCCTTGGCCGCCAGTCCGGAGAAGGCCATCACGGGGAACAGTGCCGCGGCCACGACAACGCCCGCCACTAGGGAAGCCACCAGCAGAAGTGCCAGGTTCTTCAAGAGGTTCAAGCTGTCCAGCAGCTTGGTGCGCACTCCCGTCAGCAGGCCTCGGCGCACTGGCCGGCGCACTCCCATGAGGACTCCCCCCGGAGAAGTAGAGAACGTTTCGTTGTTTCTACACGCTCAAGCGCGATCTCACGTTGCACGGGTCAGATGGTCCGTTCAACAAATAGTTTTGTTACGGATTATTTTGTTAGGCTAATAACCATGACGCCGGATCTGATGATGCTGCTCCACGTGGCTAGCCACGGCCTGGAGACCGAGCTGGCGGCGCGTTTGGCTGAGCTTGGCATCACCCCGCGAGGGCGTTGCGTGCTCGCCGCCGCCGCCGGCGGGGAGCTGACCCAGACCGAGCTCGCCGAGCGCTGCAACCTCGACAAGACCACCATGGTAGTGACGATGGACACACTGGAGAAGGCCGGTTTGGCCGAACGACGCACCTCTTCGACGGATCGACGGGCCCGAATCATTGCTGTCACCGAGGCCGGCCGCAAGATGGTCGACGAGTCCGAGCGGGTGGTCGCCGAGATCTACGACGACGTGCTGAAATCCTTGCCCGGCAACGAAAGCGACGCCTTCCTGCGAGGCCTCCGGCGGCTGGCCGAGGGGCGGCTGGGACAGCCGACGCCGTGCGAAAAACCGCCACGCCGCCGCGCGGTCAAGCCGCCCGCAATCGTTCGTTAAAAAATCGTCTTGAACAAAACTATCTGGTACGGTCGCAAGTTGCTGGCGGGCCGCCTCGGTGACCTCATCGGACGCAAGCGCATCTTCCTCATCGGACTGACGGCGTTCACGCTGGCATCGCTGTTGTGCGGCGCATCGGGTACCCCCGAAATGTTGGTAGTAGCCAGATTCGTGCCGGCGTCTCCTTCCCGATGATGATGACGCTGGCCATGTCCGGCGCCACCGAAAGCGACGCGGGCCTGGCCTCCGGGCTCGTCAACACCACGGCCCAAGTCGGTGGGGCGCTTGGACTCGCCGTGCTGGCCACGCTCTCCACGGCCCGCACCGGCGCGTTGCGAGCGGCGGGCGCGGCCGAGGCGCAGGCGCTGACCGGCGGATTCCACCTGGCGTTCGGGATTGGCGCCGGGCTCGTGTTGCTGGCCATAGTGCTCGCGGCCACAGTCCTGCGCCCGGTCCCGGCTCCCGGTCCGGCCTCTGCGGAAGAGCCCGAACTCGAACTTGTCGCCTGACCGTACGCTGTGCCCCATGACCAGACGGGGAAAGTGGTTGCTAGCGTTCGGCGTCACGTCCACCCTGATCGCCGCCGCCTGCGCGGGTGCGGTCTTCTGGCTGGACCGTGACGCCGAACGCACCGAGGCTAACTGCAGCAGCCAGGTGCAGGCGTTCGAGCAGACCGTCCAGGTCAGTCGCAAGTGGACGGAGAAGGAGATCCCGGGAATCGGGGACTACCTTGACATCCACTGGCTCGGCAAGCCCGCCTCCGACCCGTGCTCCCGCGCGCCGGGCCCGACCGACTGGTACTACCAAGGGTTTGTCCGGCTGCGGCCACAGGACGCGACGGCCCTGCGGGCGGCGAAAGAATGGAAACCGCAAGCCCCGGAGCAAATCTGGCCCGACCTGATGCCCTATGCCCCGGCCAACCCGCAGTGGCTGCGCACTAGCATCGACACGCTGTACCACGGCGCCATCCATCTCGACCCGGGCACGGGCACCCTCTTCTTCTCGCTCGTCGACGGCTGAGCGGACAGCTGTCCGTCCCGTGGCCCAACGAAGTACACAATGGACGGTCCCATGGATTTATGGGGCCGACATAGGCTTGTCGGTTTATGGGCGGCACAATGGCGTCCATGACAGCTTGGGTATCCCCCGACGCCACCGTCTCCGGAGATGTCACCTTGGGCCCCGGCACCAGGGTCATGCCGGGGGCACGCATCGTCGCCGAAGCGGGCGGCGCGATAACGATCGGCCAAAGCTGCATCGTGCTGGAGAACGCGGTGATCCGGGCGACCGGCCGCCATCCGTGCGTCATCGGGGACCACTGTCTCATCGGCCCGCACGCCCACATCGTCGGCGCCACCCTGGCCGATCAGGTCTTCATCGCCACGGGCGCCTCGGTCTTTCACGGGGCCAGCCTGGGCAAGGGATGCGAGGTTCGGGTCAACGGGACCGTCCACCTGCGAACCACCCTCGATCCTGGCATCGCCGTGCCGATCGGGTGGGTCGCGGTCGGTACCAAGATATTGTCGCCGGACAAGCACGAAGAGATCTGGGCGGAGCAGCAGCCGCTCGACTTTCCCGGCTATGTCTACGGCGTGGAACGGGACACGCCGGATGCGATGGTGCGCATCACCCAGCGTCTGTCCGAGGCTCTGGGCTGAACACGCCAGCTCTCTCGCGTGCTGCCGCACCCGGCGCAGACGCTGAACTAGGCTGGGCGGATGGCAGTCTCCCGGCTCGACTCCGGTGACCCGGCGGTCGATGCCGCCTATGACAAGGCCAACCGCGACGTCGCGGCCAACATCGTGGGCGGCACGTTCATCGCGGGCCAGGATTGGCCGACCCTGTGGGTGCGCGACGCGTCCTACGCCATCGATCTGGCTTGCGGCTCAAGCTATCCGGAGGTCTCCCGGGACACCATGCGCGCCATGGTCTCGCCGGAGGGGGTGTGGGCGCAGGACAGGGCGGCGCACTTCGGCGGCTGGCCTAACCTCACCGACTCGATCGTGGGTGCGGTCGGCATCTGGGCGACGTTCCTGGCCACCGGCGACGAGGAGCTGCTGCGCTGGGGCTTCGGCGTGACGCGCAACAGCCTGTCCGTGGCCGAGCGGGAGATCTTCGACGGGGCGCTGTTCCGGGGGTGCGCCAGCTTCATGGAGTCCAACAGCGCCTATCCCCCCATGTACTTCTTCAACGGCAAGGCGGTGGGCAAGACGAAAGCGTTGTCCACCAACATGTTGTACTACCGGGCCTACGACCTCATGGGCCGCATGGCCGAGCTGCTCGGCGAGGACGCACAACCCTTCCGCGCCAAGGCCGAGCGGCTCAAACAGGCGATCAACGAACGCCTCTGGATGCCCGACCGGGGGCATTATTCCTACTACGAGGACGCGGGGCGCGGGTTGTCGCCGCGTATGGAGGGGCTGGGCGAGGCGCTGGCGGTGCTGTGGGGCGTGGCCGACGAGGTCCGCGCCGACTCGGTGCTGCGCCGCACGCCCACCACCGGCACCGGGCTGCCGTGCCTGTGGCCGCGCCACCCCACCTGGCGGCTCTACCTGCGCCGGGCCGAGTACTACCACAACGGCATGGTGTGGCCGTTCGTGCAGGGGTACTGGGCGTGGGCGGCGGCGAGCAGGCTCGACGTGTCGCGTTTGGACGGTGAGCTGGCGAAGCTGACCGCGCTCGCCGGGCACGCCGGCACTTTCCACGAGTTCTACCGCCCCGAGGGTGGCCGCCCGGACGGCTCACCGCGCCAGCTGTGGAGCGCCGCCGGCTACCTCGCCACCGTCCACCATGGACTGTTCGGCATCGACGCCGACGTCGAGGAGATCCGCTTCCGCCCGGTGGTGCCGGCTCGATTTTCCAGCCTGACCCTGCACGACTTTAGCCATCGGGGCATGACGCTATCGCTGTCGACCAGCGGTTCCGGGACGCAGATTGCATCGATCAAACTGGACGGGGCCGAGCATCCCCGGCACAGCGTCCCCTCCACCCTCACCGGCCGCCACACGGTTGCCATCACATTGCGTTAGCTCGGCATAATTGACCGGTGACTGTTTGGGAGTACGCCAGGCTGGAGTACCGCTTCGCCGGCACCACGGGTCAGGACAAGTTCTTCGACTGGACGGCCACTTTCTACACGCCCGAAGGGGTGTACCGGTGGGGTACCGACGAGCGCTATGACGACCTGAAGCACCTCAACCGGGCAGGCCTCGAGGGCTGGCAGGCCTATGACCGCACCGCCGTCTTCCTGCACGGCGAGCCGCATCGCCTGCAGGCCGTCACCTACTCATTGCGCCGCCCGGTCGATTAGGCGCTTGATCGTTGTGACGCTGGCAGCGGTCTGAAGCCCGATCCGCGCTGCCAGCGTCACAACGATCACGTGCAAGATCACGGCACGAGGCGGATGCGCACCTTCCGCGCCGCCTCCAGCGCCTCCAGCAGCACCGCCCGCCGCGGCTCCGGCACCTCGAGCAGCCGCCCGAATCGCTTGTCCCGCAACGGCTCCAGCCGGGGATCGGCCAGGATCTCCTCGACGATGCCGCGGTCGCCGCCGCACACCAGCGCGTCAAGCTCATCGGCGGAGGGCAGCAGCACGCGGGCGGCGATGTCGGCCGCCTCGCGCACCCCGGCCGCCGTCTGGTTGGCCCGCCGCCGGGCGAAGCGCTGCTGCGACCAGCCGCCCGCCGCCGTGCGCCCCTGCTGGTAGAAGCGCTCCACTTTGGACGCGATCAGCTCGTCGCCCTGGAAGACCCCGGCCGCCACGGCGCCCCGGCGGGCGAGCAGGAACCCCAGCGTCCGATCCACCTTCAGCTCGGCCAGGAACTCATCGATCGTCGTCACCGCCGGCATCCCGGGCGTCGGATTCAACAAGGCCTCGTCCCCGTTGGCCGCGCACATCAGCAGCCCCACCTCGACCACGCCCTCGTGCCGGCCGTAGAAGCCGTCGAGCCAGCCGACCATGCGGCTGGGCGAGATCTCTACCCAGCGCCCGCCGCCCTTGGCCGGCCCGGCCTTCATGCCAGCGCCTCCAACGCGTCGTCCACATCGGACACCGTGTTGTAGATGTGGAACGAGGCGCGCAGCCGGCCGGCCCGCACCGCCGCCCGGATCCCGGCGCGGGCAAGCTTCTGCTCCGCGCCCGGAACCTCGACCGTCACGATCGCGCTGTTGCTGCCCGGCCGGCCCATCCTTATCCCACCCGCCGACCCCCCATCCCACAGCCCCAGCCCCTCCAGGAACCGGTTGGCCAGGCCCAGGTTGTGGTCGTGGATGGCTTGCACGCCAATCATTTCCACCACCTCGATGGCCGGTGCCGTCCCCACCCACGGGTGCCAGGCCGGCGACAGGTCGAAGGCCCGGGCACCGGGCGCCAGGCGCAGCGGCAGCCCGTAGTACCCGTCGTCGCTGGCGAACCAGCCCGCCATCAACGGCCGCAACCGTTCCCGCAACGCCGGTGCCAGGTAGATGAAGCCCGTGCCGCGCGGCGCCATCAGCCACTTGTACGCGCCGATCACCACCGCGTCCGCCAGCGAGCCGTCGAAGGGCAGCCAGCCGCAGGCCTGGGTGGCGTCGACGATCACCCACGCGCCCGCCGCCCGGGCCGCCGCCACGATCTCCTCGTACGGCGCGATCTCCCCGTTGGACGACTGCACGAGCGAGAAGGCGACCACGCCCACCGACGGGTCGATGTACTCGGCCAGCTTCTCGACCGGGGCCGCGCGCATCTGCACTCCGCGGTCGGCGTGCACGGCCCACGGGAACACGTTGGAGGTGAACTCCACATCGGGCAGCAGCACGGTGGCGCCGGACGGCACCCCGGCCGCGACCGGGGCCAGCATCTGCGAGACCTGCGCGCCGACCGCCACGTCAGCGGCCGCCACCCCGATCAGGCGCGCGAAGCCCTGGCGCGCCGCCGATACCGAGTCGCCCCAACTCTCCCAGCTGGTGCGGCCGGTGCACCAGTCGGCGAGCGAGGTCTGCAGCGCCTCCCAGGCCGGCACCGGCGGCAACCCGTAGCTGGCCGTGTTGAGCCAGCCCGGTTGCACCGTCCAAAGTCGCGAAATGTCCTGAGACTCCCCGCTGATCTCCATCAGCCGAGTATGGCAGGCTGAGGCCGTGACGTCGGCAGCCAATCCGGATCTGGTGGACCGTCTCAAGGAGCAACTGGCCAGGTTGGCCGATCCCGAGCGGGCCAAGGCGATGGCGGCCTACATGCGCAACCAGTTCCCGTTCCTGGGCGTGCCCAGCCCGAAACTCAGGCTCGCCCTGCGGGCCGCCGAGCCCGGGCGGCTTGGGCAGCCCGAGCTGACCGCGGTGTCGCGCCGGCTGTGGCAGCTCCCGGAGCGGGAGTACCAGTACGCCGCCTGCTTCCTGCTGGCCCGATTCGTCAAGGGCTGCGGCCCGGACTTCATCGACGTCGCTCACGATCTGATCGTGGCCAAGCCGTGGTGGGACACGGTCGACACGCTCGCCGCCCACACCGTGGGGACGTTGGTACACAAGCATCCCGGGCTCGTCACCACCATGGACGAGTGGATCGGCAGCGACAACATCTGGCTGGCCCGCACCGCGCTCCTCCATCAACTGCGATACAAGGAAGCCACCGACGTCGAGCGCCTGTTCCGGTACGCCTTGAAAAAAGCCGACCACCCAGATTTCTTTATGCGCAAAGCGATCGGCTGGGCCTTACGCCAATACGCGTGGGTGGACCCCGAGACGGTCCGCGCCTTCGTCCTGGCCCACGAGGCCAAGTTCTCCGGTCTCACCAAGCGTGAAGCTCTGAAGAATCTGTGAACTCGGGCCGCGGGACCGGGCGGGGCAGGGTCAGCAGGGTCAGCAGCAGGGCCGCCACGCAGGCGCTGAGCAGGAGCGGCAGCTGACCGCTGGTATGGCTGGTGAGGGACGCGTCCACCAGCCGGCTCGCGCCATAGGTGAGCCCGGCCGCGACCAGCAGCCGGATCGGCAGCGGCACCCGGGTGAGCAGGCCGACCGCACCGCTGCCCACCGACACGAGGAAAAACCGCACGAACAGCAGCGAGGCGAGGAAGGCGAGAACGATGAAAGCTTGCAGGTAGTTGCCGATTAACCCCGAAAAAATCAACGTTGTACCCGCGGCGCCGAGCCCGACCACGATGAGCCCGTCGATTCCGGTGCGAGGTCCGGCCTCGAGGCGGTCAAGCAGGCCGTCCCACAACTCCCGCGACAGCGCCACGACCTTGTCCGAGACCGCCTCGTGCTCGGCGACCACCCGGGCCACCGCCGCCCACGAAGCGGTGAGCACGAGCACCCACCAGTTGTCGCGCAGCGGCCGCAGGGCGAGTTCGCTTGGCTGGCCGCCGGTCCAGGTGAAGACCGGCTGGATCAGCAGCGGCACGGCTTTGGCCCACAGGTAGGCGCCGCCACCGGCGACGATCGCCGCGCACAGGCCACCCAGCCAGGGCATCAGTTTCTGGGGCAGGCGGGGGATCTCCATGGGCATGGCCCGCCGAGTCGCCAGCACCAGCACGGGCAGCACCACGGTCAGCAGTCCCAGCAGGACATAGGAGATCAGGTCCGGCACCGTCCCGGTCAGCAGGCCGCCGGGGCGCGGCGTGTCGTTCAGGAACAGGTCGCCGGCGGCGTAGCCGATCGTGGCCCAGAGCCCAAGGCACGCACCGGCTTGCCCGACGACGGCCATCACCGCCATCACCAGCATGCTGTAGGTGAAGGTGCGCCCGTCGTGCATCGCGCCGGCCGCCACCCCACCCGCGAACTCGAACGGGATCACCGGGATCGCGACATACCACCACCGGCCCAGGTAATGCCCGTCGCCCAGGACGATCCCGGCGCCCGGCCACCACCGGGCGGCCAGCAGCGGGATGCGCACCCATGCGAACCGCGTCACGTGATCGAAGAAACTCATGCCATGACCTTCATGCCAAGGCCGCTTTGAGCAGCTTCAACAGCTCGTGCCCGTCGGCGACGGTGGCGTCGGGGTCGGCGTCGGCGTCCCGGTCACCCATGAGGATGGCGGCACCGGCGCCGGCCTGGCGCGCACACTCCACGTCCTTGCGCTTGTCGCCCACCATCCAGCAGGCCTTGGGCGCCTCCCACAGCGCCTGCGCCGCGACCCGGATCATCTCCGGGTTGGGCTTGCAGACGCCGAACTCGTCGCTGTAGATCTGGTGCGCGAAGGCGCCGGTCAACCCCAAGCGCTCCAAGCAGTCCCGGTGCGCCTGACCGCAGCGGGTGTTGCTCACCACCGCCACCGGCAACCCCACACTGAGCGTGAACTCCAGCAGCTCGGCGACGCCGTCAATCATCGTCCAACTTGGACGGTTGGCCCACGCGTAGGTCAGCTCGGTCGCGTGGGCCACCACCTTCTCGCGCGCGTCCTCCGGCCACAGGTCGGCGACGAACTCGCGCCACAGCTTCTCGTGGGTCAGCTCCTGCCCGGTGCTCGCCCGGAACTCCAGCCGGAGCTGCTGCGCCCGAGCCAGCTCGGAGGCGATCTCGTCTTCCGAGAGCAGCCCTCCGATCAACCCCTTGACGCGCTTGACGACCTGAGGGATGACTTCTTCGGCCTCGGGCCGGGCAGACTTGACGATGACGCCACCAAAATCAAGGAGCAATGCGCGTGGGGCAGGTAACACATCGCTACCCTAACGGTCACCCCACGATGACCGCGAGCGCCAATGTGGCGATCATGACACTGGAGATGAGAGAGGTCCACCGCCGGCCGCGCGGCGTGTTCAATGTCCGCCCGATCAGCACACCCCCGCCCGCCAGCAGCAGTTGCCAGCTCGCCGAGGCCACGACGACCCCCACCACCCACGGCGCCCCGGTGGCGGTGCCCGCCGCCTGCCAACCCAGCACCAGCGCTCCAAAATAGAGGATCGTCGTTGGGTTGAGCAGGGTCAGCCCTAGCAGACCGGTGTACGCCCGGATTGGTGTGCCAAATCCGTTGCGCACCTCCGCGGACGGCTCCCGGAACGCGCCGATCGCGATCCGCGCCGCGATGAACAGCAGGATGGCCACGGCCACGACCCGCAGCGGCAAGGCGATCGGCTCGATGAAGCGGGCCAGCGACGCGCCGCCGAGCACCGCGACCAGCGCGTAGACACCGTCGGCGGTGGCCACGCCCAGCGCGGCCGCCGCGCCCACTTTCAGGGACGTCCGAGCGGTCAAACTCATCAACAAGGGTGCTATCGCCCCGATCGGGATGGCGACGCCGTAACCGGCGATCAGCCCCGAAACCAGCGCGGCCATTACGAGACCGCCTGGATCACCGCACCCCTCGCGAACGTGCGCTGCTGTCGATCCCCGCCAGCCGTCGACGGCCTGACATGGACTAACAATCGCAGCACCCTCATCATGCGGCAGATTCTGCCACCCGCCCGGGCCGGGCCGCCCGTCCTTTTCCGCCGCCCCCGCTCCGCTTCCGCTTCCGCCGCCCCCGCTCCGCTTCCGCCGCCCCCGCTCCGCTTCCGCCGCCCCCGCCCCGCTTCCGCCCCCCCGCTCCGGGCCCCCCCTCCGTTTCCGCCGCCCCCGCTCCGCTTCCG
>Ga0075418_10000734_pt1 | contig 35639 bp, 38 predicted proteins | sample SoiMetdeltSBSDD2_FD_81776 | JGI IMG/M metagenome (GOLD analysis project Ga0075418, IMG submission 81776) | Bulk soil microbial communities from a Populus tree surrounding site in Tennessee, USA - Soil MetaG P. deltoides SBSDD2 | ecosystem: Environmental > Terrestrial > Soil > Tree plantation... | reverse complement strand
CGCGCGCGGTCGGCGGCGAGTTCCGCACTGCGGTCGATGCGGTCAACGCGGCTGGCGTGCCAGTGCTCGCGCTCGACGTGCCGAGCGGGCTCGATGCCGATACGGGCTGGCCGAGCCCGGTCGCCGTGCGCGCCACGGCGACGGTGACGTTCCTCGGCCTTAAGCAGGGCTTGTTCCTCGGCGCGGCGGTGGATCAGATCGGCGAGCTCGAGCTAGCGGATTTGGATGTGCCGCCCGATCTCGGCGCGGGCATGGCGCCAGCCCTGACGCGGCTTACGGTTTCTGAGCTAAAGCGCGCGTTGCCGCGCCGCCCGCGCAGCTCTCACAAAGGCTCGAACGGCCGGCTGTTGCTCGTGGGCGGCGGGCCCGGCATGCCGGGCGCGATCCGGTTGGCCGCCGAGGCGGCGCTGCGCGTCGGCGCCGGTCTCGTCTACGTCGCGACGCACAGCGACAGTGCCGCGAGCGTGCTCGCCGGGCGGCCCGAAATCATTTGCAAGTCAGTCCGTTCCGGCGCGGACCTCGAGGAGCTCGTCAGCAAGGTCGACGCCATCGTCCTCGGGCCGGGACTCGGCCAAAGCGCGTGGGCCTATGGCATGTGGCGACATGTCGTGCGGCTCCCCGTGCCGCTCGTCCTCGATGCCGACGGGCTCAATCTGCTCGCGGCCGAGCCCATGACGCGCGAAGGCTGGTTGCTGACGCCACATCCCGGCGAGGCGGCGCGGCTGCTCGGGGATGCCGGTGCCGAGCTCGTGCAACGCGATCGCGTCGCCGCGGTGCGTACCCTCGCGGACCGGTATCGCGCGACGACGGTGCTGAAGGGGCCGAATACATTGGTCGCGGCGCCGGCCAGCACCGATCCGATCGGCGTTTGCGATCGTGGCAATCCGGGCATGGCGACGGGCGGGACCGGCGATGTGCTCGCCGGCACGATCGGCGGATTGCTCGTACAGCTCGGCGACCTGCAGCAAGCGGCGCGCGTCGGCGTGCTGCTGCACGCGTTGGCGGGCGACGACGCGGCGAAGGTCGGAGAGCGCGGCACGATCGCCAGCGATTTGTTGCCGCACCTGAGGGCATGGGCGAACCCAACTTGATCGCCGAGCTCGACTCGGAGCCGAAGTTCTCGGAGCTCGCGGCCGAGTTCGCGCGCGCGCTCGTGGCCGCGCGCGCCTGGCCGCTCGTGATCGGGCTTCGCGGCGACTTGGGTAGCGGCAAGACGACTTGGGTGCGCGCCATGCTGCGCGGCCTCGGCTACCTAGGCAGGGTTCCGTCGCCCACTTACACGCTGCTCGAGCAGTACGCGTGCGGCGAGCTCTCGGTCGTCCACCTCGATTTGTACCGCCTGCGCGGCGCCGAAGAGCTCGAGAATCTCGGCCTGCGCGATTGGCTCGAAGAGCCGCAGCGGTGGATCGCGGTCGAGTGGCCCGAGCGGGCGCCCGAGCTCGCCGAGCGCTGCGACCTGACCCTCGAGTTCGTGATCCCGGCGTCGGGTGGCCGCCGAATGACCGCGACCGCCCAGACTCGCCTTGGAATCGAGGCGTTAAAGGCGGTTCGTTCAGCAGCCGTTTAATAACGGCATGTAATCCTCCGCCGCTAAAGGGAAATCGTTGAAAAACCGATGAAAAGTCGGTAAACATAAGACGTCGGCGAAGTAGGGAGGCGGAAGCTGGTGTTGCGGGGGTGGTGGCTCGAGTCGGGTCTGGCCGTGGCGTTTGTCGTCAGCAGCGCCGCTGCGAACGCCGCCACAGTGAAGAACGCCCGCGCCTGGTCGGGCCCGGAAGGCACCCGCGTCGTCTTCGAGCTCAGCGGCCCCGTCGAGCACCGCGCGTTCGCGCTAAGCGACCCCGATCGCGTCGTCATCGACCTTCCAAGCAGCTCGGCGGCCGACAGCCTGCGCATGGAGCCGAAAGGTGCCGTGACCGCTCTGCGAAGCGGCGACCGCCCGGGCGGGGAGCTGCGGCTCGTGCTCGAGCTCAACCAAGCGGCGAAACCGAAAACATTCCTACTTACTCCGAACGCCGAGTACGGCTATCGGCTGGTCGTCGACCTGCCGCCGGCACAGGCGGCGCCCGTCGTGCGGCGTGCGCCGCAATCGACGACCAACCGCGGTCGTGACGTCGTCGTCGTCATCGATGCCGGGCACGGCGGCGAAGATCCCGGCGCGATGGGGCGCGGCGGCGCGCGCGAGAAGGACGTCGTGCTCGCCATCGCCAAGAAGCTCGCCGCGGAGGTCGACGCTCAGCGCGGCATGCGCGCCGTGCTCGTCCGCGACGGCGATTACTTCGTCGCGCATCGCAAGCGCATGGAGATCGCGCATGAGGCGCGCGCGGACTTCTTCATGTCGATCCACGCCGACTCGTATCGCGACCCGGCGGCCAAAGGCGCCACGGTTTACATGCTCAATGAGAAGGGCGCGAGCGACGAGGCGGCGTTGCTGCTTGCTCAGCGCGAGAACGCTTCGGACCTGATCGGCGGCGTCTCGCTCGCCGACAAGGACAAGGCGCTCGCGCGCGTGCTGCTCGATCTGTCGCAGAGCGCCGCGTTGAATGCCAGCATGGCGGCGGGCCAACGGCTGATCCGCCGCATGTCGGCTGTCACGCCGATGCGCAGGCGCGAAGTGCAGCAAGCGCCGTTTCTCGTATTGAAGTCCCCGGATATTCCGTCGCTGCTCGTCGAGACGGCGTACATCTCGAATCCGCGCGAGGAAGCGTCGTTGCGGAGCGGCAAGTACCAGTCGGCGCTCGCCGTCGCGCTGCGCCAAGGCATCGTCGACTACTTCGCCGCGAATCCGCCCGAAGGCAGCTACTTTGCGATGAATTCCGTCGTCGAGCAGCCGGAGCTCGTCAAGCACGTCATCGCGCGCGGCGAGACGCTTTCCGGAATCGCCGAGCGCTATCGCGTGAGCTCCGCGAGCATCCGCCAAACGAACAGCCTGCGCACCGACGTTCTACGCGTCGGCCAAGTCCTGACGATTCCCCGAAGCTGAGCCGCGCGCGCGGCCGAAGAGTTAAACTCGCCTCCCGCAAAGTGTGCGCCCGCGGCGCGCTGTTGGACCGTCGAGTGCCGATCCGCCTCCTGCCTTCGCAGCTCATCGATCAGATCGCGGCCGGCGAGGTCGTCGAACGGCCAGCGTCGGTCGTCAAGGAGCTCGTCGAGAACTCGCTCGACGCCGGTGCGCGCTCGGTTTCGGTCGACGTCGAAGGCGGCGGCGCGAGGCTGATTCGCGTCACCGACGACGGCTGCGGCATCCCGCGCGGCGAATTGGCGCTCGCGCTGTCGCGTCATGCGACGAGCAAGATCGCGACGCTCGACGACCTCGAAGGCCTCGTGTCGATGGGCTTTCGCGGCGAGGCGCTGCCGTCCATCGCGTCGGTCGCGCGGTTGACGCTGACGTCGCGCGGCGCAGGCGACGAGCATGCGTGGCAGATCGCCAGCGATGGCGGCGAGCTTGGCGAGGCGCGTCCCGCGGCGCGCGCGCTCGGGACGACCATCGAAGTGCGCGAGCTGTTCTTCAACACGCCGGCTCGGCGGAAGTTCCAGCGGGCCGAGAAGACGGAGCTCGGGCATGTCGACGCAGTGCTGCGCAATCTCGCGCTCGCGCGCTTCGACGTCGAGTTTCGGCTCACGAGCAACGGGCGCGCCGTGCTGAATCTGCCGGCGGCGGAGGGCCGCGACGCGCAAGAGCGCCGCGTCGCGGCGGTCTGCGGCGACGAGTTCATGCAGCACGCGCGCTATTTCTCACGCTCGATCGAAGGGTTGTCTCTGCACGGCTGGCTGGCCGCACCGGCGTTCTCGCGCAGCCAGGCCGACATGCAGTTCACGTTCGTGAACGCCCGGTTCGTGCGCGACAAGCTGCTGCGGCATGCCGTGCGGCTCGGCTATCAGGACGTGCTGTTCGGGGCGCGTCAGCCCGCCTACGTCGTGTACGTGGCGCTCGATCCGCGCCGCGTCGACGTCAATGCACATCCCGCGAAGCTCGAGATCCGCTTTCGAGATTCGCAGCTCGTGCACGACTTCGTGTTTCGAACGGTGGAGGCCGCGCTCGCGAGCACGCTCGACGGAGCTGCCGACGTGGCGGCCGCCGCGCCGGTGCACGGGACCGATCTCGCGCCGCGCATGACGCTTGCGAGCGCGCAGCAGAATCATCTCGCCCTGGGTGGCGGGAACGGCAGTGTGCAGCAAGTGCGGGAGCACATGGCTGCCTACGTGCCGCTGTACGAGCGGCTGCACGCGAAGCCGTCGCTCCACGCCGTCGGCGATGCCGAGAGCGCGCCGGTGCCGCCGCTCGGCTACGCGCTCGCGCAGCTCGCGGGCATCTACGTGCTCGCGCAGAACGCGTCGGGCTTGATCATCGTCGACATGCACGCCGCCCACGAGCGCATCACGTACGAGAAGTTGAAGTCCGCGCTCGCGACGCAGCGCCTGCAATCGCGCCCGTTGCTCGTGCCGCTCAGCTTCGAAGTCTCCGTTCGCGAGGCCGATCTCGTCGAGCAATCCGCCGCGGAGCTCGCCGCGGTGGGCCTCGACGTCGTGCGCCGCGGGCCGCAGCACGTGGCCGTTTCGGGTGTCCCGCTGCTGCTCGAAGGCGAGGACGTGGAGTCGATGCTTCGCGACCTGCTCAGCGATCTCGCGGAGGGGCAGGGGGTAGGGCGAGTCGAGGCACTCTGCAACGAGTTGCTGGCGACGATGGCGTGCCACGCGGCGGTCAGAGCGAACCGCCGCCTGAGCATCGAAGAAATGAATGCCCTGTTGCGCGAGATGGAACGCACGGAACGCAGCGAAGCGTGTAATCACGGCCGCCCGACGTGGACCTCCGTCACGCTCGAGGATCTCGACCGGCTATTCCTGCGCGGGCAGTAGCGCGTGAGCGAGGGTAGCGGCGTCGAGTACGTTTGCCTCACTGGGCCGACGGCTTGCGGCAAGACCGACCTCGCGCTGGCGCTCGCCGAGCACCTGCCGCTCGAAATCATCAGCATGGACTCGGCCCTCGTCTATCGCGGTCTCGACATCGGCACGGCGAAGCCGTCGCCGGCGATTCGCAGCGCGGTGCCGCATCATCTGATCGACATCCTCGAGCCGACCGAGTCGTACTCGGCGGGACGTTTCGCGCGCGAGGCTGGCACGCTCATCGAGGAAATCCGCGCGCGCGGGCGCCTGCCGTTGCTCGTGGGCGGAACGCTGCTCTACTTGCGTGCCTTGCGCGACGGTCTCGCGCTGCTGCCGCGCGCGGACCTCGCCGTGCGCGCCGAGCTCGACCGCGAAGCGGCCGAGCAAGGGTTGCAATCGCTGCACGAGCGCCTGCGCCGAGTCGATCCGGCGGCTGCGGAGCGAATCGCGCCGAGCGACCGCCAACGCATCCAGCGCGCGCTCGAGGTGCACACTCTGACGAGCCGGCCGATCAGCGAGCTGCAGCGCGCGAACGACGAGCGCCGACGTCCCGGCGTTCTCGCGATTGCGCTCGTACCCGAGAGCAGGGCCGAGCTCGGCGTGCGCATCGAGCGGCGCTTCGACGCGATGGTCGCGGCCGGGTTTCGCGAAGAGGTCGAGCGGCTGCGCGCGCGAGGCGATCTCAATTCCGAGCTGCCGGCGATGCGGGCTGTCGGCTATCGCCAACTATGGGCCCATCTCGATGGCCGATACAGTTGGGACGAGGCGCGCGCGAAGGCGATCGTCGCGACGCGCCAGTACGCGAAGCGGCAGCTGACTTGGCTCCGGGGCGATCCGCGCATTGAGACGTGGCCTGCGCACAGCGACGGCCTCGTGAACCGTTGCCTCGAGCGGCTATCCAAAGAAAGCCTGATCGCGAAAAACGGCCGGCGCCTGTGTTAGCATTGCCGATTGTGGGAACAGGCTGTCGCCGTTAGGCGCAGCAATCGGAGTTTGGAGTTTCGGGCAGCACAGCGGGCCGATGCGACCGGTCCGCGCTGGTCTCGCCAATTTCAATAAGAACAAGCAGGAGGTCAGGTATGGCCAAGAGTCAGTCGCTTCAGGACCCGTTTCTGAATGCGTTGCGTAAAGAGAAGGTGCCCGTCTCGATTTACCTCGTGAACGGCATCAAGTTGCAAGGGCAGATCGATTCGTTCGATCAGTTCGTCGTCTTGTTGCGCAATAGCGTCAGCCAGATGGTCTACAAGCACGCGATTTCCACCGTAGTGCCGGCGCGCAACGTGCGTATCCCGGCTATGGACGAGGAAGAGGCCGAGGACTAGATGCCATTCCCTGGCCCAGGGAGGTAGTTTGCTCGACCGGCCGCGCAGCGGCGAACGTGCCCTGCTATTGCACATCGGCCTATCCCGACCGTGTTTCGACGACGAAATTGAGGAATTCCGCGCGCTCGCGGAATCCGCGGGAGCGCGCGTCGTCGGCGAAGTGCAGGCACGGCGCGATCGTCCGGATCCCAAGTTCTTCGTCGGGAGCGGCAAGGTCGATGAGATCGCCGTGCTCGCGCGCGACACGCAAGCCGAGCTGATCCTCGTCAATCAGCCTCTGCGCGCGGGCCAGGAGCGCAATCTCGAGCAAGAGTTGAAAGTGCGCGTGCTCGATCGCAACGGGTTGATCCTCGACATCTTCGCGCAGCGTGCGGCGACGTTCGAAGGCAAGCTTCAAGTCGAGCTCGCTCAGCACGAGCACCTCGCATCGAGACTCGTGCGCGGCTGGACCCACCTCGAGCGGCAAAAGGGCGGCATCGGGCTACGCGGTCCCGGCGAGACGCAGCTCGAGACGGACCGACGGCTCGTGAGCCGGCGGATCCGCTATTTGCGCGATCGGCTCGAGCGAGTCGAGCGGCAACGTGAGGTCAGCCGCAAGGAGCGTCAACGCACCGATGTGCCGACCGTCGCGCTCGTCGGTTATACGAACGCAGGCAAGACGACGCTATTCAATGCGCTGGCCGGCGCCAATCTCGTCGCCAAGGATCAACTGTTCGCCACGCTCGATCCGACAGTCCGGCGCCTCTCGCTCGGTCGCGGCACCGAGGTGCTGCTCGTCGATACCGTGGGTTTCGTTCGCGATTTGCCGCACGAGCTCGTCGCGGCGTTCCGAGCCACCCTGACCGAAACGCGCGAGGCGTCTCTGCTGCTGCACGTCGTCGACGCCAGCGATCCCCATCACGAGGACCGGCAGAGGCAGGTCGAGGGAGTGCTGGAGGAGATCGGCGCTGCCGAGGTTCCGTCGCTTAAGGTGTACAATAAGGTCGATCGGGCGCCCCCCGATTTCGTTCGGGAGTTCGACGGCGCCGGGATCACCAAGCATTGTGTCTCCGCCATTACCGGCGAGGGTCTCACGGCTCTCAAGGACGCGGTCCGGGAGCGGGTTGGGGGCGCGCGTGTCGCGGGAGAGCTGCGACTGAAGCCGGAGCAGAGCCGCCTTCGGGCGCGGCTGTTCGACTGGCACGCGGTGCGCTCGGAGACGGTGGAGGAAGACGGTGGCTATACGCTGGCGGTGGATCTGCCGGCGCAGCGCTGGCGGCAGCTTCGGGAAGAGGAAGGCTTGTCAGCCGACAGTATTCGACAGAAAGTGTGATGCACGATGGCTTGGGATGATGGCGACAAAGGTAACCCGTGGCGGTCTGACAAGGACAAAGGTCCTGCAGATCTAGACGCCGTAGTACGCGACCTGCAGCGCAAGCTGTCGGGAATTTTTCGCGGCGGCGGCAGCACGGGCCGCGGCGGCGAGCAAGGTTTGAGCGGCGGCCTCACGGCGAGCGCAGTCGTGATCCTGCTGCTCGTATGGGCGACCTTCGGTTTCTATCGCGTCGACGCCGCCGAGCGCGGCCTCGAGTTTCGCTTCGGCGCTTTCCAAACGCTCACGCAGCCGGGCTGGCAATGGCATTGGCCATGGCCCATCGAGCACGTCGAGATCGTCAACACGGGCGCGACCGAGCGCTTCCAATACCGCGCCAGCATGTTGACGCGCGACGAGAACATCGTCGACATCGAGGTCGTGGTGCAGTTTCGCCGCACCGACCCGCAGGCGTTCCTGTTCAACATGCGCGATCCCGAGGACGCGTTGAATTACGCCACGGCGAGCGCGATCCGCGAGGTCATCGGGCGTAACTTGCTCGACTTCATCCTCACGGACGGCCGCGCCGAGGTTGCTCGCGACGCGCAGGATCTGCTGCAAGCGACGCTCGATACCTACGGCGCCGGCATGACGGTTTACGAGGTCAACCTCGTCAACGCCAACTTCCCGAGCGCGGTCGAGAACAGCGTCCAGGACTCCATTCGGGCGCGCGAGGACCGTCAGAAGAGAATCCTCGAGGCGAGCGGCTATTCGAACGACATCTTGCCGAGGGCGCGCGGCGAAGCGGCGCGGCGCCGGCAGGATGCCGAGGCGTATCGCGAGCGAGTGATCGCCGATGCCGAGGGTGAGGCGGACCGGTTCACGCAGATCCTCGTCGAGTATCAAAAGGCCCCGGCCGTCACGCGTGAGCGCATGTACATCGAGACGTTGGAAGAGATCCTTCGCAGCTCGACGAAGGTGCTCGTCGACACGGAGGGCGGCAACAACTTGCTGTACTTGCCGCTCGACCAGCTCGTTCAACGTCGGCCGCCCGCCGCGCCGGAGGTGCAGACACCTGCGACCGTCGCGCCGCCGAGCGCGCCGAACACGGCTGTGCGCTCGCGCGAGCGCGAGACGCGGTAGCGAGGAGCCAACCCTATGGGCCCACGTCTGAATCTGCTATTGATCGTCGCCGTGATCGCCGTGATCGTGATCCGGATGTCCGTGTTCACCGTCGATACGCGCGAGCACGCCGTGAAATTCCAAGTCGGCCGCATCGTTCGCTCGGACTACGAGCCCGGCTTGCACTTCAAGATCCCGTTCTTCGAGAACGTAGCCCACTACCCGAAGACGATACTGAACTACGACGAGGACACGGAGGAGCGCTTCCTCACCGGCGAGAAGAAGAATCTGATCGTCGACTACTTCGTCACGTGGCGCATCGTCGACCCGGCGCAGTACTACCGTTCCGTGCGCGGCGACGAGGCCGCCGCCGAGCAGCGTCTGTCCGCGATCGTCAAGGAAGGCATCAAGGCCGCGATCAGCCAGCGAACTCTGCAGGAAGTCGTCTCGGCCGAGCGGACGGAGCTCATGGAGGAGATGGTCGTGCAAGTGCGCGAGCGCTCTCCGGAGCTCGGCATTGAAGTCATCGACGTGCGCGTGAAACGCATCGACCTGTCCGACGAGGTCAGCGATTCGGTGTACAACCGAATGCGCCAGGAGCGTTCGGCCGTCGCGACGCAGTGGCGCGCGGAAGGCGAAGAAGAGTACGAGCGCGTGCGCGCCGACGCCGATCGGCAGCGTACGGTGATTCTCGCGGAGGCGTATCGCGACGCTGAGCGCATTCGGGGCGCTGGCGACGCGCGCGCCGCCGATATCTATGCGCAGGCGTACTCGAAGGATCGCGACTTCTACGCGTTCTATCGCAGCATGCAGGCGTATCGCGAGTCGATCGGCAGGGATCAAGACGTGCTCGTCCTGCAGCCCGATAGCGAGTTCTTCAAGTTCTTGCAGAGCCAGGTCGGCTCTAAGTCGAACTGAGCCGGGGCTTACTTCTCAGCGGCGATGATGGAGGCTTGGGGCTTTGGCCTGGGCGGATTTTCTTGCGGGTCTGGCTTTCTATTTGGTGCTCGAAGGGTTGTTCCCGTTCGTGGCGCCGCAGCACTGGCGACGCAGCCTCGCCGCGCTCGCGTCGCTCGATGAAAGTCGGCTGCGTCTATTCGGGTTGGCGGCCGTGATTGCGGGCTTGGTGCTGCTCTTCAGCGTGCGAGGGTAGTGAGTGTGGGTCGAAATGTAGTCGTCATCGGGACGCAATGGGGCGACGAGGGCAAGGGCGCCGTCGTCGACGTGCTCGCGGATCGCGCGAGCGCCGTCGTCCGCTTTCAAGGCGGGCACAACGCCGGCCACACGCTCGTGATCGGCGACGAGAAAACCGTTCTGCACTTGATTCCGTCGGGCTTCCTGCGCGACGGCGTCGTGTGTCTGATCGGCAACGGCGTCGTCGTGTCGCTCGATGCGCTGTGCAAGGAGATGGACGCGCTCAAGGAGAAGGGCGTTCCGGTCGAGCAGCGGCTGCGGCTGTCGTCCGCCTGCCCGGTCATCCTGAGCTCGCATGCGCTGCTCGATCGTGCGCGTGAGCAAGCCAGTGGCGCGGCGGCCATCGGCACCACGGGGCGCGGCATTGGCCCCGCCTACGAGGATAAGATCGCGCGGCGCGCGATTCGCGTCGCGGACCTATTCGCACCGAGTGCGCTCGAGACGAAGCTCGAGCGGCTGCTCGATCTGCACAACTTCTTGCTCGAGAAGTACTACCGTGCCGAGCGCGTCGACCCGCGCCGCGAGCTCGACAACCTGCTCGCCTTAAGCGAGCGCGTGAAGCCGCTCGTCGTCGACGTCACCGAAGTGTTGCGCGACTTGCACGCGCGCGGCGCTAGCGTGCTGTTCGAGGGCGCTCAAGGCGCGATGCTCGACATCGATCTCGGCACCTATCCGTTCGTGACGTCTTCGAATACGACCGTCGGCGGGGCCGCCACGGGCACCGGCATCGGCCCGGGTGCCATCGACTACGTGCTCGGGATCGTGAAGGCCTACACGACACGCGTCGGCGCGGGCCCATTCCCTACGGAGCTCGACGACGACGTCGGGCGGCGATTACGCGCGGTGGGCAACGAGTTTGGCGCAACGACGGGCCGGCCGCGGCGCTGCGGTTGGTTCGATGCGGTGCTGTTGCGCCGCGCGGTGTTCACCAACAGCCTCGCGGGTCTGTGCCTGACGAAGCTCGACGTCCTCGACGGCTTGCCGGAGATCAAGATCTGCGTCGGCTATCGGCTCGACGGCAACGTGCAGAACACGCCGCCGCTCCTGATCGATCGGTTCGGGGAGTGCGAGCCCGTGTACGAGACCGTGGCTGGCTGGAGTGAGCCTACGGCGGGCGCCACCTCGTATGCCGCGTTGCCGAAGGAGGCGAAGGCCTATCTCGAGCGGCTCGAGGAGCTCGCCGAGGTCCCGATCGACATCGTCTCGACGGGGCCGAGCCGGGACGCCGTGATCATGCGCCGGCATCCGTTTGATTGAGCACGCCCTTTCGTGGAGAATGACAACGATTCTCATTTGCGTGCTTATCGTGGAGCCCACGTCTGACACTCGCGGATCTCAAGCCCGGTGATCGTGCCCGGATCGAATCGATCGAGACTGTCGATCCCGCCGTTCAGCGCCTGATGGTGCTCGGCCTCGTCGAGGGCGCCGAGGTCTTGTTCTTGCGCCGTTCGCTCGGCGGTGACCCGCTCGAGATCCGAATCTACGGGGCCGCGATCTCGTTGCGCGACGAGCAGGCGCGCCGATTCCGCGTGGTGCAGACCGCGAGCAGGGTTGCCGGCGGAAGCGCGATGCAGGGAGCAGAGGTCAATGGCCGCGCCGGCTGAAACGGCCGTTCCACTCGAGCGGATCGCGGTCAACCGCAAGGCGATCGCGACGATCGCCGTCGTCGGCAATCCGAACGCCGGCAAGAGCTCCGTCTTCAATCGCCTGACGGGGCTGCGCCAGCACACGGCCAACTATCCGGGAGTCACTGTCGAGCGGCGTATCGGCCGAAGCACTTTCGGCGGCGTCTCGCTCGACCTGATCGATTTGCCCGGCACCTATTCGCTGAGCCCCGCGTCCACCGACGAGAAGATCGCCGTCGACGTGCTGTTCGGTCGCGTCGCCGGCACGCAGAAGCCCGACGCGATCCTTGCCGTCATCGACTCGACGCGTCTCTATCAGGGGCTCTACTTACTGCAGCAGCTCACGGCGCTCGGCCGGCCGATGATCGTGGCGCTGACGATGATCGACGCCGCGGAGCGCGAAGGGCGCAAGATCGACCTCGAGGCACTGGAAGACGCGCTCGGCGGCGTGCCCGTGTACCCGGTCGTTGCGACCTCGGGCCGGGGGTTCCCACCGCTCAATGCCGCGCTCGCAAAGATTCTCGCGGTGCCGCCGCCGCGCGAGACGGCGCATTGGCCCGAGCTCGAACGCGCAGCCGAAGCGCTCGTCGCGCGTTGGCAGGCACGCGGCACGGAGCTGCATCGCGTAGAGGCCGAGCGGCTGTTGATCGACGCGAACGCGTCCACGCTCGTCCCGCAAACCGCTGCCGACATTGCGGCCGCGCGTGCCGAGCTGTTCGGCGCCGAGCCGCCGCTCGCGGCGGAAGCGCGCCGCCGCTACGCCTGGGTGCGCGGCATACTGGCGCGCGTCGAGTCGCCGGGCTCCGGCGTCGTCACACAGACCGCGCGGCTCATCGAATGGATCAATCGTCCTTGGCCGGGGACTGCGGCGCTGATCGTGCTGATGTTCCTCGTGTTCCAAGCCGTCTTCGCGTGGGCCACACCGCTCGTCGACCTCATCGATGCGGGCTTCGGTGGCCTCGGGTCGCTGGTCGCCGCTGTTTTGCCGGCTGGCACGTGGATCGAGAGCCTCGTCGTCAAGGGCATCATCGCCGGCGTCGGCAGCGTGATCGTGTTCCTGCCGCAGATCCTGATCCTGTTCTTGTTCATCAATCTCCTCGAGGACACGGGCTACCTCGCGCGCGCGGCGTTTCTCGTGGACCGCGCGATGCGCAGCGTCGGCCTCTCCGGCCAGTCGGTGATCCCGCTATTGTCGAGCTTCGCGTGCGCCGTTCCGTCGATCATGGCGACGCGCGTGATCCCGAATCGGCGCGACCGAATCGCGACGATCTTGGCCGCGCCGTTCATGACATGCTCGGCGCGCTTGCCCGTCTACGCGCTGCTGATCGGGGCATTCGTGCCGGCGCAGCGTGTCGGCATCGTCAATCTGCAGGGGCTCGTGCTGTTCGGCCTGTACGCGATTGGCATCATCGGCGGCGTTGCGACGGCGTTGTTGCTGCGTAGGTCGGTGCTGCGCGGTGAGAATCCGACCTTCATCTTGGCGCTGCCCGAATTTCGGTTGCCCAACATCCGCACGGTCGCCATGAAGCTGCTCGACCGCGTGCGCGTGTTCTTGCACCGCGCCGGAACGATCATCTTCACGGTTGCCGTCGTCGTGTGGGCGCTCACGTATTTTCCGCGTTCGCCCGAAGTCGAGCAGGTGCGCGGGGCCGCAGAGGCCGAAGCGAGAGCTTCGTTGGTAGGTCCGGCGCTCGAGCAACGCCTCGCCGACATCGGCAACGAGGCCGCGGCGGATCATATTGCACAGAGTTGGCTGGGACGCGCGGGCCATTGGGTAGAGCCCGCGTTCCGCCCGCTCGGCTGGGATTGGAAGGTATCCGCGGCGGTCATCGCCGGGTTCCCGGCGCGCGAGGTCGTCGTCGCGGTCCTCGGCACGATTTACGCGGTCGGCGAGGAGGCCGACGAACAGACGCTGGCCGGGCGCCTCACGGCGGCGCAACATCCGGATGGAACGGCTGTCTTCACGTTGCCGATGGTGCTGGGCTTGTTGCTGTTTTATGCATGGTGCTTGCAGTGCGCGGCGACGCTCGCCGTGATTCGGCGCGAAACGAATAGTTGGCGCTGGCCGTTGTTCGCGTGGAGCTACATGACGGCGCTCGGCTACGGCGGTGCGCTGCTGATCTATCAGTTGGGAACGGCGTAATGCGATTGCCGCCGTCGAAGCTCGGCTCCTGGCGCGAGCTGTCGCGTGAGACGGTCGCCGACGCCCGCATCTTCACGCTCGAGCGGTCGATGGCGGAATCGCCAGTCGACGGTCAAGCGCGCGCGTTCCATCGCATCCGTTCGGTGGACTGGGCTCAGCTTTTGCCGATCACGGCTAACAACGAGGCCGTGATGGTGCGGCAGTACCGGCATGGCCCGCAGCGAATGACGCTCGAGATGCCGGGCGGTCTCATCGACCCTGGCGAAGATCCGGCCACCGCGGCGCAGCGCGAGTGTCTCGAGGAGACCGGCTACCGCGCGCGCAGCGTGTACCCGCTCGGCAGCGTGAATCCTAATCCCGCACTGTTCGCGCATCGGCTTTACAGCTTTTATGCGACCGACGTCGAACCGGAGCGCGCCATTCAGAACACCGGCAGCGAGGTCACCGAAGTCGTCCTCGTGCCCGTCGCGGATCTAGAGGGTTTGCTGCTCGCCGGCGAGATCGAGCACGCGCTCGTCGTCGGCGCGCTGTGGCGCTACCTGCGCTTTCACGGGCCGGGCTGATGCCCGTGGTGCGCGGCGGCGGAGGGCGGCCCACACCGCCGCGGTACCTCATCTTTTTCTTCGGTGCGCTGACTGCCGTCGGCCCGCTCAGTATCGACGCGTATCTGCCCGGCATTCCCGCGATGGCGAAGGCATTTGGCGTCTCCGTCGTCGCCTTGCAGAACACGCTGAACGTGTTCCTCGTCGGCTACGCAATCGGCCAGTTCTTCGGCGGCGCGTTGTCGGATCAGATCGGCCGCAAGCGCGTCGGCTACTCCGGTCTTACCGTCTACGTGCTGACCTCGATCGCGATCGCGTTTGCGGGCAGCGTCGAGCAAATGCTGACGCTGCGTTTCTTTCAGGCCATCGGCGGCGGTTTCTCGACGGTCATTTGCATGGCAACCGTGCGCGACATCTATCCGGTCGAGCAGCTCGGCCGGCGCTTCGCGACGGTCACGATGGTGCTCTTGATCGCGCCGCTCGTCGCGCCGTCGCTCGGCGCCGCGATCCTGCCCATGGGGTGGGAAATGATCTTCGTACTGAAGGCCGTTTACGCCGGCGTGTTGCTGGCCATCTATTCGCGCATCGTGCCGGAGACGCGGCCGGGGCGCCTCTCGAATCTGTCGCTTCGCTCGGTGTTCCGGCAGTGCGTCGAGGTTATCCGGCGGCGCGTCGACAACCGCCGGCTGCCGATTCGCTATGCGACAGCGATGGCGTTTTCGGCGTCGTGCATGATGATCTTCGTCACGAACTCGTCGTTCATCTACATGGAGTACTTCGGCGTCGCGCCGACGCGATTCGCGGTGCTGTTCTCGCTGAGCGTGCTCGGATTCATGTCGATGAACCTGTTCAGCATGTGGCGCTTGAAAAGCCACAACGCCGGGACGTTCTTCCGCGTCGGCCTGACCGTGCAGGTGATTATCGTCGCGACCTTGCTCGGCGTCGTGGCGTCGGGTCATGCGGCACTGCCGACCGTCGTGCCGTTCATCGTGCTCGCCGTTTCGACGCTCGGGCTCATCGGCCCGGCCGGTTCCTCGCGGTATATGGGGTTTTTCCGCGAGCTCGCGGGCAGTGCGTCGTCGGTCTACACGACGATGATGTTCTTCCTGGGCGGCACGTTCGGTTGGTTGAGCGGCATCCTCAATGACGGCACGCTCGTGCCGATCGCCGCGATGATGCTCGCGGCCTCGTTGACGGCGACCGCGATCAGCTGGAGCTTGCCGCGGCAGCTTACTCCCGTCGCGCAGTAACTTACGCTCAGGTCGAGGGCACGGTTTCCACGGCATCCCGCTGCTCGCGCTCCGCGGCGCTCAGCGCTTGGCGCTGCCACATCGTCGCGTAGAGGCCGCCCGCGGCGAGCAGGCTCACATGCGAGCCGCGTTCGACGATTCGTCCGTCGGCGAGCACGATGATCTCGTTGGCGTCCACAATCGTGGAAAGCCGATGCGCGATGACGAGCGTCGTGTGGCCGCGCGACACTTCGCGCAGCGACGTTTGGATCGCGCGCTCGGTGCGCGTGTCGAGCGCCGACGTAGCCTCGTCGAACAGCAGAATCCGCGGACGCTTCAGTATCGTGCGCGCGATTGCCACGCGCTGCTTCTCGCCGCCCGACAGCTTGAGGCCGCGCTCGCCGACCATCGTCTGGTAGCCGTCCGGCGAAGCCATGATGAAATCGTGGATGCGCGCGTGCCGCGCAGCGTCCTCGACCTCGGCCGGCGAGGCTCCGGGCCGACCGTACGCGATGTTGTAGTAGATCGTGTCGTTGAACAGCACCGTGTCCTGGGGAACGATGCCGATCGCGGCGCGAACGCTGTCCTGCGTCGCTTCGCGGATGTCTTGGCCGTCGATGCGGATGGTGCCCGAGCTCACGTCGTAAAAGCGGAACAACAAGCGCGAAATCGTCGACTTGCCGGCGCCGCTGGCGCCGACGATCGCGACCCGGCCGCCCGAGGGTACGCGGAACGAGACGTCGTGAAGAATCGTGCGGCGCGGGTCGTAAGCGAAGCTCACGTGATCGAAGACCACCTCGGCGGGGCCCACTGTCAGCGGCCGCGCTCCCGGCAGATCCTTGACGTCGGCGGCGACCCCGAGCAAACGGAACATGGATTCCATGTCCGTCAGCGCCTGCTTGATCTCGCGATAGACGAAGCCCAAGAAGTTCAGCGGTATATAGAGCTGGATCAGATAGGTGTTGACGAGCACGAAGTCGCCGACGGTCAGCCTGCCGGCAATGACGCCGCGGCCCGCCATGAGCATCAGCACGGCGAGTCCGCCGCCGATGATCGTGGCCTGGCCGATATTGAGCAGCGACAGCGAGCTCTTGCTCGCGACCGAGGCGCGTTCGTAGCGCGCGAGAGCTTGGTCGAAGCGGCTCGCCTCGTATTGCTCGTTGCCGAAGTACTTCACGGTCTCGTAGTTGAGCAGGCTGTCGATCGCGCGCGTGCTTGCCTCTTGGTCCGTCTCGTTCATCTGCCGGCGGTACTTGATTCGCCATTCGGTCACGCCGAACGTGTAGCCGACGTAGCCGACGACGCAGACGAAGGTAACGAGCGCGTAGCTCGCGCCGAAGAAGCTCCAGAGAATGCCGCAGACGAGGGCGATCTCGATCAGCGTCGGCACGATGTTGAACAGCATGAACGTCAGCAGCGTGTCGATGCCGTTAGTGCCTCGCTCGATGGCGCGCGACAGTCCGCCGGTCTGACGCTCGAGGTGGAACTTCAGCGAGAGCCCGTGCAGATGGCGAAACGTCTGCAGCGCCACCGTGCGGATCGCGCGTTGCGCAACCTTCGCGAAGACGGCGTCGCGCAGCTCGGCGAATGCGATCGTGGCGATGCGCAAGACGCCATAGCCGACGACCAGCGAGAGCGGCACGATGACGGGAAGATTCGCAGGGTCCGCGAACAAGTCGACGAGCTTCTTCAGCAGGATCGGCACGTAGACGGTGGCGACTTTTGCTGCGGTGAGCAGCGCGAGCGCCAACAGGACGCGCAAGCGTGCGCCGAGGTTGTCAGAAGGCCAAAGGTGCGGCGCGAGATCGCGCAACGCGCGCCACTCGACGCTCGTTCGTACCTTGTCCTGCTGCTGCGTGTCGCTCATGACGTCGATGATGGCGGACACCGGCGGAGCCGTCCACGTGAACGAGACGCCCGCCGCGAGTAAAATCGCCGTCGACTCACTTACTGCGCGCAGCGATGTCTAGCAGATGACGAACAGATGACTAAGGGCGATCTCGTCGTATCGACCGAAATGGGCGGGCTCGGCAATCGCTTGAAGTCGTGGGTCTCGAGCATGCGCTTCTCCGCCCATGCGCGCGTGCTTTGGCCGGATCAAAAGATGCCGGCGGCCTTCGGCGAGTTGTTCGCGAACGACTGCGCCGTCGACGCCGTGCCCGAGGGCGCGCGCGTATATAACTCGTGGCGCCTCGCGATCCTGCCGGAGGACGAAGCGCATCTGCCGGCCGGGTTTTCGACGGTCGGGGCCGGACCGCACCCGATCCTGCGCGGGCTCGGCAAGGCGTGGTGGAGCCTCACCGGCGAGCGGACCGATCGGTACCGCTACATGGTGTTCCCGAAGCAGCACTCGCGGCGCTCGACGCGTGCCGACGCGCGGCACATCGACCTCGAGTACGAGCGCATTCCCGGCTATTTTCGCGCTTTGTATGGCGAGCTGTTCCGGCGCATCGTCGTCCGGGCCGACATCTTGGCGGCTGCGAACGACTGGGCCGCGGCCAACCTCGACGACACGGTCGTCGGCGTGCACGTGCGAACGTGGCGAGACGACCCGCGCCGCTACCGCAAGTACCACGTGCCGTCGCTGCGCCGGCTCGCGCGCCTGCTGGAGTCTTCAGGAGATGCGCGATTGCTCGTTGTCAGTGACAGCGACGACGTCGCGCCGATGCTGGCGCGGCAATACGGTGCGCGGCGCGTCATCGGCTACCCGCGCGCGACGCCTCGCGCCGCTAGTTGGCTAACGCCGCTCGGCGTCCAGGAAGATCTCATCGACATGCTCCTCCTGGCCCGCACGCACCGCTTGTTGGCGAGCTACTTGAGCACGTTCAGCGAAGTCGCCTGGTGGCTCGGAGGAACGACGGCGCGCGTGAGCGTCTTTTGACGCGTCAGCCCGCTCGAGCCTGCTTCGCGTTCTTGAGATACCAGTCGTAGGTAGCGCGGATGCCGTCGCGGAGCTTCGTCTGCGGCCGCCAACCGAGTGTCGTCATCTTGCCGACGTCGAGCAGCTTGCGCGGCGTGCCGTCGGGCTTGCTGCGGTCGAACACGAGCTCGCCGCGGAATCCGACCACGTCGCCAACCAAAGCGGCGAGCTCGCCGATCGTGACGTCCTCGCCGCAGCCGACGTTGATGATTTCCGGCGAATCGTAGCGCTCCATCAAGAAGCAAAGCGCGTCGGCGAGATCGTCGACGTAGAGAAACTCACGGCGCGGCGTTCCGGAGCCCCACACAGTGACCTCTTTGGATCCGCTCTCTTTCGCTGCATGAAACTTGCGCAGCAGGGCGGGGAGCACGTGCGAGGTCTGCAGGTCGAAGTTGTCACCGGGCCCGTACAGATTCGTCGGCATGACGGAGATCGCGTTGAAGCCGTGCTGTAGCGCATAGGCCTGGCACATCTTGACGCCGGCGATCTTCGCGATTGCGTACCACTGATTCGTCGGCTCGAGCGGACCTGTGAGGAGGGACGACTCCTGCAATGGTTGCGGCGCCATGCGCGGGTAGATGCAGCTCGACCCGAGAAAGCAGAGCTTGCGCGTCCCGGCGCGGTAGGCGGCGTCGATGACGTTCGTCTGAATCTCGAGGTTGTCGCGGATGAAATCGGCCGGGTAACTGTCGTTGGCGACGATGCCGCCGACTTTCGCCGCGGCCATGAACACGTAGTCGGGCCGCTCGGCTGCGAAGAAGCGGTCGACGGCCGCGCGGTTCCGGAGGTCGAGCTTGTCGCGGCTCGGAGCGAGAACGCGCGCGAACTCGCGTGCTTCGAGCGCGCGGCAGATCGCGGAACCCACGAGCCCCCGCCCGCCGGCCACGAAGATGCTGGCTTCCTTGTTCATTCGTGATGCTTGTACGCGCCAAAGCCTTCGCGCTCGACGAGCGCGTCGCGCTGCGCGAGCCGGAAATCGGACTCGACCATCTCACGGACCAGCTCGGCGAAACCGATCTCGGGCGTCCAGCCGAGTTGCTTGCGAGCCTTCGTGGCGTCGCCGAGCAGCGTGTCGACCTCGGTGGGGCGGAAGTAGCGCGGGTCGATGCGGACGATGGTGCGCCCCGTGCCGGCGTCGACAGCGTGCTCCTCGAGCTTCGAGCCCCGCCAGCGAAGCTGCATACCCAGCTCGGCGGCGGCGCGCTCGACGAACGTGCGCACGGAATACTGCTCGCCAGTCGCGATGACGTAGTCCTCCGCCTTGTCTTGCTGCAGCATCAGCCACTGCGCCCGCACGTAATCGCGCGCATGACCCCAATCGCGCAACGAGTCGAGGTTGCCCAAGTACAGACAGTCGTCGAGGCCCGCCTTGATGCGTGCGAGGCCGCGCGTGATTTTGCGCGTCACGAACGTCTCGCCGCGGATCGGGGATTCGTGGTTGAACAAGATGCCGTTGCACGCGTAGAGGCCGTAGGCCTCGCGATAGTTCACCGTGATCCAATAGGCGTAGACCTTGGCCGCGGCATACGGTGAGCGCGGATAGAACGGCGTCGTTTCGCGTTGCGGCGTCTCGACGACCTTGCCGAACATCTCCGAGCTCGACGCCTGATAGAAGCGGGTCTCGTTGGCGAGACCGCAGATGCGGATGGCTTCGAGCAGACGCAGCGTGCCGAGCGCATCGGAGTTGGCCGTGTACTCGGCCGTCTCGAACGAGACGGCGACGTGGCTCTGCGCCGCCAGGTTGTAGATCTCCTGCGGGCGAACCTCCTGAACGATGCGAATGAGGTTCGTCGCGTCGGTCAGGTCGCCGTAGTGCAGGATCATTCTGCGATCCGGCTCGTGCGGATCGCGGTAAAGATGGTCGATGCGGTCGGTGTTGAACGACGATGCGCGCCGTTTGATGCCGTGGACCTCATACCCTTTCGCGAGCAGAAACTCGGCCAAATAGGCGCCATCCTGACCGGTGATGCCCGTGATCAGCGCCTTTTTGCCCTTTCTCTCAGTTTTCAACCGTCGCTCCCATGAACAAGCTCCGCAATACGTGCTCTTGAATGAACCGCCCGCCGCTGACGTCTTTCAAGTAATAACGCGGTATACCGAATCCCTTTTTACGGCGATCGAGAATGTGATCGGGCAGGATGCCGCGGTAGGCGTGCCGCAGCAAGCCTTTCGGCTCGTTACCGAAGTAACGCAGGTCTTCGTTAAGGCCAAATGAAAACTCGATGACGCGGCGGGCGAGCAACGGCACGCGTGCCTCGAGCGAAACGGCCATGCTCGTGCGGTCGACCTTGGTCAGCACGAGACCCGGCATGAACGTGTGGAAGTCGACGTACTGGAGGCGCGTGTAGAGCGGCAGGTCGTCGCGCCAGTGTTCGCGATAGTGCCACCAGTCGTCGTAGTCGCGTGGAATCCCGAGCTCGAGCGCATAGGCGCTCTTCTCCGGAGTCGACATTCCGCCCATGAGCTTGCCCCAGAGGTTCGGGCCGTTGCTGAGGCCGGTCTCGAGCAGCGTGAAGAAGCGCGCAACCGCGTGGCGGCGCGGAAACGGTCGGCGCAGAGCGTAAGTCGCGCGCTCCATTGCCGTTGGCCACGTCGGCCACCGCGCGTAGCGGGCGTAGCGCGGGTACGTGCGATAGCCGCCGAACACTTCGTCGCCGCCGTCGCCGGTCAGCACGACCGTCACGTTCTCGCGCGCGGTCGAGCAGACGAGATACGTGGGCATCGACGACTCGTCGGCGAACGGCTCGTCGAACCACGCCTTGAGCCGCGGCAGCAACTCCTGCGCGTGGCTTTGCGAGAGGATGCGCTCGTGATGATCCGTGGCGAAGCGCTGCGCGACCTCGCGCGCGAATGGCGTTTCCGATGCTGCGTCGCTATCGAAGCCGATCGAGAACGTCGCGACGCGCGTGCCCGTCGCGGCGGCCGCGGCGACGACGACACTCGAGTCCACGCCGCCGGAGAGGAAGAAGCCGAGCGGCACGTCGGCGATCATTTGCTCCGCGACAGACGCGGCGATCAGGGAACGCAGCTCCTCGCAGGCGACCTCGAGCGGCGAGGTGCGCGGCTCGTCGGGCGTCGGCAAGCTCCAGTAGCGGCGCGGCGCGGATAGCGCGCCCGTATCGGGGGTGTAGACGAGCTCGTGCGCTGGCGGCAGCTTGAAGCAGCGCTGATACAGCGTCTTCGGCGCCGGTACGTAGCGGTAGCTCAAGAAGTCGTAGCACGCGCTGCCGTCGATCTCGAGCTCGTTGGGACGGAGTGCTGCTTCGAGAGCTTTGAGCTCGGAAGCGAACGCGAACCGGTTGCCGTCGTAGTAATAATAGAGAGGCTTGATGCCGGGGCGGTCGCGGTAGAGCCTGAGCTTCCGCTCGCGTGCGTCCCAGATCGCGATCGCGAACATGCCGTCGATTTGCTCGACGAAGTCGGTGCCCCATTCGAGATAGGCGTGTAGCGCGACTTCCGTGTCGGAGTCGGTGAGGAACACGTGGCCGCGCCGCGCCAGCTCGCTACGCAGCTCGCGGAAGCCGTAAATCTCGCCGTTGAACACGATCCAGCTCGCGCCGTCGGGCGCCAGCATGGGCTGATTCGCCGAAGGACGTAGGTCGATGATGGAGAGGCGGCGGAACCCCACGCGCACGGGACCGTCGAGCCGGAGGTCGCTGGCATCGGGGCCGCGATGTGCGATCGCGCGAAGCGCGGCGGCGTAGTCCCAATCAGGATCCGTTCCGCCAACGAAGCCGCACACCGAAGTTCTCCGCGCTCGCGAGCGCTGGCAATTGGCGGCACTTTAGGGAGTTGAGCCGCGCCCCGCAACGAGCCTTCACGGCGCCCCTCGAGCCCGGCTGTGCTACTCTGCGTTCCCGCCGCGGTACCGAATTCTTCTAGTCTCGGTCGATGCCAGCGAAGATCGTTCATGTCAACACTGCTCGCGGCTATCGAGGCGGTGAGCGGCAAACCGAGCTCCTGATTCGCGGCCTCGCGAGCCGCGGTGTGCGCCAATCGCTCGTCACACGGCGCGGCGCGCCGCTCGCCGCACGCGTGCGCGACCTCGGCATCGACGTTCGTGAGGTGGCCGGCGGCTTGGCGTCGGTGACACGAGCCACCCGCGACGCGTCGTTGATCCATGTCCACGAAGGCCGCAGCGTCTACGCAGCGTTTCTCCGATCGCTGCTGTCGGGAACGCCGTACGTGATCACGCGCCGAGTGAACAATCCGATCCGCCAGCATCGGTTCGCACATTGGGCCTATCGGCGCGCGGCGAGCGTCGCAGCCGTCGCGCCCCAGGTCGCTGAGATCGTCCAAGCCTACGATGCGTCGATAAAGGTGACGGTCGTCCACAGCGCGAGCAGCGGCCTCACCGTGGACGCCGCGTCCAGCGAGCGGATCCGCGCTCGATTCGCCGGCAAGTTCGTCGCGGGCCACGTCGGAGCGCTCGACAACGCGCAGAAAGGGCAGGAGTTCATCATTGCGGTCGCGCGCGAGATCGAGCGCTCGCACCCGGACATCCATTTCGTGCTCGTCGGCGGCGGTAACGACGAGGCCATGCTGAAGGCGGCGGCGGCCGGCCTGTCGAATCTCACTTTCACAGGCTTCGTCGACAACGTCGGCGACTACCTCGCGGCGTTCGATATTTTCATTCTGCCGTCGAACAGGGAGGGCATCGGCAGCATCTTGTTCGACGCGATGGAGCAGGGTCTACCCGTCGTTGCGAGCCGTGTCGGCGGCGTACCGGATATCGTGCACAACGGTGAGAACGGGTTGCTGATCGATCCCGCGAGCCCGGCGCAGTTGCGCGCCGCCGTCTTGGAGCTGAAGGAGAACGCCGCGCTGCGGCGTGTCTACGGCGAACGCGGCCGCGAGTTCGCGAAGGACTTTTCGAGCGAGGCGATGTGCAGCAAGTATTTCGCCCTTTACGAAGGCGTCCTGCCGGGCGGCTTGCTGTGACCTCGGGCATAAAGAACGGCGCTCGAACGCTACTCAGAAAGCTGCGACGGGGATCGACGGCGAAGCGCAACGCGCGGCAGCTCCAGAGGGGATTCGACGCGTTCGGTATCGATCTCGTTTTCGATGTCGGGGCGAACACGGGTCAGTTCGCGCGCGAGATCCGCGACGGCGGGTTCAAGGGACGCATCGTGAGCTTCGAGCCGCTCACTACGGCCCACCGAGAGCTAGCTCGAGCTGCGGCACGCGATGCGTCGTGGACCGTGCACGAACGCTGCGCGTTGGGGGACCGGGAAGGTTCGGTCGCGCTGAACGTCGCGGGCAATTCGGTCTCGTCCTCAATCCTCGAGATGGCCGCCGCTCATGCAACCGCTGCTCCCGAATCGGCCTATGTTGGTCACGAGCAAACTGCGCTCGTCACTCTCGATTCCGTCGCGCACCAATATCTCGGAGGCACACAACGCCCGTTCCTCAAGATCGATACGCAGGGATTCGAATGGCAGGTGCTGACGGGCGCCGAGCAAACCTTGCCGTCGATCCGCGGAGTCCTGTGTGAGTTGTCGCTCGTGGTGCTGTACGAAGGCCAACACCTTTGGCGAGACGTGATCGATCGGCTCGAAGCCGCCGGCTTCACGCTTTGGGGATTACAACCAGGCTTCATGGACCGGCGTGGACGCAACCTGCAGTCCGACGCGATCTTTTTCCGCGAGCAGTAGACGCCGCCGTTCTAGGCGATCTCTTTGGTGGCGCCTTTCACGACGTGCCCGACGATGCGAACCGTGTGTGGCCCCTTTCGCTCGACCGTCACGTTATCGAGCAGTAGCGGACGCTCGCTGAACCGCAGGCGAATCGGTGTCTGAGCGCGTGCCGCACGTTCGATCTCTCCCACGGCTTCTTCCGTCAGCGGGCCGATCGAGCAAGAGAAGAGTCCGCCATCGCTACCTGGCGACGGAGCAAACGATGCGGAGCTCAAGCGGTCATCGGAAAACTGAAGCTCGAGCGGCAACTGGCCGCGGCGTTCTTGCTTTGTCATGCCGACTGCCTTCGCGAAAAGGGATTTGCAGCTCAGGGGCCGGGGGCGCAGCGGAGTGTACACCCGTCCGAGCCAGATGAAGGATTATTTGCGTCATGCAACTATTCGGCTACGAGAGCGTCGGCGCGTGACGCGACGACCGTCGCTGCACGAGCATGGCTCCGCTAACTGGCGCCGGCGCGTCGCCAGCCGCGCGCGCCAGGTGACATAATCCCTAAGGGCTCGCGGAACCGGCCGCGCCCTCGCCCCGTGTACGAGGCAAACGGGCGAGGAGGTAGGCGACGTGGGCAACGAGTCCGACTGGCCGGAGCTCCTAGAGGACTACCAAGCGGCCGTACACAATTTCGAAAGCGTCTCCGCGGCGCTGACAGACGCGCTCACGGCGCAATACGCGCTGGGCGTAGAGTTTTTGGACCTCATCGAGGCCGAGGAGCGGGTCAGAGAGACCGTCATCCTCACCCGCGTTCGCCTAATCAATCTCTGGCGCGATAGCCTCGACGAAACGAAGCCGCTGCCCGAGGTCGGGGCCACGGATCGCGCCGACGCTGGCTGAGTGCCGCCGTACACGACCCCCGTCTAGGACGCCCGGACTACTGTATATCCAAACAGCTCCGGCGTTACATTGTGGGGATGGTGCGCTGGAACCCCGAACCCAAGTTTCTCGCCGACCTAACGCGCGGCCACAGGCTCTATGGGCACTGCCCGAAGTGCCGCCGCACCAAGGTGCTCGACGTTAACAAGCTCGAGCAGCGCTTTGGGCCATTCTTCACGCTCGATGAAGTGCGCGCCCGCGTGCGCTGCACGAAGTGCAAGCGGCGCACGAACGAGTTGCGGCTAGTGAGTGAGCGGAGATGAATAATCGGTCACCTCCATGTCTTCGAATTGACACAGAACTGGCGCACATTCCCGCGCATGAACGACACGCAACGCTTCGAATGGCTGCGGTCGGAGTACAGGCAGCGGTGGGACGCCTACCAGGTGCTCGCGTATAGGAACGCCGAGCTCGCCCACGAGGGGCAACCGCCGTCGCCGGGCCAGCTCGCTGACGCAGAACGAGCCGCCGTGGCCGTCGAACGCGCCCGGGACGATTTGCTAGCCGCGGTCTCGCTCCTCGGTAACCAGGCTAGCGAACTCGGCGCGCCGAGCGGCACGCACGTCTGACACACGGCTGCGGTCTCGCGAGCCGACGCGCAATAGCGATGGTGAACGCCGCGCAGGAAAGCCTTTACGCGGCGAGCCGCGAGAACTATCGTAGTAAAAGAACAATAACGGGGTACTTTGTATGCCTCGCCACGGTCTCGCGCTTTTGGCGCTTCTGGCCGTCTCTCCTGCTCACGCCACGTTGCTCGATTATTCATTCGAAGGGCAATTGCGTCCCTCCGTCGATGAAACCTTTGGCCTAGAGATCGGAGGCACGGTCAGCGGTGCACTTCTTTGGGATGAGGCACCGACGCAATTCGGCGAGCCTTATCCCGGCACCGCGTCAACTTCGAGCTACGCCATGAGCAACTTGCTGTGGTGGGTGATCCTCGGCGATCAGACGTTCACTGCTAGGGGCGGCAAGCTTGCGATGCGCGATACCCCGGGCTCCCTTCCGGCTTCGGATGACGTTTGGGATTTCACGCGGCACAGCGACCGGTACGAAACCGACGGCTACAGCGTTGCCGGCCTCATCATGCAGGGGATGACGTTGACGGAGGCTGGGAGTCAGGCTCCAGTCGCAACGAGCTTTGTGCCTCTGATTCCAGATTCGATGTGGAATAGCTGGTGGGGCAACTCGCTAGGAGCAGGACTACTGATCGCGTCGCTATTGTGGTGGCGAAGACGCGGCACCGGAACCGCTGCCGCTGCGACGGCCCAACGCCTCAGCACTGCAACGACGCGTCGGTCTATGCAAGTGAAAAACGGCGCTGCTCCTAAAGCCGCTGATCAGGAGGCGTCACCCAAAGACGCGCGCGAGCCCATTTCAGAAACGCAGGCGCCCACGATCGACGAGCCTGCTCAGCTCGTGCCGAACAGCGACGACACGAGCGTCGCTCGAATCGAGCAATTGGCGGAGGCGGGACTCTGTCCCGAGCAGGGGCAGGGCGTGCCGGTCGCGCCTCCGGATCCGATCGGCGGGCTCGAGGTGGCGATGGAGCAGAGCCAGCCCAGCATCGCGGAGATCGACGGCGGTGCGCTGCGGGACTTGGGCGCAGCGCCGGATGTGACCAATGGCGCCGAGCAAGCATTGCCCTCGTCTGAAACAGGCTCAGGGGCGGACATAAACGAACCTCTCGCGGTAGCCTAGCTAGCGTGCAAGAGAGACCTGCTTCGGCGCGCTTTTGATTCCATACATCGTCGCAGGTCGAAGTCGAAGCAGCCGGCCGTGGCACAATCGACGTGCGCACGCATCGTGCTTCGACTGACGCGTCGTCTGCGGTGAAAACACCATCGGTTGCGATCATTGGCGCCGGCATCGGCGGGCTCGTGTTGGCACACGCGCTGCGCGCGCGAGGCTTTGCGCCTGAGCTCTATGAACAGTCCGCGGAGCTGACGGAGATTGGAGCCGCCGTTGCGTTGTCGGCCAACGCGACGCGCGAGCTGGAACGACTCGATCTTCTCGACGACATCCGCAGCGCTTCGACGGAGCCGACCGAAGTCATCCACCGCGATGGCCGGACCGGTGCAAGGATCTCCAGTCACGCGATAAGGCTTGGCGGCAGCTACCAAGCACGATTCGCTGGGCCGTATTTCGGAATCCATCGTGCCGACCTGCAGAAAGCCCTGAGCGGGCGGTATGCGGGCAGTATCTCCTTGGGTCACCGTCTCGTGCGCCTCGCGGAATCGTCGTCGAGCGTTCGCATGACTTTTGCCAACGGCGTCGAGCGCGACGTCGACGTCGTCATCGGGGCGGACGGCGTGCGCTCGTTGGTGCGGCGGTTCATCACCGGAACACACGGCACTGTGTATTCGAAGACGAGCGCGTTCCGCGGCATCGTTCCGGTCCGCAGCTTGCGCGCCCTTCCTGATCCTGAGTCGCTGCAGTTTTGGATGGGGCCCCAGGCGCACCTACTGCATTACGCGATCGGCAAGGCGGCAGAGGACATCAATTTCTTCGCGGTCGTCGAAGGGCCGGAAGTGTGGCCGCACGAGGACAAGTGGATCGTCGCGGCGCAGCCTGGCGAGGCCACCAGCCTCTTCATGAATTGGCATCCGGCCGTGACGGAAATGATCAATGCCGGTTGGGTCGACAAGAGATGGGGCTTGTTCGTTGTGCAGCAGCCGCGCCGCTGGCATACCGGCCGCGTGGTGCTAATCGGCGATGCCGCTCACGGGATGCTGCCTCATCAAGGCCAGGGCGCGAACCAGACGATCGAGGATGCCGTGACGTTGGCGGAGCTTCTCACACGACGATCGAGTCAGCCCTTGATCGACGTGTTTGCGCACTATGCAGCGCTTCGCAGAGCCCGCACGCGAGTGATTCAGCGAAGCTCGTGGGCGACGAACACGGCCTTGCACCTTGGCGACGATGCAGCGCTCGAGCGGCGGAATGCCGTGCTCGCGAGATTTCCCGAGCGGTTCGGTTGGATTCACAGCTTCGATGCGCTGCGAGCGGTTGAATGAATGTCACTCCGTACCGGCGCAGTTCATCCATGGCACGCGTCCTGCATAACTGTTGCCATGAGCATCGAACTGAATGGCATCCCGGCGGCTGTCTTGATGAAGCGCTCTGGAGTCAGCTTTTTCACGCGTCGGGTGTTGCAGCGCTGGCTGCGCGGCGAAATCACTACCGACGCGGCGCTTGAGCTGATTGGGACACAAGACGCGGAGCGCATCATCGACGCGTGGATTCAGTTCCGCGCCTGAGTTTTCGGCAGCTGGAGAGCGCTGCCAACTGGAAACGACTGCCGCAGGCAGGCCGCCAAGTGCGTGCCCGAAGGGGTAAGAGTAGGGACAACGCAGACCCGAGAGCATTCTCGCTGCTGCCTGGATCATGCGAGGCCCGCAAGTGCGCGGCCGACAAGCATATAGACGAGCTGTGGGTTGCGTTCGGCGGGCGGTCGGACAAGGCCGAGCCCGAGCACGTGCAATAACCCCCGGTCTTTCGCGGACGTTCGAGGGGGGCTTCGGCCCTCCTTATGTTTAAAAGGCAGGCAGCAAGGGGTATATTTCGGTTGCGTCGGCGCTATTCTCCCGGAACAAGAACAACAAAACGGGGTGCTGAATGAGTGACCCAGTAAGAGCACTGATTCTGCTGCTCGTCCTTCTGGTCTACTTCCTGCCTTCCATGGTTGCGATTCGTCGCGAGCGAAGCGGCGGAGTAATCATTCTGAATGTGTTTTGGGGTTGGACGCTGGTGGGTTGGTTCGTCGCTCTGACTTGGGCAATGTCGCTCAAGATGCCGCGTAAGACAGAGCCAGCGCCAGTGCCGATAGGTCGGGTGATAGATCGGCCAACTGCGACGCGGGTCACTAATCGAGCGAGCTCCGCGCGAAGGGTTTGAATCTAGCGGCGGGCGCTCGAGCCGCGTCTCGTCTTCCACCACCATCAGCCGTCGGCGCACCTCGCGAGCTGCTCGCGTGTTGCCGTTAGGTTCTCCAAGACGTAGCGGTCAGCTTCGGTCAGCGCCGTCCTCATGACGACGGGTTCCTTCGCACGGCGATACATTGCGCGGAAATCGCTCGCACGTGTAGGACATGGCCCAAATGGAGGCGGCCACCAATTGGTGGCGTCAGTTGAGCCGGCGCGTCGCTCTGTCGAATACGAGGCCGGCGTATTGAACGCACCGTACGGCGCCTATCGCGAGGACCACCGCCACAATGAGCACCGTGAGTCCGCCCCACGTGACGACATCGGACGGTGTCACCACCAGACTATAGAAGGTGAACAACACGGTGGTGCCGAGGGCAACACCGACCAAGGCTATGAGGCCCGCGACAACACCTTCTCCGATGGCAGAAGCGGTGCGCAAGAGCATCGCGTTAAGACCGATTGGAACTGTGTTCGTTGAGCCGCACGTGTAGCACCAAACCAGAGCACGCACGCCAAACTCGTTCCTGACTGAAGCGCTCGCCGGCATCCGCCATAACAGTAGGGAACCCTTTCACGCCCCATTCGTGTTTCGGAGGAAGGGGTGTTCGCCACCCAAGGGTGCAGGAAGCCAATTGCCCTCAAACGAGCTGCGCGAGCTGCGGCACAGGTACAAGGTCGCGTATACCAACTACATGCAGAGCGTCCAAGCGCTATCGGATGCGAGCCAGCGCGGAGAATGGCCGGATGCCGAAGTGCTAATGCTCGAAGAAGAGACGCTCAGCGAGTTGAACGTCGTGCGCGACGCGCTGTTGGCGGCGCTGCGCGAGTACTGCAAGCGGGCGGGAAGTGTCGGCTATTAGTGCCGGGGGTTCTGTCTTTAGTCGAGCGAGCGCATCGCCGCAAGCAAGTTCGCTCGCGCCTCGCCGAACTCACGTAATGCTTCGGCCTCTCGCTTAAGCAACTCCATCGACGGCCCCTCGCCACGGACGGTCGCCTTGCTGAGCGCGTCAAAGCAGGTGCGATAAGCGTCGTACGCAATTCGGTACTTCAAGCGCAAGGCTTGAAGGTCTGGCGGCCTCTTCTTCGGCGACACACCTCGGCCTTTTGTTGTTGTTCTTCTCCAGAGCTCTACACGGTCGGGTCCGGAGTTCGGTTCCTCCGTTATGTCGCGTTTCGATTTCTCGGGCGCCCCGCCGTCGAGCCGGCTGTTTGGATAGCATTCGGCGAATACATGGGCGAGCGAAGTTGAGGTCAAGGAGCTCAGGCAGTGGCCGCGTGGCAGCGGGCCGCCGAAGCATTCGAGCACGTGCAAGTAATCAAAGCCTCGTGAACTTGTGGCATTCACCTGACGTGCTAGGTGCGCAGTTTGCCGCAAGCCTTTGAAGACACGGTCACCAACAGACTGGGAATATAGCCGCTCACCCGGAACACCTCTTGCACTGCCTCCCAACAGGAGTAGTCGAGTCGAGAGGTGCCGCATGTGACCATCGAAGTGACGCTAGTGATCTCGAGCGTGGACTTGCCCGCCGGCAATACACCCGTCCTAAGGGCTCTAGCCGCTCTCGGCGGGCGCCTGGCGACTTGGACGCCGGAGCTCAACGGCGCCCCGGCGAAAGCAAGATTTGTATTTACGACTGTGGCAGCACGAGATGAATTTGTCGCGGCTGCTAGTGCCATTGCCGGCGTCTCGCTGGTGGTGTCAGAAATGCAGAAACTGGTGGCGGTGTACACGACTGAGCTCGGCTAATTCCGCCACTTGGCGGTTTTAATTCAGCGGCTCTCTAGCGCTCGTTCCACTTCGCACGCTCTTCATCGATGCGCCGGCCGTGCGTCGTCTTGATCTTCACCCAATCCTTAGAGTGGCCACCGCGCGGATATGGCGCATCACCGCGCTTCGCGACGATGCCTTCGAACCCGACGCCCTCCGCCACCTTGAACAGCATGAGGCCCTTCGCATCGAAGTGCCCCACCTCGCGAATTCGCTCCGCGCCGTCGATGATCGGATCGATCATGGCCTTTCGCTCGAGCAGCGGTCGCTCGCGCACATCCGTGCCGGCGAGCTCGAGCACGTCGAAAACCCAGAGGCACGCAGGATTCGCGCGGGCGCCGTGATCGATCGAAATGCGACGTGTAAGCCGCGATCGCCGCATCAATCGCTCGAAGTCGGGAACGCCGTCATGGTCGAGAATCACGAGCTCTGCATCGAGCACGGTGGTGGGCAGCTTGAGTAGCTGAGTTGAGATCTCGGGGAAGCGATCAGCGAAATCGTTGCCGCGTCGACTGACGAGCTCGGCGCGCCCGTTGCGGTGCGCAGCCAGCATTCGGAAACCATCGTACTTGAGCTCGAAGATCCAGCCCTCGCGATCGAACGGCGCCGGCGCCGACGTGAGCTGCGCGAGATCCTCGTGCGTGATGGACATGATGTAGCCGATTCGGCCGGCGGTTACGGAACGAAACTGTCGGGAACTATTTCGCCGTGTACCGGGTTGGGGGCGCGTCGAGGGTAGTCGGTAGATCGAAGCCCGGCTGCGTTTCCCGCCACGCATTGACTAGCCGTATTCGAGTGAGGATCACCCTGTCACGGGCATTGGCCTCGGCCTCGAACACCCCTCTGAAGTCTTCGGGGGTGGAGGTACGGTCCACCAATAACAGCGTTAGGGTCTCAGTAACGCGCTCGAACTCTTCTAGCGCGGCTTGGTAGTCGGCAAGGAAAGCAGGCCAGTCTTCGGTGTCCATCAGCTACCCCCGATTTGCAGCCCCGAATGGCATACACATTTCATGCCCAGCAAGTCGGACGTGCTCACAGCCAAGCTGCGCGAACTCGAGAAGCAGAAGCGGGCGCTCGCGCAGCACGCGCCCAAGGTGCCTGCTTTGGCAACAGGCGCGGCCGATCAGTGGCGCGAGCTCGTAGCCAACTTGGAGAATCTGGGCACGTACGCTCGGCCCGACGAAATGGAGATCGCACGAGCCGTGATTCACGACTACATAGGCGAAGTGTCGGTCATCGAGGATGCCCGGGGGCGTTTACGGGCTCGTGAGAATGAGCAACGGCGCGGGGTATAAATCTGGTGCCCAGGAGAGGACTTGAACCTCCACGAGTTTTACCTCACTGGCACCTGAAACCAGCGCGTCTACCAATTCCGCCACCTGGGCAGGTCGCGAAGGGCGAGGAGCGTACTGACTGACTGCCAGGGCTGTCAAACGGCGCGGCGGCCGCGAGCGCACGCGTGCCGGCTCGGCTAAGATGACCGCGATGATCAATCGATCCCTCGAGCCGCGAGGCCGCTCCTGATGCCGCGCGGTCCGAAGAACTCCGGCGGCGAACGCATCTACGAGCACAAAATTCCGAGCCGCGAGCAGATTCTCGCCGCGATGGAGCAGGCCGGAAAGCCGCTGAAGCTCGAAACCTTGGCTCCGCAGTTCGGCATTCGTACCGAGCAGCACCGGCGCGCGCTGGAGGCCCGAATGCGCGCGATGGTGCGCGATGGGCAACTCCTGCGTAACCGCGCCGACGAATACTGTCTCACCGGTCACCTCGACGTCGTGACGGGCACGGTGCTCGCGCACCGCGACGGCTTTGGGTTCCTGCGGCCCGATGACGGCAGCTCCGACCTCTATCTAGAAGCTCGCCAGATGCAGTTGCTGTGGGACGGCGATCGCGTCGCCGCACGCGCCAACGAGACACCCCGCGGGCGCGAGGGGCACGTCGTCGAGATCCTCGCGCGCGGCAAGTCCCGCATCGTCGGGCAGTTTCGGCGCGAGCGCGGCATTGACTCCGTGCTCGAGAGCGGCGACTCCCGGACCGAAGTCCTGATTCCACGCGGCGAGGCGCGCGGCGCGAAGGCCGGCGATGTCGTCGCCGTCGACGTGGTCGAGTATCCGAGTAAGTCGAGCCACGCGATCGGCCGTGTCATCGAGATCCTCGGCCGAAAGGACACGCGCGGCATCGACACGGACGTGGCGATCATCGCGCACGGCATTCCGAACGAGTGGCCGGCCGAGGCGCTTGCCGAGGCGCGGACCTGGTCGCCGGAGGTTCCGGAGAAAGCGAAAGTCGGCCGCGAGGATCTACGCGACGTGCCGCTCGTGACGATCGACGGTGCGGACGCCAGAGACTTCGACGACGCTGTCTATTGCGAGCCGCACGGCGACGGCTGGCGGCTACTCGTCGCGATCGCCGACGTGAGCCACTACGTACCCACCGACTCACCGCTCGATCGCGAGGCGCGGGCGCGTGGCACTTCAGTCTATTTTCCGGATCGCGTCGTGCCGATGCTCCCCGAGGAGCTGTCGAACGGGCTCTGCTCGTTGAATCCGCACGTCGATCGGCTGTGCCTCGTCTGCGAGATGCAGGTGACGCGCGGCGGCGAAGTCACGCGTTCGCGGTTCTACGATGCCGTCATGCGCTCAGCGGCGCGGCTGACCTACACCGACGCCGCGCAGATGCTCGTGACGACGCGGCCGCGCGGGCCGCACGCAGAGCTCAAGCCGAGGCTGCAGCATTTGAATGCCGTCTACGAAGCGTTCGCGGCGGTGCGCAAGGAACGCGGCGCGATCGACTTCGACATGCCGGAGAGCAAGATCGAGCTCGACGAGCGCGGCCAGGTCAAGAGCGTTCGCGCCGTCGAGCGCCTCGTGACGCACAAGATCATCGAGGAATGCATGATCGCCGCGAACGTCGAAGCCGCGAAACGCATCCACAAGGGCCGTATCCCGAGCTTGTATCGCGTGCATGAAGGGCCCGACGAGGAGCGACTCGAAGAGCTCGTGCTGTTCCTGCGCACGTTCGGTCACAAGGTCAATCCCGCGAAGCTCTCGCCGAAAGAGATCAACCGCGTGCTCGCGAGCGTCGCGGGCAAGCCTGAGGAGGAGCTCGTCGAGACGGTCGTGCTGCGCTCGATGAAGCAGGCTCGCTATCAGCCGAACAACGTGGGCCACTTCGGGTTGGCGCTCGGCGCGTACGCGCACTTCACGTCGCCGATCCGGCGTTATCCTGATCTGCTCGTGCACCGAGCCATCAAACATCTGAACAGGAGCCGCTCGCCGAAGGGCTTCCGGTACGGCCTCGAAGAGATGGACAGACTCGGCGAGCACACATCGCGGACCGAACGGCGCGCCGACGAGGCGACGCGCGAGGTCGCGGAGCGCCTGAAGTGCGTCTATCTGAAAGAGCGCGTCGGCGAAACGTTCGACGTTGTCATCAGCAGTGTCGTGCCGTTCGGGCTGTTCGTGCGGCTGCCCGAGGTTCAGGCCGACGGCCTAGTGCACGTTACCGCGCTGCCGCGCGACTACTACCACAAGGACGCGACCGGCACCGTGCTGAAAGGCGAGCGCTCGGGACGCGAGTATCGGCTCACCGAGACGCTCAAGGTTCGGCTCGTCGCCGTGAACGTCGAGGAGCGAAAGGTGGATTTCGTTCCAGTCGAGCACGACGAGCAGGCACGCGAGCCGCGCCGCGGGCGCCGTGCCCGTGGCCGTGGCTAACCGCCGCCAACACCTCTACGGGCTGCACGCGGTTCGCGCGGTACTCGAGCGGCGGCCGGAAACCGTTCTCGCGGCGAAGGTGCTGCGCGATGCGAGCGGCAAGCTCGCCGCGCTCGAGAGGGCGCTCGCAGCCCGCGGCATCGCGCTCGAGCGCGTATCTCGCGGCGATCTAGACCGGCTCGCCGAAGGCGGCGTTCACCAGGGCGTCGTCGTGGAAGTGGCGGCCGCTCCCGAGTTCTCGATCGGCGATTTCGAGGCGCTCGTCGTCGAGCGCGGCCGCGTGTTGCGGCTGCTCGTGCTCGACGGCGTCGAGGACCCGCGCAATCTCGGGGCCTGCCTGCGCACGGCGGATGCCGCGGGTATCGACGCGGTCGTCGTGCCGCGGGACCATTCGGCGAAGCTGACGGCCACGGCCGTCAAGACGTCGACGGGTGCGGCGGAGACAGTGCCGGTCTTCCGGGCGCCGAATCTCGCGCGCTGTCTCTCGTGGCTCAAGGAGGCCGGCGTGTGGGTCGTAGGCGCGGACGCCGAGGCGCCTCGCTCGTTGTATCAAACGAAGCTCGCGCCGCCGGTCGCAATGGTCTTGGGCGGCGAGGGGCGCGGCGTGCGGCGGCTAACACGCGATCTCTGCGACGAGCTCGTCTATATACCGATGGCGGGCTCGGTCGAGAGCCTCAACGTCTCGGTCGCCACGGGAATCGTGCTGTTCGAGCTGCTGCGGCAGGCCCCAAAGTAGGCGTGCTTGCGGCTTGAGCGGCCCCGGCCGACTCGGGTAGGATGGCGGCCCCCCCGGAACCGAACAGTCGGGGACTCCTTGCCTCACCGCTTAGCGGGAGGCTGTTCAACCCATAGGGAGATCTCATTGAGACACTACGAAGTCGTGTTTCTGGTCCATCCTGACCAGAGCGAGCAAGTTCCCGCGATGATGGAGCGTTATCGCAACATGATCGAGGGAGCCAGCGGCAAGATTCATCGCCAGGAAGACTGGGGCCGCCGTCAGCTCGCGCATTCGATCGCCAAGGTCCACAAGGCGCATTACTTGCTGCTGAACATCGAGTGCGACAAGCCGACGCTCGACGAGCTCGTCGGCGCGTTCCGGTTCAGCGACGCCGTGTTGCGCTATCTCGTGATCAGCCGCGAGGAGGCGGTCACGGAGCCGTCGTTCATGGCGAAGGCGCGCGAAGAGGAAGAGGAGCGCGAGGCGCAGTCGGCCGTGCGCGATCGGCCGCCGCGCGAGCGGCCGCCGCGGCCCGTGGCCGATTTCAACAGCCCCGAAGCGACATTCGGCGATGAACCCGCCGAAATCGAGCGCGAATAGTGGCACACCCAAGAGACACGAAGAAAAAGGACGGGAACAACATGGCTCGTTATTTTCGACGCAAGAAGTTTTGTCGCTT
>Ga0075418_10000732_pt1 | contig 35659 bp, 29 predicted proteins | sample SoiMetdeltSBSDD2_FD_81776 | JGI IMG/M metagenome (GOLD analysis project Ga0075418, IMG submission 81776) | Bulk soil microbial communities from a Populus tree surrounding site in Tennessee, USA - Soil MetaG P. deltoides SBSDD2 | ecosystem: Environmental > Terrestrial > Soil > Tree plantation... | reverse complement strand
GTCGCGCACGACCGCGCGGGCGAGCGCATCCTCGAGGGGCTGCTGGTCGACGCCGAGCGCCGCCTGCACGACGAGGGGATCGCGGGCGAGATCTACCTGTTCAAGAACAACACCGACTCGGCAGGCAACTCCTACGGCTGCCACGAGAACTACTGCGTGTCCCGCCACGGCGAGTTCGGCCGCCTGGCCGACGTCCTCATCCCGTTCCTGGTCACGCGCCAGTTGATCTGCGGCGCGGGCAAGGTGCTGCAGACGCCTCGCGGCGCGGTCTACTGCCTGTCCCAGCGGGCCGAGCACATCTGGGAGGGCGTTTCCAGCGCCACCACCCGCAGCCGGCCGATCATCAACACCCGCGACGAGCCGCACGCCGACGCCGAGCGTTACCGCCGACTCCACGTGATCGTGGGCGACTCGAACATGAACGAGGTGACCACGCTGCTCAAGGTCGGCAGCGCCGACGTCGTGCTGCGCATGATCGAGACCGGTGTCGCCGTGCCCGATCTCGCCCTGGAGAACCCCATCCGCGCCATCCGCGAGGTGTCGCACGACATCACCGGCCGGCGCAAGGTCCGCCTCGCCAACGGCAAGGAGATGAGCGCGCTGGAGATCCAGCGGATCTACTACGAGAAGGCGACCGAGTTCGCGGCCCGCCGCGGTGGCGACGCGGTGACGCAGCGCGTCGTGGACCTGTGGGGCCGGGTCCTCAAGGCGGTCGAGGAGGGCGACCTGTCCGGTGTCGCCCGCGAGATCGACTGGGTCACCAAGCTGCGCCTCATCGAGTCGTACCAGAAGAAACACGATCTTCCTCTCTCCAGCCCGCGCGTGGCCCAGATGGACCTGGCCTACCACGACCTCAGGCGCGGCCGCGGCCTCTACGCCCTCATGGAGCGGCGCGGCAAGGTCGACCGGGTGGTGACTGACCTTCGCACCTACGAGGCGAAGGAGACGCCACCGCAGACCACGCGCGCCCGCCTACGCGGCGAGTTCATCCGGCACGCGCAGGAGAAGCGGCGCGACTTCACCGTCGACTGGGTGCACCTCAAGCTCAACGACCAGGCGCAGCGCACGGTCCTGTGCAAGGACCCGTTCCGCGCCCACGACGAGCGCGTGGAGCGGCTGATCGCCTCAATGTAATACTCGGGTTATGACCGACCCAACGCCGCCGCAGGACAGGCGCGAGCGCACGCCTGACGAGGTGAAGGCCAACTTCATGCAGCGGCGCCGCGACAAGATCGTCGAGGAGATCCAGCGCAACCGCAGAGGTGAGTACACCGTGCCCACCTGGGTGCTCGCCGCCCTCCTCGTCGCGATCGTCGCCGGCTTCATAGCGCTACTACTGCTGGCTCCCTAGCAGAGCGGCCGCGTGGCGCCCGGCCGCCGCCGCGGCCAGGAAATAGATCGGGTCGTCGCCCAGGCCCCGGCCCATGGTGGACAGCTTCACCGGCGAGGCGCGAAGCGCCTCCAGCAGACCGTTGACCGGCACGGTGACGACGCGGTGAAGCGAGGCGAGCTTGGCCAGGGCGTCCAGCACATGTTGGTCCACCCCGTCGGGCACCGGCAGATCGGCCGGGACGAGCGCCACCTGGCCATAGGCGGTGAGGCTGTGGTGGGACACGCCCCGATGCCGCGGCCGCTGGTCGATGCCGGAGATCCGCAGGGAGCCGATCGGACGCCCGCCCAGGATCGACGCCGCGTTCACGGTCTCGCCGACGGATACGCCTGAAAAGCCCCAATGCGTACCGGTGCCCAGGTTTCCCGGCCCCTGGCTGACGATGGCCACGTCGGCGCCGAGCACGTGCCGGGCGGCGAGAAGTCCACTGTGGACGGTCACCGCCTCCAGGTCGCCGCCCCAGGCCTGCCCGGTGGTCACCGTGCCAGCCAGCCGGTCTCCCAGAGCGGACAGCAGTCGGGAGAACCCGGCGGCCAGCGCGCCGCCGTCGGTCATCACATAGGCCACCTTCGCTTCGGGTACGTCGGCGTGAATCCCGGCCAGGATCGCCGGCAGCGCCGAATGCAGGTCCGCGGTGACCACCGGCATCCCGGCCAGGTGCTCGGCGCGCTGCATCACCGAGCGGGCGGGGGAGTCCTCCTCGTCCACGCCGAGGCAGACTGTCTGCAGTGGACTGTATCTGGCCTTGACGATGTGGCCCGGTCCCTCGAAACGCTCCGTGGGCAGGCGATCCGGCAGCGCCACCACGATCGCGAAGCCGCCCGTGCCCAGGCCCATGTCCAGCGCCGTCGTGTTCAGCAACACGCGGTCACCGGGGTGTGGCTCACCGACCAGATCCGGATAGGCGAGGGCCGTTATCTGCCCGTTGTCCGTTTCCACCTCTACCTCGACCGCGCCTCGCCAGGCCCTGAGCCGGCGGCCGACCAAGCCCTCCTGCCAATGGATCACACAATCCACTCTAAGGGAGGGCGATGCGTTAACACCTGAGGCGCCCACGCTGCTAGCGTGACGATCGTGTCGCGCAGTCGAACCGAACGCCTGGTTAATCTGGTTATTTGCCTGCTGTCAACACGCCGTTACCTGACCGCGGCGCAGATCGCCGCGACCGTGCCCGGCTACGAGCACGACCCCGAGGACCCCAAGGAGCACGAGGCCTTCCAGCGCAAGTTCGAGCGGGACAAGGCCGAGTTGCGTGCCCTGGGAGTGCCGCTGGAGACCGGCACCGCGAGCATCTTCGACACCGAGGTCGGCTATCGCATCGCGCACCGTGACTATGCTCTGCCCCCGATCCTGCTGGCGCCCGACGAGGCCGCCGCGGTCGGGGTGGCCGCTCGCCTGTGGCGCCACGCCGGTCTGGCCGCCGCCGCCACCTCCGGCCTGGCCAAGCTGCGCGCCGGTGGGGTGGAGGTCGACCCGCACGCCACCCTGGGGGTGGAGCCGGTGATCGCCGTCGATGCCGCCTTCGAGCCGCTGACCGCGGCCGCACGCCAGCGCCGTCATGTGTCTTTTGATTATCGGGTACCGGAAAGGGACCGCCCGAGCACCAGACACCTCCAGCCGTGGGGCGTGGTCTGCTGGCGCGGGAAGTGGTATGTGGTGGGGCATGACACCGACCGGATGGCGCCGCGCTGCTTCCGCCTGTCCCGCATCACCACCCCGGTGCGCGCCTACGGCCGCGAGCGGGCCTTCACCCCGCCGGCCGATCTCAACCTGATCGATTACGTGGCGAGCTCCTCCGGGCCCAGCGAGCTGACCAACACCGCCAAAGTCCTTGTGCGCCATGGGCGTGCGGCCGGCGTACGGCGTTGGGCGATCACGACTCAGTCCACAGTGGACGGTGACGTGGTGGAGCTGCGCTACGCCTGTGCCGAGAGCTTCGCCGGATGGCTGGTCGGCTACGGCGCCGACGTGACCGTGCTCGAGCCCGACGACCTGCGCAAGGCCACGGTGGCGCGGCTGGAGGAGGTGGCCGCCGTGTCGTCGTCCCTGTCGTCGAGTCTGGCGGCGGCATGACAGCCTCAGCGGGGGATCGCCTGGCCAGGCTGCTCAATCTGGTGCCATATCTGCTGGCCCGCCCGGGGATCAGGATCGCCGAGGCCGCCGGCGATCTGGGCGTCTCCGAGGACCAGCTGCGCGACGACCTGGAGCTGCTGTGGGTCTGCGGTGTGCCCGGCTACGGGCCCGGCGATCTGATCGACATGTCCTTCGACGGCGATCGGGTGACGGTCACCTATGACGCGGGCATCGACCGGCCGCTGCGCCTGACCCCCGACGAGGCCACCGCTCTCGTTGTCGCGCTGCGCATGCTGCAGGAGACGCCGGGCGTGGCCGACCGCGACGCGATCGAGCGCGCCCTGCGCAAGATCGAGGACGCCGCCGCGGTCGACGCCCCGCCGGTGGCGGTGCGCCTGCCCGGTGACGACGACCGGCTGGCGACGCTGCGCGGCATGGTCTCGCGCGGGAAAGCCTTACGCATCAGCTACTATTCGGCCGCGCGTGACGTCACCACGGATCGGGTGGTCGACCCGATGCGGCTGCTCCAGGTGTCCGGACGCTCCTATCTGGAGGCTTGGTGCCGCCAGGCCAACGGGGTGCGCATGTTCCGGGTCGACCGGATCGACTTGCTGGTGGAGCTCGACGAGCCGGCCTCGCCGCCGCCCGGAGCCGTCGGCGCCGACCTGACCGAGGGCATCTTCCAGCCCGACCCGCGCTCGCCGCTGATCACCCTGCGGGTGGGGCGCGGCTCCCGCTGGATCACCGAGTACTACCCGTGCGAGACGGTGGTCGAGGTGCCCGGTGATGAGTGGGTGGTTTCCTTGCGGGTCAACGACATGGATTGGGCGCGGCGGTTCGTGCTCGGCCTGGGCCCCGACGTGGCGGTGGTCGCACCGGAGGAGCTGGCCGAGTCGGTGCGCCGCAGCGCGCTTAGCGCGCTCGACAACTACGCGTGAACTAATGTGTTAGGCGTGGAGCCCTGGATCATCATCGTCGCGGCCGTGGTGCTGGGTCTGCTTTATCTGGCACTGGTCGGCCGGGTTTTGCTGAAGCGGCTCAACGACTTCAAGGCGCAGCAGGGTGGCCTGCAAAAGGCGGCGTCCAGGGCGCAGGAGCTGGCCGAGGTGGCCCAGGGCCTGCAGGGCCACGCCGACTCGCTCAAGATCCGGGCCGAGCTGCTTCAGGAGCGCGTCGAGGCTATAAAACAAGCCAAGTTCCCAAGGCAGCCGCCTGGTTGAACACTCCGTGATCAACCAGGCGACGCCCTAAAGCACGGCTCCGCCTAAACAAACCCGGGCCGCCATGAAGGCCGACCCGGGTAAGTGAGTTGAGTTGAGTAGTTATGCGTTGGCGGGAACGGGGAGCTGGGAGTCGATCCAGCGCTGCAGGTCGTCGCCGCTCTCGAAGCTGACGATGAGCGCGTAGCGCGGCTTGTCGCCCTCGTGGTAGACGGCGTGCCAAAGACGCTGGGTGTCGACCACGAACTGGGCGCCGGCCTTGAGCGGGATGTGCTTCTCCGACGCGACGTCGTCCTTGCCCTCACGCACGATCATGTAGCTGTCGGTGTCGTCGGTGAGGTTCAGCCAGGCGCGCACCACCCACGGCTCGTTCTCCGGGTTGAGCCGGTTGTTGTCGTCCTGATGCATGCAGGAGACCGCGAACTCGTACGAGGCGCTCGGCTCCAGCTTGATCACACGGACGCGACCGTAGCGGCCGCCGATCTTCTCGGTCCACTCGACCAGGCTCGGGCACTTCGCCGCGTTCTCGGTCCAGATGCCGTCCTTGTCCGACTTGCCATGGTCCCAGAAGCCGGCGCATTCCATGCCGCCAAGCGCCGAAGCGATCGGGGCGAAGTTGGTGTCGCCACCGCTCTTCCAGTCCATGTACTCCATCGACTCCCACTCGGCGGGGTTGAGCTCGCCTTCGAAGTCGCGCAGGCGGACGAAGCCGGTTTCGTCCAGGACCGGCAGCCTGCGGTGCGCGGTCTTGTTGCTGTTGGGCTGAGCCTGCTCCATCATGCCGGGGAACGTTCCTTTCCTGTGAGGGTCGGGCCGCCGCGGCAACCTGGGGGAACAGCACCGAAGCGCTGGGGCAGACGGCCGCTGGCAAGCATTTCCTTCACCGAGCGTATTTGTCAACTCGGCCATCGCCCAACCGACCCCCTGCAGATTCCTGCACGCTGCGCCGACGCGCGTTGACGCTGCGGCGCGTGACCGGCAACACTCGAAAAGCGGGCTGCTCGGTCGGCGCGCGTACCATCAATGACTGACCCCACACCTAACAATGGAGCGATCATGGGTGCTCTCAGGCCATGGCACATCGCGATTCTGGTCGGCGTGCTGATCCTGCTCTTCGGTGCCAAGAAGCTGCCCGACGCGGCCCGTTCCCTCGGGCGGTCCATGCGCATCCTCAAGGCCGAGACGAAGGGCCTGACCGAGGACGGCAAGGACAAAGAAGGGCTGGCCGAGAAGGCTGAGGCCCAGGTGACGGAGCAGAAGCCGCTGGCTGACAACCAGGCCTCCCCGGCGCCGAAGGTCGACCCGATCCAGCGGCCTTGAGCGGCCACTGCTGACTACTGGCGGAAGACGTGAAGAACCCCCTGGCACGTCGCGGCCCCACGCAGTTCGAGCGAGCCGCCGACGGCTCGATGACGCTTATGGAACACATCCGTGAGCTGCGCAACCGGCTGTTCAAGGCGTCGCTGGGCATAGCCGTCGGCTTCGTCGTCGGCTACTACCTCTCCGATTACGCCTTCAACCTGCTACAAAAGCCGTATTGCGATCTGCTGCTGAAGGCGGGCGAGATCCAGAAGTACGGCGATTGTGACTTCATCCTGCTGGGCCCGGCCGACGGTTTCATCCTCAAGCTGAAGATCACGTTGTATCTGGCGCTGATCATCGCCGCGCCGGTCTGGCTCTACCAGCTGTGGGCGTTCATCGCGCCCGGCCTGCACCGGCACGAGCGCAAGTGGGCGTACTGGTTCGTCGCGCTGGCGACACCGCTGTTCGTCGGCGGCGCGGTGATGGCCTACTTCGTGGCCGGCAAGGGCCTGGGCTTCCTGATGGACACCGGGTTCACTGGCATCACGGAGCTGGAGATCACCAAGTACATCTCGTTCATGACGGGTATGATCCTGCTCTTCGGCGTCTCGTTCGAGTTCCCGCTGGTCCTGCTCATGCTCAACTTCGCCGGGGTGCTCACCGGCCGCCGCATGCTCAGGTGGTGGCGCATCGCGATCTTCATCTCGTTCGCGTTCGCCGCGATCACCACGCCCGACCCCGGGCCGTTCGGCATGACGCTGTTCGCCGGCGTGCTCAGCCTGCTCTACTTCGTCACGGTCGGTATCTCGCTCCTCAACGACAAGCGCCGGGGTCGTGGCAAGGAGATCTATGAGGGCCTGAGCGACGACGAGACCTCCACGCTGGAGGGCTACGAGCCGGAGCCGGTCGAGGCGGGCCCGCCCGTCGAGTCCTACAGCCCGGTCGAGGAGGCCAAGCCGCTGGAGCGCCGCTACGACGACATGACGTAAACAGCACGTAGCTGACGGGCGATCTCTCCGACCTCGGAGAGGTCGCCCTTCGCTATCGAGAAAACGAACTGCTCGGCGGCGTCGACGTCGATTCGGGGTACCCGAAAATTATTGAGAGCAAGGAAAACGACGGCGGCCGACCAAGCGAGGCGTTTATTGCCATCGATCAGGGCGTGGTTGCTCATCAGGGAGTGCATGAGCGATGCCGCCTTCTCGAAGATGTCCGGATAGGCGTCGTGTCCAAAAACGACGGTCGCGGGGGCGGGCGGCGGCCGAGGCGAGCAGGCCGTAGTCGCGCACCATCGGCGGAGTCTTGAGCACGGTGGTGGCGATGTCGACCAGGTCCTCGACATCCAGGTAGACCGTCACGCCGTCACGCCAGGCGGTCCAGCAGCGGGCCGTGTTCGTCGCGGACCTGCGCGGCCAGCTCGTGCACCCGCTCGCGGTGGCGGCGCTTGTCGACGGCCTTTTGCAGCTCCATCACCACCGTCTGGGTGAACGAACGGCGCTCGGCCTCGGCGATCTGCTTGAGCTCGGCGTGCAGCTCGTCGGGCAACGAGATGGTGGTGGTAATCATGTGATCATGATACTACAATGCTGCCGTGATCGCGATTGTGATCAATCCGACAGCGGGCAAGGGACGCCATGCCCGCGAGCTGCCCACCGTGGTCAACCGCATCCGCCAGGCCAGCCCGGTCGAGGTGCGGGTGGTGGAGCGGATCGTGCCCGAGGGCGCGACCGCGGTCGTCGCCGTGGGCGGTGACGGCACGGTGCATCATGTGATGCAACAGGCTGTGGCGCAAGGGATCCCGATGGGCATCGTGCCCAGCGGCACCGGGAACGACATGGCCAACTGCTTCGGGCTGCCGCCCACGCCGCTCAAGGCCGCCGACATCATCGCCGACGCCGTGGTGCACGGCCACCGCAAGGTGGTCGACCTGGCCCGGCTGACCGCTCAGGACGGCTCGGTGAGGTATTTCGGCGGCGTGCTGGCGGCCGGCTTCGATGCCCTGGTCAACGAGCACGCCAACCGGATGCGCTGGCCCAAGGGGCCGCGCCGCTACGATCTGGCGATCCTGCTGGAGCTGGTACGGCTGAAACCGTTGCGTTACGCGCTGGAAGTCGACGGCGCGCCCAGGCGGCTCGACGCGGTCATGCTGACGGTCGGAAATATCGCGATGTATGGCGGCGGCATGAAGATCTGCCCGGACGCCGACCCGACCGACGGTGAGCTGGACCTGCTGTGGGTGGAGCCGATCTCGCGGACCACGCTGGTGCGGGTCAAACCCCGCATCTACGCGGGGACCCACGTGAGCCATAAGGCGATCAAGCAGGAGCGGATCAAGAGCATCACGATCGACTCCCCGGGCGTCGTCTGCTACGCCGACGGTGAGCCGCTGGCGCCGCTGCCGGTGCGGGTCGAGATCGCACCGGGCGCTCTAACCCTCCTTGGCTAGACGGTAAGCGCGGATCAGGCCGTTGGGCCGACCGACCGGTGCCGACGCGACGATCAAGGCGGAGCAGCCCGCTGAGACCGCTCCCGCGTCCGCCGCGTTGTCGCCCACCATCAGCGTGCGCTCCGGCGGCACGCCCAGCGCCGCGCAGGCCCGCCAGAAGATCTTCGGATCCGGCTTGAGGCAGCCGACCTCGAACGAGAGCACGACCGCCTCGCAGAACTGGCTGAAGCCCCAGGCGTCCAGCATCGGCCGGATGTCGAAGCCGGTGTTGCTCACCACCGCCACCTTGATGCCGGCGGCGTAGAGCGCGGCCAATGTGGGCAGGGCGTCCGGGTAGGGCTGCCAGCAGGCCACCGTGCCGACCCGCTCATAGATCGCCTCGGCCAATCCCGGCACGTTGCTGGGCACGGTGTCCGCCAGGCCGATGAAGACCCGCCGGTTGGCCCGCGCGTCAAGGTCCCTGTCCGCCCAGTCTTCAGACCATTGCGGGGGTACCCGGGCCGGCTTCGCGACACCGGGAAGGCCGCCGGCTGTCGCGATTCTGTCAGCCAGCGCCGTCGCCCGCACATGATCGAGGGCGACGCCGCAGTCCGCGGCGGCCGCGGTGACCCAGGCGACCGGGTCGACGGTCATGGCGAGGGTGCCGTGAAAGTCGAACAGGACCGCGTCGAGACCGCCGGTCGCCATGGGGTCTTGCACGCGAGAAGGATACAGACCGCATTGTGGCCGCCGACGTTTCGGCTCGTCGATCTCCGAAAGCTTGCTTCAAGATCGATCCTGGCGAATCGTCGGCTCCACCGGGCCGCGATGCCGCGCGTTGCTTCGCACGCGTCAGGAACACGGATACCGACCTGCGGTCTCCGGCCAAGGTCGCCTAGCCTAGGGATATGACCAGCCCCGCCGAAACGTATGCGGCGGCTCGCCGACGCGCGGCCACGCCCCTACTGACCGAATTCGCCGGAGGCCTGGAGTTCCAGCTCGACCCGTTCCAGCGGGAAGCCTGCGAGTCGCTGGAGAACGGCCACGGCGTGCTGGTCTGCGCGCCGACCGGGGCGGGCAAGACCGTCGTCGGCGAGTTCGCCGTCCACCTGGCACTCAAACGGGGCGGCAAGTGCTTCTACACCACGCCGATCAAAGCGTTGTCCAACCAGAAGTTCCACGATCTGGTGACGACGCACGGCGCCGACAAGGTGGGCCTGCTCACCGGGGACAACTCGATCAATGGGGACGCGCCGGTGGTGGTGATGACCACCGAGGTGCTGCGCAACATGCTTTACGCGCGTTCCGACACGCTCCAGGGTCTGTCCTATGTGGTCATGGACGAGGTGCACTACCTGGCCGATCGGTTCCGGGGCGCGGTGTGGGAGGAGGTCATCATCCACCTGCCCGAGTCGGTGGCCCTGGTGTCGCTGTCGGCCACGGTGTCCAATGCGGAGGAGTTCGCCGACTGGTTGGTCACGGTGCGTGGCCAGACCGAGGTGGTGGTCAGCGAGCACCGGCCGGTACCGCTTTGGCAGCACATGCTCGTCGGCAAGCGCATGTTCGACCTGTTCCACGACGCCGACGCGGCCAGGGCCCACGAGGTGCACCCCGAGCTGCTGCGCTACACGCGCGAGGTGGCGCGGCGGGTGGAGCTGGGCGCCATGAAGAAGGGCGGCCGGCGCACCCGGGTCGCGCCGTACCGTTCGGACATCGTGGAACGCCTTGACAGCGAAGGACTTCTGCCCGCGATCCTGTTCATCTTCTCCCGCGCCGGGTGCGACGCGGCGGTGCAGCAGTGCTTGCAGGCGGGGCTGCGGCTGACCTCGCCGGACGAGCGGATCGAGATCCGCGGGATCGTCGAGCGGATAGTGGGCAACCTGCCGGCCGAGGACCTGGCCGCCCTGAACTACTGGGACTGGCTCGACGGGCTCGAGCGCGGGCTGGCCGCGCACCACGCCGGGCTGCTGCCGATGTTCAAGGAGGTGGTGGAGGAGCTGTTCGTGCGCGGCCTGGTCAAGGCGGTCTTCGCCACCGAGACCCTGGCCCTGGGGATCAACATGCCGGCCCGGTGCGTGGTGCTGGAGCGGCTGGTGAAGTTCAACGGGGAGCAGCATGTCGACCTGACCCCGGGGGAGTACACGCAGCTGACCGGCCGGGCCGGGCGCCGCGGCATCGACATCGAGGGGCACGCCGTGGTGGTGTGGACGCCCGAGGTCGATCCGCGCCACGTCGCCGGGCTGGCCTCAACCCGCACCTATCCGCTGCGGTCGAGTTTCCGTCCGTCGTACAACATGGCGGTCAACCTGGTCGGGTCGGTGGGCGCCGAGGCTTCGAGCGAGCTGCTGGAGTCGTCGTTCGCCCAGTTCCAGGCGGACCGGTCGGTGGTGGGCCTGGCCCGGCAGGTGCAGCGCAACAACGAGACCCTTGCCGGGTACGACTCCGAGCTCGAATGCGAGCACGGCGACTTCGCCGGGTACTTCGCCATCCGGGTGCGCATCGGCGAGCGGGAGAAGGAGCTGGCGCGGGCGACCCAGTACGAGCGCCGCGCCTCGGTCAACGCCTCGCTGGAGGAGCTGAAGATCGGCGACGTCATCCAGATCACCGGCGGGCGCCGGGCGGGGCTGGCGATCGTGCTCGACCCCGGGCGCGTGGGCTTCGGCGAGCTGCGGCCGCTGGTGCTCACCGAGGAACGCTGGGCCGGCCGGGTGTCGGCGGCCGAGTTCAACGGGCCGGTGAAAGCCCTTGGGCGCGTTAGGGTTCCGCGGCACTTCAACCACCGCGCCCCGGCGGAGCGGCGCGATCTGGCCGCCCGGCTGCGCAGTGCCGACCTGACCCGGCCCGACAACGGCCGGCGCCGCAAGGCCAGCGGCGCCGGGGAGGACAAGGAGCTGCTGTCGCTGCGCAAGGCGCTGCGCGCGCACCCCTGCCACTCCTGCCCCGACCGCGAGGACCATGCTCGCTGGGCCGAGCGGCGGCACAGGCTGTTCCGTGACACGGAAGCGTTGCGCGCCAAGGTTTCCAACCGGACCAACTCGCTGTCGCGCACCTTCGACCGGATCTGCACGCTGCTGACCGAGCGCGGCTACCTGACGCCCGAGGGGGAGGTCACCGACCCGGGCCGGATGCTGGCCCGGCTGTGGACCGAGGCCGACCTGCTCGTCGCCGAGTGCCTGCGCAACGGGGTGTGGGAGGGGCTGCAACCGCACGAGCTGGCCGCCGCCGCTTCGATCGTGCTCTATGAGTCGCGGCGCGAGGGGGAGGAGGCCGCGGCCGTGCCCCGCGGCGCCATCGCCCTGGCCGTCGACGAGTCGATGCGGGTGTATTACCGGCTTCTGCAGGACGAACGCAAGCTGGGGCTGGAGCAGACGCGGGAGCCCGACCTCGGGTTCGTGTGGCCGATCTACCGGTGGGCCAAGGGCGAGCCGCTGGCCAAGGTGCTCGCCAGCGGGCATCAGCTCGACGGTGACATGCCCGCGGGCGACTTCGTCCGGTGGGCGCGGCAGGTGATCGACCTACTTGGACAGATCGCTGAAGCTCCGGGTGCGTCGACTTCGTTGCGCCAGACCGCTCGGGCGGCTATGGACTCCATAAATCGGGGTGTTCTGTCCTATAGTTCGGTCAGTTGAGCAATGACCAACTTGCCGACCGGTTGGTGAATCGGGGATCATCCCGACGTGGCCGACGTACATCATTTCAGCTTTGGACTCCTTACCCCGGGCGTGGCATACGTGCTGTCCGTGCTCGGGTCACTTCTAGGGCTCACCTGCACCGCGCGAGCCAGATCCGCCCGCAGTAACGGGCAGCGCGTCTGGTGGCTGGCCCTGGCCGCCTGGGCAATCGGGGGCACAGGCATTTGGTCAATGCACTTCATGGCCATGCTCGGATTCACAGTCACCAATGCACGTATCCGCTATGACGTCCCGACCACCGCTGCCAGCGCTGTCATCGCCGTGATCGTGGTGTTCATCGGCTTGCTCATCGCCGGCACCGGCGGGCGCGGGCTTGTCCGCGTCGCCTTCGGTGGCCTGTTCACCGGCGTGGGCGTCGCCGCCATGCACTACACCGGCATGTACGCCATGCGCATGGACGGCGAGGTCCACTACGACCCCGGGCTGGTCGCGGCGTCGGTGGTGATCGCCGTGGTGGCCGCGACGGTCGCCCTGTGGTTCACCGTGACGCTCAGCCGTCGCATGGTGATCTTCGGTGCGGCGCTCGTCATGGGTGTCGCGGTCAACGGCATGCACTTCACCGGCATGGCGTCGATGTCGGTGCGGCTGAGCCAGCCCACCTTCGAAGTCGAGGGTGCGACCGCCCTTTCCCTGCTGGTTCCGATCGCCCTGCTGGTGCTGCTGGTGATCGGCGGCCTGATCTTCGCGATCGGCGCGGCGCCCTCGGACGAGGACCTCGCCGGCCGCGCCTACCTCGAGGCGAGGCAGGCGCAGCGGGAGAAGCTTCAGGCGGTGACCTCCACCAACGCGTCGACCAGGCGGCGCACCGGCCCGGCACAGTTCCAGCGCTCGGCGAGCCCGACCAACTCGTCCGGGTCCTTCAACGGATTCGGCAGCAACGGATCCAAGCCGGAGGGCAGCGGGACGTCGGAGGCGACCCGGACCACCACGGACGCATCCTTCAAATAGGCGGCCGCGGCGGCGATCTTGCCGCGAAGGCCGGGCGCGAAGTCGGCACTGGGGTCCTCCACCGCCTCCAGGATGGCTTCGAGACTGCCGTACCGGGCGATCAGTCGCGCGGCGGTCTTCTCGCCCACACCGGCCACGCCGGGCAGGCCATCGCTCGGATCGCCCCGCATGGCGGCGAAGTCCGCGTAGGAGGCGGCGGGTACGCCATATTTGGCTAGAACCGCCGCCTCGTCGCAGGCCTACAGCTTGGCCACGCCGCGCCCGCAGTACAGCATCGTGGTGGTGGCGTTGACCAGCTGGAAGAGGTCCCGGTCGCCGGAGGCCACCTCGACCGGAGGCTTGCCGTGGGCGGCAAGCGTGCCCAGTACGTCGTCGGCCTCGTAGCCGTCGGCGCCGGCCCAGGCGATCCCGGTCGCCGTCAGGATGTCCAAAATGGTGGGTATCTGGGGGACGAGCCCGTCAGGAACCTCTTCGCCGCCTTTGGGGGATAGTCGATGGGCCTTGTAGGACGGGATCAGCTTCACCCGCCAAGCCGGTCTCCAGTCGTAGTCGAGCGCGCAAACGACCCGGTCAGGGCGACGCGTGCGGATCAGCGTGGCAAGCATGTCGACGAACCCGCGCACCGCGTTGACCGGCTCGCCATCCTTGGTCCGGGCGGCGGATTCGGGTATCCCGTGGTAGGCGCGGAAGTACAAACTTGGCGCGTCCACTAACAACATCGGCTTCACCCGAAGAAGGTTAGTTGCCTTAACGAGGGTTAAGCTGTGTGGCATGGCTGGCGTTGTTCGACTGCTTCCCACCTCGGAAGCACACGACCTGCTCGAACTCACGGAGGAGCTTGCCGACAAGGAGCTCGCCCCCAAGGTCGACGACTTCGAGCAGCGCGGGGAGTTCCCGCGCGAGATCATTCGTACCCTCGGCCACTCCGGCCTGCTCAGCCTGCCGTACTCGGCCGAGTACGGCGGAGCGGAGCAGCCGTACGAGGTTTACCTTCAGGTGCTTGAGATCCTGGCGATGCGGTGGGTCGCGGTGGCCGAGGCGGTCAGCGTGCACACTCTGGCCTGCTACCCGCTGGCCCATCACGGCACCGAGGAGCAGAAGCGGCGCTGGCTGCCCGAGATGCTCGGCGGCGAACTGCTTGGGGCGTATTGCCTTTCCGAGCCCGCGGGCGGGTCCGACGCGGCCAACCTCACCACCCGCGCGGTCAAGGACCGCGACAGGTATTTCGTCAACGGCACCAAGGCCTGGATCACCCACGCCGGCGTGGCCGACTTCTACAACGTCTTCTGCCGCACCGGCGGTCCCGGGCCCAAAGGCATCTCCTGCCTGCTCGCGCCGGACACCACGGCCGGGCTGCACCCGCAGGCCCGGGAGCGCACCATGGGTATGAACGCCTCGCCCGTGGCGCAGATCGCCTTCGACGACGCCGTGGTCGACGCGGATCGGCTGATCGGCAACGAGGGCGAGGGTTTCCGGATCGCGATGGGGGCGCTGGACTCCGGCCGGCTGGGCATCGCGGCGTGCGCGGTCGGCCTGGCCCAGGGGGCGCTGGAGTATGCCACCGGTTATGCGCGGGACCGCACACAGTTCGGCCGGCCCATCATCGACTTCCAGGGCGTGGGCTTCATGCTCGCCGACGCCGCCACGCAGATCGCGGCGGCCCGCAGCCTGATGCTGCACGCCGCCCGGCTGCGCGACGCCGGCCTGCCGTACTCGATCGAGGCAGCCAAGGCCAAGCTGTTCGCCTCCGACATCGCCATGAGGATCACGACGGACATGGTGCAGGTGCTCGGGGGCGCCGGCTATGTGTCGGATCACCCGGTGGAGCGGTACTTCCGGGAGGCCAAGGTGTTGCAGATCGTCGAGGGCACCAACCAGATCCAGCGGATGGTGATCGCGCGGTCGCTCGCCAAGGAGATGTAACCGGAGATGTAGGGGTCACGGTCAGCGGCCTCCCACTCGAGACGGCCCGAAGGTTGCCGCTGAGCGTAACGTGGCCGGAATGAGGATCGTGGTGGTCGGGGCGGGCGGCGTCGGTGGCTATTTCGGCGGGCGGCTGGCTACGGCCGGGCACGACGTGGCGTTCGTGGCGCGCGGTGCGCACCTGGAGGCGTTGCGCCACAACGGGTTGAGGGTCTCCAGCGTCCACGGCGATTTCTCGGTCGGGCCGGTGCGGGCCTCCACGGACGCGGGCGAGCTCGGCCCGGCCGACGCGGTCCTGCTCGCCGTCAAGACCTGGCAGCTGGAGCCGGCGATCGAGGCGGTGAAATCGTTGGCGGGCAACGAAACTGCGGTCGTCACCCTGCAGAACGGGGTGGACGCGCCCGAGCAGGCCGCCCGGATCCTGGGCCGCGAGGCGATCGTGCCGGGCATCGCCAAGGTCCTCGCCTTCATCGAGTCGCCGGGCCACATCCGGCATATGGGCGCCGGGGCGCTGGCGTTCGCGGAGTGGGACAACAGCCCGTCGCCGAGGGTGGAGCGGCTGCGCGCGGCGCTGGAGGAGGCGGGGTTGGTGGCCGAACGGCCGCGTGACATCTGGACCGCGCTGTGGGCCAAGTTCCTGTTCGTGGCGCCGCTGGGCGGGCTGGGCGCCGTGGCCGACGCGCCTTTCGGGCCGCTGCGCGACCGGCCCGGCCTGCGCAGCCTGCTGGGGCAGGCGATGGGCGAGGTCGAGCAGATCGCCCGGCGGCGGGGCATCCGCCTGCCCGACGACGTCGTGGCCAAGACGCTGGCCGTCGTCGATGAGCAGCCGGTCGACGGCACCACCAGCCTGCACCGCGACCTGCGCTCGGGCCGTCCGTCCGAACTGGACGCCTGGACCGGCGCGATCGTGCGGCTCGGCGCGCAGGCGGGCGTGCCCACTCCGGTCAACGGCTTCTGCTATGAGGTGCTGAGCTTCCTGGCGGTCAAGCTCGCATAGGCGATGTGGCCGAACCACTCGCCCGCGTCGGAGCGCCGCCGCGCCTCCGCCTTGAGCGCCTCGGCGGTGGCCGCGCCGATCTCGCCACGGGCCAGCAGCGCATCGGCGCCGCGCCCGATCAGGGCGAGCATGTAACCGGTCGACGACCGGGCCTCGACATAGCTGTGCCCGCGCAGCCACACATCCTCGAAACCGGCCTCCCGCACCAGGTTCGGCAGGCGCCGCACCAGCCAGCGATCGTGGATGAGCCCGTCGAGCACCGCCCGCACGCACGCCTGCACCGGGTCGCCGTCGCTGAGGGCCACCGTCGTGGTCGAGTAGTCCCCGTCGAAGATCGCGAGCGTGCCGCCCGGGCGAAGCACCCGCAGCGCCTCGGCCAGGGCCCGCTCCGGCCCGGGGATGTGGCACAGGGTGGTGTGGAAGACCACCACGTCGAACGAGGAGTCCTTGAGCGGCAAGGAAAGCGCGTCACCCACCTCGAAGCTCACCTGAGGCAGGCCGGCCGCCAGCTCCCGCGCCTTGGCGATGAACAGCGGCGACGGGTCGACGCCGACCACCTCGGCCACCCCCGGCCAGCCGGCCAGCGCCCGCGCCACCGGGCCGGGGCCGCAGCCCACCTCGAGCACGCGGGCGCCCGGCGGAAACGTCACATCGGAAAAATAGGCCTCGCGCATGGCGCGCTGGCCCGCATCGGCGGCGCGCAGCTCGAGGATCTGGATCAGCGGATCGACCACCTCGGGCCCGGCCTCGCCGATCGTCAGATAGACATCCCCCACGATCAGGAGGCTACCCGCTGGCCGGCAAGCCCGCGACGGTGCTAGTTTCGGCGCCGTGCGGTTGATCAGGTTGCTGCCGATCCTGCTGGGTGCCACGGCCCTGGCCACGGTCGCGGTCGAGCTGCTCAACTGGTATATCACCGATGACGGCGGCTGGGCCCTGCTGGTGCGCACGACCTGGGCGCTGCTGCGCTCGCTGGCGTTCCTGGTGCTGATCTGGCAGGTGCGCCACGGCCGGGCCGGCGCGCCGCCCTTCGCCCTGATCCTTTGCGTGACAACGCTTTTCGCCCTCGCCCGTCTGGTTGTGCCCAGGCAGGGTGCGCCCGACCCGCGCGGAGTGGCCGGTTTCGCCATCGTGGCGCTGCTTTGTGCGATTGATTTATTTCTTTTGTACCGCTCCAGCGCGCTTCGCGATCATCTGACCCGGCATGCCAACCGCATCGTGGTGACCCGCAAGGGAATCGAACGACGGCCCCTGCCACCCCGGCAGGCGCCCGCGCCCGGATGGATCCTCACGGCGCGGATCGCCGCGCTCAGCTACAGCCCGCTGATGCTGGTCGGTGCCGCGGTCGCGCTCGGGCAGATCTTCGCCGGCCGCGTCGCCGCCCTGCCATTGGTGGTGGTGTGGTTTGTCGCCGCGTTGGCGGTCAGCTACGCCACGCTGCTGGTGGTGTTCTTCCTGTTGCAGCGCAAGCGTTGGGCCACAACAGCTTTGGTCGTGATATCGATTCTGGTGATCCTGGTGGACCTGCCGCTGTGCTATGTCCTGCTCGGCACCGACGGACTGCTGCGCGACGGCGGCCCGCTGCTTTTCGCCGCGCTGCTCGCCCTGCTGGCGCTGGCCCGGGCCCGGGCCAACGGCCGCCGCATCGAAACGGTCCCGGCGGCCGTCAACCTCCTTTGACCAGCGCTGGGCTAGGCGACCCCGGCGCCGGCCGGGTGCGTGGTCAGCTCCGCGTCCCGCTGAGGGTCGGGAGTGGCGGGTGGTGCCCCGAGGCGGGCGATACCGGCGGCCGCGATCGGGCCCAGGCCGCGCACGGTCAGCCCGTCGCCACGGGGCATAGACGACGACCGCGACCGGGGTGTCGGCGCCGGGGAAGGCCTCGCGCTCCCGGATCAGGGCGCGCGTGGACTCGGCGTCGCGCGGCAGGACCTGGGCCGGGTCGAACGTCTTGACCTCGCTGGATTTCGCGGCGAGCGGCAGCATCAGGGCGCCCACCCCGATCCAGAAGGCGACGGACCAGCCCGGCGATGGCCTTCATTCGACTGTCCTTAGGATCTGCTCGATCGCGGCGGCGCGCGAGCGCAGCTCGGCGACGTCGGCGGCGGTGCGCTGTTGCGCGTCGAGCGTCTTCTCGGCCAGCTGCTCGTACCGGCTGACCAGCTGCTTGAGGGCATCCTGTTGCGCCGCGGCAACTTTGAGTTTGCGAGTCTCGAGCCAGGTCGCGGCGCCGGCGCCGAGAACAAAGATGATCAAACCGATGAGGCCGAGGAAGGCGATCACCTCTGGCCAGTCGAATCCGGTGTTCATGACGATCGCTCCGATCCGGTGAGAGTCTCGGCCGCCTCGGCCAGCGCCGAGGGGGTCAGGTGCAGGTCGAACTCGGCGACCTGGAAGTACTTCATGGCCTTGCCGTCCTCCGACAGCTCGAGCGCGCCGGTGATCAGCCCGGCGGCCTCAAGCTTCTGGAGGTGCATGTGCAGCAGGGGACGGCTGATGCCGATCTCCCGGGCAAGGTGGCTGACGTAGTCACGGCCGCCCGCCAGCTTCGCCATGATGCGCAGCCGGATCGGGTTGGCCAGCGCCGCCAGCATCTCGACCAGCTGGTCGCCGGTCGGTCTGGCGTCGTCCTCGCCCGTCATCTCGCTCCTTCATGTGTCAGATTTTTCTTACACATGACAAGCTAACATGACGCGTCAAGAGGCCGGGTGGAGCTTGTGTTGGCGCCAGAGTTGCGCCATGATGGCGCCATGGACTTGAAGCCGTTTCTCGACAGCGTGCGCCACGAGCTGCTCGTGGCCGCCGAAGCCGGTGGTGACGAGGCTCGCGCGCTGGCCGAGCGGTTGGTGGCGCCACTGGAGTCGGCGATGCGGCTGACCCTGCTCAACGCGCTGTCCGCCGCCGCCGACGAGATCACCCGCGATCTGGCGCCGGGCTCGGTCGACCTGCGCCTGCGCGGCTTGGACCCTTCCTTCGTCGTGACCGCCCCGCCCGCCGACCCATTCGAGGAGCCGTCGGTGGCGCCCCATGGCGCCGAGTTGGCGCCAATGTCGGCGACCGAGGAGGAGGGCGCCACGGCGCGGATCAACTTCCGGCCGCCGGAGCACCTGAAGATCCGTATCGACGAGGCCGCGGCCCACGAAGGGCTGTCGGTCAACGCCTGGTTGGTCCGAGCGGTCACCGGCGTGCTGGCCACCGCCCGCAAGCCCGGCAAGTCATCGTCGTCGTCCGGGCAGTCGTTCACCGGTTGGGTCCGCTGACGCCTCATTGGTACGAAAGGAAAAGCCATGCCCAAGTTCGCCACCCCGCAGCCGATCGCGGCCACCGTCGACATCGTGTCCGGGGATGTGCGCATCGTCGCCGGCGAGCGCACCGAGACCGTCGTGTCGGTCGTGCCGCGCGACGCGTCCCGCAGCCAAGACGTCAACGCGGCCGAGCAGACCCGGGTGGACTTCACCGACGGCAAGCTGAATGTCAAGGCGCCCAAGCCGTTGCACATCTACTTCGGCGGCTGGGTCGGCACCATCGATGTGACCGTGGAGCTGCCCTCCGGTTCGGCCGTGCGGGCGCACACCTACAACGGCGACCTTCGCTGCGAGGGCGAGGTGGCCGACTGCTGGCTCAAGACCGCCGACGGCGGCATCAGCGTGCACCGGGCGGCGGCGATCCACCTGAGCACCATGAACGGCGACATCGTGGTCGACCGGGCCGGTGGGGACGCGAACGTGACCGGGTCGGGAGAGGTGCGGATTCAGGAGATCGCCGGGCGGGCATCGGTGAAGAACCTCAACGGGGACAGCTGGATCGGGATAGTCGCGGGAGATGTGTCGTTCAACTCGGCGCACGGCGGCATCACGGTCGAGCGACCGGGCGCGGATGTGGTGGCGCGCACCGCTTTCGGCAGCATCCAGATCGGCCGGCTCAGCCGGGGCAAGGCCTCGCTGCAGACGGCGTACGGACACCTGGATATCGGGATAGACAAGGGCGTCGCGGCCTGGCTTGACGTCAAGTCGTCATCGGGCAAGGTGCGCAACGAGATGGAGCCCACCGACGGCCCCGGCCAGAGTCCCGGACAGGGCGGCACCGTGGAGGTGCGCGGCCGGACCGCCGCCGGCGACATCGTGGTGCATCACGCCTGATTGATCGAGCTTTTCGAGCCTCGGGTCAACCCGGGGCTGATGAACCCTGCCCTGAAACAGAGATGAGGACTCCCAAAATGGCGATCAGAGTCAGGGGACTGCGAAAGTCCTACGGCGACAAGCTGGTGCTCGACGGCATCGACCTCGATGTGTCCGCCGGCAAGATATTCGCCTTGCTCGGCCCCAACGGCGCCGGCAAGACGACGATGGTGAATATTCTGTCCACGCTCATCCGGGCTGACGCGGGTGAGGTGTGGATCTCCGGGCACGATCTGGCCACGAAGCCGGACGCGGTGCGTGAGGCGATCGGCGTGACGGGCCAGTTCTCGGCGACCGACGGTCTGCTGACCGGGGAGGAAAATCTGATGCTGATGGCCGACCTGCGGCACCTGCCGCGGCGGGAGGGCCGGCGGCGCGGGGCGGAGTTGTTGCGCCGCTTCGGTCTGGCTGACGCGGCCCGCCAGCACGTCATGGCCTACTCCGGCGGGATGAAGCGAAAGCTGGATCTGGCGATGACGCTGGTGGGCAACCCGCGCGTGATTTTCCTGGACGAGCCCACGGCCGGTCTCGACCCGCGCAGCCGGCGCACGATGTGGCAGATCATCCGCGAGCTGGCGGCGGATGGAGTCACGATCTTCCTGACCACGCAGTACCTGGAGGAGGCCGACCAGCTGGCGGACAGCGTCGCGTTGCTTGACCACGGACGGTTCGTGGCAATGGGTACCCCCAAAGAATTGAAAAGGCTCATCCCAGGCGGACATGTCCGGCTGGAGTTCGCCGACCCGCGGCAGCTCGAGGTCGCGGCGCGGACGTTCGCCATGTCCACTCGCGACAGTGACACGCTCGCTCTGGACATCCCCAGCGACGGGGGAGTGGGGTCGCTGCGCGAGCTGCTGGACAAGCTCGACAGCGCGTCGATCGACGTGTCGGCGCTGTCGGTGCACACACCAGATCTCGATGATGTGTTCCTGGCATTGACCGGAAAGGCTGCGGAAAAATGAGCACGCTTGCTTACGCTTGGCGGGATTCGGCGACGATGCTGCGTCGCAATCTGAAACACCAGCTTCGGTACCCGTCGATGACGCTGATGATCATCGGAATCCCGGTGATTTTCCTGTTGTTGTTTGTGTATGTCTTCGGCGGCACTCTGGGCGCCGGGTTGGGCGGGGACCGCTCCGATTACGCCAACTACGTGACACCCGGCATCCTGCTCATCGCGGTCGCGGGAGCGGCGACCTCCACCGCCGTCTCGGTCGCGATGGACATGACCGAGGGCATCATCGCCCGCTTCAAGACGATGGCGATTTTCCGGCCGTCGGTGCTGACCGGGCATGTGCTGGGCAACGTCATCCAGTCGCTCATCGGGCTGGCGGTCGTCATCGGGGCCGCGCTGCTGGTAGGTTTCCGGCCGCGGGCGGATTTTGTTGGCTGGCTTGGGATCTCCGGAATGCTGCTTCTGGTCACGGTCGCGATCGTCTGGCTGTCTGTCGCTTGTGGACTGTGGGCCAAGACGGTGGAGTCGGCCAGCAACATCCCGATGCCTCTGCTCCTGCTACCGTTCCTGGGCAGTGGCTTTGTGCCGACCGAGTCGATGCCCACGGCGATCGGGTGGTTCGCGGAGTACCAGCCGTTCACGCCAGTGATGGAAACGTTGCGGGGCTTGATGTTCGAGACGGCGATCGGCAAGAGCGGGATCGTGGCGGTGGCATGGTGCGTGCTGCTCACCGTGGTGAGTTTCGTGTGGGCGAAGCGACTGTACAACCGCGATCCGAGACAGTGAACCGGGTCGGGGAGTGATGGTCCGGCGCGTGTCCGAACGCGCCGGACCATTGTTTTGCGAGAAACGTTACATCAAACTCAGATCTTGATTGCCTTCGATGGGTCGGGTTGTGTAGCGTCCGTTGTCACTCGACGAAGTTCGATGAGAGTTTGACGACGGGAGCGCCGGCAATGACGCACGGGGGAGCAAGGTGGACACGCCGCCTTGCATTGGTTCTCGCCACAATCGTCGCGCTGACCTTGGCGGTGCCCGCCGGACAGTCACGTCCCGATGGGCCCAACCGCTTTCCGCTGGCTGGGCTGTGGGACTGGCTGACGACCAGGCCGGCGTGGGCGTTCGACCGGCCGGCGACCCCGGTCCAGGGGCGTGGCGGCCCCGTCGAACCGGTCCGCGTGACCGATCCGCAGGCCAGCCGGGCCAACGGTGGCAACGGCCGCAAGCCCGGCAAAACCCCTAGCACGCTTGACGAGTGGGGCTTGCCGCCGGTGGGCGACGTCGCCGAGCAGCCGGCCGCGCGGGCAAACGTCGGCTTCCAGGCGACCACCTCGAGGCGCATCCAGGACGGCACTTCGGCGACGGCGGACGCGTTCGAGAACGCTGACGGGTCGCGCTCGCGCAAGGTGTACCCGAAGCCGGTCAACTTCCTCGGACCCGACGGGGTGTGGCGGCCCTTCGACACCAGCCTGCGCCCGGTGCGCGGCGGTGGGCTGGAGGTCTCGGCCAGCGACGCCAAGGTGGTGTTCGCCTCGGCCAAGACCGTGGCGTGGGGCGGCGGCCCGCAGGCCACCGAGCCCGGGGCCGCGCAGGGAGCAGATACCGCGACCCGGCTCGTCTCGGTGACCCTGGTCGGTGGCGAGTCGGTGGTCTATGGCCTGTCCGGCGCGGCGCCGGTGGACCCGTCCGTGGACGGGCCGACCGCGACCTACGAGGAGATACTTCCGGACACGGATGTCAGGTTGACCGCGTTGGGGCGGGGCGCCAAGGAGACGATGGTCCTCAAGTCGGCGTCGGCGGCGACGGAGTGGGTGTTCCCGTTGCGGCTCACCGGGTTGACGCCTCGGATGGAGGCGGACGGGGCGATCAGCCTGGTCGGCGGGGACGGTGCCGTGAAGCTGGTGATCCCGCACGGCACGATGTATGACTCGGCCCGTGAGAACGCTGTCTCCGACGCGGTCAGATATGAGTTGGTGGAGGCCGGAAGCGCTCTGGCGTTGAAGATGGTGGCGGACGCGGCGTGGGTGCGTGATCCGGCGCGGGTCTTCCCCATCATGGTGGATCCCACCCTGGCGCAGGGCGGCAACGGCTCCACGTTCGTGCAGAAGGACACCAACGGATCGTGCTGTACCAACAACAACTCCGGTGCGCTGGTGCTCAGCACCGGGTATCACAGCTCGGGGCCGTGGAACGCGCGGGCGTTCGTCAAGTTCGACAACTTCTCCGCCTCCTACCTCGGGCACAAGGTGTCGTCGGCTCGCTTCTACGCGCGCGTGATCTGGGCCGGCGCGTGCGCCAGTTCCGTGCTGCGCGTGCATGACGTGGGCACCTGGCAGCCATCCACGGTGACGAACTGGAACAACCAGCCGGCCCTGTGGGGAGAGGTGGGCAACGTCACGGGCACGCCGACGCGCACGGCCTGCGTCGACAACGACGAGCAAGACCCCAATCTCGGTGACTGGTGGGAGGTGACGCTGAACGCCGGCGGTCTCCAGACGCTCAACCGTTGGACGGCCGGAGATGTCAACAACGGTCTGGCCGTGGTCAGCGACCTCAACCCCAACAACGCCAACTGGAAGAAGATCGCCTCGGTCTGGACCAGCAGCTCACCCTACATTCTGATCGACTACACGCCGAACGAGCGGCCCCAGGTGGAGACGGCCTTCCCGCCGCACGGTTACGCGTCGCCGACATTGACTCCCGAGTTGATTGTGCGGGCGTCGGATGTGGACGCTTGGCCGAAGCCATTGACCTACCGGTACCAGGTTTTCGATACCGCCGGTGCGGTGGTGGCCGACTCCGGGGCGACGCCGATCTCGTCAACGGTCTGGGGGGTCCCCGCCGGGAGCTTGGAGTGGGGAAAGGCCTATACGTGGGGTGTGGTCGCTTTTGATGGCGCGGATGTCTCGGTGCCGTATCCGTTGCAGGGTTTCAGCACGCAGGTGCCGCAGCCTTTGATCACGTCGAGTTTGGCGCAGAATTCAAGTGCGCAGGGGTTCGAGCCGAATGTGGGCAACTACACGGCGTCGGTGACGGACGCGAATGTCGCGACGGTGGGTCCGCCGTTGGCGATCCAGCGTTCGTACAACAGCCGGGATCCGCGTGCGGCGTCCGCCTTCGGCAAGGGCTGGTCGACTCTGCTGGACGCCAGGCTTCGGATCAGCGGGGCGACAGCCGTCATCACGTACCCGACCGGGCAGGATGTCGCGTTTGGCCGGAAGCCGGACGGGACGTATCAGGCACCGTCGGGCGGGTTGAGCAATGCGTTGAAGCCGGCGACGGGTGGCGGTTTCGAGCTGAGGGACAGGTCGGGGGCGGTGTACCTGTACACCACCCCGGCGGGGACCGATGCGTGGGCGTTGACGTCGATAACGGATCTGTTCGGTCGCAGGTTGAGTTTGGGAGATTTCGTGTCTGGGCGGCCGGGTCGGATCACGGCGGCGTCGGGCCGGTCGTTGACCTTGACATGGGCGCAGCCCGCCGGGGCGAGCGCGTGGCATGTGACCAGCGTGGCGACGGAGCGGACGGATCCGGCCGTGCCCGGCAGTGTGAACACGTGGACCTATGTGTACAGCCAGGATCGGCTGACGAAGGCGTGCCCGCCGGGGGATGCGGTGCATTGCACGGTGTACACCTATGGGACGAACACGTTGTTGCCGACGGCGGTGTTGGATGCCGATCCGCACACCTATCTGCGGCTTGACGATGCGGCGTCGTCGCCCGCGGCGGCCTCGTCCGCGGTGGACAGTATCGACACGACGGTGGGGGTGTATGCGAACGTGACCTCGGCGGCCGGTGAGTTGCCGGGGTCAACGGTGCCGGCGGCCGTGTTCAACGGCACCAGTTCGCGGGTGGAGTTGGGCAAGGCGCTGCCGCTGGCGGCGGCTTATCAGACGGTGTCGTTGTGGTTCAAGACCACCAGCCCGGGGGTGCTGTACTCGTACCAGTCGGCGGCGGTGACCGACGCCGCGGCGGTGCAATGGGTTCCGGCGTTGTATGTGGACACCGCGGGCAAGCTGCGGGGCCAGTTGTGGAACGGCACGGCCAACCCGATGACCAGCGTGGCGAGCGTCAATGACGGTGTGTGGCATCATGCGGCATTGGTGGCCGCGGGCAACAACCAGTGGTTGTACTTGGACGGCACGGCGGTGGCGAGCCTGTCGGGGCAGATCACCCCGATTGATGGGAAGTTCGCCTACATCGGGGCGGGTAAGTGGCTGTCGTGGCCGCAGACCCCCGACGCGGTGTCGTACTTCAACGGGCGGATCCGTGATTTCGCGTTCTACAGCAAGCCGTTGACCGCGACGCAGGTGCAGACCATCCATCAGACAGGTGTGGTGGCGTCGAGTCCGTTGACGCGGATCAACCGGCCCGGAGGCGGCGTGCAGGCAGCCGTCGAGTATGACGCGACCAGCGGTGTGGTGCGCCGGGTGACCGACGCCAACGGTGGGGTGTGGCAGGTCAACGATGCGTCGCGGTCGAATGCTGGTCAGGTGTATCGCAGCACGGTGTTGGGCCGCGCGCCGAAGTCCTATTTCCGGTTGGCCGATGGGGGACCGCAGCATCCGGTCAACGAGGTCAACGGCGGTGTGGCCACGTACAACCAGGTGACGTTGGGGATGGACGGGGGCCCGTTGGGCGATGAGGTCGATGTGGCCTCCTTCAACGGGACGTCGTCGTATGTGCGGCTGCCCGATGGCGACCTGCCCAAGACCAAACCGGCGTCGATGTCGATGTGGTTGCGGATGCCGGCGGGTTCGAGCGCCGGCGGGGTGTTGTGGTCGTATGGCAGCCACCGCGTCGAGGAGGCGGCGCAGGCGTGGGGCGGGATTCCGGGCTTGTATGTGGGCACCGATGGCAAGCTGCGCGCGCAGCTGTTCTGGACCGGGTCGATCGCGCCGATGGTGGTGGAGCGGTTTGTCAACGACGGGCTGTGGCACCATGTCGCGCTGTCCGGGTCACCGGCGGGCAACCGGCAGAACCTGTTCCTGGACGGGGTGCAGGTGGGGTCGTTGACCTCGCCGATCCTGACCGACGCCACAAGCTTGTACACGGCGGGATATGTGGGTGCCGGGTTGTGGGAGGGGTGGACGAATGCCGGGCCGGGCCGGGTCGGGTACTGGCCGGGCCAGATCGGCGAGTTCGCCTACTTCGAGGCGGAGCTGTCCGCCGGTGACATAGCCGCGCAATACGCCGGCCGGACCCGGGGCACCTCGTGGCTGGGCGTGTATCCGGGCAACGGCGGTGGTGGGGTTGGCCCGGCGACGCGGTTGGGGCAGCAGTGCGCCGACGCGACCTCGGTCACCGGGGCGGGCGACTTCACCGGCGATGGCCGGCCGGATGTGGCGTGCCGCGTGGCCAACGGCGACCTTCATCTGTATCGAGGCAACGGGACGGGCGGGTTCACCGGCGGTCCGGTTCCGTTCGCATATGGCTTCAACGAGTATGACCGCATCCTGTGGCCCGGTGACTTCAGCGGCGATGGCAAACCCGACCTCCTGGCCCGCCGTGCTTCCGACGGCAACCTGTTGCTGTACCGCGGGGACGGGCAGGGTGCATGGATCACGGGGACCCCAGAGCTTGTCGGCACCGGGTGGTGGCCAACCACCGTGTTTACGGTGGGCGACTTCAGCGGCGACGGTAAGGCGGACTTCTTCCGGCGTGATGAGTCCAACGGCAGACTGTGGTTGTATCGGGGCAACGGCGCGAGTTGGTACAGCGACGCGATGGAGATCGGGACCGCTGATTGGCGGGCCCGCGAGCTGACGGGCGGCCGGGGCGATTTCGACGGCGATGGCCGGCCGGACATCGTGTTCCGCAACAAGGCGGACAACCACCTGTATTTCGTGCGCGGCAACGGTTCCGGCGGGTTCCTCAGCGAGACGCCGGTGAAGATCGCCGACAACCAGGGCGAACGGAATGCGATCTTCGTGGTGGGAGATTTCACCGGCGACGGCAAGGCGGATCTGATGTTCCGCTCTATGGTGGATCCGGACCGGCCGGTGCCGCTTTCCGGGGTACCGGTGAAGGTGACCGATGTGGTGGATCCGGCGGGCAATCATCTCCGCAACACCTATGACCTGTCCGCGGGTGGGCGGCAGATCGAGGCCATCAACGTGCTCGGGAAGGTGACCACCTACGGGTATGACACGGCCGGGTTCGTGCGCACCGTGACCGATCCGATGGGCAACCAGATCATCAAGGAGTACGACGAGAAGGGCAACGTCAAGGCCGAGACCACCTGCCAGGACATGTCCGAGGCCAAATGCTCCACCACGTACTACAGCTATTTCTTCAACGCGGGTGATCCGGACGATCCGCGAAACGGCAAGCTCAGCGAGGTACGCGATGGCAGGTCGACCTCGGCCACCGACAACCGGTATCTGACCACCTACGCCTACGACGCCAAGGGCAACCTGGTCGAGGTCACGGACCCGTTGGGGCGCAAGAAGAAGAATGAGTTCACGCCGGCTGGCAACGTCGTGGCCGACCTTGCCGGCTTGAACGGGTCGGCGCGGTATGTGCGCATGTTCGGCCTGACCAGAGCCACCACGGCGGGATTCTCGTTGTACGAGTTCGAGGTCTACGGCGCCGGCTGTGGCAACCTGGCACTGCGGCGGCCGGTGACCGTTTCCAGCACCGAGGCCGGATCCGGGTCGACCCCGCAGGCGGCGGTGGACGGGTCGTCGAGCACCCGGTGGAGCAGCGCGTTCAGCGACAACCAGTGGCTGGAAGTCGACCTGGGCGCCGTGCGGGCGGTCAACCGGGTGAGGTTGAACTGGGAAAGCGCCTACGGAAAGTCGTATCGCATAGAGGTCTCCAACGATCGCAGCACCTGGACCACCTTGGCCTCGGTGGCCGACCAGGATGGCACTCCGGTGCCGCCGGGCCTGCCCACCCGCATCACCACGGCGGGTGGGGCCGCGCAGGACTTCAGTTATGCGGCAAACGGCGACGTGGTACGCACGGTCGACGCAGCCGGACTCGCCACCTGCTACCGGCGTGACGGCGTGGGCCGCATCAACGAACAGGACGTGGCATCCGACACCTACCCATCACGGGTGAGCCGGCTGACCTACGACCGGCTCGATCGGGTCGCCACGATCACCGAACCGACCGTGCTCAACCGGGTCACCGGCGCGACCCACACCAAGTCCACCACGAGTGTCTACGACTACGACAGCAACGTGCTATCGGCCACGTTCGCCGACGCCACCGGAGGCGACGCACCGCGGACGGTGGCGATGGAGTACAACCTGTTGGGGCAGAAGACCTCACAGTCCGATGGTCGCAGCCACAGGACGCTCTATGAGTACGACCCGTTCGGGCGCGTGGTCAAACAGACCGCCCCCGACGGCACCATCACCGAGGCCCACTTCGACCCGGTGGGCAACCAGGACTTGACCAAGGTCAACGGGCAGACCATCGAAGCACGTTCCTATGACGCGGCCAACCGGTTGCTGTACATCACCGACGCCATGGGCTGGATCACCAAACGCACCTACACCGACAACAACCTGCTCGCCACGGTGACGCGCACGGACCCGCAATCGGGCAGCACCTACGTTCTCGAGTCCAATGTGTACGATGCCGCCGGAAACCCCCTCTCTCAAACGGCCAACAACGGCACCACCACTACGACGGTGGGAATCGATCAGGCGGGGCGCACCGCGTGGACAACGCTGGACACCGCCGGGGTGAACCGGACCGTCAGTTATGTCTACGGCGACGACGATGCCGTGCTTTCTGAAACGGTTTCCGGGCCGGGCGGCTCGCAGACCGTGGACTCGGTTTATGATCCTGCCGGCCGGCCCATCTGGCAGGGTGTGCGGATGCCCGGCGGTGTCGGCGGCCCGGACGGCTGGTGGCAGCTCAACGAGGTGTCCGGAGCGACCGCCGCCGACTCGACTCCGGCGGCAAGGCACGGGACGTTGTCCAATGTTTCGTGGGGCGACGGCGCGGCCTCGTTCAACGGGACCGGCGAGATCACCACAACCGGTCCGGTGGTGGCGACGATGCAGTCGTTTGCCGTCTCGGCCTGGGTGAAGGTGCCCGCGGGTGGTGGCGGGGTGATCGTGGGTCAGGACAGCGGCTGGCGGGCCGGGTTCGAGCTCGCCGCCGGCGACGTGTTCTGGGCCGACAAGCCATGCGGTGACGCCAACTGGGGGGCGATCTGGCTGTATGGCACGTCGCCGGTGGTGCCGGACAAGTGGACTCACGTCGCGCTGGTGTTCGACGCCACCACCAGCGTGCTCAAGATGTACGTCAACGGCAGGCTCGAGGCGTCCGGGAGCAACTGCGGCAACGGGTTCGACGCGACCGGGCCGCTGACTATCGGTCGGGGCAAATACGACACGCAGCCGAATGGCCGGTTCACGGGCGGCATCGACAATGTTCAAGCGTACCGGCGGGCGCTTGCCGACGCCGATGTGGCCAAGCTCCACGCCGCCGGCCGTGCTGGAAATGCGTTGAACGGCAACGCGATTGCCACATCGTTCGCCTATGATCAGAGCGGAAATGTGACGGTGCGGACCGATCCGAATGGCAACGTGAGTCGGTTCAGCTATGACCAGGCGGGTCGGCTGGCGCAGACCGTGACCCCCACCGTGACCACCGAGGACAACGGGGTGGTCACGAGCGCGCCGGTCATCACGACCACCGGATACGACACGTTCGCCGGTGTGGTGGAGCAGCGTGACGGGCGCGGGTTGGTGACGCGGACCGAGCGGGACGCCAACGGTCAGGTGGTCAGGCAGACCACTCCGGGGTACACGGCGCCCGGTGGGTCGACACCGGTGACGATGAGCGTGGAAACCTTCCACGACAGCATGGGTCGCGTCGAACATGTGGTGGATCCGTTGGGGCGCACCACGTTCTACACCTACGACCAGTTCGGACAGGTGAAGACGGTCAAGACACCGGATCTGGGGATGACCACGTATGCCTACCATGCCGACGGTGGGCCGGCGTCGGTGACCGATGCGAGCGGAGCGCGGCGGGAGTCCACGCATGACTTCCTGGGCCGGCCCGCGACCAGCACGCAGCTGGTACGCCGGGCGGGGCAGCCGACCGAGGCGCTGACGACCTCGTATGTCTACTATGGACAGTCGGGGTGGCTGCAGAAGGTGATCTCGCCGGAGACGTCGCGCGGACAGACGGTCTTGGAGTACAACAACGCCGGCGAAGTGGTCAAGTCGACCGATCCAGCCAACAACGTCACCCTGTATTCGTACGACTTCGCCGGGCGCAACACGTTGACCACTTTGCCTGACGGGTCCAAGCGCAAGACGCTCCTGGACCAGGCGGGACGAGCGATCGGGCAGCAGGAATTGAGCCCCGCGGGCGGGGTTTTGCGGTCGACGGCGGTGAGCTATGACGGCAACGGCAATGTGTTGACCGCGACCGACGCGCGGGGGACGGTATCCACGTTCACCTATGACGCGGTCGGCCGGCTGACCCAGTCCACCCAACCGATCTCGGCCACCGACTCGATCGTGAACTCGTTCGGGTACAACGCCAACGGGCAGCAGACCCGGTTCACCGACGGCCGTGGCGGCAGTTTCCGGACCACGTTCAACACCTGGAACCTGCCCGAGTCCGAGATCGACGCCGATGCCGCCACGTTCACCACCGTCTACGACGCCATCGGGCGCGTCGATAGGCGGCTGGCGCCCGGTGGGGTGAGCCAAACCTTCTCTTATGACGAGATGGACAACCTCGTCCGGGTGGTCGGTGCCGGGGCCGAAGTCGCCACCCAGGACCGAGTATTCGACTACGACGCGGTTGGCCGGATCATCTCGTTGTCCGGGCCGGGCGGGACCAACACACTGTCCTATGACGACCGTGGGTTGCTGACCTCGGTGACCGGGCCATCGGGCAACTCCTCCTACAGCTACACACCGGATGGATTGCCGGCCTCGCGCACGGATGCGGCCGGGACCACCGGCTACACCTACGACATCGGCGGCCGTCTGAAGACGATCAGCAACAGCACCGCCGGGCTGGCGCTGTCCTACGACTACAACAACCTGTCGCAGGTCAGCCAGATCATTTACGGCAGCAATCAGAATCGGCGGGTGTTCGGGTACGACAACCTGCACCGACTGCAGACCGACGAGCTGAAAACTGCCGGTGGCGCCTCCGTCGCCAAGATTACCTACGGGTGGGATGCCAACGACAATGAAACCTCCAAGACCACGGCCGGCTTCGCCGGGGCGTCGGCCAACACCTACACCTACGACTGGGCCAACCGGCTCACCTCCTGGAATGCGACGGTCTACGGCTACGACAAGGCCGGTAACCGCACCCAAGCCGGTGGTAGGACGTTCACCTACAGCCCGGGCAACCGGTTGCAGACGGCCTCGGACGGTACGACATATGAGTACACGGCGCGGGGCACGTTGCGGCGCACCACCGTGGGCACGGTGAGCCTGGAAACCCAAAGCGACGCCTTCGATCAGGTGATCCGGCAGTACTCGACCCCAACCGCGTTCAGCGAGTACACCTACGACGGGTTGGGCCGCATGTTGCAGGCCGGATTCGCCCACACCGGCACCGGCAACGACCTGGCCAAGGATGCCAACACCAGCTATGTGCGTGATCCCGGCGGCGGCCTGGTCGGCTCCAAGACCGGCGCCAACACCACCTACTCGTGGACGGATCTGCACACCGACGTGGTCGGCCAGTTCACCGCGACGGCCACCGCCCTGAACGGGTCGACCACTTACGAACCATTTGGAAAAGTCAACGCCACCAACGGGATGCAGGGTGGTCTCGGGTATCAGTCGGAGTGGACCGATCCGCAGACCAAGCGGGTCAACATGCACTCGCGCTGGTACAACCCGGACACCGGCCAGTTCGACTCCCGCGACACCGTCAGCGTCCCCAACCGGTACAACTTCGTCAACAACAGCCCGCTGACCTCAACCGATCCGACAGGCCACATGGCCAACTGGCGCGAACGCGACTGCAATGCCATTGGCAACTACTGTGGGCAAAGCGAATCCTGGCTCGGTTGGAAGTCGGATCGAAGGAAGGCGCGTTCGGCCGAACAACAAAGGACGGCCGAAGCGGCCGAACGGGCCCGTGTTGCCCGGCTGAAGTCGCTACTGCCCGCGTGTATGAAGCAGGAGAAGAAGGTCCGCGGCCGGCCTATCGATGAGGTCGCCGGATGTGAGGGCGCACAGAAGAAGTGCGGTCAGGCCACCGGCAGCAGGTTCGCCCGCTTCGATGACACCCAATACACCAGAACCCTCAAGGACTGCACCACCGTCGAGGTACGCCCGGACGGTTCGTGTTCCATCAACGGCCTCGAGCTGAGAAAGGACGATGCTCCCTGCCACGACCCGTATCTCGTGGCCAAGAACGTCGACAACTACGCCGGCCGTCTGGGCGGATACATGCCCGACGGCAAGCGAGGCGACAAGATGCACATCACCGCCATCGTGATCAATCAGGCGGTGGCCGGAGCCGAAGCCGAGAAAATCAACGAGGCACGCGCGACCTGCCAAGCCGACTGGTGGTGCCGCAACGCCACCACCATCGGCAACATCGTCGATGCCATCGTCTCGGTGGTCGTCTTCGCCGGTTGCACCATCGCCACCGGCGGCACCGGAGTTCTTATCTGCGCCGTAGGCGCCGCCTACGTCGGCGGCTTCATCGGCGAAATCGTGGCGGGCAAAGCCGAAGGGCTCGCCTGGGACGACTCCGCCCTATGGAGCCGAGCCATCGAACGCGGCCTCACCAATGCGGCCATGGCCGCCGTGATGGCACCCATCGGCGGTGCGATCGGCGCCAGCCTGGCCCGGCCACTCGCCAGCCTTGGCGCCAGGTTCACCTCCTCCGCCATCGGCCAATCCCTTAGCAGTGCCGGTTCCCGACTCGCCGCCACAAGCGGCGGTCAGCTGGCCACCCGAGCCTTCGGCTCACGCGCCGGCCAATGCCTGACATCCGTCGGTACGGATCTCGCATTGAGCCTGGCCACCGTCCCACACAGCTTCGACCCGTCAACCAAGGTCCTGATGTCCGACGGCACCACCAAAGCCATCGGCGACATCAAACTCGGTGAACGCGTGGTGGCCACCGATCCTGACACTGATCAGACCAGCTCACAGCCGGTAACCGCGCTTCACAGCAACCTCGACACGGACTTGGTCGACGTCAATGTCAGACCGGCGCCGTCGGCTGAATCACAAGAAAGCGGTGAGGGCAAAGGCGATCGCACCACGCGCGGCCCTACCACGACGCTGCATACGACCGCACACCATCCCTTCTGGGACGCAACTCAAAAGCGGTGGGTTGAGGCCAACGACCTCAAGCCTGGCCATTCGACGCTCCGAGGCCATGGCGGTCAGATCGAGGAGGTCGTTGACGTCACCGCTGTCGCAGCGATCAGGTCGATGCGCGATCTCACGGTCGCCACCGTTCACACATACTATGTTGTCGCCGGTGCCACGGTGGTTCTGGTGCACAACTGCGGCGATGGTGCAGAAGAGCGCCTTGGCAAAGCGGTTGACGATATTGTCGCTAACACTTCTAAACGAATGCGGCCTGGAACCATCAGCGAAAGCATTGGTGTCAGACCGTCTGGACTGTACGTGGCGGTTCATACGACATCTGGAACGCCAGGTCCGATTCCCGGTCGGCTGATGTCGGCGTTGACTGCATGTAGCCATCCACATGGGGGTTGTAGCGAAGTTAGCGGCTTTGCAAGACTAATGGATCTGGGAGCGGAACCAGTTTCGACCACTACAATGGGCATTCTTTCCAAGCGCGTCGGCGTAACATGGCACAAGCAGTTAATGGATTCATGCTCGGCCTGCGAGCGCCTGTTCTCGGCCTTGGGCGTTACATGAGGGGTTGATCGATCGTGGCAGGGTTCATAACAAGCGATCCTGGGTCGCTGTCTATTCGGGCCCAACGGTTCCTTTCGCGGTGTGCGAGCCGGCGATCTTATGGCCGAGGCCTAACCGGTGGCGAGCTTCGGAAGCGGATTCAAGACGTTTATGGGCGACCTTTCGACAACATCGTGACACTGCTAGATCAGGTCCAAACTCGGTATGGGGGTCTTACTTACCGAAGCGGGTTCTTTGACTCTACCGTCCTATTTTCTCCGTCGTGTGAACCCGATGACCCCTCTGATCAGCTCGAGATTCTTTATGCAATACAGACTGGTGGGCCGACCGGCGCATCGCTCTATGCCGACGGCTCCGTGGCAATTGGGTTAGATCAATTCGAGGTTCGTGAATTTCCGAGTCTTGACTCGGTAATCGAATGCGACTCGATGTTTGATCTCGTCACGAATTCTGAGGCAAGGCAGAGATATAGTTTCCATGTTCAAACCGAATTCCTGGATATAATCAGCGTCCTCCACTCGCGCGGTCCGTTTGCTGTTCAGGAAGTTCGAGAAGCAGCCGGGGAGCGGACTCGGTGGTTTGTCGGTGATTCTCTTTGGATATACCTTACCGGCGCCTGGAGCTCCTTAGGTCTAGGTGTATCGTCTCCCGTTGCAAAAGTATGGGGTTCTGAGCCCAGCATCGTTGACAGCGTTCGAGAACTCTTGTCGTGAGGCCCGTCGAATGACCATAGAGCCCTGAGGGTCATTCAAAACTGAGGGTGCTGGTTCGGTAGATCTCCAGCATGGTGACGGTGCGTAATACATCGGGGAAGTCGTGCATGATCCGGTGGTAGCCGGTCTTGAGGATCTTCCAGTTCTTCAGGTGGGCGATGGCTCGTTCTACCGCGGCGCGGATGCGGTTGACCGATGTGTGATAGGCCTTGAGGTAGTCGGACAGCTCGCCTCCGGGCGGTGTGCGTTGCGGGGTGATGATGCCGCAGCCGATGTAGCCTTTGTCGCCGGTCATGCCCATCCCGTCGGGCTGGTAGTGCTCATGCCAGCGTTCGGCGATGCCGGAGAGCCAGAACGCCGCCGCGTCGTGGCGGGCACCCGGCACGGGGTCGCCCACGTCGGCCACCTGCCCGTCCAGGTCGGCGACCACCTGAACGTTCTGGCCGTTGACGTGTTTCTTGCCCGAGTACAGGCCGGCGTGGCCGGCACGGTCGCCGACCGGGGCGACGAACCCGTCCACCAATACGCCTTCCCGCTGCGCTGAGGCGAACCGGGCATCGGTCTCCGGGCGTAGCACCCACCGCAGGATGGTGCCCAGATGTTCGTGGTAGCGGGTGATCGTGGCCGGCGAGCAGCCGAACACTTCGGCGACGACCTCGTCGGAAACGTTGTGGCGCAGCCCGAACAGCACCGCCACCACCGCCGGGAACAATGGCAGCACATGCGGGCGGCCCACCGCCGGTTCCTCCCACTGGTCACCGACCACTTCCCGCACCCGGCCCACCAGCTCGGCTATTTGTTGCCCGTTGAGTCCTGTCATATGCTCACACCGCGGCCGCTGCCCCGGATTCACTTGTGTCCACACAAACGCAGGTATCTACCGGGCGGCGGCCGTCGCTGTCCAATCACGACATACAGTGGACATTGTTACCCATGAATCAATACCAAGATGACGGAGCGTCACCAAGAACAACGTCGATCTAGTTTTGAAT
>Ga0075418_10000731_pt1 | contig 35691 bp, 53 predicted proteins | sample SoiMetdeltSBSDD2_FD_81776 | JGI IMG/M metagenome (GOLD analysis project Ga0075418, IMG submission 81776) | Bulk soil microbial communities from a Populus tree surrounding site in Tennessee, USA - Soil MetaG P. deltoides SBSDD2 | ecosystem: Environmental > Terrestrial > Soil > Tree plantation... | reverse complement strand
GCCCGGGTTTCCCGGTCGAGCACGTAGTTGAGCGTATGGCGCCGCTCGCCCTGGATCTCCTGATCACAATAGGCGGCGTAGAGCGCAAAGGCCGTGAGGTCAATATCGCTATCGGGGACGCCCGTGCCATAGCGCTGATTGGTGAGGGCATCCAGGACGCACCAGGCGGGGTTATCGGACCAGGTTTCAGGGACGGCCAGCGACCCCACCCGCACCTGACGGCCCCGCACCTCGACCGTAATATTGGGCAAGGCCCCGCGCAAGGCATCGGTCGCCAGCGCCCGCAAGCCGAGCCAGGCGGTATAGGGATAGGCAAAGGTATCCGGCACATACTCAGTGACACTTTCGAGCACACTCTTGTAGCGTGCCCGGAGTTCGTCGGTATTGCCCGACCGCAGGTGCTGCACCTGAATATCGTAGGACTGATACGGCAACCCCTCCCGGCGCACCCCCAGGCGCACCGTCGCCGTCCGGTCCGCGTTGACTTGAAAGACCGTCCACCCCGACCAACTCCCCGTGCCCCTGGGGGCAAAGCGGTACTGCATGACGGTCGTATTACTCTGCTTCTCGCCCTTCTCGTTGAGAAAATAGAGCCCTTCCGGCCAGACCAGGTTGAGCACAAAGGCATGCAGCGCGGCGTTGGAGGTATAGGTGAGGGGACTCTCCCCAATGTCGCGCCCGTCGGCAAACGTATTGCGCGCCCCGCCAAATTCTGCAAAGGCCGGTTGATTGGCCGTGCCAAGGCCCGTATACACCTGCACGCCGGGGAAGTTCGCCAGCGGTTGGCCGTTAATTTGGATCGTGTCGGTCAAGATGGCGTCAATGGGGCCTTCACACAGCGCAATCATGAGCGTCAGCGTGGGCGGATTGGTGATGGCCTGGTACGTGCGATCGCCCTGATTGTAGAGCGTCGCGGTCCCGCCCCCTTGATAGGGATGGGTAATCCCCACAGCCCACGAACTGTCGAGGACAAAGGTGTCGGCATCCCCAACGTGAATCGCCCAGGTGGTATTCACTTCGGTTTTGCCTTGGACGCCCTGAATAAAGACGATCTGGCCGGTCACAAAGCCGTGATGAGGCGCCGTCACATAGACAATGTCGGAGGGTTCCCCGTGGGTGACGTCGATAATAGTGGCGGAGGGCGCCGTCGTGCCATCCGCCACCACGACGGCGGCTTGGTCGACGGTGGCGAGGAGGAGTTGCCCGCCAATACGGTGGCGCCCATAAATGACGGGGACCACCGCCCCCGGACCAATGGCGGTGCGAATGCCCTCAAAGGAAAAGGTCCGTTCGGTTTCGCCGCCCATCTGGTTTTGCTGCGGCAACAAGAGGGGCTTCGGGCGAAAGAGGAAATGCGAGACTGCCGAAATAGCCAGACCGACCAGCAACGAGATACCAATGCCAATGAGCGTCGCCGGGTCACCCCACGTCGGCCAGAGCCAGATCTCATCCCCCGCCTGCGGCATGTAGCGCGCGTAATGCTCGGGGAGAATCGTCGCCCCGTTGACGCAGACGCGCGCCAGGTCTTCGCCCTCGGGCAGATAGGCGTCGAGCGGATCGCCGGCCGGGAACACCTCGCGCTGCACGCGCAGATGGCCATCGGCGGCCCGTAGGGGCGACAGCACCAGGATGCAGGTGACGGTCGCTACAGGAGCCGCCGCAACCGCGCAATCTGCATCAGGCGGGGCGCCCAACGCTTCGTCAACTCCATACATGTGCCCAGGTTCTTTCGTGTATGCACAAACTGCCGACCATCACAGACAATCCCCACATGACTACTCGCCATGCCCTGGGGACGGAAGATCAAAATGTCCCATGCCTGAACCAACATGAGCGGATCACGAGCATCGCCTTGAAACCAGATTTCTTGGACTTGGGCAGCGGCAGCAGCGGGATCGGCGTCGAGATCAATGCCCCAACCCTTCCCATAGAGATCCCGCAGGAGGTGCCAACAGTTATAGTCCTCATACCGACGCCCAAGGATGGCATCGACCAACGGGAAGATGTCAGGAACAGCAATACTACTGCTCATATGCTATACTCTTGTGTCGAGTGGCACCGGGTTCGAAACCGGGGCAGAGTTCATCGCCTGCCAGCCACTTCCCCCAACGATGCCCTGTGATCCAGGAGGTCACGCTATGAAACGCCACCGCACTGAGAAACCGTGTTCCCGCTGTCATCTGATCAAACCCTTGGACGACTTTGGTAGTGATGCCCAACGCGGTGACGGCAAGAGCATGTATTGCCGCGACTGCTGGAATACCATGCAGACGTCCTACAAACGCGCGCGTGGCATTCCACCCAGGCTGCCATTTCTGGAGCGCTTGTGGGGCGCGATTCAGCAGTGCGGCCATGGCGAGGACTGTGTGTATTGCTGCTGGCCCTGGCTGAAAAGCACGGATCAAGATGGCTATGGCAAGTTTACACTGGCCTACAACGGTAAACATCTGACGATCCCAGTCACCCGCGTGGTGTATGAAATCTGGCATGCTCGTCCCATCCCGCCAGGAAAGCTTGTCTGCCATTATTGTGATACCCCTGCGTGCTGCAACCCCCTCCACTTGTGGCTGGGGACGTTGCAGAGCAATCGCCAGGATGCCGTGCAGAAAGGCCGGCAGGCAAAAGGCGCGATGGCGGGTATCCATACCAAGCCAGAAGCGTTTCCACACGCGAAGCTGACCGCCGAACAGGTGTTGGAGATACGTGCGTGTTACAGCCGGGGTTGGACGACGATCAATGCCCTGGCCAATCAGTACGGTGTCTCGGACTTTGCTATACAGTACATCATTCATCGCAAAACCTGGAAGCATATATAATAGAACTTTCTATGATAGTCTTCTTGGTATGTTCGGAAAACCTCCACTCTGGGTGAAGCGTCGCTTCGGGATCGTCCCCGTCAACGTGATACCTTCTGCCTGGAGGTCGACCACGGCTGTCAGAAAGTCGGTCGCCACCTGGACGACCTGGAAGACCTCGCCCGTGCCAAAAGGCGTCGCGTCGGGTTGCTGCGTATCAATGGGCCAGATAGTCACTATCCAGCGGCTGTCTGGTCCCCAGTAATGCTCCAGGAGCGAAATAAACGCTTGATCCACGTTGCCCACCGTCGCCCGCAGCCGCACCAGGGATTGACTCGTGGCATCTTCGAGGGCGTCGACATCCACGGAATACCGGAGATAGGGAATCCCGTGAAAGAGAATCTCCTGGTCGTAGTTCACCAGGCGATACGGCACGGGGGCACCCGGTATATCGACTTGAAAGAGCCAGGTGATGACATGATCCGAGTGCAACTGGTTTTTCTCACGGACAAGCGCCGCACTGAGGAGGCGTGGCATGGGTGCTCGCTCTAAAATTGTTCTAAAATTTGCACCGTCATATTAAAACGGCCGCGTCCTTGCGTGAAGACATCTGCCGCCTCGGGACCAATCAGCTTGACCGCTGGCTCCATCACGTCTTGCGCGAACCGCGCCGTGGCGTTGGGCAGATACGGCACCGCGATCGCACTCCCGGTACCGCCTTGCGCCGCCGAGCCATTGAGCGCAAAGCTCGTGGAATCGAAGCGGGTGAGCGTCCAGAACCCGTTGAGCCCGCCATGCGTTGCCCCATTGATCCAGAGCCACTGATTGGTCACGTAGCTATGCTGGAGCGTACAGACCACGGGCGTCGTATTGCTGTAGTTCACGCGGTCCCCGCCGGTGCGGTGCAACCATTCAAACGGCAGCACACCCAGGCGCTGCTGAATGAGGAAGTCCCGCAGCACGCGCATCTGTGGGGTTGTCAGTCCCAGATACTCCAGCTGATACTGCCGCAAGGCCCGGCTGTGCTTGGCCCGGCGTGCCGAATAGCCCTGGTCTGACTCGAACTCGTGCATAGGGTCATGTATTGCCGCGACTGAGATACTCGATGGTATGGGATCAATCGGATAGACCGGCAAGGACTATTCCCTTCTTAGCGCAGCGCCTGTAACGTCCGCGCAATGCGCGAACCTGACCCTTGACTTATTTCGTTAAGAACTTCGTTGATAATCACGGCCTTTCCAAGGGCACGCTCACGGGCAGCTTCCTGGTCCGCTTGTTGCCTATTCGCCACGTTGATGACGGTGACGCCCCCCATGGCTTGCCCCCCGGCTGATGGCGCCGCACGCATGGCCCCACTCATGAGCGCCTGCATCTGCGGGCGATTGAGCACGTACTCGGGGTTCATCGCTGGGTTCTCACCCGCCATAATCGCCGTGGGCTTATTGACCACCGCGCCCCCTTGGGCCATGAGAATCTCGAAGCCGCCGCCCCCACCGCCCGCACTGGCCCCGGCATTGGAAAAGGCCGCGCCGCTGGCGGGGGCAATCGCGCCGCTAATGGCGCTGAGCCCGAGCCGAATCAGCGTGCGAAAGCCCTCGTTGAGGGCAATCTGGGCGACCGAATCGAGAATGCTCTTGGCCATCAGGCGGAAGGCATCGCTGACGCGCTCGGTGCCATCAATAATGCTGAGGAGGCCCTGCGTCAGGCTCTGAGCCGCCGCATCGCCAATCCGTTCGGTGGCCTGCATGATCTCGTTAAAGCGCTCCTGCTCGGTAATGGCCCGCAAGCGAGTTTCCTGCTCGGGCGTCAATTCCACGCCCTGGCGCCGGGCTTGTGCCCGCAACCGCAGCTCCGTGCGTTCCTCGCGGGGGGCCCGGAGGCGCTCCAGTTGCTCGCCCAGCGTCGCATCCAGCGCAGTGCTGGCCCGCGCTTCCTTCATGGCCTCTAACCCTGCGCGTTCACTGGCGGCGGCCTGGCGCTTCAAGTCCACAATTTGGGCTTCGATCGTCGCCACATCACGCACCACCTGGAGCCGCTCCTCCGCCTGGGCCTGCAAGGGCGTCCCCGCAAACCGGGCGGCTTCCTCTTCGGCACGGGCGAGGTCGCTGGCTTCCTTGGTGACAAAGCCATAGGCGCGGGCGAGATCGTTGAGCGTACTCATCTGCTTGGTGAGCGCGGTGGTATAGGCTTCCTGCGCCTGCACATCGGTAGCCTGCGTGAGGGCGTCCCGCTGGGCACGCAACCGCTCCAAGGCGGCAGGATCAGCCGCCTGAAAGGGTTTCGATGTTTCGAGCGCACGGATCTGGGTATCGAGTTCCTTCTGCATGGCGGCGCCGGCCACACGCACGCGACTGGCGGCTTCCTCTGCCAGATTCTCCGTGGGTCGGCGCACAAAGGCTCCAAGACGTTCCTCAAAGGCTTGCAGCGTACTCACCTGGGCGGGGACCCGTTCGCGCTGCGCTTCCAGTTCGCGGGCCGCACGGTCGCGTGCCTGCTCGGCATCCTTGAGTTGATCGACCCGCTGAACGGCCTTGCCATAGGCTTGATCGAGGAGCCCGAGTTGCTTGAGCTGTTCCTGGATCGCCGGTGTCAGTTCGACATTGGCGGGGCGGATGGCCAGTGTCGCATCCAGCTTTTTGGTCTGCTCTTCGAGCAACTGTTGCCGCCGTCGCGCAAACTCCAATTGTTGCTCGGGCGTCCCCGTGGGGCTCCCAAACACATTGGGCGCTCGTGCAGACGAGGCCGCGAGTTCGGCTTGTTGCTTCCGGGCTTCTGCGAGTTGCGTCGTAATCGTCTGGAGGAAGGCCGCTTCCTGCTCACGCGCGGATTTGGTCCGATTGGCCTCTGCTGTGAGCTTTTGCTGTTCGGCGGTCTCGTTTTTCGTTCCTTGGATCACTTCGAGCAGGATGTCGAGCTCTTCCCTCGCCCGCTGAGCCATCCCCTCGCGCTGCTCACGCAGCGGGCCGGGAACCGCCGTCGCCGCTTGCTGCTCTAACCGCGCAATCACGTTGCGCAGGCGTTGGACTTCACGCTCTTGATCCGGCGTGCCGGCAATCTCGGCGGCGGTATTGGGAGCCAGGCGCGGATCGCGGCGCCCACCGGCCAGCGCGAGGAGCGCCGTCGCCGTATCGAGAATGCCGGTGGCGACCTTGGCGATGCGTTCGAGTTCGGGCAGCACATTGGCGCCCAGGGCGTCCTTAAAGGCGATCAGCGCATTGCCGAGCCGGTTAAAGGCTTGCTGGGCACCGTCCGCCATCTTGCCACTCGCCGACTGCATCTCTTCCAACCCGCGCGTAAAGGCGAGCGCAAAGGGGACAAAGCGCAGCGTGCCCGTTTCGACCAGCTTCGTGATCTGTTCCGTCGTATAGCCCATGCCACGGGCAAGCGCCGCCAGGGCGGTGGGGAGAGCCTCGCCGAGTTGCTGGCGTAACTCCTCCATCGACACGACGCCCTTACTGGCCGTCTGGGCAAGGGCCGTAATAATCCGGCCCAGTTCGTCATTGCTCGCGCCCACGCGCCGCGCTTCGTTGGAGACGGCATTCAGGAGCCGCCGTTGATCTTCAAGCGGGAGATTGGCCTGCGTCGCGGCGGCAGTCAGTTGCCGCCAGCCGCGCGCGAGCGGCTCAAAGGCGACACCGAGTTGTTGGGCCGTTTGGAAGAGTTGCGCAAATTGTTGTTGCCCCGCGCCAATCCCCCCACCCAAGGCGGCAAGCGAGGCCCGCAGGGATTGCATGCGCGTGGCGACATCCACCGCACTGGCCGCAAACTCTTTGAGCTGGCTGACGATGGCCCCAAGGCTCGTGGCAATCCCGATGCCACCCGCCACGCTCAGCGCCGTCTGCAAGGCACTCCCGGCTTCGCGCGCCGCGACGGTGGTTTGTTGCACTTGGGTCGCGAGTTGGGCTTGTTGCTGGCGGAGCCCTGCCGTGGCTTGGCCCGCCTGCGCGGTCGCCTGGGTATGTTGCTGGAGGGCTTGGGTGTGCTGCTGCGTCGTCTGGCTGAGTTGTTGGAAGGCTTGCGCCTGTTGCTGCGTGGCTTGCTGGCTGCCCGTCTGCTGCTGGCGCACCTGGCCCATGGTCTGGCTCAGTTGCGTGAGCCGCTGCTGGGCCTGCGTCAGCGCCTGGTCAAAGCCACTGGCGTCAATACGGAGTTTCGCTACTACATCTCCTACGACTATTTCTGCCAAGACTAGACCTTTCTATCTCCATTGGCCGTATACAAGCTATGCAACACCTCGATCCGCTCGCGCATATCCTCGACGTTGGGCGGCGGTGGAGGCGGCGCGGGTGGTTCGGGATACCCCAACACGGTCAGCATGTCCTCCAGGGCAAACGGCTCCCGACGCTGATCCGTATCGCGGTGCACGTTCCAGTACGCCTGGAGGAGCATCGCCATCGGTCGCACCTGCCGTTGCTGCTGCTGCCAGTACGCCTCGGCCAGCAGATGCCCTTCGAGAAACGTCATGCCCCAGAACTCGCCGTCGCTGACACCAAGGCAGGTCCGTTCAAAGGCCCAGAGCTTGCCCCAGTCGATCCGGCCAAAGGGTCGCTGTCTGCGGCCTCCGCCTCGGCGGTGACGGCGTCCACCACCACTTGCGGGCTCGCATGGCTCCAGGCTTGGAGGATGAGCCCGACGTAGGGGATGAGCCCCGTAGGATCGGCGTAGGGCAAAGCCTCCTCCACCTGAGTCAGCGTCAACGCCGGGTCCTCATGCAGGCAGCCTTGCCACAGGAGCACGCTGATATTCACAAACGAGAGCTTGCTCAAGTCATTGTCGAGGAGCATTTCACTCAAGCGCCGCACGGCTTCAAAGAAGGTGTAATCGCGCCCCCAAACCTGCGTGAGGCGCAGCTCGATCGCTTTGACGGCGGCACGCGTAAAGAGCAACTGGCGCGGCTTATCGAGCGCAACAGGCACCAGGGCCACAATGGAGGGCATTAGACCGGCTCCTCGGTTTTGAGCACCGGCGCATCGGCCGCCAACCCCACACTGGCCGCCTCGGGATTGTTCACATGGATGAGCGCGGTATCGCCAATGGGGACGACGCCAGCGCCGAGGTCGGCATCGACGCCGACGCTCACCGTACTATCGCCCATGGCGCCCGCCACGACCCACGCGCTCGTCTCATCAATGGGCTCGATCGTACAGGTCCCCTCGACACTCCACTGCGCCTCCCCGTCCACCTGCGCGGGGGCGCCCCCGGCGGTCACGGGCGTAATGGCGAGTCGGCATTTCTCTTCCGTCGTCATCGACACTTCAATCGGCATGCTGCCTCCTGTGATGGCCTGCACCGGCCCGACATGCCAGCGGAGGCTGGGCGCGGCCGGCGGCGTCATGACCACCTGCTCAATGTGAATCGTGTCAATCGTGATGGTCATGCTCATGCACGAATGTTCTCGTCAGGAGAAATCAAAATGTAATCGCACCATCGACCGTGAGCTCGAATTCTAAGGGCAACGCCCCGTTGACCGGCGCGGATGGAATGCGATACCGCGTGACAAACGCGTTAAAGCTCCACGTCGTCGCGCCCACATTGGGAAACCGGACGGTAAACGCCGTGGACGTGCGGTTAATCATCGCCGTCCGCAAAGCCACATGCTGCGCATTCGCGGGCACAAAGTTCGCGCTGACGCGGATCGTCCCACCGTCGAGTAAGGTCGGAATCTTACTAGACCAATTACCACCATCATGGGCCGAGACATCGACCACATTGAACTGAGCACCAATCTCGGAGGCGTTCGTAATTTCAGGAATAGGCGTTCCCGCCATATTGATAATGAGTCCAGTGGCCGCTATAGCCTGAGTCGGCATAGTATTATCTTTCCTATAATAAGATAATCTACACTTACAACGCTTTTTTCTACCTTTTCCCTCGCTCCTACGCTATACTGAACGGGTACTTGGTGAATGCCTTGCTAGCATTCGATCAAGTCTCTGCTGCTAACTCAGTGGGGAGCCAAGTACTCACCCCAACCTTAGTTAGAAGGTGCGTATGGAACCCCCTGCAAAAAAAGTCTGTCGTGGATGCGATCTGCTGAAACCCCTTGATGAATTTGGCACAGACAAATACACCAGCGATGGCAAAGCCACGCGCTGTATCCTGTGTAAGCGCCAAGAAAGCCTGGCGTATCGTACAAACAATGGCGACAAGGTGCGTGCAGCTGTCGCACGCTGGCAACGCGAGAATCATGAGAAACGGCAAGCCTATGAGGAAGCTCATAAGGCCGAGAAAAAGGCACGTAATAAGGCCCGCTACCTGAAAAACAAAGCCTTGATGAATGCCCAAAGTGCGGCGTATTATGCTGCGCACCGGATGGCCATGCGCCAAAAGCATGCGGACTGGTACGCACAACATCCTGAATGGATACAAGAGAAGACCGAACGCCGACGTACCGCCCGTACTGAGGCGCCGCTCAACGACTTGACCGCCGCGCAGTGGGAAGAAATCAAGAACGCCTACGATCATCGGTGTGTCTATTGCGGTCGCAAGATGAAACGCCTGACGCAAGATCACATTACCCCGCTCAGTAAAGGCGGCTCGCATACGCTGGCCAATGTTGTGCCAGCCTGCCAATCTTGCAACTCCAAGAAACATGCAAAGGCGCCTCTCGTCCCTGTACAACCCTTACTCTTGACACTCGCTCCAGCCAAGTCTTATACTAGAAGAGCCTAGGCCAAAATGGGCGAGTCGGGGAATTCGAAAGTCACTTGCGCCGTCAGCGCCCCCGCCATGGGGGCCTGATCCTTCCAACCTGTTACGAACCCAGACCACCACCAAGTAGTCTTAGTAGCATTTGGTAGTACAAGAAGATAGGGGCGCCTCGTTCGGTTCTCCATCAAATCAATGAGGCCGGTGAGTTTGTTGTGCGTGGGATGTTCTGGGACATGGTTGACGACCAGGCGCATGCTGTTATTGGAGAGCATCGTCGGGATTTGCGAGCCCCACCCCCCAACTCCGTCGTGGGCCGAGACGTTAATCACCGCCGCCATAATGCCGGCGTCCTGAATGTCCGTCACTTCCGCAATCGTGGCATACGTACTATCGAGGGTGAAGACCCCACCCGACGTGTACGCACCATTGCCGACCGAGCCCCGGAGCCGGGCGGTCGTAGGCGTGACGGCTTCCGCGATCCACGTCCCATTGGCGCCCGTGTTGCCAAGGACGTTCGTGACGGTCACTTTGGACACATCGACAATGCCGTGGACGGCGGCGGTGGTAATCGTAATCGGTGTCGTATTCGTCGCGCCAGTAATGTTCAAAACAGCCGCGATACCGTCCCCGAGGCGCAAGGCTATTCCAAATGCGCTTATGGCTTGGGTCGGCATACGTTACGCCCGCGCAGGCGTCGGCTGCGCCGGCACGGGCTCCTCATCCGGCTCCGGCTCGGGCTCCGGCTCAGGCGGCGGAGGAGCGGGTGGTTCGCCTGCCCGGAGCCCCTCCGTGTGGAGGCTTGCCTGATAACGGGGACACTGCGCCATGTGCGCGTCAATGCGGGCTTGCAGAAAGGTATCGTAGCCACACGCGGGACAACGAAATTGGATGAGACCAGACCAGGATTCCGCGAGGTACGGGGCGTCTGCCATGGTGCCACCTCCAGAAACGACACAACCGCCGATAGACACGAAGTCAGGAGAAGCTTCGGTGCTAGACGGCGGTATGTGTTACCTGGAAGCCAGGCGACCAGTGACTACCGGTAGGATGATTTCATTGCAATCCCTTCCAGGGCGCCCATGACTCTACCAGAGATCCCGTACGTCTACCAGCGAAAAGATGCGCCCCTGCCCTCACACGACAAACGCCATATTCTCGACTGCAAACTGGACCTGATAGGCACCGTACCGCGTGCCTCCCTCCCACGACCAGCGAAATTGAATGACGCGGTATTCATGCCGCAAGTCGGGGTCAATCATCTGCGTATCGGCAGGCTGCAGCAGCCATGTGACTGTGGTCACGGCCGGTGGCCCGACGTCGGTCACGACGGTCACATCATTCGCATTCAGCGCCTGTTGGTTGTTGCGCCCATTGACGATGAGGCCACTCGCCACATCGTAATAGGTGAGCGTGAGCGTATCGAGCACGCCGCTGGGAATGGCGGCACCACTCTCACTGAGCAGCGTAAAGGTATAGATGCCGGTCGTGCCTTCCAAAAGCGTGGTGGGCAGTAAGGGTATCGCAGCCATAGGAATCACCTTAAAAGAGGAGTGTACCCGAGGCCCGTACGGCGCAAGCCCATGGCGCTCGCGGTGGCATGGGCCAGGGCTCCATGGGCGCCTCGGACGACTTCAGGCACAGGAATACTCATCGCTTCCGCCGCAACTGTCTGCGCGGCTTGCACGAGGAGCCCCGTCGCGGCCAGAGCAATGGCCCCCTGACTCACAAGCGTCTGCGGTGCCTGGCTCACGACTGCCGTCCCGCCAAACACCAGGAACCCTGTGGCGTCGAGGCTCTGGGCCTCCTGACTGAGGGTCGCCGTGGCGACGAGCCGCAGGGCACCCGTCGCCACACTGCTCTGCGCCTCCTGACTGACGGTGGCCACCCCGACGAGGCGCAGGCGGCCCGTCGCCACACTGCTCTGCGCCTCCTGCGTCAGGAGTGCGGCGCCCGAGGCCGGATTGATGAGGAAGCTCGTACTACTGAGGCTCTGGGCGGTCTGCGTGACCGCGACAGTACCTGTCATGGCCAGAACGCCCGTACTGATCCCCGCCTGATCGGCCTGACTGAGCGCCACGGTCGCGCTCAGTGGCACCACCGCCGTACTGGCAAGCGACTGAGCACCCTGAAGGACCGCGACACTCGCGCCGACCACCAGGGTCCCAGTACTGGCGAGCGTCTGCGCGGCTTGCGTCGCGGTCACGGTTCCCGCCACGGGCAGCACCCCAGTACTCGTGCTGGTCTGCGGTGCCTGGCTGGCCGTGACACTCCCCGCCAGCCCGAGGACGCTGGTACTCGTCAGACTCTGCGCCGCTTGCGTCAGCACGGCGCTTCCTTGCAGCGCCGTGCCGCCTGTACTCGTCACCGTCTGGGCGGCCTGCGTCAGGCTCGTCGTCGCGGCAAGTCGCAGCACGCCAGTACTGCTGAGCGTCTGCGCGGCTTGCGTAAGAGTGCTGGTCCCCATCAGCGGCAACACGCCCGTACTCACGAGCGCCTGAGCGGCTTGCGTGAGTGCAGCACTCCCGAGGCGTAACATGAAGCCGGTACTGGTGAGCGTCTGCGCCGCTTGCGTCAGCGCGCTCGTCCCCGTCAGCGGCAATACGCCGGTACTGGTGAGCGTCTGCGCCGCCTGCGTGAGCGCCGCCAACCCGAGAGCCTGGGAACCCCCAATACTGCTCACCGTCTGTGCGGCTTGCGCGAGCGCACTGGTGCCCGTCAGCGGCAGCACGCCGGTACTGGTCAGGGCCTGAGCAGCCTGCGTCATACTGCTCGTACCCTGCACCCGCAGCGCGCCCGTACTGCTGCACGTCTGCACCGCCTGGGTGAGCGTGGCCGCCGCCTGGAGGGGCAGCGTGCCCGTACTCGTCGCTGTCTGTGCCGCCTGCGTCAGGGCAACCGTCGCTTGGAGCGCGAGCGTCCCCGTACTACTGCTTGTCTGGGCGCCTTGCGTGACGCTGACCGCTCCCGCCCCGACCGCCGCGCCGCCCCCAATAACCAGCGTGCCCGCCTGCGTCACGAAAAACGTCGCCGTCACAGCCTGCGTACTAGGGTTGACGGTGATCGGCGTATCGAGGAGCCTGGCAGGCGCGGCCGCGTCATAGACCTCCACAAGGAGATTGACCGACCCGCGCCCATGCGTGGCGGCTGGCACCGTCACACTGGTCACGCCACTAAACGCCGTCGCACTATTGGCCGGGGTCGGCACGCTACTGGGCGCCGCCACGACGAGCCGCCCGTCCCGCGCCGCCGGGAGAGTCGCCAGGACATCCCCGGTTGTCGCCGCGACCTGGATCTGCGCTTCGAAGTTGATGCCACTGGCGTCAAAGAGTTGCACAAAGAGCGGCCCACTCCCGCGCCCGTGCTCGCTGGCAGGAAAGCTCCAACTCGCGCCATCGGCGACGAGAAACGCTTTCCCGGCTGCGGGTTGGGTCATGGCACTCACCAGGACGGTCCCTGCCGTCGGCGCCCCAAACTGGACCTGCACATCGTAGGAGGTCGGATGGATGGTGACCTGGGCCTGAAGTTGCATCGCCGGGATCCCGGCATCATAGACCTGCACGAAGAGATTGGGCGTCCCCAGACCATGCACAGTCCCGGGAATGGTCGTGGCGAGCAAGGCGCCAAACGGCCAACGGCCCTGGACAAACGGTCCTTCATGCGCGCCGAGCCCGGTGAGGGTCTGCGCGGTCTGCGTGAGCGTGGTCGTGCCTTGGAGGGCTACAGCAGCCGTACTACTGCCCGTCTGGTCGGCCTGCGTCACCGCGAGCGTCCCCGTCAGGAGCGGGACGCCCTGGCCGGTGGCGGCAAGGGTCTGGGCCGCCTGGGTGGGGGTGCTGGAGCCTTGGAGGGCAAGCACGGCCGCGCTGCTCACGGTCTGCGCGGCCTGGGGGAGACTGGTCGTCGCGGTGAGCGCCAGCGCGCCGGTGGCGGTAAGCGTCTGCGCCGCCTGCGCCAGCGCCGTCGTCGCGGTGAGTAGTCGCTGCGTGGGCACAAAGCGCCGCAGCCGACGCAGGCGACGACGACGAACGACAATCCATAGCGCCATAGGGAGACACCCTGAGAATCAGCGGCCAGGCACCCGCAGCGGGGCTGGTCTAGCCGTCTTCTTCTACGAAAGCACTAATTTGTAAAGTCATATCATCATTGAGACTAGTATTCATGCGCAGAATGAGCGCTTCCCCGGCGATCGCTTCCGGGCACCACTTGTTCTCCGGGTAAAAGGTTTCCAGCGGCGACAGGCGGTTAATCCACCCGAGATACTCCAGCACCGTCGTCGTCCCCGAACTGGTCGCCACCGTCGGGGAGTTGACCCGCGCGGTAAAGCCGGCCGCCTGGCCGATGCCCGGGCGTGGCACCGTCGTCGGCGTGACCGTGGCAGAGCCGGTCCCCGTGCCATCCGTGACCGTCGCCGTCATATGGGTCAGTTGGAGCTCTAAACCCTCTTCTGCGGCATCGCCGACTTCTGTCGTATTGCCCAGCCGAAAGCCGACGAGACGGAGGGGTTTGTTCGTCGCCGGGTTGAGTTGCAGGAGGTCGGTATTGCCCCCCGCCGCTGTGAGCGTAAACGTCGCAGCCACTTTGTAGAGTCGAGGCATCTAGGCGGCCCTCCGAAAGATGCGCCAGGGTTGTCGACGCGGGGGTGGGGCTTTGGTGGCGGCCCCCGCCACCGCGCTCGCCCACGCCGGCGGCCAGGGCTGCCACGCAAGCTCCTGCGGGTAGCCGAGGCGGGAGGCGGTGTACAGCTGCTCGGCGTCCACGGCACTCAGCGCACGGCTGTAAATGCGCACATCGTCCATCGCCCCGACCCAGCGCTGCGTGCTCAAGCCGTGCTGCCCGATACTGACGAGACTGCTCGGCACAAACGCAAACGTCAGCGCAGGGAGGGTGCCGGAATAGCTCGCGGCCATCGCCGCGCCGTTCAGATAGAGTTGCGCCTTCTCGGCATTGGTGACGCCGGCCCCGTTAAACACGGCGACCAGATGAAACCAGACCCCGGCACTGATAAACGAGGTATAGGTCGGCAGATTCAGATACGAGATACTGCCATTGTTCACTTCAAAATAGATATTGTTATCATTCCACGTTTCGAGGCCAATCTGATTCGACCCCGACGAATACTTGTTTAACAAGTAGCCTTGCACATTGGTCGTGGTCTGCCTGGCCCAGAGCGCCACGGTAAACGCCGTGGCACTATCGAGCGCTGGGAATTGGGCCGGCTGCGCAAAGGTCGCTCCGCCAAAACGAAGTTCCCCCCAGCCGCCGGGACGCCGCGTCGCCCCCCACCCCACTGTCGCGGTACTTGGCCCTATGGCCGTCCCTGCCGCGTCGTAGCGCCCGGTGAGATCATGCCACGTTGAGCCGCCCGGCGAACGCGGTAGCAGCATCCACCACGCCGCCAGGCCCACGTTGAGCGGGGCCAGCGAATTGACCGGGCTCCCCACGTTGAGGCTGCGGACACCGAGACTGGCGGGCATGGGAGTCCTCTACGTATCAGTAATATAAGCACTGGTATACGTCATCGTCGGCGCGGGCTGCGTCGCGTTCAAGGCCGCCGTGTTGTTATGCGTCACAAAGACCGTCCAGCGCTTGGGCTCCTTGCCCCAGGCTTGCGCCGTACTCAGACAGGCAATGGGATACGCCACCCCCGTCGTCGCCGACACCGCCGTGGCACCGAGGAGCGGCTTAATCCCCGCATCGCGGGTGTAGGCACTGGTGAGCGAGACCGCCGCGTTGGTGCCCACGATGGTATCGGGCCAGACCACCGTGGGATCAGGAAAGAGTGCCTGGACGCCGTAAATACGGATTTCTGAGTCCACGGCCGGCGTCGTCCCCGTCACAATCCTGGCCGTGATCTCCGAGTCAATGTTCCTGGCACTGCTGTTGTCGATGGCCACCGCGTCGCGCCCGGCAATCCAGGTAGGAGACGACGCCAGCGACGTGAGCGTGATGGTCAACGCGGTGGCCGAGGCGTAGGCCAATTTGAAATTAGTGTTGGCATTAAAATCTAACCACCATGGCGCAAACCCTAATTTCTGCCAGAGTTTGTCACGAAAACGCATAATGCGGCGCTTGGGCGACAAGAACTCGAAATCGTGCCCCACATGCTTGGCGTGCCACTCCCACAGCTCCCGGCTAAAGCCCTCCGGCGTCCGTGGGCCAGGTCGATGCCAGAGCTTGCACGTATGGCAGTAGCAGTCGAGGCGTATCTGGACCCCGGCCTCATCTTGGAGACGCTGGGCGCGTGGATAGTCGTTCACTCCGACCATGCTTGCTCCACCAGGGACGGGGTGAGCGCCCCCTCAAAGACCATGGTTGCCGGGGCCGCCGTCGTGCCTGCCCCTTGCGCGGTACTCGCGTACAGCTTCTCGGTGCGGGTGGCCTGCCGCCGCCCCAGGGCGAGAAGATAGTTGACCTGTGTTTGCGAGGCCCCTTGCCCACCAAAAATGGCCTGCCAGCCATCGCGGGTCTGTTGCAGCGACGGGTTCACCGCGCCAGGCCCCCACATGCGCGCCCACGAGTCTCGGTCTTGCACGGTCTGTGCCTTGTAGGTTTGCCAACTCCAACTGGCACTGCCGACGACCGATTCGTACACCGCTTGTTCCTGGAGTGCGGTCTTCCAGACCCAGAAATCCGGCGCGGCCGGCAGGTTATAGGCGTGGGCCACCACGACGGCGCTATCCCCATTGTGGGGGAGCGTACTCAGCGTGGGGTCCGCCGCAATGTCGGCCGCGAGTTGATCGAAGTGCGCTTCGGTCCACTCCATCGGGCGTTCTCCTCGATCATCGCCCCCTCTAAGGCAGGCGCCGCACCGGGGCCGGCGCCTGCGGGGGTTGCAGGTTGGCATCAAACGTCGAGCGCAGAAAGCGCCAGTAGGCCGCATCCCCGCTGGGCGCGGCAAAGAGACGCTGGGCCTGCGTCACCGTCACATCGCGGGCCTCGCGCTGCGCCTGGCCGTTATCATCCAGCACATAAGCACCCCCGGCGCCATTGAGCACACTCTGCTGGAGGAGGGAGCCATTGTAGCCGCCCCAGTGGGTCCGCAAGCTGGGGGCGGTGAGCCCGGTAATCGTCCACTGGACAGCCGTCCGCACGCAGGTTTCGAGCCCCGTCGTGACACTCTCCATGACGAGCGTCCAGACCGGCGCCGGCCAGGAGTCATCCACGACCACCCCCTGGTCGGTCGTCACGCGCCTTATCGTGAGGGTGCGCAAAAAACTCCCACTGACGTTGACGCCCACCAGGCGGAGATCTTCCAGCAGCATATCATTGGTCGCGGTGGGGGTAATCGACACGTCGTAGACATTAATCGGATTATCCAGCGGGTCGGCCCGCAGCCGATCGTTGACGACCAGCCCCTGTTGTGCGCCCATCCCCAGTTGGGACGGGGTCCCGGCTTCCGCATAGACGTTTTGCAGGCTGCCAGCGCTGGCGCGGTGATTGACGCCACCCCGGCAGCGTGTCGACACGCTGTTGCGGACAAAGTAAAACTGCGCCATATGCCCGTCGGTCCCCACCGTACAGGTATCACTCACCACCCCGTCCACATAGAAGTGACTGGCGGCAAAGGCAATCGACACCGTATGCCAGGTTTGGTAGCCCGTAATGTTTTTCAGCACATTGCCACGGCCATAGGGAAAGATGCCGTAGCGCCCGCCCTGAATCGTGATGGTATCGAGGAGTGCCCCCACCAGCCCGGGTTGGAAGAAATCGTTGCCCGAGGCCCCCGTGGGCAGGCCGCCTCCGTCCACATTCGGGGCCGTCTCCCAGACCGTCAGGTTGCGCAGCACCGCGCCGGCCGGCATGAGCCAGCTCGTAATCATTTTGGCATTGGGGGCCGTCGTCGCGTTGGTCTCCCAGCGCAGGGTATCGAGGAGGAGTGTCCCCCCGCGGTAAATGTTGACCGGCACCTCCGACGTCGTGCGCACCGTGACGAGCGTCCCAGCGGCCGGCGTCTGGTGAAAGCTCACCGTGCAGCCACTGCCGCGACAGTACCCGGTTTCATCCACCAGGGTATAGCCCGGCCCCCCCGTCACCACGACCTCGCTCGATTGGAGGTAGTAGAGCGGATAGACGAGGCTACTCGCCACCCCGTCCATGCGGTAGGTGAGGGCGCGTTGGGGATGAAAGCGGTAATTGGTCTTCCAGCCGTCGGCAAACGTGATCCGCGTGCCCGTGAGGGCGCCGACGCGGGCGTATTCAAAGATCGAGTGCGCCCAACCGGTCCCGGGCGACATATTGAGCGACACCGCGACTTCCACAATATCGCCCACCTGGATGCCCGTGGTGTTGTTCACGGTGACGCCGTCATCGCCCACGGCAACCGTCGCGGCCAAGTTCTTGGTGGTCATGAGCGGCGCGGCAAACCCCAGGGCGCCGGTATCGCCCGTGCGTTTGAGGATCGTCCCCGGTGTGCCCGCCAGGACGAGCTTGTCACTGCTGGCGACATTGCGCGTCACGTCCGTGGTGAGGAGATAGATCCCTGCCGGGAGGTGCAGGCATTTGTTCGCGGTGATGGCGTCGGTCATGGCCGTGGTCAGTTTGGCGGCGATGTCCGCGCTGCCATCCGTGGCTGGGGCGTAACTGGCAAACGTCAGCCAGTTGGCATGGCCGGGACTATAGACCGCGCCACACAAGGAGATGACCGTGGCGGTGGGCGGCGTCGGCCAGCCGGCGCCACTCGTCACCAGCGGCGCGGGCGTCACCCCCACGAGGAGACTCTGGGCGCTCGGGGTGAAGCTCCCACTCGGAAAAAACCGCACCTCATAATTGCCCGGCGTCGCGGGCGAAGTGAACGACAGGCTGGCCGCAGTGAGACAGACCCCCGGCGGGGTCGTCGAGCCGTTCAAATACTGCCAGGAGAGCCGCGTCCCCGCCGAGGACGCACTGCCCACGGCAAAAACCCCGACCCAGTCCGTCGTCGTACACGAGGTATTGCCCGACACCTGCACACTGATCGCGGTCGTCGGGCTGACCACCACCGGCACGGCGAGGCTCACGGTCTGCCCGGCAAGCGGTTGCGCCAGGAGGAGCCCGGGAATGCCCAGGAAGAGGAGGAGCAGCACCAGCATGAGTCGCCGCATCGGGTCTCCTAATCGTTCGCCACGCGGGTATAGGTAAGGGTCACGCCCAGAACTTTGACGTCACTCATCGGCGTCAGCGTGGTCGCAGCAGCATTCACAAAGCCACGCCCATAGACATGCGCCCCGCCAGCACAGGTGCCTGCCAGGGTGAGCGCCGCCGTGGTCGCAAACTGCTCGCGCGCCGCCGTATTGCCAAAGGTGAGCGTCGCCGCCACATTACTGGCACTCGTGGCGGCAGCCCCACTGGTAATGGCAAACGCCTGGACGCTGTCACCCTCCCGCACGCACTGCCCGGAAAAGCGCAGCTGGACGACTTCGCCGGTGTTGTTCCCCAGGCTGAATGCCGCCAGCTTGAGGGTCACCGTACCGCCGTCCCAGCCGGACGGCAGGACCGTGTGGAACTCCACGCCGTCCGCATCGGCATCCGTACAGGTAATGGCCGGAAGTTTGGGGCCACCCGTCACCAGCACTGCCGCCGCCCCAGGCGTACAGGCCCCGTTCACGTCCAGGACACGGGCGGGGAGAAAGAGCGATTCGCGGATGCCGGCGCCATAGGTGACGTCCGTACTGAGGTCAATCGCCGTGCGTGCGACCGTGGCGTGCCAGTCGGTGGCGGAGAGACGCTCGACCTCGACGTAGCCGCCGCGCGTGGTTGCCTGCTGCGCCGCTGCGAGGCCGTTCAGGGTATCGCTCCCGGCTGGCGTGAGCGTACAGGCCCCCGCCCCCGTGTCCACTTTGACCAGGCGCCAGTGGTGTTGGGTCGCGGTCGCCGCGAGGGGTAAGGTGGCAATGCGGGTCGTCGCGCCGGCCGTACAGGCGACAATGGGGCCATGGGTCGCGCCCAAGGTCAGATCCCCACTCATGGGCGTCACGCGCAGGCTCCAACCCGTGACCGTCGTCGCATCGAGCGTCTGACCGCTCGATCCGGCAAAGGCGCCCGCGTTGTTATACTGGGCCTGGCTCGTGCTCCCCGCTGGGATGCCGGTGCCCACGTTGCCGCTACAATTCTGGCACTGCATGTTGGTGCCGTCATAACAGACCTCGACGAGCTGCCCGGCGCGGATATCGTTATCTGCGAGCGCCGTCGTAATGCCGCCCTGCACCTTCACAATTGCTTTGGCGCCTAAGCTGTGCAGGTTGAGCGTCGCCGCGCCCGTGTTCGCCACATCGGCCACAAAGCGGTAGCAGGCCTGCGCCTGATACGTGGTGAGGGCATAGCCCAGCGTACAGGCATAGGCATCGGTGCCGCCGCTCGGGCCGGCGGTACACGCGTTGATGTGCCCGGTGACGACCTGATTGCCAAGCACGGGCACCGTCTGGGCCACCACGACGCGCGGCACCAGGAGCAGGACACCGAGCCAGAGAATATGTACCCGTATATGATGGAAAAAGGTTGCGATGATTATAGACAGCTATTCCTCACAGCACGTTGATTTATATACTCTACGCGTTGCCCATAGTGATTGAGAAGCTGTTCACCGTGAACTGCTGTCCGGCATTAAAGGACACATTATCAACGATCATGTCACTCGCGCTGGTGCCCACCGTGCCCTGAATGTGGCAGGTCGTGCCGCCTTTAATGCGAAAATAGGCCGCCGTCCCCGCCGCGTCGGCGCTCGCATCGGTCCAGGCCGGGCCGGTTTTGGCGATGACCCCGCCCGAGGCCGCCGCAAGCCAGTCGGCACCGAGGGTAATAATGGCCAGTGCCGTCCCAGTATCGGCGGCGGCACAGTTGGCCGGGACCGCGCCAGAGCGAATTTCTAAGGTGGCGGCGCCGGTGCCGTTGACGGCCGCTTCAATAGCGTTGAGTTCGGCATCGCGGACGGTGCCGCTGAGGAAGAGGGCCATAGGGTCTCCTTACAAGTCACGCGCACAGCGCACGTTAAAGAGCAGCACGGGCCGCTGAAAGTCATCGGTCCTGAGCCAGTACGGACTTTGGAGCGCCTGGAGCCACAAGTAAAACGTGCCACTGAGCGACGCATTCTGTACCCCGTCGAGCACGTCCCAGGCCGCTTGTGCTGCCGCCCGGGCTGCCGGATAGCCGTAGGGCGCCCCACGCGTGGCGACTTGCACCACGGGCTGCTCGTAGCGCGCCACGGGCACGTCATGGCTGCGCATGGGCGGCAACCCTGGCACTTCAATCAAGGCGAGAATGGGCGCCGTGTTCTCGAGCGTATCGAGCGGGAAACTCCCCTTAAACAGCGTATTCCCCACGGGGCCCACACCTTGACTTTGAAGGTATGCGCCTAACTCGTCCAACATCGCCATACTACTCGTCCTTCACACTGCGGTAGACATGCGTTTCCGTCAGCGCCACGTCGGGTTGAATGAGCCCGTCGCGCACGTAAAAGGTCAGCGTCACATCGCCGTGCATGCCCTTGCGCAGCAGTTCGCGCCACTGTTCCTCCAGGAGTTGGAGGATCGTGCGCCGCTGCTGGACATTAAAGGGTCGCTCATAGAGGACGGCTTTGCGGGCGTCCGCCAGCTCGGGCAGCGGATTGCCATAGCCATCGTGGCGCATAAACTGGGGCATCGCTAGCCTCGTAGTGCCGGACCAATGATGGCGCCAAAGCGTTCGGCCATCCCGCCGGTCGCAGCGAAAAACGGCGCACTCAGATAATGCGCCATCCCACCATTAGGATGATTCAAAGTAGTATCTTCGTGAATACGGATGGCATAGGGGGCAAGTCCATGGCCACCCGACCGAATGATCATCTCCAGCACCGCGCCCTGCTCGATGGGACCTTCCGTCATGCCACTACTTACCAGGAGGCCGGTATCCACTGGGGTCAAAAAGCGACTCTCTTCAAGGATGCGATCAGCTTCCGTCATGAGGGCGCGCGCCGCCCCGTCCCGCGCCTGGGGCAGGAGCCGCTGCCAGGATTGACGCAGAGCCTCAACCCCTTCAAGCTCAATGGTGATCATATCGTCGCCTCCCAATGGTCCGGCGCCCCTTGTGGGGTCTTCCACAGATCGAGCCGCTCGATCGCCGGGCTCGTGCCATCCTCCAGCGTCAGCTTATCGCGGATGCCCAGCGTCACCGTGCCATCAAAGAACAGCAGCGCCCGGCTGACCCGTTCTTGCCCCTGCGCGTTGGTAAAGACCTGCATGCGGTATTCCACCCGGCAGGGCGTGGCGACGGGGGCGCCATACGTGGGCGCGCCATAGCCGTCCTGGCCCGTGTAGGGGGCCACCTGTATGGTGTCGGTGAGGAATGCTACGAGCGCAGCATGCATAGTCAGGCACCTCCTCCTGTCGTAAAGAGGGGTACTTGCTGCGGTTGTCCACCTAAAGGAACTATAGGAAAGAGAACCATCTGCCGATAGGCATCCTCGATGCGCTGACATGCTAGGTCAAAGTAGCGAGGCTCTATCTCGATGCCGATAAACGAGCGACCTAGCTGCACACATGCCACACCAGTCGTACCCGAGCCCATGAATGGATCGAGCACCGCCATGCCAGGGAGGCTCGCGCGATTGACGAGCCAGAGCATCATCGGTAAGGGCTTCGCGCAGGGATGTGCGATCTTGTTGGCATCGTTGGGATATGTCTGCCCACAAGAGTTGGGGCGTGCGCCGAACGACTTGGCAAGGTACGGATCTTTGCCATAGTAGAGGATAGGATAGCAACACGTAAAGCCCCAGCGTCCCATGCCGGTGCCTGCCGCAGAGAAGAAGCAGCCCATGTCGTCCGGCGCAGGATACCGCCACATCTCCCGAGTACCAGGGGTGAGTGCCACGCAGGCGGCCAAAGTCCGGCACTGAGCCAGGATGGGAAGGACCACCGCCTCGACATAGCCAACGGTGTCCTCATGACTATAATGCCCAGGACGAAAGGTGGTATAGGTTCCATGACACAGGGCACGTTTCCCAGCGAACTCTACCCCATACGGCGGATCGGTAATGACGCCATCCATCGGCCCGAGCGTCGGTAACACCTCCCGAGCATCCCCACAGATCAACTGACAACTCCCTATCGTCACTGTCTCACACGCCATCCGTCTCTTTCCCCTGCTCCTACGTCCGCAGAATGGGTATGCTGATCATCCCGGCCATCACGCCATAGCCCTTCAGTAACGCCCGCACCTCACTCGGCACGCTGGTAACGGGCGAAGTCGCCGCTACGGCGTTGGTCGTATCCTGGTACGTGATGGTCGTGCCCCCAATTTTCGTCGACTTGATCCCCGCCTGCTGACTGCCGCCGTTCGGCTGACTCAATGTTGTGTCACCCAACAGGGCCAGCGCATAGACCGCCGTCGCCTGTTCCACCGCCACAGGAATGAGGAGCGGATCGAGCGGGCGCCCATAGCGATCCACCTGCCCCGTTTGCGGCCAGGCAAGGGCCTGCGTCAGCGTCGTCGGCGTCCCGTACCAGTGCACGAGGCTATCGAGCAGACTGGTCGCCCACATCAGCGCTGGGGCCGCGTCACCACTGACCAGCGCGGCATCCCACGCCTCGTGATAGGGGCGCTGCTGGAGGTACAGGGTCGCGTCCGAGACCGTGGTATACGAATTACTATTCACCCCACCTGGCGTGGCATCCAGGGCCATCGTCGCGCCTATTCACTGCGCCGCGAGGCTGGCGGGGTCGCCGGGGCATGGGCCGCACTACTCGCGCCAGGCTGACTGCGCGCACCACTCCGGGCACTCGGACTCGCCGCTGGTGTCGGCGCCATCACGACCACCTGCGCGCCTTCAGGCACACCAGCCATCAGCTCGGCTTGCTCATTCGCCTTGGCACGGGCCTCCTCGCGCTCCTCCTCAGTCTGGAGCTCGGGATGCGTGGCGCCCTGGCCGGTGCGGAAGCGGCTCATCGCGGAGGCGCGGGCCTCGGGCTCCACGTCCTTGCCCCCTGGCGGGGCGGGCGTGTAATCGCCCAGGCGCACGGCCTCGGCGGCATCGACGGTGTGCATGTAGCAGGCAGTACCGTCCTCTTTGGCATAGACCAAAACTGGATTTTGAGGCATGATATTTACTCCTCTCAAGTATAGGCCAGTCTAGATGAAGGTAAAAATATCGCCCACATCGACCGCAAGTCCATTATTATTACTTGATTTAGTAATAAAAGAACCGGCAACTATCCCAGGCGTGGTCCCACCGATGGCATAGTTGACGCGGACAAACCTACTATCATTGTCGAGCCCCTGCGCCACATTGCCCTGAATCGGAATATGCACCCGCCCGGCAGCCGTTGTCGGCGTGACGGTATAGGAAGATATAGTTGTATACGTTCCACCTACAACGTCGCTGACTTGCAGGTTGAACGTGTACGTCCCAGTCGCGACCGTGCCAGACCAATGGAGTACCCAATCACACGTGGGCAAGGTGCGCGGATACGCGAGAATACCCGTGCCGCTACCGTTCGCGGCCAGGGCGGCGCCGGGTGTCAAAAGTGAGAGGGCGGCATCATAAACGGCAGTCGTCATAGTATCTCCTTTAATGGCAAGAGCATATGTTGTATACTCTTGATGAGTTAGGTGGGGTCGGCCGGCCCCCGATAAAAAGCCTTGTGTGCCTATCCACGCGAGGGCCTAACACATGCCTCCAACGTCTCGATAGGGAGATCAGCTGATGCCTGCTCATCGTGTCCCACGTGTTCAACTTCTCTGTGCCTACGAGCCATGTGCGAAGCCCTTTGAGGCCATGCCTGGCGAAGCCAAGCGTGGAGGGGTCCGGTATTGTTCGCCCAGATGCCGACGCTTGGCGAGACAGCAACCTCGCACTGAGAAAGTTACCTTGCTCTGTGCTTACGAGCCGTGTAGCAAGCCCTTTGAGGTCCTGCCGCATCAAGCCAAAATCTGGAAGTACTGTGGGTCGGACTGCTACCATGCGGCACGAACCACGAGTACGCATGAGGCATTTGCCTTGCGTTTCTGGAGTAAAGTCGTGAAAGCAGGGCCGGACGAGTGTTGGTTGTGGCAAGGCGCCATCCATACTAAGCAAGGATACGGCAACTTTCGTGCTACACCGTACAAAGACGGCAACATCAGTGCCCATATCGCAAGTTGGTTCCTGAGCACAGGTGCATGGCCCCAGGAAGGACTGTTTGTGCTGCACTCGTGCGATACGCCCTTGTGTGTTCAACCCGCACACCTCTTTCTTGGCACGCATACGGACAACATGCAGGATATGGCGAACAAAGGCCGACAGCGATATCAAGCTCATCCTGAATCTGTATTGTGCGGAGATCAGCATCCTGCACGCCTGCATCCCGAACGTATGGCGAGGGGAGAACGCAATGCGATGAGTAAATTGACTGATGCCCAATGGCAAGAAGCCTTGGAACTCCATGCGACGGGCACGTGGAGCCAAGACCGACTTGGACAACGCTACGGCATCAGTCAAGCGTCTATAGGAAGACGACTGCAAAGACATAAACGACTCTCTCACTAGGAAGAGACTTTTATAGGATTAAAATGTCCAATCATACTACGATTGCGCTATCCTTAATCCCGCGAAGCCTAGCCATACTGCGCCCGGAGAAGACGGCCACACTTGCATACCACTCCACGCGGGTACGAAAAACAGGCTTTGCTTCAAGTTCGCCTAGGTCTCTTACGCTTATATCTTGATTCTGTATTCCTACTAGACCCCCATCGCCCATCTGCACCGCATAAATAGAGGTACTGGCCGCAGCACCGCCGCCCGGATTCGCCTCAGTAAACGGGAGGATGTCATTCCCCAGATTATCCTCACGCGCGATCAGGATCGGAATACCGTTGTACGACATGATGCGCTGGCCAAACTCCGACGGATTCCACGTGATAAAACCTCCGACAGCGGTATTCCGTGCCGCCTGCGCCAGCCTAAGAGCCATGGTATTGTTCATGATGAGAAAATTGGCGTCGTCCACCTTGCTAATCAGCGTATCGAGCTTGAACAGCGACAGCGCATCCCCACCCGACGTGGCCCCGGCATCGAGCAGTTGCGAGCTCCCAGGCGGGATACGGCGTTGGAGCCCATCAAACTCGCGGGGATCGGCACTACTGTCACCTTTTATGAAGGCGAGGGTCCAGCGGTGGGCCAGGGCCTTGACCTTCAACCCCTCCTGCACACTGCGTTGGTTAGCCCCCATGGTCTGGGTTATAAACCTATCTACGTCCAGGTCTCCTCCCGCAATAACGAGACTTTCAGTAATAGGATTCAAAACCCCAACCGATTCGGTAAAGCCTTCGTTGCACTGCTGTTATCGCACCGGCTCTTTATCCGATGCTTCTGCATGTCGCCATGCAGGTCAGACTATCTCTTCATCCCAAAGGGATGCCGCGCGCTCGTGGGGTTTTACCGCCATGGCCTTGAGGCTGTAGGCTCCCTACCCTAGTCGTTGAACCTTCCGCGAGTTTCCTCGGCGGCTTGGCTGCTGATTGTCTCAGAGAGAGGTTCCAGCAATTCACGCGGTTGTCCTATAGCGCTTACGCCGCTAAGGGGGCCAAATTAACCCCACGAAAGCCAACACCAGGTAAGATATCTTCACGGTTATATTTCAGGGCGTTCCCAGCAATGCCTTCAAACGGAAGCACGCGCAATATGTCACTGTTTCTCGCGTACATCTCCACGATTGCGGTCCTTGCAACATCGCCCGAATTCAGCTTGGACGCTTCGACTATTGTCAGGGCCATAGGGTCGTTTCCTCCACGGATGGTCCCTCGCCCTGTCTCAGCGCCCTGCCAGGAGGCTCGTCAGGGGAGGCGTTAGCGGGTTTGCGTCGCCTGCCACTCGCGGAAGCGGGTCAGGCGTTCTGCCGGATTCGTGATACTGTTCCAGTCAATGCCCGCGCCATTGCCACTATGACTCGCCGGGGCACCGCCCCCGGACGACGGCGGCCACAGGTGCGGCGCCTGGCCACTGGCTTTGAGCGTGGTAATCCACTCGCTCGGGTTCAGCGCGTTGACGCCATCTTTGCCGTAAATCGTATCGTCGCCGTTTTTGGCGATGACGTTCCCGCGCTCGTCCAGGTCCGTAAAGACCGCGAGGCCGCGTTGTACCGCATCATCAACAGCTTTCTCGTACACGCCATTCTTGGTGACTGCATCTAAAAGGGCTGTTTTAATACGGTCTTGACGCCAGCGGCGATCCAGGTCCGCGCTGGTCGTCTTCAGGTGATCGTTCTCGCGCTTGAGCGTCGCCAGTTGCCGCTCGTGGTCGTTTTTCATCGACTCGGTGCGCCGCGCGATGAGGACCTCAATACCTTGTTTGTCATAGACATCGGCGTCATCGAGCCCTTTTACGCGATCTTGCATCTTGCGAAACTCATCAGGATCGACACCTTCAAACTTCGTCTTCAACTCGACTAGTTGCTTTTCCGTCTCGCGGCGAAGCGTCCGCTCGTTATTGAGCGCACTTTTCAGGCCACCCACGTCTTCCAGGACGGGATCAAGAGCGACAATCCATTTGCCGTCGCGTTCCGTGTAATGCTCATACAGGGCAGGCGGAATATCCGTCTGCGCGTCATAGACTTGCTTGAGCGCCATACGCACCCTCTCGGTGTGTGTGGTTGGCCCGGCATCCCGCCAGGCAGGGATCAGGGGCTCTACATCCCGCAGAGCCAGGGGCGCCAACGACAACGCGGCCTCCAGGAAGCTCGTTCCCGAAGGCCGCGTGAGAGACAGAGGCGGATCTCGCCCGAGGGCGAGAGCGAATTATGCGCTAAGGTTGTGGATAACCTGGGGAAAAGTCAAGCATTATTTCACGGCTGGCGCTGTTCCAAGGTCCGCACGCGCTGCTCTAAACTGTTGAGTTGGTGCTGCAGCGGGAAATGCTCAGGCACCGTGGCGACACGGTGCAGATCGCGGTAGGTGAGCCCCAGAATGACCCCGCACATGAAGACCATGAACAGGAAGAAGCCCACCCAGAGTGTATCGGGCATGGGGGGAATCGCGTTGAGGATGCGGCGGGGCCAAGGGGCGGGGGGCATCAGGGCTCCTAGGCTAACTCGTATGCGTATCATACAAGAGTGGAGTAGTACGACGATGCTGTGCACGGGCACGAATCGTCACAATGGCCTCGCCTTGGCGGCGATAGGTTAAAATCTCTGGCTCACGGACGGCCAGTCGTTCTAAGCCATCACTGTCCCATGAACGCCTCCCAGGCTGATAGCCTGCCTGAAGATGAGTACCGAGTACGGGGAGGCCGAGCGTCTTGACCGCCAGACGGATCTGCCCGGCAAGGACGTTGTCTGCCTGCTCGCGTTGCTCTTGCATGTCGGCAAACTCTCGCAGGATACTGCTGACGACCTCCTGGAATTCAGGCGGCAGGTGCCCCAGAATGGCCGCGTCCCGTTCTTGCGATAAAGAAGCGAGAGCACACCGAATCGCAAAGAGTTCATCGAGCATAGACCGGACATCGTGCACCGTGGGCGACGTGCTGCTCGTCATGCGGCAGGCTCCTCTTGTCTCGGTATTGCGGCAATGATAGTGCCGAGTTCCCATCCACAGAAAGAGAGAAAGACCAAGTCTATTGCGGCCCGTTGCTCTAGAGTGGCACGATAATAAGACTCGCTGATCTCCTGGGAATTCCATACGAGATCCTTCCGATACTTCCAACTACGGCGCCCCGCGTCAATCCCCTGGATGATCGTAGGAGGCATCCCCACGATCTCGTGATACTCCTTCACGTCTCTCTCAACGTCTGTTGGCATAAATAAAGCCATTGGTCACTCCCATGCACGCATGCGCCTGTCGAAAATGTAGAGTCGTTGATCGAGGCAGATACCTAAGCGCTGATCCACGCGGACGGTCCATGACTGTGCCCCAACCGCTTTGCTGGCATTCTGCTGCCACGCATCGACCCGGGCAACGAGACCTTCGCGTGAGACCACAGGGTCATCAATCCATTCACAGACTTGCCACAAGAGCGTTTGAGCATCTTCGCCCATGAGCCAACGTATCCACTCATGACGAGTATGCCAGGTGTCATCCTTGATCTTTTCAGCAGACGTATGCATAACTACCTCGGCTTCTTAGAAGGGCAACCCACACCTGCCAGTACCAACAGGTGTGGGCCTTCGTGACGGATTACGCACGAGGCGTGTACAGCCCCTTCGTGGTGAGGAACCGAATATCTTTAATCGTCCGCTCTTCGCGGTAGGCATTCCAGGCAAAAATACAGCCTTGGTAATGGTACGCCGACTTCATCTTGTCCTCACACGTCCCATCATGGCAGGCTTTGAGCCATTTATCGAGGACCGTCGTTGGGTGCTGATCCTCATAGGCACGCCCGCCCCGTGCTACCTCCTCCCAGAAGAGATGGCTGGTCTGGTCGCCACTGGCCACAAGGTCCGTGGCATACATCGCGGCAATGATTTCGATGCGCATCATTTCTGGGGTTTTCATATCGAGCAGCGCACCCAACCAGTGCAGAAAATCATAATACTCGGCATGCCGAAACAGCTTATAGCGATCATCCCCCTTGCCCGTAGGAATCCCTTCAATGACCCGTCCGTACCACGCAATCCCTTCGATGCCTATTTTGGCAATCCTCCTGGGAATATCCTGAAGTTCGGGATGGCGGTTTTGATACGCCCCCGCAACATCCGTGGGCGTCCGCGACGATTCACGCGCATCAAATTGCCGGAATAGTTCGACGACATCTTCCGGCGTTTCCGCCTCATATTCGTCAATATGGGCCATGAGATCTGTCGGGAAGGGATCAGCAACCTTCATCAGCACATTCGAGCTATGATTGCCATTCATACGGTACTGTATACCGTCGAGCCAGACCGTCGCCCACTGGCACGGAAGAAACACCCCAGCCTCATAGCGATCCTGAAGAAATCGAAAGCGTTTCTCGCTAAACTCGCGTTCCGTCGGGGAGGGCATCATCGTGGCGAATGCACTAGCCAACTCCCGTGTCACGGGCTGCGTAGTCGAGTTGCGTCGTGTAAACATCTGCGTGTATCCTTTGTAAGGAACCAGAGCATCGAGGACCGTCGTGGTGTTAGCGCGCCACACGGTCCATAGTCTTGTGAAATCTGGCAGCCCATTCCTTCACGGCCTGTTGGGAAAAATCTACTCGGTGGCCGTTCACAAGGGCGTCCAGATCATCCCATAGCGGTTTCGTTTCCTTATCCAATACCATTATGTCAATTTTCTTTTTTCCCCCTTTCACAAAACGGTAGGTATACGAGCCTTGCGCGGGAGCCGCAGGGCGCCGCTCGCCAAGCATCTTATGCGTCCCCTTCTTGACAATGCTGTTACAAATGTCACGGACGACCGTCATGTCGGCGTCAACAGCAGTAGCAATGTCACGCACCAGATGAAACTTACCATCACTAAACTGCGCAAGAATCTGCTTGGTCAGTTGGCGTGTGACCTTATTCTTTTCCCCACGCGCCTCTGGAGTCTTATTCTCTCCTTTCATATCTTTCTCCAGAATCTCCTGAAAAACCTGTTGTTCATAGGCCAAAAGTGCCAACTCTTTCTCTTTGCCACGCAAATCCCGCAGACAAGCAGGATTGGCATGCTCTTTCCAGTAGACGCGAAACCGACCTTCTGGAATTTTGGTAGCAGTTGCTACCAAAAATCGGTGATACCGCAAAAGATGCCCTATATAGACGTGACTGAGATGTACTGTCTGTTCAATCTCACGTTGGGTGAGGCCATGTTCTAAATACGTCGTCAGCATCTGGGCACGTTCGACATTGTCATCGACCTCGCCCGCTTGCTTCCGGGCGTCGAGTACCTCCCATTCGCGTTTGAGACGGGCCTTCAGCACGTCTGGTGTATTCTCGACAATGATCAAGGCTGCCTGTTCCATCCGCAATTCCTCGCCACGTAATCTCTAGCTATCTTTTGTATGGAAAACTAATATACACAAAAAATCTTCTCCTGTGCAAGATGAAAGAATAGGATTATAGTTTTCCCATGAAAAGAGCCCCAGAAAACCGACCGCAAAAGAAACGTGGTCCCGTTCCACGACTCGGGCCAGTCGTCCAAACCCACGTGTATGTTCCTGAAGATCTGTTTGAATGGGCCAAACATCAAAAGGAAGGCTTCTCGGCATTGATGCGACGATTGCTTGCAGAAGAATATGCGAGGCAAACCAAACATCCTGAAAAGCCATAGCCACAGCGGGCTACTAGAAGTGCTCGTCTGCTGTAGCTATGGCTCGATGCTACTCTTGGTTCTCGTGCTCTTCAATGAGCAAACGACACATAAAATCGTTAAACTCTTCTGGGCGTTGCTGTGCCCACTGAAGTATTGTTTCCTCGATCTCGAAGGATGCACGGATATACTTCACCAGCTCAGATGCCTGTGGCATAGTCCTCTCTCCCTTTATAAGCGCAATGGTGCCTAGAAAAAGGCATAAACCTAGGAGAGAGAGATTTAGCAACGCCAGATAACAAGTGGTATATTAGGCGGGGAACGCTCTCGAAAAAAGAACAACACAGTATCTATCTGGCTAATAGAGCTCTTAACAAGGCAACCAAGCAACCATAATACTAGTGGTAATAGATAGAGAGTTAATGTAGCCAGATTATTGAAGACACGACTAAAGTATGCCCAGCAACTACTAGGAGTCCAGGAATAGTAATATAGTCCGTGTTCACTATCATATTTCTTCCAGACTGTTTGTCGATGCAATCGCGTTCTATAAAGATCAACGAGCTTACTATGGATATGATACAAGTATGATTGGCATCGTTCTGCTCGCCGAGCACTCTCATATTGCCTCAACAAGCCAGTAGCGGTTTGGTCGTCTTGTTCACGATATAAGGCATTAAAAACAGCTACTTCCTGGCGGAGGCGTGTGCGCCATTCGTCAGAAAAAAGTCCATCGCTCGTCCCGTGTCTTTGAACTTCCCATTGTCTTTCTACGTCGACAGTAAACTGTGGCCATGACCTCCGCAATGACCAGGCATCATAGGTCCCTTTCTGTCGCACAAATGGATTAAAGCGAGCCCTCACCCCTTTTTTGATAGGCACAGGAAGGAGTATGGGCAAAAGGTGGACGATGGAACTACGAAAACCCAGACGTGGGCGATACCGCTGGGGATAAATCTCGCCTGGAAAATAGAGGGGGGTCGGCCGCGATGATTGCTCAATAACAGGAAGAATGCGCACCAGCAGTGCCTGATAACCTCTGTCATCTTCCCAGCATGTCCGTTCTAGATCATGATCTGGATACAGAGGGTTCTGTCTACATGCCGCCGGTTGTACTGGTTGTAGCGGCCGTTTCCTATACAAAGTATTCAGATTGCGCTTCATCCCACTACACTCGTTCCATCAAGGAGCCTGTTCTCTTCATCATATCATGGTAGAGCGAAGAAACAGACTAGAGCAAGAGGAAAAACGTGATGTGTGATGACGCCGACCTCCCCGACCATGACTACGAGTCCATCTATGGCCATGCCGCCCTGCACGCACGGCAACTGGCTCGCCTCGATGCCCTCCTCCACAAGATGGAGGCGCAGGCCACCGCGTTCCATGCCTGGGTCGCCGCACGGGAGGCCCAACCACGCCCAGCGCCGCCCATGGACGTGCAGGACCGGTAAGGATCTGCTAGACTCCTGGCCACTCGTGAATGTCTGTGGGGCGACTGGGGTGGGCCGGAACCCGCCCTGGTCGCTGCTCTCGTCCCGCCTAGCCAGCCTCTGGCGGAACCGCCGAGGGCGGCTGCTTCTCCACGCCAATCAACCGATTATCGGCCGCATCAATCGCTTTAATCAACGCATCGAGCTTGGCCTGGAGCGCCGTCTCTTGATGTGTCTGGGTATGCTGAATCAAAATGACGAGAATCCACGTCGTCCAGGTGAGCAAACTGGTAGGAATGAGATTCCAGAGGTCGCTCCAGTGTAAGACGGGGCCTAAGGCAAGCCAGAGCCCAAACGCCAGCACGGACCCGAGAAACATCCATGCCGACCCAGCCACCAGGCTCGCCGTCGTGGCCAAGCGATAAAACCAGTCCGCCTGCACGCGGTCTCCTTCCCGCTAGCGCCGCACGTTCGCACCATCGAGCACCGCGTCGCTGATCCGTGACAACTCATAGCTTTTTGAGGGCATCACGAGGCGCAGGTCGCACTGGCTCAGATACCCGTGCGCGAAGTGCCAGGCGAGGGAGCCATTCTTCTGGAGCTCCAGGGCACACGCCAACATGCGCAGGTGCTCTTCCGTCACGCCATGCAGTTCGAGCCGCTCCCATACCTGGGCATCAAGCATCGGGCGCCTCCAGGCGAGGGTTCAGACACTCCCAGCCCGCAAAGTGCTCGGGCTGCATCGCCTCCTGGGTATACGTCGCCACCCAGCAGGTCTCCCCGACCCACAACCATCCGGGAGCAGCGGGCGTCCGTGGCAGATGCGCCCGCACGAAGGCCTCCAGCGTCGCACTAATCGGCGGAAGGAACCGCCCCTCGAACATGAGCGCGTCCCTCCCGCGCACGCCGCCAGGCCGCATACGTGGGCGCCGCCTCAAAGCCATAATCCGTCGCATAGCGTCGTAGCCTCTCCAGAACTTTGCCACCACTCTCGCGGTGCTGGGCATACAGGGCAGGGTTGGCCTCCGCGCAGACCAGAGCAATCATCTGCCGCAACTGCGACGTATTGGTCTGCCACCGTGCCGCCACACATGCTAACCGCTCGCCCAGTAACACGTCCTGCGTCATCTGGCGATAGTCCTGCGGGGTCAAGTCGTGATGGCACAAGCACTGACACTGCGCACAGGCACAACAGGGGGTCATGCTGGCGCCTCCAGGTCCTTCTCGGGCAGCGTGAAGGTATACGTCAGCCGATAGCTCCCTGGGGTCTCGGGATCGAGGCGCCAACGCAGACTCTGCGCCTGCTGCGGGAGCGCGCCCTGCGCCTGCAAAAGGGCCTCAATCGCCACCATGGTACGCCCGGCCATGAGCCGCGCGGGCAACCACACCTCGCCGGTGAGCGTCAGGGTTCCGGGCATGCTTCCTCCTGTGTCGTGCGACGGCGATACTCGGTGCACAGATGGCGCTCTAGATGCTCCAGGATCGTCGGGGGATCGGGCGGCGCGTAAAACCCAGGCTCCGGCTCATAGTCGAGCAACTCCTCGTCCGGCTGTTGCTGCCAGTGCGCATAGCGATTCTCGCGCGGCATCCGCGTCACTCCTTCTGCTGCCACCCATCCGGCGCCCAGGCAGGCGCCGGGAAGACCGTGGCGATCCCGCACAAACTCCCATGGCGCTGATAATACCCCCGCACGGCCTGGAGGGAACACGGGCTCAGCACGGACACCCCCGCTCGATGAGCCACCGTCCACACAATTTGCCGCACGCGGGTGGCGGACAATCCATAGTCCTCGGCCACACGCCCACAGGGTTCCCCCTGAAACACACGGGTCGCAATCGCGTGATCACGGGCCAGGCGGGCGGGGTCGCTCATGGCGCCTCCTGCGCCGTCTGCCCATACGGACCCTGCGACGCGGGGTCATAGGTTCGTGGAACCCGCTCCAGCCAGACGCAACAGGTGGCACAATAGACGAAATCAATATCCTGGGCATGAAAGCTGATGCCATTGCACAGCAGACACAGGAGCGCCGGTTCCCCCTGGAGCGTGAGGAAGCGGTACGCGTCGGTAATCATGCCCCGAGCTCCTCTAACGTGAGCGGCTTCCCCGTGGCCGCCTCGATCAAGTGTTTCGGCGTCAGGGCACCCGATCGGAACATGCGCGCCCGCGTTGGCCCCAACAGGGCATCCTGAAAGGCCGTATCGCGGCGAGAGAGCCAGCTACTCACGCTGTCGTTTGGCACCCGTCCGCCCCCCGGCACCACCGGGATAAAGCTCGAACGTCAGGCGATATGGTACGGCACGCCTGCAAGATAAGGAATGCTATGGCCCACCGGCGTATGATCGGCATCAGCCGTATAGCGCAGGCCATTGCGCGCCAGGCAGACTTGTGACGTGCGCGAATCAAGAATCGAATGATGTTCAATTTGAACCGAATCACTATTAACCATTGCTGTTGCAACCCGCGCCTCACTCACCGCATTGGTCGTCTGCGTCCGCAGCAAACGTGCCGCATCCTCTTTCGCCTTCGCCATAATCCCGTCCTGAAACCCGTTAGCGGCGGTTCCATGCACCCGTGCCACAAGCGCCGGCGTGGGTTCTTCCAGGCTCACCCCGACCATGAGCGAATCGCCAAGGCGCGTCACGAGCCCAGCAGCCGCACGGGTCCACCATTCGTCCCCGGGGGCGCTCAAGTCCGTGGGCGTGGCCGGGCTGGGAATCAGCGTCTGCCGCACGGCACGCCGCACAGCCGTCTCGCTGGGCATCTCGTCCACCGTCTGTGCCTCGGTCTCGGTATTCACAATACGCCGGGTGACGCGGGCCTCCTGCTCCGCCAGGGCCACGAGAAAGCCATCCACGTCGCGGGCGATCTGGGCGTACCGCGTGGTCACGAGCGGGTCGATCTCATCCCGGAGCAGAAACTGTACCGCCCGCCGCCGCGCCACGAGAAAGGAAAACTGCGCCGGATCGGCTTCCCGGAGCGCACTGAGCAGATCGGCTTCGAGGAGCAGCAACAACGCCCAGACCTCCTGGCGCTCGCGGGTCTCGGCCCGGCCCACCTGGAGGAGACGCGCGGTAAAGGCGTCGGCAATTTGCGCGTTTACGGGCTCGGCCATAGCACCTCGTCCAGCACTTCGAAACACTCGATCCGTCCATCGACGTGAAGCTTATAGCGCGCCACGACCACCGATTGTCCCCGCTCGTCAAGGGCCTTCGCATCCACCAGGACATCCTCAGCGGGGGCGTACTCGGCCATCACGCGGGCGATCGTCTCTTCAAACACCCGCCGCTGCTGGGCACGATCCTCACGCATCCGTCACCTCCTCTGCGCGCGGGCGCCTATTCCACGCCGTAGTCGCCTCCTCGATGCTGCGGCCTTCTGGCCCGCAGGCATGGCAATCCCGACACACCGCCGTCGCATACGTGCCGCCCACAGTGCTCTCCCACCCCTCAATCACGACACTGCCACAAAACGGGCAGGGCGCCAGCGCGTCTGCCATGCGCTAGGCTCTCCCCGCCCAGATGGCGGCGAGATGATCCACGTCGCTGGGCGCGGGGACGCTATACCCGTACGCGGACCAGAGGGCATGCCAACGGGCCAGCTGGTAGAGATGCCAAGAGTACCGCACATGGCGAATCCCCCAGAGCGTCCGCATGGCCTACACCGTGAGCCGCAGGCGGCTCGTCTGCGGGAGGGCT
>Ga0075418_10000728_pt1 | contig 35784 bp, 36 predicted proteins | sample SoiMetdeltSBSDD2_FD_81776 | JGI IMG/M metagenome (GOLD analysis project Ga0075418, IMG submission 81776) | Bulk soil microbial communities from a Populus tree surrounding site in Tennessee, USA - Soil MetaG P. deltoides SBSDD2 | ecosystem: Environmental > Terrestrial > Soil > Tree plantation... | reverse complement strand
TTAACGTAACCAACTCGGCTGGTTTTGGCTGATTTCTCGTCGACGACGAGCGCCAGTTTGTGCAGTGGAGTTGCCACGTGGATGTCTTTGCTGCCACCACGAGGGTTTAGCTGTGATGGTTTGACGTTGCGGTGTTTGGTGCCAACGCCTTCAACCAGCGCGGCGTTCTTTTTCGTCAGTACGGCCAGCACTTTGCCGGTAGTACCTTTGTTGTCACCGCTGATGATTTTGACGATGTCGTCTTTTTGAATACGGCGTGCCATATTAGAGTACCTCCGGCGCAAGGCTGATGATTTTGCTGTAACCTAGGTCGCGCAGTTCGCGCGGCACGGGGCCAAACACGCGGGTTGCCTTGGGGTTTTTGTTGTCGTCGATGATAACTGCAGCGTTGTCGTCGAATACAATAGTGCTGCCGTCTTTGCGCTGAATCTGGTCGCGAGTTCGTACGATGACGGCCTTGACGACTGATTTGCGCTTGACTGCCCCGGTTGGGTTAGCAGTCTTGACGGTTGCGACGATGATGTCGCCAACACGTGCGTAGCGACGCTTGGTGCCACCGAGAACGCGAATACACAAGATACTCTTGGCACCGCTGTTGTCGGTAACTTTAAGGCGGGTTTCTTGTTGAATCATGCTATTTTACCTCCGCCTCGTCTTCTTTCAGCTCGATGCTGCCGTGTGATTTCTCTAGCACAGTGTCGAGTTTGAAGCTTTTGGTTTTAGAAATAGGACGACTTTCCGAGATGACCACTTTGTCACCTTTTTTCGCCTCGTTGTTTTCGTCGTGGGATGTGTATTTACGGCTGACAGTATACTGTTTGCGATAAATAGGGTGAGTCTCACGACTAGTAACAGTGACGGTGATGGTTTTGTCGCGAACGTCCGAGGTCACGATACCGGTCAATGTCTTGGCCATATTATTTACTCTCCTTTTCCGCTAGTTCAGCTGCTCGGATAGCAGTGTTCAGGCGGGCAATTTCTTTACGTGTCGCAGTGATGACTCGTGGGTTTACCAGTTCGCCAGCAGCGTTTGCACGCTTGTTTTGCAGCTGGTCGGCTGTTTTGGCCACGAGGTCTTCGCGTAACTGCTGGATAGTCTTGACTTCTTCAGCTTTCTTGGCGGTCTTTTTGGTTGTTTTCGTTTCAGCCATGATTACACCTCCTCTCGTTTGATGAATTTAGTCTTGACTGGCAGTTTGTGGCTGGCGAGGCGCATGGCTTCGCGAGCGATTTCTTCGGTTACACCCTTCATTTCGAACAGAACGGTGCCGGCTTTTACCTTGGCGGCGAAATATTCAGGGTTACCTTTACCGCTACCCATTTTCACATCGGCAGGTTTGCGGGTGCGTGGGGTGTGTGGGAAGATACGGATCCAGATTTTACCACCACGTTTGATGTAGCGGGTCATGGCCTGGCGCGCAGATTCGATCTGGCGACTGGTCACATCGCTGTTGGTTTGGGATTGCAGAGCGAAGTCTCCGAAGGCAACGTAGTGGCCACGTGAGGCGACGCCTTTGTTTTTACCTTTAAATTCTTTTCGGTGCTTTTGCTTTTTCGGCATTAACATAGCTTAGCTCCTCTCACCTTTGTAGACCCACACTTTGACGCCGATGATACCGCCAGAGTTTGGCGCTGTCGCACGGGCAGAGTGGAAGTCGATGTCGGCGCGCAGCGTGTGCAATGGTACCGAGCCTTCGATAACCTTTTCGCGGCGAGCCATTTCAGCATTGTTCAAACGACCAGCAACCTCTATACGGATACCTTTGGCACCAGCGTTGATGGTGTTCTGGGCAGCCATTTTGGTTGCGCGGCGGAAGTTGATGCGGCGCTCCAGCTGGTGGGCAATGTTTTCGGCGACCAGTTTGGCTGACAATTCAGGCCGTTTGACTTCTTCGATGTTGATACGAACGGGCAGGCTGGCGATTTTTTCAATCTGAGCCTTTAATTCAGTGACGCCTGCACCACCACGGCCAATCACGACGCCGGCTTTGGCGGTGTGAATGGTAAGGGTAATGAGGTTAGCCGAGCGCTCGATTTCGATACGAGCGATGGTTGGACGTGATGCAAACTTCTTTTCAATCAGTTCGCGAATACGAATGTCTTCCACAAGCCACTTGGCAAAGTCTTTTTTGCCAGCGAACCAGCGTGAGTCCCAGTTCTTGTGAACTTGCAAGCGGAAGCTAATTGGGTTGACTTTTTGTCCCATTATTTGCTCTCCTTTGCAGGTGCGTCAGCGGTTTTTGCCGCTGGCTTTTTCTTAGGTTTCAGGGCGCCTGATACTTCAACCAATATGTGGCTGCTTTTTTTCTGGAAAGGCAGTGCACGGCCGCGGCTGGCTGGCTTGAACCTTTTCAGGCGTGGGCCAGCAGTCACGGTCAGGGTTGTAATATCGAGGGTTTTGCCGTCCAGGCCATGGTTGTTGGTGGCGTTGGCGGCTGCGCTGGCGATAGCCTTTTTGACAGGCAATGCAGCGCGTTTTGGAACGTGTTCCAGGATAACCAAAGCGTCGGCAACGCTACGGCCGCGCACCAGGCCAGCCACCAGGCTGACTTTACGCGGCGTCTGGTCGACACCTTTGGCGTACGCTCGGACAGTCAGTGTATCAGCCATTATTTTTTATCCTTTCCACCGTGTTTGCGGAACTTGCGAGTAGGGCTAAACTCACCGAGCTTGTGACCTACCATGTTTTCCGATACCAACACGGGCACGTGAACTTTACCGTTGTGAACGGCGATTGTCCGGCCTACCATCTCTGGGCTGATGGTGCTTGCGCGAGCCCAGGTTTTGATGATAGTACGGTCGTCTGCAGTCAAGGCCGCCACTTTTTTAGCGAGCTTGAAGTCGACGAATGGACCTTTTTTGAGTGATCGACTCATAAACTACCTCTTCCTCTTCGCTTCATGGCGACTTTTAACTATCAAACCAGCCACGTCTTTACGGCGACGGGTGCGATACCCAAGGGTCAATTGACCCCATGGCGTCATAGGCGGCTTGCCGGGTCCATGACGTCCACCGTCACCACCACCGTGTGGGTGGTCTGCGGCGTTCATCACGACACCACGAACGCTTGGGCGAATACCCTTGCGGCGGTTGCGGCCAGCTGAGCCAATTTTGACGTTTTGGTGCTGAACATTGCCCACGATACCTAGGGCAGCCGTAGCCTCCAGGCGGAAACGACGAACTTCACCAGATGGCATGCGCACTTGGGCGTAGCCGTCTTCTTTGGCCATCAGCTGAGCTTTCGTGCCAGCTGCGCGCACCATTTGGGCGCCTTTGCCGGGGTGAATTTCGATGGCGTAAATTTGCGAACCGACTGGAATGTTGGCTAGCGGCATGCGGTTAGAACTCTCGATAGGAGCGTCTTCGCCGCTGACAATCACCTTGCCCTTGGTCATTTGCGTATCTGCCAAAATGTAGTGATACAGACCATGCTGGTCTTTCACACGTGCAATACGCGCCGAACGGTTTGGGTCGTATTCGATTTCTTCGACAGTTACTTTTAGGCCAGGTGCTAGCTTGTGATTTAGCAAACGGTAGTGTCGTTTGACACCGCCACCACGGTGACGCACGGTAATGCGACCGGTGTTGTTACGACCTGCGTTTTGCTTCTTGCTTTTGATCAGGCTTTTCAGCGGCTTGCGAGTCGTAATCTCGCTGTAATCCTCGGTGGTCATGCCGCGGCGAGCCGGAGTAGTTGGGTTATATGCTTTGATTGGCATTACTTCGTCTCCTCTTTCGCTGGCTCGTCGAACACTTTGATACTGTTGCCGGCTGCAAGCGTCACGTAGGCCTTTTTAGTGTCCTTGCGTGTGGTTTTGCCGGGCTGCGCACGTTTGCCGCGACTAAAGCGGATGGCTTTGCCGTTTTGGACGAGTGTTTTGATGCCGGTTACTTTGACTTCAAATTGCGCTTCGACTGCGGCAACAATTTCTTGTTTATTGGCGGTCAATGGCGCGTTAAATACGTATACGTTGTTTTGCGACTGGCCGTAGGCTTTTTCAGTCGCGCGTGGGATAACACTGATAGCTGTCATATTATGCCTCCTCTTTCACGAGCCAGTTTTTGATGGTCTCGATAGCTGATGGGGCGATGACAATCGTGTCGGCGTTTAGGATGTAGTAGACGCTCAGGTAGGTGCTGCGAACCAACAGGACATTTTGGATGTTGGCGGTTGCGCGTATCAGCTGAGGAGTCTTTTCGTCCACGACAATCAATACCTTACGGTCAAACTTGTTGTCGGCTAAGTACTTAGCGACTTCGGCGGTCTTACCCGTAGTTTTGATGTCTGCAACGACAATCTTGCCGGCTTGCTCAGCCAATGTCAGCGCTTGGCGCAGGGCAACGCGCTTGCTGGTAGTGCTGACGCGTTTGGTGTAGTTCTCGTTGCCGCGTGGGCCGAATACAATACCACCACCGCGCCAAATAGGGTTACGGCTAGAGCCGAAACGTGCGCGGCCAGTTCCCTTTTGCTTCCATGGCTTTTTACCACCACCGCGGACTTCGCCACGCTGTTTGGTGGTTGCGCTTGCCAAACGGTTGTTCGCGAGGAACGAATCGTAGGCCAGGCGCAGAAGCTCGTGGTTTTGAACTTCAACAGCAAAAACCTCTTTAGGAAGCGTTGTTTTAGCTGCTGCTTTTTTCGTAGTCTCAGCCATTATGCTTTCCCTCCGATAATAATCAAGCCCCGTTTTGGACCAGGCACGGCGCCTTTAAGGCCAATCAGGTTGCTGGCGACGTCGACATAAGCGACCTCGAGGTTTTTGACCGTCACGCGGTCGTGACCCATGCGGCCAGCCATGCGCTTGCCCTTGAAGACCTTCTGCGGGTACATAGACCCGATTGAACCAGGCTTGCGTACGTTGCCTTGGCCACCGTGGGTGCTTTTGCTGGTATTAAAGTTGTGGCGTTTTACCGTACCGGCAAACCCTTTACCTTTGCTTGTGCCAGTCGCGTCCACCACGTCGCCTAGCTCAAATTTTGTGACATCGATAACGTCGCCGACCTTCAGGTCTGCGGGTAGTTCATCGACACGAAATTCCCGAATGTGTTTCGGGGTGACACCGGCTGTCTTTGTGTGACCAGCCACGGCCTTGCTCAAGTTCTTACCCTCACCATATGCCACCTGGACTGCGTTGTAGCCGTCGATTTCGACAGACTTGACTTGAGTCACAGTCACGGGGCCAGCTTGAATCAACGTGACTGGAATAGCCGCGCCGCTTTCGCTGATGATTTGGGTCATACCAATTTTGGTACCGAGAAGTGCTTTCATTGCCCTCTTGCTCCCACTTAAAACTCTTGGTGGAAGGTGGTTTCTACGATTGTAGACCTACCAATTCACCAAGAGACAGTTGTTATTACGTAATAAGTTACCGGTTGATTGTAGCATACTCTCTCGAGGGCGTCAACGTTTTGAGAAGGGTCATTTCATGACATGGCAGCTCATCGACTAGTAGCGGCGCGCCGATTGCTGCCTGAGAAGAAAAACGCGAAAAAATACTGCGGCGTACGGCGATAATCCGCGAAGTAGGCCGTTTTTAAAGCGCCTGCCCGACGTCGTCACTGGCACATCAGGCGTCATCGCGATACGACCAATACGATGCACGCGGAATCCCAGGTCGATATCATCCATGTCGGCCGCTTTTTGCGAGAAGCCGCCAGACTGATGATAGGCGGCTGCTTTGATGGCAAAGTTCGATCCGGTCAGCCAATAGTGCCTAAATACAACCCGGTAAGCCACCATCAGGCGTGGCTGTAACCAGTTGAACTGACGATTGATTCGCAGCGAACAGTCTTCGATTCGGCACGTCCCTGCCACTGCTACGGCGCCGCTGTCTTCCAATGTGCTTACGAGTCGCTCAATCCAATCTGGCGGTACAGAGGTGTCGGCATCGGTAGAAAGAATGATGTCGCCGCGTGCTACCGCAAAGCCTGCGGCTCGCGCAGCACCCCGGCCACTGATGGGTTCGGTGATGACTTTCAAGTGAAGTTGCTTGTCGAATTTTCTGGCGGCTGCAGCCGTCTGATCGGTCGATGCATTATCGACCACGATGACTTCGAAAGTATACTTGGTTACTTGATGTACCAGCGCTTCCAGTAGCATTCCGATAGTTTCGGCTTCGTTGTAGGCAGGAATGACGACGGTAACCCTGAGATTCATCAGATAACCAGGCCGGCGGGCACGAAATAACAGATGATTGTCACAACAACCAGTACTGCATACCATATTTTGCGATCGGACTGATATTTCTCGAAATGACTCACGAGGATAAGGCCGAGCAGGAGCCCGACTGGTATGCCGTAAAGTGGCACGCCTAGCCAGGTGACGGGCATTTGAAACTTGAGCCAGAGCGTTCCCAGGAGCACAAAAACGACGAGTTTTAGGAAATAGGTGCCATCTGATTCAAAGATTCGCTCAGTGATGCGACTACTCGCGGTTACAGTCTTTTTTTGGTTTTTCTTGATCATACGCATTTTAGTATACCATAAGCCTAAAGGCACTTGCGCACTTGGCATCAATCGGCCATACTATAAAGAAGTTAACTTTTTCGGAGAGCATATCTATGGCAGCAAAACGAAAAGCAAGTTCATCAAACTCGGGCGCCGAGCCACGATCATTCCAAGTCTCGCCGCCAATGGGGCCGTTTTTTAGTATGCAAACGAGCCAACAAACAACTTATTGGCTCATTCTAGGGATTCTCGTACTTGGGCTAGGGATTTGGGTGACGTACTTGAGTATGCAAGTGCAGCAAATCTACGATCGCATAGATGCACTGAACGCCGACAGTAGTGTCGTGACCATGCACCATACTCAAAAGCGGCATTATTAAAGATTGCAATAAAAACCTCCGCACTGCGGAGGTTTTTCGTGACACACAGTAAACTACATGCGAATTTCTGCATCAACACCAGCGGGAAGGCTGAGGTTTTGCAGGCTGTCGATAGTCTTTGGCGTAGCGTTGGTGATGTCGATAAGACGTTTGTGGACGCGCATTTCGAAAGCTTCACCACCCATTTTGTAGACATGGGGTGATTTAACTACCGTAAATGTACTGCGACGAGTTGGCAGCGGTACGGGACCAGCAACGCTCGCGCCAGTACGAATGGCAGTGTCGATGATTTGTTTTGCTGATTGGTCGATGACCTTGTGGTCGTAGGCTTTTAGGCGAATACGAATTCGCAAACCTTGGTCTTTTGCTTCTGTCATGAAGACTCCTTTATGTGCAACCCTGTAACCTTGAGCTGGAGTGGCTACCAGACAAGTTCTCGGGGTAAATTGATATTCAATTAGTAGTATAGCAGGTTTTAGCGAATCTGCAAATTTAGACATAGGGCAAGCTTAGCCAAGTTCACACCATTACTATGCGACTGCGCACCGAAACAAAATACCTCTCATATTTCAGAGAGGTATTTGCAATCAGTGGGCTGATTATTTAGTGATGCTGGTTACCACACCGGCACCAACGGTACGGCCACCTTCGCGGATAGCGAAGTTCAAGCCTTGTTCCATGGCGATAGGTGCAAGCAACTTAACCTTGAAGGTAAGGGTGTCACCTGGCATAACCATTTCTTTGTCAGCAGGAAGTTCAACTTCACCAGTTACGTCCGTAGTACGGAAGTAGAACTGTGGTTTGTAGCCCTTGCTAAATGGTGTGTGGCGACCGCCTTCTTCTTTCTTCAAGATGTAGACTTCAGCGTCAAATTCGGTGTGTGGCGTAATACTGCCTGGTTTGGCGAGTACTTGGCCACGTTCGATTTGTTCGCGTTCGATACCGCGGAGCAATAGACCAGCGTTGTCGCCAGCTTGACCTTGGTTCAAGTTCTTCTTGAAAGCTTCGATACCAGTCACAACTGAAGTTTGTGACGCTTTGATACCAACGATTTCGACTGGGTCGTTCAATTTCACGATACCCTGTTCGATACGGCCAGTCGCAACGGTGCCACGACCCTTGATACTAAAGACGTCTTCGATAGGCATCAGGAATGGCTTGTCAAGGTCGCGGGTAGGCTCTGGAACGTAGTTGTCGAGTGCGTCAACCAGTTCCATGATAGCGTCCTCAGACGCAGCGTCACCTTCGAGGGCTTTGGTAGCAGAGCCCTTGATGATAGGAGCGTCTTCGTCGAAGCCGTTTTTAGCTAGCAGTTCGCGGATGTCCATTTCAACCAGCTCGACCAATTCAGGATCGGCCAAGTCCATCTTGTTAAGGAAGACAACGATCTTTGGCACGCCAACTTGTTTTGCCAGCAGAACGTGTTCGCGAGTTTGCGGCAATGGACCATCGTTCGCAGCAACTACCAGGATAGCGCCATCAATTTGGGCAGCACCGGTAATCATGTTCTTGACGTAGTCGGCGTGACCTGGCATGTCAACGTGAGCGTAGTGACGCTTCGCTGATTCGTACTCTTGGTGAGACGATGCAATGGTAATACCGCGTGCGCGCTCTTCGGGAGCGTTGTCGATTTGTGCGTAGTCAACTTTTTTGTTGGTTGCGCTAGGTAGTTTTTTAGCCAGAACTGCGGTAATTGCAGCTGTCAGGGTAGTTTTACCGTGGTCAACGTGACCCATAGTACCGACGTTAACGTGAGGCTTGGTTCGATCGAAATCTGCCATTTTGGATTATTTCTCCTAAATTATTATATTTTCGCGCACAATCTCTAAAGAGACCACGCGACGTATGAGGTAGATTATACAGGGTTTATGAAGCTTCGTAAAGAGGTTCGGCGGAAATAGATTGTTCGTGTGCATAAAGCCGCTCGAGAGCACGGCAACAGGTCTGTGCGAGCAGTCGCCGCGTACGGTCTCGTCGTTCCTCGTCTTGGATTAAACTATCGGGTCTTTCGAGGCCAGCTATAAGAATTGGCCATACTGCTTTGTATTTTTCATCTGACTTGAGTCGCTTGACCGGGTCTTCGCCCTTTGCGAGCGCACCGTTATCTAACGTGTCGGCTGTTTTCACAGCGACAGCCCCCGGAGATTCTTTCATGACGAGATTGAAGACGTGTCGCGCATAGGCTTTGGTTTTATTTTCGTCTGGCGAGTCCAGTGGGTTTGATACCTCAAGTGTCGTATCTGCAATCTGAGGGCTGAGGAGCTGCACCAGTGCTCCATACCCCATTTCTCTACGTAGTCGCTTATCTGTAGGTATCGCTTCGAGCGGACTACCGCTCATGAGCGCCAGCCTAAGCGGATGATCCTCAATTGTATCGTGCACAGGGCCAACCGCAATAACCTCTGGGTCTGTAATTCCAAAATCCAAAAGACGCATTGTTGTACGTATCGGGTGGTTAAAGTACGGCTCATAGGTTCGCCTGTGACCTCTATGTGCCAGCGCGCCAACTTTAATGCTTCTATTGATGAGCGGATGATTAGCGAGTCCTGCTCGCCCTAGCTCGTGACGTAGCGCACCAAGAAGTTCAAGAGTGCTTGCCTCAGGCTCAAATTCTTCAACTTCCAGTTCCAATGCGCCTGGTTTCCATACTTCATGCTGTGCCATATCGTTTATGCTAACATGTACGTAGGATGTGCGTAAATCTTGACTTATGACAAATATACCGCCTTATTAGGCGGTATATTTTGTGAAAGATGGCGCTATTTGCTGCTGCGCTTTTCGATTATTTCCTGCGCAACGTTTGGCGGAACTTCTTCGTATTGCCCCAGCTCCATAGTGCTGGCAGCACGGCCTTGGCTCATGCTGCGCAGGTCGTTGGTGTAGCCAAACATGCTGGCCAGCGGTACAACTGCACGGATGAGCTTGGCGCCGCCCTGCAGGTCTTCCATAGCTTCGATGCGGCCGCGACGGCTGTTGAGGTCGCCGATAACGTCGCCGGTGAATTCTTCGGCAGTCGTGACTTCCACCTTCATGATTGGCTCCAATAGGATTGGCTTGGCGGCTTTGATACCGTCGCGAGTTGCGAGCGAGCCAGCAAGCTTAAAGGCCAATTCACTCGAGTCGACATCGTGGTAGCTACCATCGTACAGAGTTGCCTTGACGTCAACTACTGGGTAACCGGCGATCACACCGCCGTCCAGAGTTTCGCGAATACCTTGTTCGACAGGCTTGCGGTATTCTTGTGGCACCACACCGCCCTTAATGGCGTCGAAGAATTCGAAGCCCTTGCCAGGTTCGTTTGGTTCGAAGCGTACCCATACGTCACCGTATTGGCCACGACCACCAGATTGTTTGGCGTGCTTACCCTGCACTTCTGATGTACCCTTGATGGATTCGCGGAAGGCCACTTGGGGTTCACCCACGTTGGCTTCTACGTTGAACTCGCGCTTCATGCGGTCTATCAGAATATCGAGGTGCAACTCGCCCATGCCCGACATAATAGTCTGGCCGGTTTCTTCGTCGGTGTGGACGCGGAAGGTTGGGTCTTCTTCGGCCAAGCGCTGCAGGGCGATGCCCATTTTTTCTTGGTCGGCTTTGGTTTTTGGCTCAACGGCGATAGACACGGGTGGTTCTGGGAACGAAATGCTCTCCAAGGTAATGGGGCTGGCAACGTCACAGATGGTTGCGCCGGTGAAGGTGTCTTTCAGACCCACCACTGCGGCGATGTCACCGGCACCAATCATGTCGATATCTTCGCGTTTGTCGGCGTGCATACGCACGATGCGACCAACGCGTTCTTTGTTGCCAGTGGTTGTGTTCAGCACGTAGCTGCCGGCGGTCAGTTTACCACTGTATACGCGCACGAAAATCAATTTACCAACATACGGGTCGGTTGCGATTTTGAAGGCGAGGCCAGCCATTGGCTCACTTTCGCTTGGTTTGCGTTCGATTTCGTCGCCGGTCTTTGGGTTGGTGCCCCAGATGCCACTGACGTCGAGTGGTGATGGCAGGTAGTCAACCACGAGGTCGAGGACTTTTTCAACGATAACGCCGCGGCCATCGCCACCAGTCACGAGGAAGAAGTCGCCAGCCAAGACGCGTTTACGCAAAGCTGCTTTTAGTTCGTCGATAGTGATCGATTCTTCACCGCTTTCCAGGAAGCGTTCGAACAGCTCGTCGTCGGCTTCGACGGCGGCTTCAACCAGCAGGCTGCGAGCGTGCTTGGCTTTTTCCAGCATATCGGCAGGAATTTCGCCTTGCACCAGCGCTTTATCGGTGTAGTCGCTGTAGGTGTAGGCTTTCATGTCAACCAAGTCGATAAGGCCATTGATTTCTTTTTCGAATCCAATTGGCAAATGCACGGGCAGTGCGTGTTTAGAAAGGCGCTTGTGAATGCTCTCTAGAGATTTGTAGAAGTCACCACCAGTTTGGTTGATTTTGTTGATGAAACAGATACGAGGCACGCCGTATTTGTTGGCCTGACGCCATACGGTTTCGCTTTGCGGCTCAACGCCCATTTTACCGTCGAACACCGTGACGGCGCCGTCGAGTACACGGAGGCTACGCTCTACCTCGGCTGTAAAGTCGATGTGGCCGGGGGTGTCGATGATGTTGATTTTGTGATCTTTCCAAAAAGCCGTCACGGCAGCAGAGGTAATGGTAATCCCACGTTCTTTTTCCTGCGCCATCCAGTCGGTCGTCGCACCATCACCTTCACCACGAACTTCACCGATTTTGTGGTTGATACCTGTGCGGTACAAAATACCTTCGGTGGTGGTGGTTTTACCGGCGTCAATATGCGCAATGATACCGATGTTGCGGAATTGCTGCAACGGGACGTTTTTTGTGGCCATAAGAATCTATTTCCTTCTTTAAGTCTTGAATTTATTTTCGCACTTCGCAGGCTAAGGCATGCGAAATAACACTTGGTGATATTTTAGCATATATTTGTATGAAATACTACCGTTGAACTGCCTGGGCAACAAGAGTCGCCGGTGCGGCCGTCAACCAAAAATACCCTGCCAGTGCGACAGGGTATCTTTTTGCAGAAACTGGATTAGCTGCGGGCAAAGTGGGCGAAAGCGCGGTTGGCTTCGGCCATTTTGTGGGTGTCTTCTTTTTTCTTGAAGGCAGCACCGGCACCGTTGTGGGCGTCGGTTATTTCCAGCGCGAGACGCTGCGCGTAGGGCATGCCTGTGCGTTTGCGTGCCGACTGAACCAGCCAGCTAAATGCGTAGTGCAATTGGCGGTGACCCTGTACGGGGAATGGAATCTGGTAGTTGGCACCACCAACACGACGAGATTTGACTTCGAAGTTTGGGGCGATGTTCTTCAGTGCACGTTCAAATACTGCTAGCGGGTCTTCGCTTTCTAGTTTTTTGGCGGCCTGTTCTAGGGCGCTGTAAACAGCGCGCTCAGCGACAAGCTTTTTGCCATCCAACATAGATTTGTTGATAAGGCGCTGCACCAGAACACTCTGGTATTTGCGGTCTGGTTTCAGGTCGCGTTGCAGCTTTTTGGTTACTTTACGAGGCATGACTACTTGTCCTCCTTCTTGGCGCCGTACTTGCTACGGCCTTGTTTGCGTTTGGCAACGCCTTGCAGGTCTAGTGCACCACGAACGATGTGGTAGCGAACACCTGGAAGGTCTGGCACGCGGCCGCCACGAATGAGTACCACGGCGTGCTCTTGCAGGCTGTGACCTTCACCGGGGATGTATGCCCAAACTTCTTGGCCGTTGGTCAGACGCACACGGGCGACTTTACGAAGGGCTGAGTTTGGTTTTTTCGGGGTTTTAGTGGTTACCTTCACACACACACCGCGTTTGAGGGGTGCGTTTTGGTCGTAGTAGCGGGTTTTAAGCGCGTTGTGGATGCGGCCGAGCGCGGGTGATTTCGACTTTTTGGTCGCAATCTGGCGTGGCTTACGCACCAGTTGGTTGATTGTTGGCATGAAAACTCCTGTTATTCACGTTTAGGGGCCTAGGTTAGCCCTTGGTTGGTATGAGTTGGAGTCAGCATCTCCGCATCATGTCATTCTTTCTAGCGTCCATTTGGCGTGTACACATTCAATTCGCAGGGTGGTCTAAAAAGAGGAAACTCATCTAGCAGTATACCAGATGAGTCGAGACGATTCAAGTGTGTAGTACGGGCGAAGCGAGCTTGTCCGGAATTGAATTCCGTAAGCTCGCTTGCGCCCGGAGGTTAGCTTTCCTGCTCGCGTGCAGCTGCTGCCGCTTTTGCGGCGGCTGCCGCACGAGCCTGGCTGAGGCGCTCAAGCGCCTCAAGGTCAACCTTGCCACCATTGGTAGTGGCGAGGTCCTTCACGAAATCTTCGGTGGACATAAATCACCTCCTTAGAAAATGTGTTTCGCGCTAACCATAGTAAGAATCATACACCTATCGTACATCGGTGTCAAAGGAGCAATAAAATACCCCGCTCTAAGGCGGGGTATTTTATACTTTTAAGGCATTAAGCAACCAGCTCAATATCCTCAGTAATCTCGTGCGCCAGCTCGTCGTCGGGTTCGTCGGTACGGGCGCCTGTTCCTACGGGAATCTTGCGACCGATGATGACGTTTTCCTTCAAGCCGTTGAGGCGGTCAGCACGACCACTGGTAGCAGCGTTGATGAGCACACGGGTGGTGTCTTGGAATGATGCGGCAGATAGCCAGCTGTCGCTCCAGATAGACACTTTGGTGATACCGAGCAGCAATTGGGTGTACTGCGCTAGCTCTTTGCCCTCGGCCGCTAGTACGGCGTTAGCTTCAACGACTGCAGCTTTGGACACGATGTCACCCATCACGAAAGCGCTGTCGCCTGGGTCTTCGACCTGGACGCGACTGAACATCTGGCGCACGATGATCTCGAGGTGCTTGTCGGCAACGTCTTGACCCTGTGCGGCGTAGATGCGCAGAACTTCGTTGATGATGTAACGCTGCGTGGCCTCGGTGCCTTTGAGGCGCATGAGGTCGTGCAAGTTGAGCGAACCGATGGTTAGGCGGTCACCTGCTTCTACAACGTCACCGGCGTTCACGACTAGCTGGGTCGAGCCTGGGACTTCGTAGCGGACTGGCGCACCGGCGTTGGCTGCGATCACGAGGGTATCCTCGGCAACTTCTACCACACCATCGAATGGTGCGACGAGTGGTTTCGCTTCGCCTTCGGCGCTGGCCAATACGTCGCCCACCTTGACATTACTACCGGCTTTCACGGCAACAGTGCGACCTTCGAGCGCAATGCGTTCAACGTGCCCTGCCTCTGGGGTGACCTGGACGATGTATTTCTTGCCATCTTCCCAAACGTCTACGAGGCCTGCGACTTCAGTCATGTATGCCTGGCCTTTTGGCGTGCGAGCTTCGAACAGCTCTTCGACACGCGGCAGACCTTGGGTGATGTCGCCACCGGCCACACCACCGGCGTGGAAGGTACGCAGAGTCAGCTGGGTACCAGGTTCACCGACAGATTGGGCAGCGATAACACCAACTGGCTGCGCGGCGGCCACCAGGTTGCCGCTGGCCATGTCGATGCCGTAGCTTTTTTGCGGAATACCACGAAGGTTTTTGGTCGATAGGACGCTCTGAATCTTGACACTCTTCACCTCGTCGTCGGCCTCAATGGCATTGGCGATGTCACGAGTAATCAATTGGTCTTTGCCAACGTGACCCTGGACTTCTTCGGCAGTGTAGCGGCCAAAGAGGCGGTTACCAAAGTCGATCATGGTCAGGGTAGATTCACTGCGGTAGATGGCAAAGCCGTCGTCATCGTCCGCTTGGTCGGCCACAGTAAAGACGTCTTGTGACACGTCAACGAGACGGCGGGTCAGGTAACCTGAGTCGGCAGTCTTAAGAGCGGTGTCGATCAGACCTTTACGGGCACCCCGGGTAGCCACGAAAGATTCCAGCGAGCTCAGACCTTTTTTGTAGCTACTGCGGATAGGCAGCTCGATTTCGCGGTTGGTGGCGTCCACCATGATACCAATCATGGCGCTGGCGAGCTTCACGTTGCTAATGTCACCACGAGCACCACTGTTGACCATGAGGCTAATGCTGGTGTCCATGTCTTTAAGCTTGCCCTGCAGGAACTCGGTAACTTGGCGGTCGACACTTCGCCACGACCCAACGGTTAGGCTGTAGCGTTCGTCTTCAGTGATGAGCCCTTGGTCAAACTGGTCGGAAATGAGCGCAGTCTTGGCGTCGCCTTCAGCTACGAATTCGCTGATTTCTTCAAAATGCAGGTAGTCGTCTTTACCGGTAGATACAGCAGCTACAGTGGCGAAGCGGAATGCCAAGCCTTTCATGCGGTCTGCGGTCTGCGCGGTCGCTTCGGCGCCATATTTGTCGAAGATTTGTGCAAGGACTTTTTTCAGCTGCTTCTTGCTTTGGATGTTGTTGTCGTACGGGAAGTCTTCGGGGAGGATTTCGTTGAAGAATACGCGACCCAAAGAGGTATTGCGGATTTCACCCTTGGCGTAGACGCGAATGGGTGTTTGTAGCTGCAATTTGCCATTGTCGTAGGCCATTTCGGCTTCGTAAACTGAGCTGTAGGCTTTGACGGTGTCTGTCTGGGCGCCTGGTTTGTCGTAGGTTAGGTAGTAGTTACCTAGCACGACGTCCTGGCCGATGTTGAGCACGGGCGCACCGTCGGCAGGTTTGAGCAGGTTGTTGGTGGCACTCATGAGCTCGCGAGCTTCACGCTGTGCTTCTTTGGACAGTGGCAAGTGCACGGCCATCTGGTCACCGTCGTAGTCGGCGTTGAAGCCGTTGGCTACCAATGGGTGCAGGTGGATGGCCTTACCTTCTACCAAGACAGGCTGGAAGGCCTGAATGGACAGACGGTGTAGTGATGGTGCACGGTTTAGCAGGACGTATTTGCCTTCGATGACGGCGTCGAGCGCGTCCCATACCAGCGCGTCACCAGACTCAATCAAGCGAGTGGCGCTACGGATGTTGTGGGCGTGTTCGCCGCGGATAAGCCAGCTGATGACGAATGGCTTGAACAGCTCCAAAGCCATTTGTTTTGGCAGGCCACACTGGCTGATTTTCAGCTTTGGCCCAACCACAATCACGCTACGACCACTGTAGTCAACGCGCTTACCCAGTAGGTTTTGGCGGAAACGGCCTTGCTTGCCTTTGAGCATGTCGCTGATAGATTTCAGACGGCGACGGCCACCGGTGGCGTTAACGGCACGGCCACCACGGGCTGCGCTGTTGTCTATCAGGGCGTCAACGGCTTCTTGCAGCATACGCATTTCGTTGCGACGGATGACTTCGGGCGCGTTGAGGTCGATGAGTTTTTTCAGACGGTTGTTGCGGTTGATAACACGACGATACAGGTCGTTCAGGTCGCTGGTGGCGAAACGGCCGCCAGCTAGCTGCACCATTGGGCGCAGGTCTGGTGGAATAACAGGCAGAACGGTCAGTGTGAGGCTGTTTGGCCGGATGCCGGCTGCCAGCATGCCCTCTAGTACCTTCAGGCGTTTTAGGAGTTTCTTTTCGCGCTGACCCTTGGCACCTTCGACTTCGGCAGTCAGTTCGGCGATGAGGGTTGGTAGGTCGATTTTGTCCAGTAATGCTTTTAGTGCGGTACCGCCCATGCCAACAGTCACCAGCTCTTCGTATTCTTCTGGCAGGTTGCGGAAGTCGGTTTCGGCTATCAGAGCACCTGCAACCAGGCTTTCCAGCTGGGCTTTTTTCACCAGGTACATGTCGTTGAGTTCTTCGACTTCACGTGACTGCTGTTCGGCGAGGGATTTTACATCGGCGTTGTCGACGCTGGCTTCGCGCTCGTAGCGGATTTTGATAGCGGCACGGCCGGCTTCGGTTTCGGCTTCGAGGTCGGCCAGGTATTGGTCGCGTTTGGCTTCGTCTACCGTCAGCACTACGTAGGTGGCAAAGTAAGCGATGCGTTCGAGGTTGCGCACAGTGATACCCAGCAGCAAGCTCATGGCGCTAGGGGTGCCACGCATAAACCAGATGTGCGCCACAGGGGCAGCTAGGTTGATGTGGCCCATGCGTTCGCGGCGAACGATGGATTTGGTAACCAATTCACCGTTTTTGTCGACAGCAGCTTCGCGTGAACGAACGCCCTTCAATTTGTTATCGTGTAGGTTGATGTCGCGAACTGGTCCGAAGATTCGTTCACAGAACAGACCGTCACGCTCTGGTTTTTGGGTACGGTAGTTGATGGTTTCTGGCTTGGTAACTTCGCCGTAGCTCCATTTCAGCATGTCTTCAGGGCTTGCGACTGCGAGGCGAACTGCGTCAAAGTCGACAAGTGCGTTGCTGGCTATAACTCGCGACATATTACACCTCCTCCTTGATTTCTTCTATTTCGTCAATGTCTTGGATACTCACACCTTCTTCTATTTCACCGAGGTCGTCTTCGCTCATCATTTCGTCGTCGATGTCGTCAACAAGCGGTTTAATAGGTACGGTTTTGTCTTGTGGCCCGGCATGTGCGATGACTTGCTCGGCGTCGATGACGGCAGCTTTGGCTTCGTCTAGTAGGTCGACACGGAGGCCAAGACCTTGCAGTTCTTTCACCAAAACGTTAAAGCTTTCTGGCAGTTTCGGCCCGACGATTGGCTCGTCTTTGATGATTGACTCGTAAGCTTTGGCGCGTCCGTAGACGTCGTCAGACTTGATGGTCAACATTTCCTGCAGTGTCGTAGCGGCACCGTAAGCTTCCAGTGCCCACACCTCCATCTCACCAAATCGCTGGCCACCGTTTTGGGCTTTACCACCCAGGGGCTGTTGCGTCACCATGGTGTATGGCCCGGTTGAACGAGCGTGGATCTTGTCGCTCACCATGTGGTGCAGTTTGATGATATGCATAACACCTACGGTGGTGCGCTCTTCGAACGCGTCACCAGTGCGGCCGTCGTACAGCTGCGATTTACCATCGCGGGCGTAGCCGGCTTTTTCCAGCTCGGCGCTAATGACTTCGTCGGTCACACCGTTAAATGGCGGCGTCGCGACTTTGTAGCCCAGGGCACGAGCAGCCATGCCCAAGTGGGTTTCGAATAGCTGGCCAATGTTCATACGAGATGGCACACCGAGAGGGTTGAGGATGACATCAACGGGGGTACCGTCTTCCATGAATGGCATGTCCTCGACTGGCAAGATGCGTGCAACGACACCCTTGTTACCGTGACGGCCAGCAAGCTTGTCGCCGACGCTAATTTTGCGGAGTTGGGCAACGAAGATCTGGATTTGCATCAGTACACCAGCTTTTAGCTCGTGACCGTTCTCGCGTGAGAAGATCTTGACGCCAACAACTTTACCGCCACCAGCATTGTTCATACGTTGCGAGGTGTCGCGGACGTCTTTGGCTTTTTCACCAAAGATGGCGCGTAGCAGGCGTTCTTCGCTGGAAAGCTCTTGCTCACCCTTTGGCGTAATCTTCCCTACCAACACGTCACCGGCCTTGACTTCGGAGCCGATTTGCACGATACCGTTTTCGTCGAGGTGGCGCAATGATTCTTCGCTGACATTCGGGATGTCACGTGTGACGATCTCTGGACCCAGCTTGGTTTCGCGGACTTCAACAGTGTAGTCCTTGATGTTGATGCTGGTTAGGGCGTCTTCTTTGACGATGCGGTCGCTGAGGACGATGGCATCGTCCATGTTGTAACCGCCCCATGGCATGAAGGCCACGGTCAGGTCGCGACCAAGCGCGAGTTCGCCGTCGGCAATAGAGGCGCCTTCAATCAGAACGTCACCTTTTTTCACCATTTGGCCGCGCTCTACGCGGGTTTTCTGGTTGATTGAGCGGTCGTCGTTGCTCTTGGCAAAGTGGACGAGCTCGTATTTTTTGGTGCCGTCTTTGTATTTGACGTGAATTTCGTCACCGTCTGCACGTACCACTTCACCGTCAGCTTCGGCGACGATAAGTTGGCTAGTGTTGCGAGCCAAGGCGGCTTCGATACCAGTGCCCACGGTTGGGGTCTCAGGATTTAGCAGTGGCACAGCCTGTTTCTGCATGTTCGAGCCGGTCAATGAACGGTCGACACGGTTTTTCTCGATGAATGGAACGAGTGAAGCAGTTGAGCCCAGGATTTGCTTGTGGGCTGCGTCCATGAAGGTCACTTCGCTGGCGTCGACTTGTTCTGGTTTCAGGTTGTTGCGAGCGCTGACGCGTTCGGTCACGAACATGTTTTTGTCGTCCAGTTCAGCACCGGCATCAGCAATAACTTCGTTAATTTCCTGCGAAGCGTCGAGGTAGACAACTTCATCCGTCACCTTGCCGTTTACAACCTTCAGGTATGGCGTCTCGATAAAGCCGTATTCGTTGATACGAGCATAGGTGGCGAGGTTGAGCACCAGGCCAATGTTGGCGCCTTCTGGCGTTTCCACGCTACATAGGCGGCCGTAGTGGGTAGGGTGGGCGTCGCGCACGTCAAACTGTGCACGTTCACGCGTGATACCACCAGGACCCATGCTACTGAGGCGGCGTTTGTGCGACAGTTCTGACAGCGGGTTCACTTCGTCCATCAGCTGTGACAGCTGTGAACTGGCGAAGAATTCACGCACGGCAGCCACGACGGGGCGAGCGTTAATCAGCTGACCAGGGGTCACAGCTTCGATGTCGCTCATGCTCATGCGATCCATGGCGTTGCGTTGCATACGCAGCATACCCACGCGGAACTGGCGGGCGACCAATTCGCCGACCAATTTGACGCGGCGGTTGCTCAAAGCATCAATGTCGTCTGGCAGATCTTGGGTGTTGTTGAGGCGAATGATTTCACGGATGATAGCGACGAGGTCGGTCATCTGGAAGACGCGGTTTTCGCTGGTGTTTGGCAGCTCAACACCCAGGCGTTGGTTCAATTTGTAACGCCCAACACGGCTGTAGTCGAAGCGTTTGAAGTCGAAGAACATGCGTTCAATCATGCTGCGAGCGTTATCGACGGTCGCGAGGTCGCCTGGGCGCAGGCGGCGGTAGACTTCGATCAACGCTTCGTTTGACCCGCGAGCTGGATCTTTTTCTAGGGTTGCTTCGATGTACTTCACATCGCCAGTGTCGATGTCTTCGAAGAGACTTTTAATTTCACTGGTTTTGTTTTGCCCTAGTGCGCGCAACAGTGTGGTAACTGGCAGTTTGCGGCGGCGGTCGATTTTGACGTACATAGTGCCGTTGCTGGCGGTTTCAAATTCCAACCATGCGCCACGGCCGGGGATGAGTTTCGCGCCGTAATAATTGCGGCCATTTGATGCATCGGCGGTAAAGAATACGCCGGCGCTACGAATAAGCTGTGACACGACAACACGCTCGGTACCGTTAATGATGAAGGTGCCGCGTTCGGTCATCCAGGGGTAGTCACCTAGGTAGATTTCTTGTTCTTTGACTTCGCCGGTGACTTTATTTGTCAGTTCGACAGTTGCCTGCAATGGCGCGTCAAAGGTAAGGTTGTTTTCTTTGGCGTCTGATTCGCTGGTTTTAGGCGACTTGAATTCGTAGCCTTTGAATCGAAGTTCTAGCTTTTGGCCAGTGTAGTCCTCGATAGGGTTTAATTCTGAAAAAATCTCGCTCAAACCAGTCTCGACGAATTCACGCCAAGAATCTTGCTGGTGAGCGATGAGGTTTGGTAGGGGTAAAGCTGTGTCGTCTTTGGTGAAAAAGACACGCTTTGCCTGGGTAGGCTTGGTTTTTGCCACGCGTGTTGCTCCTCGCTAGTTAAATTGTACCTTTAGTGATAGATCGGCGCCGAAGATCCTAACCGAGGTCTGACAATCAGGCGCTGCCAGACGCCTAAATGCCATATGAAACCACGGATACACTACTTCTTAGTACGTATTGTGAGGGTTTGGTGGCAAATAGTCAAGAGAGAATTTGTATAATTCCCGCCTGTTCGAGTGCGTGATTGACAAGTTTAGCCAACGGCTCCTTGGTGTCGTCGGTCTCAATGCCAAGCCTTTCGGCAACCTGCGGCTCCAGGCTACCTGTCACCTTAAGAACGGTTGCAGCAAGCATTAACTCTAGTCGGGTACGTGCACCCTCTGGCAATTTAAGATGCTCGACTCCACCCTCCTCGCCGATAACCATACTAGCAGCCTCGCTATATCGATTGTCTGGTGGCCTCGTAGCATAAAGCCGCTTGTCGTGAAATTTACCGGATAAAACAGCAGTTACGTCACCGTCATGTTCAAAATGGGCAACACTTTTTAACCAAAGCTCGACTGAGCTTCTGTGCGATTCGTGCGTCATACTCACATACTACGCTTTTGCAATAACCTCGTCAATGAGGCCATACTTGACGGCCTCTTCACTGCTCATCCAGTAGTCGCGCTCCATGTCTTGTTCGATTTTTGCGAGTTTCTGGCCGGTGTTTTTAGCCAAGATTTCGTTGAGGCGTTTTTTCAGGTAGATGCTTTCTTTGAGGGTAATTTCTTGGTCGGTCACCTTGCCTTGCGTGCCACTACTGGGCTGGTGAATCATGATGCGGCTGTTGGGTAGGGCAAAACGCTTGCCTTTGGCGCCACCGCTCAACAGGAACGCGCCCATACTGGCCTGTAGTCCAATACCGATAGTCTGGACATCGGGTGTAATGTATTGCATGGTATCGTAAATAGCGAAGCCGTCGTTCACGACACCGCCGGGGCTGTTGATGTAGAGTTTGATATCTTTCTTGGGGTCGGCGTAGGCCAAATGTATCAGCTGGGCCACGATGGTGTTCGCCGAGGCTTCGTTGACGTCTTCGCCAAGGAAGATGATACGCTCATTCAAGAGGCGGCTGTAGATGTCGAAGGCACGTTCGCCTTCGTAGGTTTTTTCGATAACGGTGGGTACGAGATAGCTGCTTGGTTTCATGTATCTAGTATATACAAAAACTAGCACTCGGCGCAAGGGAGTGCTAGGTCACATCGACAAAGACTCCCAGGTATGTTATTTTGTTCTTGGAATTGTATCCCCCGAGGAGACACATGCAACAGCGCCCAAGCCCAGGAGAAATCGTCTTCCGCTGCGTGATAGCCCTGATTCCCATCTTAGCAGTACACGGGGCCGCACTTCAGCTCTGGTACGGCAAAGAAGCGATAAGCGACCAAGACACGTTGCTGAGTTTCTATAGCCAAGCCAGCGCTAGTGACTGGAAGGGCTATCACATAGCGGCCATGATCCTTGCCATCGTCGTCATGACAGCCAGGAGATACCTCCTCAAAGCCGCGGATTACATCCGCACCGGAGAGCTTTTTCCGCCCAATCCCACAGAGGCGAAGTCGAAGGATAACGCCTAAGACACGAGCCTCACCCCGCACCCTGTCCAGCCGAGAGCTCTTCTTTAATGAAAAAGCACCGCTGCGGGGGCGGGCTTTTTCATTGCTTAGAAAAGAATACTCTATTTTACGTTCAATTCAGCCAAGCGCGTCACCGTTTTTTCAGTCAAAAGACGGTTCGCGATGTCGCGGCGTGCGTCGGGCTGGTCGAATTGCGCCACCATTTTGGGGTTGTTGGCGTATTGTTTTTTGTACAAGGTCACGTGGTCGTCTAGTTCTTGGGTGGTGGCTTCGATTTTTTCTACCTTGCTGAGTTCGGCCAAGGCCAAGCCGGCTTGGACACGCTTTTTAGCAGCGTCTTTGACTTCGGTTTCAAGCCATTTTTCTTTGCTTTCAAAGCCTTTGTTTTCCAGGTATTGATCGAGTGTCAAGCCTTGGTACATGAGGTTTTGGGTCATGTCGCGTTCGATAGACTGCGCTTGGTCCTGCAGCAGGATGTCGGGTACAGGCACGGTGCTGGCTTCGATAAGTTCTTTGACTAGTTCGTCTTTCAACTTCTCGTTGGCTTCGCGCTCTTTTTGCTCGGTCAGTTCGCGCTTCATGTCGGCTTTTAGCTCGGCGACTGTTTTAAACGGACCGGCTTTGGCGGCAAACTCATCGTCTACCTCTGGCAAGACAATTTCTTTGATGGCTTTTAGGGTTGTCGTGAAAATAACCTTGGCACCCTTGAGGTCGGCCACGTGGTAGCTTTCAGGGAATGTCAGTTCTAGGTCGAAGGTTTCACCGATTTTCTTGCCGATAATTCCCTCTTCGAAGCCTGGGATAAACGAGTTGCTACCCAAGGTCAGTGCGTAGTCGGTGCCAGTGCCGCCATCAAACGCGATGTCATCTTTTTTGCCCACGAAGTCAATAATCACTTCGTCGCCGTCCTTGGCCGCACGTTCGACATCTTGTTTCTGGCCAAAGCTACCGCGCATGCGTTCGATAATTTCATCGACTTCTTTGGTGGTCACGCTCACCTTGGCTTTTTTAGCTTTCAGCTTTTTGTAGTCGCCCAAGGTAACTTTTGGCAAGATTTCAGCCTCAGCGGTGAATTCTAGTTCCTGGCCGGAAACGAATTTTTTAACCTCGACAGCTGGGCGGTCGAGTACCTGAATGTTTTCAGCCACGTAAGCCTCGGCAACGGCTTTACTGAGCGCGTTTTCCATGGTTTCCTGGCCTAGTAGCGCAGGGTCAGCGTGCTTGGCGGCAACGCTGGCAGGCACATTTCCTTTGCGGAAACCAGGCACTTTCATGGTTTTTGCAAGTTTTGCGAGTGCAACTTGCTCGGCAGCGGCAAGTTCTTCGCGGCCAAGGCTAATTGTTAGTTCTACTTTGGTATCTGATAGGTGTTTTACGGTCGTCTTCATACTCGTGCGAGTATATCAGATGTCGGTTATTCGAACAAATCGTCCAGATCGTCATTGTGCCGTAGTCGGCGGTCTTTCACCGTGCTAACGATGCGTTCGAAGCTGAGTTTTTGTTCTTCGGACTTGGCGGTGTCTTTAAAAGGGTAGATTTCTTGCTTGATTTCTTCGTCGCCCACAAACACGATGAACGGCACGTCTTTTTTAATGGCTGATTTCAGCTGTTTATCGAGCTTGCGACCGGTGATGTCTACCTCAGTATTCACACCTTCTTCGCGTAGTTTATCGGCAAGTTCCATTGCGCCCTGTAACGCGCCCCCTAACACGATGACAGATATGTCGGTGGTGGATGGCAGTTTTGGAAGCAAATCGTGCGAACGTAGGAAGAGTTCGGTCATGGTGTAGCCTGGGGCGAAACCAACTGCCGAAATGGGTTCCGCGCCAAATAGCCCCACAAGCCCGTCGTAACGGCCGCCGCCAAACATTGCTCGGTTGTTTTCGGGGTGCGTATCGAAGAATTCGAACACGGTGCCGGTGTAATAATCGAAACCGCGCATGAGCGTAATGTCGAAGATGGCGTTTTTAACACCGGCGCGCTCCAGGAGCGTGAAAACTTCTTGGACTTCTTTGACCTCTTCGCTCTCCCGGATTTCTTCTGGTAGTTCGGCGATGTTTTTGGCCGTCAATAACGCCGCGATTTTCGCTAAACCTTTCGGTGCCGCAGCGTCGCCAAAGATGTCGATAGCTTGGTCGCGGAAATCTTCGTGGCTGATTTTTTCTTTGCGATCGAACAGGCGAATCATCAGCTGCGACTGCACGGCATCTAGCCCTAAGTAGTTGGCCATCATGAAATTGATGAGCTTGCGGTTGTTCACGCGTATAACAAACATGTCATCGGTGGCACCAAACCCCTTCATCATTCGCCAGCCCATAACAATAATTTCGGCATCTGCCAGCGCACCTTCGGCGCCAAATATATCGGCATTTAGCTGCCAAAATTCGCGTTCGCGGCCACGTTGCGGGCGTTCGTAGCGCATGAAGTTGGCAATTGAAAACAGCCGCGCAGGATAGGCCATTTCTTGGCGCCGCGCAGCAATCATACGGCTAACACTGGGTGTCATTTCGGGGCGAATTGCCACGGTGCGGTCACCGCGATCAGTGAAGGTGTAGGTTTGTTCGCCGGCTAGTTCTTGGCCAGATTTGGCGGTGTAGACCTCGAGCGGCTCCAGTGTTGGCGCGCCGTATTCTTCGTAGCCGTAGCGTTCGGAAATAGTCCGCCAGTGCGAAAAGATGTAATTTTGCACCCGTTTATCGGCAGGATAATAGTCACGGGTGCCTTTGTAGGGCTGCGATGAAAGCGTTGTCATTGAGGTTATTTTCGCATTTTTAGCTGTAGATTGCAAGCTTGTGCTTTGTGCCGCTCAGGCTCACCGAGGCATGACTAGTCAGATTCTCCAGCTGGGTATTTACATTATCACAATACCTGCTATACTGCTTATGTCTACACCTGGTGTCTTCTATGGGGATGGGAGCTATATATCTTAGGATATCATCCGCAATTAGATAAGCAGTCATTGCTCTGGTAAAACACACTCTGGCGTAGATGCTGCGCAGACCTACGACAGGACTGCGGCGAGATGCGTGACCATGTGGCACGGAAAACATTTCAGAATAACTCATAACACTCGATGGTTGAATCGGTGTTTTTATTTGATGCCAAAAAGGAGGCCCTATGTCACGACTACCAACACCCGGCGAAGATGCAGGTAACTGGGGAGAAATATTGAATGATTTTCTCGGCAATGAACATTCACAGAACGGAACGCTAAAGCTCCGGACGGACGGCACATTAGATGCTTTTTATCAAAAACCGGTCGGTGGCATACCGCAAGCCGATCTAGCGACGGACGTACAAACAACCCTGAATAAAGCGGCGTTCGCCCTAAATGTGAAAGATTTCGGCGCCCAAGGCAATGGCACTACGGATGACACTACCGCGATACAAGCCGCAATTAACGCCCTGCCCAGCGCTGGCGGTCTGGTGTATATCCCGGCTGGCACGTACGTCATGTCGTCCCCAATTACACTGAAGGAAGGTACGAATTTAGTGGGTGCTGGCAGCGGCACAATCTTACGCGTCGCCTCGGGCGCCCTGGGCATCGACGTCTTGCGCATTGGCGACGGCATATCGACGGTTAGCTTCGCCGCGGTGCGTGACTTGAAGATATCGGCTGACGGACAAAAAACCGGCGGTGCGGCCATTAAACTCAACAAGGCATACAGGGTCTGGCTGGAAAGGCTAGCGATTGAATTTCAGTATCGCGGCGTATATATTTTGAATTCAACCGCAATCTGGTTTCACCGTTCAGATGTGCGCGATACGAAGGAAAATGCCATCACAATCGAATCAGACCTTGGGCAAGGTTTCGAGTGGTATATCGACCGTGTACTGTGCGATAACCCGACGGTGATCAACGCAGGAACGGGTCTCTTTTGGGACGGAGGTGAATCGCTGCACGTGTCGCATTCTAACTTCCAGCGTTTCGGCAGCGGCCTCGTTATTAACACCTCGAACGGAAGGGAGTCCCGGTTTGCCTTTCTAGACGGCGTGCTGTGCGATTTTTCCAGCGATAATAATATCAAGGTTACGAATAGCGGCACCGGTGCAACTATAGGATTGACCTTCGTGAACTGCTGGTCGGGTACGGCTACCAATTACGGCGTCTTGATGGATCGACCAGGCGGCGGGTTGGTACAGGGCATGCGCTGGGTTGGTGGAAAGATTTTTCACAATGGCCTGGCCGGCTTTCGGTTCGCTGGCGGGCAAGATCTTCATATATCCGACTGCGATATTATTGCCAACTCGCAAACGGTTTCAGCCGCAAGACATGGCGTCGAAGTGAGCGCGAATGTAAGTGAATTCTCGATTAAGGGATGTCGTATTGGCGGTGGCTACCAGCAGGGCGATACTCAGGGTTACGCAATCCATATCGACCCCGGCACATCTGACAACTACATGATCATCGGTAATGATTGCCATGGCAACAATAATACGCCAAAAATCGACGATAACGGCACGGGGGTCAACAAGGTGGTTGCTAATAATATATAGACGCGATGTTGACACGAAGCGGACATATTGCTACGGTTGATTTTGGCTTTCCTGAGGGAAAGTTGTAACGAGAAGTAGAAATATTGACAAAACGTAACCCAAGGAGAGGCTTTGGCAACAATCGAACTGCTTCGTCGTCCCGACGAGGCACGCAAGATTGCCACACCCGCACCACCCCGCAAGCTCACACCTAGGCGACGCCGCAGAAATTGGGCCATCTTTGGCATAGTCGGCGCTATACTGGCAACCGTCGTTGCGGTCATCACCCGCGATGTCGGTATCACAGAAACGCCGCCAACCGTGCAGGCGCCATCGCTAACCCAACTAAACACCGCTATTTCTATGGCGGAAACGTACCTGGACGGCCTGTATAAGCCACTCGATGGGGGCGAGGCTACCCAAAGTGAGTTCTACGGATTCCCACTGAAGGCACACCTGACCCATCCAGACACGTGGCTGCTGCTTGGCCAGGATGAGACGACCGTCATTACCCCCCTTGAAGGGGACGACGAGTCGCATGAGCGGTTCAGAATGACATTCGGCACCGCGCTAACAGTGCAAGCCGACATAGATTGGAATGCTTCGCGCGACACCGTCAGTATTGGCGTGACGCCAGAAAAAGTTACCGATGATGTAGAGGTGTGGCTCGATACTATCGGGCTCGCTTCTTTTACGCCGGGTACGGCGGCAAAGGTCGAGCGGATACTCCCCAAAAAGGATCTGTCCGCATTTCGGACTTTGCGCTACACGGTTCGGCACGCTTCGCAAGAGGCGTACATGTACTATACGGCGCGCGGCGATCACCAGAAAGCCGATAGTCTAGCCACTTTCCTACGACACAACGGCTACACGCCCGGGCACGACATGCGAGCAGCGGTTTTTAATCGCTCATCGGGTCTGCCGGATGACCTGCCGGTTAATGACGATGCGTACGAAGACTGTACGCACTTGCCGGCAGCGAGCCATCAGGCTTACGCGTATGAGAGCAAAGCCTGCATCGCAATAGGACTATACCTGGGTGCCGGAGAACGCGATCCGTTCCTTCAGGCATCCCAAGCGATACACACGCTACAAAAATATAGCCCTGGTCATCAATATCCACAGTCTTTTGTGGGGAGGTGGTGGCTTCAAGGAAATACCCCCATTGAGACAGCCGAGCACCTGCAACGTCAGTGGGCGCGCACTGGTCACGGCGTGCCGCGTTGTACACCGCTGGACTGCGACGAAGCAGCCAGCGGGATCCGAACTTTTGCGTTCGGTATCCTGGAGGCAGAGTTAGGCTATCGTCACGGCGACGTTCTAGCGGCAAGTTACGCAGATGCGGCTGCTGCCGTAGCGATATCGGTGCAGACACGAGCAGACGGGATCATCCGCACAGCATCGGGCGAGGTGTATCGGCCTGCACAGATAGGTGGGTTCCCGGTATACTGGGATGCACAAGGTAGGTTCGCGCCGCCCAGCCCCTCGCTTATTGGCGGTGCTGCACTATTCGTGGCAGGAGAAGCGTCTATGACACCGGAGTATGTCGGTGTCGCTGCGTCAAACAGCGAAACCACCTTTGACGCGTGGGCTTTCTTGGTGCGTTACCGGTGCGTCAAGTACGGTGTGGGGTGTGTTCTGTAGGCAGCCCTTTGGTGAGATGGATGCGCTCAATGGTGCGCGCATCCCTCACTCATTCGTCAATCGAATTTCGTTACACAATGAGGCACATCACCTGAGCGACAGTTCGGTGCTGGCCTCCCTACTTCCATGAATATATTCATGCTGATGAGTCCAGCAGGACGAAAAGTAGAAAGAATTTACAGACCAGACTTATCCAGGCTACGGCGCAAAACAAACCGCTGCAACCACGCATACATGACAATCCCGGCGGCTACACCCACATTCACCGACCGAGTACTGCCCAGCTGTTCAATCATGATCATTTGCTGCGCAGCGTCCCGCATTTCTGCGCTAAGGCCAGGACCTTCGCCGCCAAAAACCAACACAGCCTTTCTCGGCAAGGCCGCTTGCGCCAACGGTGTCGCCCCGGGTAGGTTGTCGACTGCCACAATTTCCCGCTCCGCCATCGCCGCAACAAAATCCGCCACGGTCGCGTGATGGAAAATATCCAAATATCTATCCGTCACCATCGCCCCGCGCCGATTCCAGTGCCGCCGGCCTATTACATGCACCGCAGCCACGTTGAAGGCGTTGGCTGTACGCACAATCGTGCCGATATTCAGGTCGTGCTGCCAATTTTCTATCGCCACATGCAAATCCACGCGGCTTTTATCCAAATCCGCTTTTATGGCTTCGACTGTCCAGTAACGATACTTATCCTCCACGTTACGGCGGTCGCCCTGCGCCAATAGCTCGGGGTCGTAGCGCGGATCGGTTGGCCATGGTTGCGCATGCGGGCCAACACCTATTTCAATGGAAGTATTCATTTTTCTTATTATACACGCCCCGAGCACCCTTCCCTTTCCCACCCCAAACATACTAGAATAGATACCATGACTAACATTTCCCCCTACGAAACCTGGCTGACGCCGACCATTCACGCCCAAGACGATTTTTACCAGCACGTGAATGCCAAGTGGCTGGCCGAAAATCCCATTCCCGCCAGTGAAACCGTGTGGGGGACGTTCAACGTTTTGCACACCGAAGCCCAGGAAGCCATGCGCCGTATTTACGAAGATTTGCAAAATGGGACATTGGCGCCCGGCAGCATTCAGCAGCAGGCTCGCGATTTTTACGACACCGGTATGAACTACGACAAACTAAAAAAGGCTCACCTGGAACTCCTGCGAGATTGGCACGACAAAATCGACCGTATCGCCAATACCTCAGATCTGTCGCGACTCATTGGCGAGTTGCACGCCATCCAGGTCAATTGCCCGTGGACCATCATTATCGACACCGACCAAGCCGACAGCCGCAAGCACATTTTTGGCTTTCAGCAGTCCGGGCTAACGCTACCAAACCGTGATTATTACTTGGAAGATAGCGCCAAAATGCGCGATATTCGTACAAAATATCGTCAACACATACAGGATGTCCTTGCGCGCGTACCCTCTATGCAAACCGAGGCATTCGCCGACACTGTCATAGATTTCGAAACGGCAATTGCCAAAATCTCGCGTACGCCAGCCGACCTGCGCGACATCGAGAATAACTACCACAAAACAACCTACACCGACCTGCAGCAAACGTACGACGCCATAGATTGGCCTACCTACGCAGCCGCACACGGTTGGCAGCCCGATGATAAAATCAGCGTCAATCAGCCGGAATTCATGGCATTCGTCAACGACACATTCACGCAGCGCCCCCTGGACGACTGGAAAATATATCTGAAATGGCACCTGACTGTCCAATGCCTGGGCAAAGTCAGTAGCGAATTCAGCCAGCTGCAATTTGAATTTTTTGGTAAAGTTTTGGGCGGCGCCACGGAGATGCAGCCGCTATGGAAACGCGTTGTGCGCGTGGTCGATGGCAACATTGGCGACGGCACGGGCCAACTATACACTGAAAAACATTTTCCAGAATCTTCGAAAAAACAAGTCCTTAAACTGGTCGAGGATGTGCGCGCAGCCTACCACGAACGGATTGATCAACTAGACTGGATGAGCAGTAAAACAAAACGGTACGCACAGAAAAAACTCGCGAACATGAAGGTGCTTATCGGCTATCCAGATGAATGGCGCGATTTTTCCGGCCTCGCCATCGGGCGTGAATCGTACCTGGCCAACGCCCTAGCCGCGCAACAATTCGAATCGGCCTACTGGCTCGGGAAGCTGCACCAGCCCACCTCGCGCGACGATTGGTTTATGACACCCCAGACAGTCAATGCCTACAACGACCCGTCACGTTTGGTTATTTGCTTCCCAGCGGCCATCTTGCAACAGCCATTCTTCGACCCTGCGGCGCACATTGCCGCCAACATGGGCGGGATTGGCGCCGTCATAGGCCACGAATTGTCGCACGGATTCGACGACCAAGGCTGCCAGTTCGACGCCAGTGGCAACGTCAAAACCTGGCAAACCAAGAAAGAGCGCGAGGCGTTTGCGACAAAAGCAAAGGCTATCATCCAGCAAGCCGACGCGTTCGAAGTACTGCCAGGGCTGCATTTGAAGGGCGATCTGGTCATTGGCGAAAGCATTGCCGACCTGGGTGGGGTGGAAATCGCGTTTCATGCGCTCAAAACACTCCTCGATGGGCACCTTGAAGAAATCGCTGTCGGAAAACTTACTGGCGCTCAGCTTTTCTTCATTAACTTTGCACGCGGCGAATGCGGCGCCGTGCGCGAAGAACGGCTACGCCAGTTAGCACTCACCGACCCGCACCCCGTTTCTGCATTTCGCGTTAACGAAATGTTGCGGCACGTTGATGGCTTTTACCAGGCATTTGGCGTTCGGGAAGATGGCCATCTGTTTACAGCCGACGCCGAGCGTGTGAAAATCTGGTAAAAAAGGAAATCGTCCGCCAGCCGTGTAGGCTAGCGGACGATCCGCGAAACTATTTAGTGCGCGTGCAGTGTGCGGTACTGGTCTTTTTGTCCTCCTGATGCATCTTCCAGTCGTCCGACTGGCCGGCAGATAGAGAAGACTGTTCCGCCTGATGGAACGTGTTCAGGGCTAGTACCGGGTGTAGTGTGCCTGTCACGGTAAACTTACACTCGAATGCTTCCGTTCTAGCCGACACGACAACCCCGTCATGTACCTGGAACACGGGAGCGTCAACACTCTGATCGTCCCTAAACCTCCACTCCTGCAGCCCCTCGGTCACAGGCGTGAGCTTATAGCCCATCCTCTCAAACGCGCCCATGAAAGGTACGGCCATTGAGGCAGCCGCGGTCGTCGCACTCGAAGTGCCTGTGCTCGCACGAGGCGGCACACAGCCTGCCGTTAGCAAAAGCAGCAAAACAGCCATCAGCGCAGCGAACAATTTGCGCATGCACACCCTCCGTGGGTATAGTTTTTCGCGGACACTTTACTATGACATACTTTTCTAAAAACGTCAACCAAATAAAATAGCAGACCAGCCGATCTGCTATTTTACGTGGTACGCGAGAGAAGACTTGAACTTCCACGTCCCGAAGGACACTAGCACCTGAAGCTAGCGCGTCTACCATTCCGCCACTCGCGCATATACCGCATGTATTATACCATGCCAGCACCGACTGATGCTAGTAGTCGGCGCGTAGTTGTGCCACGAGGTCGCGCACATTGCCGGCTTGTTTGACACCAGGGTTTAGCAGCCCATAGGGGTCGAAGATTGTTTTTATAGCTGCGTACAAATCCAAAACATCACCATCCAGGTGTTTATACGCAAATTGCGCTTTTAGCCGCCCCTCACCCAGGCTGCCAACCAAATGACCGCCATATTGGTCTATCAAATTGCTGTATTCGTCTAATATTTTAAAGATTTTTTGCTTGTCACTCACCTTGCCCAGTTGCAACATCGGGCGCGTATCAATGGTATCGTCGAGCACATGATACGTCAGCGGCAAAGCAACATGCAGCCTTTCTGACAGCGCCGCAACGGCATTAGAAAACTCCTCGAAACGCTGCGGCGGTATGTATGCGCCATCCAATAACGGGGGTGCTGACATGCCTTCGCCCGCGGGCATATGTAAATAATTCACCACGTCGCGCACGGCCAATATCGCCATCGCATCTTCGCCATCCCCGCCCTCAACATAAGCATCTACCTTGCCAAGCATTTTCGCCAGCCGCTTTAGCTTGTTTCGCCGCGCTCGCTCGCTAAATTCATCAAACCCCAGCACAATCACGGCGCCGTTTTTGACGTTTTCCGAAAAAGCATACTTTTTGCCACGTGCCGCCGCAATATCAAACAGCGCGCTATCATAATATTCCAGGAATGCTGGCTCGAACGCGCGTAGTGCGTCCAGCGTATCGCGCGCCAGATCTTTGCTGGCACAGGCCACCACGCACGCCGCTATAGTCGCGCCGGCAAAGTTACTCTTGAGTATCATCTCGGAAATAATACCGAGTGTCCCTTGACTGCCAACCAACAGAGGTGTTAGATCGAACGAGCCGTCTTTGTGTTTCACCTTTGCAATTGCCGCATAGCCGGTACCATCCGGCGCATCGCCGGCTATCTTTTCCGCTATTAGCTGCGCGTTGTCCTCTATCAGCCCATCAAGATTGCGATAAATTTCGCCTTCAAATGTCTGCAAGCCCTTCTTTTTGCTCAGTTCGCGCTTGCTGAGGCGGCCAGTTTGCAGCAAATCACCGCTCGCCAACACCACCTCTAGCTGGCTCGTCCAGGCGCGCATGTCGCCGTATTTGCCCGACAACAATGCGGTCGCGTTATTCGCCACAGCACCGCCGACTGTCTCGCCAGGTTTCACAGGCAGCGCCGGGATTGCCAAGCCATGCAGCATCAAGGCATTCGCAAGCGCCTGACTGCTCAGTCCCGGCTGCACACGCACTAGTTTTTGCTTGGGGTCAAATTCAAGAATCTGATTCATATGCGCCGACAGCTCTATCGCAACACCCTTGCCAATTGCTGCGCCGCTATCGTCCGTTCCGCCACCCCTGGCAGTTAGCGGCAACACGTGGCCTTTCTCGGCCAACTGCCAGGCAAACCGCGTCAGCTTGCGAATGTCGTTCGTCACCCGAGGATACATCACCAAGTCCGGCCGCATCTGTAATACGCTACCGTCGCGGCTAGCGGCTGCCAATACGGAAACATTGGCCGAAATCTCGCCCAATACATGCTCCTGCAAATATTCCGCAACTTTACTCATGAATCCCCTGTTTTGGCGTGCCTATACTCATTTTCTTTATAATACCACAAGCACCATGCATATGCAGCTTTATCTCTCGATTTTTTTCTGGTATAATGAAGCTATCGAGCGCGAGTGGTGGAATTGGTAGACACGCTAGCCTTAGGAGCTAGTGCCTTCGGGCGTGGAGGTTCAAGTCCTCTCTCGCGTACCATAGAAAAAAGAGGTCATTTGGCCTCTTTTTTCTATGGTATAAAATCAAACAAAAAGCCCTTCAGGCACTCTCTCGGCGGTAAAAGGTGAGAAACGCATTTCCATAACTACGATTGTCCACCACAACAACTCCTGGCTTGGTCGGCTCCTCACCTCTACCTGGGTGCGATAATACCATAAGCCCCCCTGGTTTTAATAGACTGAAAAGTTTCGTAACTGTGGAAAACTGCGTATCGTGGTATGGCGGGTCCACCAGTATCAAGTCGTAGCCTTCGCCCTGATACGTCTCTAGCCAATTACTCACCGTCGTACGAACAATATCCGTAGTATTTTCTACACCAATTGCGCTGATATTGGCTGCGAGCACCTTTTGCGCAATCCGGTCTCTTTCGACGAATGTCGCGTGGGCTGCGCCGCGACTCAGGGCTTCAAGCCCCAATGACCCCGTACCAGCAAACGCATCTAACACTCGTGCACCGCGAACCTCAGCGCCAATGCTGTTGAATAAGGCGTTGCGCACGCGCTCGCTCATGGGATGTGTGCGCGAATTATCGGGGGCGTCGAGCTTGCGCCCACCGTACGTACCGCTAATAATTCGTATATTCATGCCTGGCTCGCCATTATCACCGCCTTATACCACGCTAACGTCACTGCACGTATCGTTTCGGGCAGCAGCTTCTCGCGCGCTTCCTTGGCCAAGTGCCGCGTCCATCCCAAACGCGCAAATTCATCATACATGCGCATATCGGCCACACGCTGTAATATTTCACGGTACAGCACCTGGTATTCCTCAGTGGTGGCGCGAGTAAAATCCTCCGCGGTAGGCATCGTGTCGTCAAATCGCAGTGGCGAAATAGACGTCGCCACACCCCATTCGAACATAAAATGATTGGTAAAAACACCCTTTGCACCCCAGTATTCCCAGTTTTTTGCCAGGGTGTCGCGCTTGCTGTCGCCGCGGATGATGTTTTTTTCCAGCATGGACAGCCGCTCTTCCTTGGGCTTACCCCACAGTTCTTCGATTTTTTCGTCTAGCGGATAGTGGTGCGCCGGCGTCAGGCCATCCACAATCGCATGCGACATCCACGCCGCCTCAAACGCCGCCCGCTCGTTGTTGCCGTCACGCAGCGCCTGCGCCAGATTGAATATATGGTCGTCTATCATCTGCAGCAAAGCCGTGTCCTGCGGATTGGCGGGGTCGATGTAATGCCAGGGCTCATCCACGGCTGGACTTTTTCGTTTAATACCGTCCGGGCCGCCAAGGCCTTCAAAATGCAAAATATCAGCAATTGCAGGAAACTGCAGATTTTTTGGCACGTGTTTTATGACATGCCGCCGCGCCACACGGTCTATTTTTTGGTGGACGCCCATCACACGGCCAGATTTATTGCGAAATATTGTTCCAGAGTACATAGTGTTAGTTTAACGTTGTCAACCGCTGATATTGTTCAACCTGCGCGGCCAATTGTTTATATTGTAGCAGGTTTTCACCGCTTGCCACGAATTGCTTGGCGCGGCGCTGTGCTCGCGCAATGAGTTTCGTATCGGAAAACGTGGCTATTTGCAAGTTCAGCGCACCGTGTTGGGCGCGGCCGTATATCTCGCCGGGACCGCGCAGTTTTAGGTCTGCCTCGGCTAAATAAAAGCCATCGTTGGACTTTTCAATTTCGCGCAGGCGCTGGCTGGGTTTATTGCTATCCGAAAGCACCAGAAAACAGTGGCTCTGGTGCACCGAACGCCCCACCCGCCCGCGCAATTGGTGCAGCTGCGAAAGACCAAATTTGTCGGCGTTCTCTATCATCATAACAGTCGCATTGGGCACATCCACGCCCACCTCGACCACCGTGGTGCTCACCAGAATATCCAGCATGCCAGCTGCAAACTGACTCATAACAGCGTCTTTTTCGCCGGGCTTCAACTTGCCGTGCAGTAGCCCAATGCGACGATGCTTGAATACCGAATTTTGCAGTTTTTTATACTCCGCTTGCACGCTTTTGGCTTCGTTATCCGGATTGTCGTCTATCAGACTACAAATGACGTACGCTTGCCGGCCGGTGGCAATTTCCGCGTCGATTTTTTCGTACAGTTGCGCACGGCTATTGGGCGACCAGATTTTGGTGGCAATCGGTAGACGACCCTTGGGCAGTTCGTTTAGTATGCTGACGTCTAGCTCGCCGTAAACAGTCAAGGCCAGACTGCGCGGAATGGGCGTGGCGGTCATGGCGAGTAGGTGCGGCATGTGTTCGGATTTTTTCAATAGTTCTTGGCGCTGCTTC
>Ga0075418_10000725_pt1 | contig 35830 bp, 36 predicted proteins | sample SoiMetdeltSBSDD2_FD_81776 | JGI IMG/M metagenome (GOLD analysis project Ga0075418, IMG submission 81776) | Bulk soil microbial communities from a Populus tree surrounding site in Tennessee, USA - Soil MetaG P. deltoides SBSDD2 | ecosystem: Environmental > Terrestrial > Soil > Tree plantation... | reverse complement strand
CGAGGAGATCAAGCGCCACGTCGGCTACATGACGCAGCGCTTCAGCCTGTATCAGGACCTGTCCATCCAGGAGAACTTGGAGTTCGTGGCGCGCGTGTACGGTCTGCCCGACCCTGTGCGCGAGGCTCGCGGCGCCATCGACCGGCTCGGCCTGCATGGGCGCGAGAAGCAGCTGGCCGGCACGCTGTCGGGCGGCTGGAAGCAGCGCCTGGCGCTCGGCGCGTGCATTCTGCCCAAACCGGAACTGCTGTTGCTCGACGAACCCACCGCCGGCGTCGATCCCAAGGCACGGCGCGAGTTCTGGGGCGAGATCCACAAGCTCGCCGCCGAGGGCATGACCGTGCTGGTCTCGACGCACTACATGGACGAGGCCGAGCGCTGCCACGCGATCGCCTACATCGCCTACGGTGAGCTGCTGGCGCAGGGCAGCGTCGAAGAGGTGATCGAGAAATCGCACCTGCGCACCTGGAACGTCAGCGGGCCGGACCTGCAGCACCTGTCAGACAAGCTGCTCGGCGCACCCGGCATCGACATGGTGGCGCCGTTCGGCGCCAGCCTGCACGTGTCGGGCCGCGATGCTGCAGCGCTGGATGCGGCGGTGGAGAGGTTCCGCACCGATCCGCACCTGGCGTGGTCGATCTCCGAGCCGACGCTGGAGGACGTGTTCATCGATCTGATGTCGCGCTCACAGGACAACTTCAGATGACCGCACAATCCCCATTTGCGCGCACCGGGGCCCTGACGCGCACCTGGGCCATGCTGATCAAGGAGTTCGTGCAGCTGCGCCGCGACCGTTTGACGTTTGCCACAATGATCTTCATCCCGGTCATGCAGCTGCTGCTGTTTGGCTTCGCCATCAACACGCAGCCGCGCGAGCTGCCGACGGCGGTGCTGGTGCACGAGGACAACGATCTCACCCGTTCCATTTTGGCGGCGCTCAGCAACACCAGCTATTTCCGCGTCGTGCGCGTGGCCCGCACCGAAGCCGAGATGGACCACTGGATGCGCTCGGGCAAGATCCTGTTCGGCGTCGAGATCCCCGCGGGCTTCGAGCGCAGTGCACGGCGCGGTGACATCCCGGCCCTGCTGGTGGCAGCCGATGCCAGCGATCCGGTGGCGGCCGGCACCGCGCTCGGCGCGCTGGAGGGTATCGTAAAGACGGCGCTGGCGCGCGATCGCGGCCTGCCCGAGACCATCCAGAGCGTGCCGGCCTTCGAGATCCGTCAGCACCGCCGCTACAACCCAGCCGCCGTCACGAGCCTCAATATCGTGCCCGGCCTGCTCGGCACCATCCTGACCATGACCATGCTGATCTTCACGGCGTTGTCGGTGACGCGCGAGGTGGAGCGGGGCACCATGGAAAGCCTACTGGCCATGCCGATTCGGCCGGTCGAGATCATGCTGGGCAAGATCGCGCCCTACATCGCCATCGGCTTCATGCAGGCGGCGCTGATCATCGTGTTCGGTGTGCTGATCTTCGACGTGCCGATCACGGGCAGCGTGACCCTGCTGGCGGTGCTGAGCACGCTGTTCATCGCTACCAATCTGTCGATCGGCTACACGTTCTCGACGATTGCCCAGAACCAGCTGCAGGCGATCCAGATGTCGTTCATGTTCTTTCTGCCCAACATCCTGCTGTCGGGCTTCATGTTCCCGTTTGCGGGCATGCCGGGTTGGGCGCAGGTGATCGGCGAACTGCTGCCGCTCACCCACTACATCCGCATAGCCCGCGGCATCATGCTGAAAGGGGCCGACCTCTACGACCTGCAGTTCGAGGCCCTGGCCCTGGTCGGCCTGATGCTGGTAGCCATGACCTTCGCCGTGCGCCGTTTCCGCCGCACGCTGGATTAAGGCAGATTAGGCCGAGTGCCTGAAGACGAATCGATAGACGCCGTTTGCTTGGCTTTGCTCAAGCAGAGGATTGCCAGTGGCTTCGCTGAAGGCGTTGAAATCGGGTACCGAGCCTGGATCGGTGGCAAACACCTCCAGCGTTGCCCCCTTCGGCATGCCGGACAGCATCTTCTTGACCTTGAGAATCGGCAGCGGGCAGGCGAGGCCCTTGGTGTCGAGCGTCTGGTCGGCCATGGCGGTCTCCGGGAACGGCGAGGGTCGAGCTGTAGCAACGAATTGCCCGCCCTGGCAACGGCAGGCGCAGCCTGCGGCATGAAGGCTGCGGCGGCTTGCGCAGGCGTCGCCGGCAGGCCACCATGGCCGGAATTTTCTTTCCTGCGTCGCGTCTTAGTCGCGCCACGGCTTGCTGACCGGCTATAAGATAGACCAGACATAAGCTCGATCGGGGGGAAGATGGACGCCAAGACCGGGCCGGGCGAAGCGCACGGGTCGTTCGCGTTCACGCTGGGATTGGAGCGCGCGGGTCTGCTGGCGCTGAAGGTGCCGCGCCTGACGGCCATCCTGATCGTGCTGTTCTCGGTGGTGGCTGCCTGGGGCGTGACGCGCCTCAAGGTCGACGACTCGCTGTCCGAGCTGTTCCGCACCGACACCGACGAGTTCCGCCGCTACGAGGAGATCGATCGGCGTTTTCCCTCCAGCGAGTACGACGTGCTGGTGGTGGTGGAAGGCAAGGACCTGCTCAAGAAGCAGCAGATCGAGGCCTTCCGAAGGGCCATCGTCGATTTGCAGCTTGCCGATGGCGTCGAGGGGCTGGTGTCCATGCTGTCGGCGCGCGGCAAGCCGGATGCCAGCGGCTACGCTGCGCCGATCGTGCCGGACGATCTGCCGGACGGCCCGGCCTACGACGAGATCATCCAGGCGCTCCGGGCCAACGAGATCGTCACCGGCAAGTTTCTGTCGCCGGATGGCGAGCTGGCGCTGGCGGTGGTGGCGCTGGACCGCAAGGCGGTGGAGGAACTCGGCGCCAAGGCCGTGATCGGCAACCTGCGCAAGACGGTGGAGGACGAGGTAGCGCCCGTCGGCCTGAAGGTACAGCTGACCGGTGCACCGGTGATGCAACTCGAGATCCGCAATGCGGTAGAGCGCGACCAACTCGTCTACAACGGCCTTGGCCTGCTGTTCGGCGCCATCATCGCCGTGGTGTTCTTCCGCCGCGTGTCGCTGATGCTGACGGCAGCGGTGCCGCCGGTGCTGGCCGTGCTGTGGTCGCTCGGGCTGCTTGGACTGCTCAATTTCAAGCTCAACCTGTTCCTCAACGTCATGACGCCGCTCGTGATGGTGATGGGCTTTGCCGACAGCATGCAGATGGTGTCGGCGATCCGCATCCGCCTGCGCGAGGGTGACTCGCGGCTCAAGGCGGTGCAGTTCGCGGTCAGGGTGGTGGGGCCGGCCTGCGTGCTGGCGCACGGCACGGCCATGCTATCGTTCGCGGCCCTGCTGTTCTCGCAGTCGGGGCTGATCCGCACCTTCGGCGAAGCCGGCATGCTGGCGGTGACGGTTTCGTTCATCGCCATCATCCTGGTGCTCCCGCTGCTGGGTCTGCTTTTCATCCGCAACGAGACATCGCTGGCCCGTGCGCACGCGCCGGCCGATCGGCTGATGGATGGCCTTGGCCTGCTGGTCGGCTGGATCGTCGACCGGGTCGTGGCGCGCCCGTTGGTGACCAGCCTGATCGGCTTTGCACTGTTCGTGGTGTTCGGCGCCGCCTACCTGCAGCTCGAGCCGCGCTATCGGCTCGCCGATCAGGTGCCGGACCGCGAGCAGGCGCTGGGCGCCACCGGCCGCATCGACGAGAAGCTGACCGGCGCCAGCCCGGTGCACATCATGATCGAGTGGAAGACCGGCGATTCGCTCTATTCGGACAAGCCGCTCGAGGTGATCGCCAGGACGCACGAGATCCTCGAGAAAACCGCGGGACTGGGCAACGTCTGGTCGCTGGAAAGCCTGCGCCGCTGGCTCAAGGAGGCGGGTGACGAGCGCATCGAGACGGTCAAAAAGTACGTCGGCATTCTGCCCGAGCATCTGGTGCGGCGCTTCATCGCCAAGGAGGAGAACGCCGTGCTGGTGACGGGCCGTCTGCCCGACATCGATTCAAGCCGCATCCTGCCGGTGGTCGAGAAGATCGACCAGGCTCTCGACGGCCTGCGCAAGCAGTATCCGCAGTTTGCCATCTCGGTCACCGGCCTGCCGGCCATTGCCGCCCGCAACAGCGCCCGCATGATCCAGCAGCTCAACGAGGCGCTGCCGCTGTGCGTGGCTTTCGCCGCGCTGTTGCTTGCCGTTGCCTTCCGTTCGGTGTTCGTGGGCCTGGTCAGCCTGTTGCCCGGACTGTTTCCGGTGGTGACCTCAGGCGCGATCCTCTGGTTCATGGGCGGCGGGCTCGAGTTCGCCTCGGTAGTGGCGCTGCTGGTGGTGTTCGGATTGGCCATCGATGCGCTGATCCACTTCTTCAACCGCCTGCGCTTGGAGGAGCAGGCAGAGCCGCGCGCGGAGATCGCCATCCGCAATGCGCGCGTGCTGGTCGGCCCGGCCATCATCTTAACCACGCTGGTGCTTGCGTTCGGTCTCGGCGTGACGGTGTTTTCCGACTTGCCGAGCCTGCGCACGTTCGGCTTCATCTGCGGCACAACCCTGCTGGCATCGCTGGTTGCCGATCTTGTTTTTCTCCCCGCACTAATCATGCTGGTACGCAAGGTGTGGCGCGCGCCGAGCTGATCGCGAGCGCATCTGTGGCTAACGAACATGACCTGCGCCGCGTATGCGGCAGTTTCACAACGAAACAGTGCGAACCTGTACGCCTGCCGCGCGTTGACGGGCCGAGGGTTGACGTGCTTTAGGCGCTTAAGGGGATAGGCGCCCATGTCGCCCGGGGGGCAGGCCCCCAGGCATTAATAAGCAAGCGCAACGACACGAGGTGCTGGCTTGCATCGTCCGGTCCGTGTGAGCATCGCTGCCGCCCTGCTGGTTTTTGTGTTGAGCGGGGTTGCCCAATCCGGGGCCCGGGCGGCCGCTGAGGATCTGCTGGCGGTGCAGCCGGTGCAGGCATCGCCCGAGGGCCACTTCGAGCAGTTCCTCGACCGGCTGATGCGGGCGGAATCGAATGGCCGAGATACGGCTGCCAATCCGCGCTCGACGGCGCTCGGCGCCTTCCAGTTCATCGAGAGCACATTCCTGTCCGTGACGCGCCGGTACTTTGCGCGCGAGGTCGCGGAGCTATCCGATGCCAGCCTGCTGGCTCTGCGCACCAATCGCTCGTTCGCGCGCCAGGTAGCGGCGGCCTACAGCAGGGAAAATGCCGCCTATTTGAGCGAGCAGGGCCTGCACCCCACGTTCGGGCATCTGCGGCTGGCATTCCTGCTGGGTGCGGTCGGTGCGGCCAAGGTGCTGAAAGCGGAACCGCAAACGCCGATTGCCGATGTCCTGCACGCGGCAGTGCTGCGGGCGAACCCGTTCATGCGCGGCATGACGGCTGCCAGCCTCAATCAGCGGGCGCACCGCGATCTCGACCTGCGACCGGACAGCAGCGTGGCCATGCCGAAGGTGGCAGCTGGGTCCACGGTCACGGCCGTCGAGGCGACGTGCAACCAGGGCCTGCCCAGTTGCCGGCGCTGGATTGCCCTGCGCGCGCGCCAGCTCGATGCGGCCAAGCCGGCCACGGCCGCCAAGCCCAGCAGGGGCACGACCGTACGCAAGACACCGGCCAAGACGTCCTAACCTCGCGGAATGCTAGCGAATTTCCTTGCCCGGCGCGTGCAGCCGATGGCAGGGTCGGATGGTTCGTTGCCGGATGACTGCCAGCGTTGACTTGGGGGAGCGCCGGCCTGGGGGAATGCAACATGATCGCTCGCGCGGTTACTCGCGTGCTGGCGTTGATTGGCCTGTTGGCATTGCTGGGCACCGCATTGCATGCGCAGAGCGTGCGAGTTCCGCCCGAGGTCTCTTCGCTGGGCGCGCAGCACCCCGCCGAATACTACAAGCGCGCCTCCAGCCTGTTCGGGGCGGGCCGCAAGGACGATGCGGTGTTCATCTTCTATCTCGGCCAGCTGCGCTACCGGGCGCACCTATCGGCGCGGCGCGACCTCAAGCCCGATGGCGACCCTGCGCTGTTCGGGTCGCTGTCGGAGGTGGTAGGCCGTCCTCTCAACGAGTACGCGTTCGGCGACCTGCCGGCGCTGGTCGAGATCATCGATGCGGTGCTCGCCTTCGATACTGCCAATCCGGACCGCTTCACGCCGCCCGCGCAGTTTCCCGACGTGTACGTCGGCGTGCGCGACGGCCTTGCCAAAATGAAGGCGCAGCTGGTGAAGGACGCCGACCAGATCCGCGAGACGCGGCGCAAGAACGGCCTGGAGAACCGCAAGTAGCGATCACTGGGCCGGCCGGCCGGCCAGGACCCGCACAATCCGGCCGTCGATGATGAGCAGGGCGGCGGCAATGATGAGCGCGCCGACGATCTCACGGCTGGTGAGCTGCTCGCCGAGGAACAGCCCGCCGAGCACGATCGGCGTCAGCGGCATGATGAGCGTGACCAGCAGGGCATTGGTGGCGCCGGCCCGCCGCAGCACGGTGAAGTGGCACAGGGCGGCGAGGCCCGAGCCGAACACGCCGGTCGCAATGATCGCGCCAAGCACCGTCAAGGACGGCATCGGCAGCGTCCACGGCCAGTCGACGGCTAGCGCCAGCGGCACGGAAATGGATAGCGAGGCCGCCATCTGCATCATGGCGATGACGAACGGCGGGTATTCGCCGAGCTTGTTGCGGGCGTAGATGTTGGCGAGCACGTAGAGCAGCGGTGCGGCCAGCAGCGCCAGGCGCGCGAGCAGGTCGGCCGTGGACATGACCGCCAAGTCCGAGCCGACCAGGATGGCGACCCCGACCACGCCCAGCAGGATGCCGGCCAGCTTGTTGGGGGACAGCTTCTCGTCGTGGGTCAGGACATGGGCAAGGAAGATGCCAAACAGCGGCGCGGACGCATTCAAGATGGCGGCCATGCCGCCCGTCGCACGCGCCTGCCCCCACACGATCAGGGCGAAGGGCATGAGGGTGTTGAAGGTGGAGAAGAATGCGAAGTGGCCCCACTCGGCGAGCGTCGCCGGCATGCGATAGCCAAGCGAGGTGACGATGGCGATCAGCATGATGGAGGCGAACACGCCGCGGATGGCGACCACGGTCAGGATCGGCACCTGGTCCTGTACCACGGCGATAAAGAAATAGGAGCTGCCCCACAGCATCGACTGCAGCGCAATCAAGCCCCATTCGACGGCGCCCAGCCGCAGTGGCGGCGCATTGGCCAAGGTCTCCTCCCGTGCCCGCAAACGCGGCGCTGTTTTGGCGGGTTGGCACGCGTTTCGCAATCAAATCCGCGCCCGCGCAAGGCAACCCTGCCGGCGGCGCATGCCAGCGTCCCGATTGCGAAATTCCCCCGCGGCGCGTGCTCCGCAGCGGGTGACGGTGGACGCCCGGCTGGTTATGGTGGCGGGCCAGTCAAGGGTGGTGCGCAATGTCGCAGCAGCAGTTCGCCTCGGATAACAATGCTGGAATGTGCCCCGAGGCGCTGGAGGCGCTGGTGCGGGTCAACGCCGAGGGACATGCGCCCGGCTACGGTGACGATGCCTGGACCGAGCAGGCCAAGGCCCGCATGCGCGAGCTGTTCGAGAGCGACTGCGCGGTGTTCTTCGTATTCAACGGCACGGCCGCCAATGCCCTGGCCTTGGCCCAGGTGTGCAAGCCTTACGACGCGGTCATCGCCCATGCGGTCAGCCACATCGAGGAAGATGAGGCCGGCGCGTTGGGGTTCTATTGCGGCGGCGCCAAGGTGGTGACGGCCGACACGCTGCTCGGCAAGCTGACCCCGGATGTCGTTGACAAGCTGGCGAGCAAAGGCAGGGGCGTGCATCACGTCAAGGCGCGCGCGCTGTCGCTGACGCAAGCCACCGAGCTCGGCACGGTCTACTCGCACCGTGAGGTGGCGGCGTTGGTCGGCGTGGCTCGCCGCCACGGCCTCAAGGTGCACATGGATGGCGCCCGCTTTGCCAACGCGGTGGCGACGCTCGGCTGCACGCCGGCGCAGGCTTCATGGCGCGCCGGCGTCGACGTGCTGTGCCTGGGTGGTGTGAAGAACGGGCTGGCGGTCGGGGAAGCGGTGCTGATCTTCGACAAGGCGTTGGCCCAGGAATTCGAGTGGCGCGTCAAGCAGAGCGGGCACCTCAATTCCAAGATGCGCCTCGTCACGGCGCCGTGGCTGGCGCTGCTGCAGGACCAGCTGTGGCTCAAGAATGCGCGGCATGCCAACGCCATGGCCCAGCGGCTCGCCGGGCATTTGCGCGCGGTGGCTGGCGTGCGGGTGATGTTTCCGGTCGAGGCCAACGCCGTGTTTGCCGAGATCCCCGCACGCGTGCAGGAGCGGTTGCGCGCCAAAGGCTGGCGGTTCTACACGTTCCTTGGCGCGACGGGCTGCCGACTGATGTGCGCCTGGGACATGACGGCGGACAGGGTCGATCGCTTCGCGGACGACCTGAAGCACGCCGCCGCTGCCCAATAGGTTGGCTTAGCGCACTGACCAGGCGGACGGTGAGAGATGACGAAGAAGCCGCGCATTGCCGTAATCCTCGACGAGAATACGAGTGGGGATGGCACTCGTTACGAGGCGGCGAAAGGCTACTTCAGCGCGATCGCAGATGCGGGCGGGTTGCCGTTCGGCATCCCGTATCTCGCCCAGATGGTCGACGTGGTCGTTGAGGAGTTCGATGGGCTGCTGTGCGTCGGCGGACGCTTTGCATACCCCGATGCATGGTATCTCCGGGGCCAGACATCGCAAGCACCGAAGTCGGAGCGCTATCACGTCGAGCGGGCAATCGTTGAGGGCCATCTGGCGCGCGATAAGCCCGTGCTTGGCATCTGTGCGGGTATGCAGCTGCTCGCCTGCCTCAATGGATGTCGCCTGTGGTCGGACGTGCAAGCCGCAATGCCGAACGCCCTGGAGCACGACAAGCGCGGCTATCTGCACCAAATTACTTTGGTTGCAGGCTCCAGGCTGGCTGCCGTGGTCGGGCAGCCCGCCATGCTCGTCAATACCTTCCATCGCGAGGCGATCGGTGAGCTGTCCCGTTCGGTAGTCGCCAGTGCCCATTCAGACGACGGCGTCATTGAAGCAATTGAGATCCCCTCGCGAGCCTTTGCGCTTGGTGTGCAATGGCACCAGGAGCTGTTCGCGGCGTCCGATCATCCGGGAAACCGCATCTTCACCGGCATGATCGAAGCGTGCCTCGCCTCGGCAAAGTGAGCCCTGCTGGAGCGCCGTGGTACGGGCTTGGCCCTAACCCAACCTGCGGGCAGCGATTGCGCCGCGCGCAAAGCGCAGCAGGCGGCCGTCGATGGTGAGCAGGCCGGAGCCGATGACGAGAGCGCCCAGCATCTGATGGGCGGTCAGCTCCTCGCCCAGGAAGGCGGCGCCGAGCCCGGTGGCGGTGACGGGGATTAGCAGCGTCACCAGCATGACGTTGGTGGCGCCGGCCGTGGCGCTGATGCGGAAGAACAGCACGTAGGCCAGGGCGGTCGAGAGCACGGCAAGCCCGAGCACGGCGCCGATAGCCGACGGCGGCGGCATCGGCAGCAGCCACGCGCGCTCGAGCAAGGCCGGCACCAGCATCATGGCCGACGAGCAGACCAGTTGGCCGGCGGCGGACACGAGCGGCGGGGTGTCGCGGAAGCGACGCAGCCACAGGGCCGAGAAGCCATAGGAAATGGATGAGCCGATGAAGCAGACCATGCCGAGCAGGCTGGTCGCGTGCATGTTGGCAGCGGCAGGACCCATCAGGATCGCCACGCCGGCAAGACCCAGCAGCACGCCGGCGATCTTGGCGGCGCTCAGCGGCTCGTGCGCAAAGATGCGGGCGATGAGGATCGTGAACAGGGGCGTGGTCGCGTTGATGACCGAGGCAAGCCCGCCCGTCACGTGCGGTTGGCCGTAGAACATCAGCGTGAAGGGAATGATGTTGTTGAGCGTGGCCAGGATGGCCAGCGACCGCCAGATGGCCATATTGTCGGGCAGGCGAAAGCCCAGCAGGTGAACGATCGGCACCAGCACCATGGCGGCCAGTGCCACACGCAGCAGCACCAGCGTCAGCGGCGGCACGCTCTGCGTGGCGATGACGCCGAAGAAGTAAGTAAGGCCCCAGAGGACCGAGAGTGCAAACAGCAGCAGCCAGTCGGTGGTGCGCATGGGCCTGAATGGGTGGTGCGAGCCGCGCTTGATAGGCTGGCCCCTGCAGGCCGTCCACCCGATTCACGTGCAGTGCAGGTATGTCACAGCCCCGCAGACATGCCGCCGTCGACGGCCAGCACCGCGCCGGTGATGTAGGACGCGTCGTCGCTGGCGAGGAATAGGACGGCTTTGGCCATGTCCTCCACCGTGCCGAACCGCTTGAGCAGCGTGCGCTCGAGCAGGGCTTTGTGGATGCCGGGGTTGGCGAGCGCGCGCTTGGTGAGCGCAGTTTCCACGAAGCCGGGCGCCAGTGCGTTGACGCGGATGTCGAAAGGCGCGTATTCGACGGCGAGACCCTTGGTCAGCGCCACGACCGCGCCCTTGGTCGCTGAGTAGGCGGTGAGCTGCCGCAGTCCGCGTTCGGCCATGATGGAGGCGACGTTGACGAGCGAGCCGCGGCCGGAGGCCTTCAGCAGGCCGAAGCCGTCGCGTGCGACCCGCACCACGCCGTCAAGATTGACCTCGCGGATCTTGACCCAGTCAGCGTCGGAGAGGTGGCGGAAGTCGCTGCGCACGTTGAGGCCGGCATTGTTGACCAGCACGTCGAGGCGGCCGTGGCCCTGCTCGACGTCGCGGATCATGGCAGCCACGTCCTGGCCGCGCGACACGTCGACGGCCAGCGCGCGCGCGGATGCACCGGCCTTGACGAGCCGGCCAGCCACCGTCTCGGCGGCGGCTCCATCCACGTCGGTGACGTAGACGTAGGCGCCCTCGCCAGCGAGCGTCGCCGCAATCGCCTCGCCGATGCCGGCACCGGAGCCGGTCACCAGGGCAACGCGGCCTTCAAGACGTTTCATCGTAGCCTCGCTTGGGGGCGCGCTTGGGCTTGGGTTGCGCAGCGGGTTCGGCCGGCGGCTGCCATGCCTCGCGCATGGTCACCAGCTCCTCCGCCGCGCTCGGATGCAGGGCCATGGTGCTGTCGAAGTCGGCCTTGGTGGCCTTCATGCGCATCGCTATGGCGGCCATCTGCACGATCTCGGCGGCATCCGGCCCGAGCACGTGGCAGCCGAGGATGCGATCGGTCTCGGCGTCGACGACCAGTTTCATGAGTGTGCGCTCGTCACGGCCCGATACCGTATTCTTGAGCGGGCGAAAATTTACCTTGTAGATATCGACTTTGGGGTGGCGCTCGCGCGCCACGTGCTCGGGCAGGCCGACGGTGCCGAGCTCGGGCGTGGCGAACACGGCGGTGGGGATCAGCTGGTGGTCGACCGTCACTGCTTTGCCGCCGTACATCGTGTCGGCAAAGGCATGGCCCTCGCGGATGGCGACGGGGGTGAGGTTGACGCGGTCGGTGACATCGCCGACGGCGAAGATATTGTCGACCGAGGAGCGCGACTGCTCGTCGACGACGATCTCGCCCAGTTCGCCGAGCTTGACGCCGGCCGCCTGCAGCCCAAGGCCGGCCGTGTTGGGCGTGCGCCCGGTGGCGAACATGATGATGTCGGCCGCCAGCGTGCTGCCGTCCTGCAGCGTTATGGTGTGGCTCGACCAGCCCTTGTCGATAGAGGCGATGCGGGCATTGCAGCGCACGTCGACACCGCGCTTGAACAGCTCCTGGGTCAGGCTGTCGCGCAAGTCCTCGTCGAAGCCGCGCAGGATCTTGGTGCCGCGATAGAGCAGCGTGGTCTCGGCGCCGAGGCCGTTGAAGATGCCGGCGAACTCGACGGCGATGTAGCCGCCGCCGACGATCACGATCGAGGATGGCATCCTCTCGAGGTGGAATGCCTCGTTGGAGGTGATGGCATGGCCGGCACCGGGCAGGTCGGGAACGACCGGGCGGCCGCCGGTGGCGATCAGGATGGTCTTGGCGCGGACGGTGCGATCGCCCGGCTGGATGCGCACGGTGTTGCGGTCGATCAGCTCGGCGCGGGCCGAGAACAGATGCACGCCGGCGCGCTCGAGGTTGCTCTTGTAGACACCGCTGATGCGCTCGATCTCTTTGTCCTTGTTGGCGATAAGCGTCGGCCAGTCAAATGAGGGCGTGCGCAGGCTCCAGCCGAAGCCTTGCGCGTCCTCGAACTCGTCGCGGAAGCGGCTGGCGTACACCAGCAGCTTCTTGGGGATGCAGCCACGTACGACGCAGGTGCCGCCGTAGAGGTATTCTTCGGCAATTGCCACCTTGGCGCCGTGCATCGCGGCAATGCGCGCCGCCCGCACGCCGCCCGAGCCGGCGCCGATCACGAACAAGTCGAAGTTGAATTCAGCCATGCGACACCCTTAGAGGGAGATCGATCGCGATGGAAGCATTTCGGCTGCCATCAAAGCGTGCATCTCGTGCTGCGGACAACAACACCGGTCCCGGCTAGGTGGTCGGGCTGCCGGCTTGGAGCAGGTATGGCGGCATCTCGTCCTTGAAGGGGTAAAACTGGAAGTAAGGCCGGGCCTCGGCGATGACGCGCTTGAAGCTGGGGCGCGCCAACAGCCGCATGAAATAGGCGGCGACGTTGGGGTGACTCTGGGAGAATGGCACGACGATGCCGGCATAGAACAGGGCCGGGGCAGCTGCGCAGTCGGCGATGGTGAAGTCCTCACCGATCGCCCAGCTCTTGCCGGCCATCTGCCGCTCCAGCACGGCGTAGGCGGTGACGAGGGAGGCGCGTGCTTCTGCCACGCCGCGCGGATCATGTTCACCCTCGCCCCTGAGGCGGTCGATGACGATCTTTTGCATCGGCACCTGAACGTAGAGATCGAAGAAGCGGTCCCACAGCCGTGCATCGAGGCGCGCGCCGTCGCCGGTTGGCAGGAGCGGACGCGGGCCCGGGTAGTGCTGGTCCAGATACTCGATGATGATGCTGGTCTCCGGAATGGTCCGATTTCGGCTGTCGTCGCCCAGCACGGGCATCTTGCCGACCGGCCACATCTCGAACAAGCGTGCGCTGGCGGCCGCATCCATCAGGTCGATGATGTGACCGCTGAAGCGCGTGTCGTTCTCGTACAGCGCGATCAGCACCTTGTGGCAGAACGAAGCCAGCGGATGATAGTAGAGAGTGAGTGCCATCGTCGCGCCCCCGCGCTGAGCCGCTACAAGTCGACGCCGCGCCGTTTTAGTTCGCGGCGCGCTTCTTCCTCGATCTCGCGGCCGATACGCTGGCCCCAGCGCTGTCCGGCCAGGATCGACTCCTGCATAATCTGCGGCTGCACGTCGATCAGCTTTGCACCGACAGGCGAGCGATAGAAGTCGGCCACCGCCCGCATTTCAGACGCCTCCAGCCGCTGCGCGTAGAGCCCGGCAATCTCCTCGAGCAGCTCGCCGCGGCGGCTGATGAACCTCGACTGCATCTGCTCGAAGACGCTGTCGATGATGTCCGCTCGATCAGGGGCGACGCGGCGGAAGCCCTGCTTCAGGTGATCGAGCAGCAGCGGGATGACCTGCTCGAACTGCCGATCGACGCGCGAGGCATCCATCATGTCTTTGGCGGCCGCCAGACGGTCGGGATCGGGTGACTGTGTCTGCGCCACCGAGGCGACGGGCGACGCCATGGCGAGCAAAACAATGGCCAGGATGCGAGCGCGCAGCTGCATAGGTTGCTCCTTGCTTGGTGCGCCGGGTGGCCGGCCTTAGGTGTCGTCGCCGTCGGCGTCGCGGTCGACCACGACGACGCCATCCGGTCCGGCAATGACGGCTGCATCGGCGATGCCGAGGAACAGGCCGCTCTCGACCACACCCGGGATCAGCTTCAGCGCATCCTCCAGCGCCTCCGGGTCGGCGATCTGACCGAAGGCGCAGTCGAGGATAAGGTTGCCGCCGTCGGTCTCGAACGGCTTGCCGTCGGCGGCGAGCCGCACCTTGATCTCACCCTCGCAGCCGGCATCGGCAGACAGCACCTCGACCATGTTGCGGGTAGCGGCGAGGCCGAAGCGGACCACCTCGATGGGGAGCGGGAACTTGCCGAGCGTGACGACGAGCTTCGAGGCATCGGTGATGACGACCATGCGCTGCGAGGCGGTAGCGACGATCTTCTCGCGCAGCAGCGCACCGCCGCCGCCCTTGATAAGGCGGAGCTGGGCGTCGATCTCGTCGGCGCCGTCGACCGTGAGGTCAAGAAAGGGCGTGTCATCGAGGCTGGTGAGCGGGATGCCGAGACGCTCGGCCTGCGCGCGCGTGGCCTCGGAGGTGGGGACGCATTTAACCTGCAGGCCAGCCTTGACGCGCTGGCCGACCAGGTCGACGAACTTGGCCGCCGTCGAGCCGGAGCCGAGGCCGAGCGACATGCCGTTGTCGACGAACTCGAGGGCCCGCTCGGCGGCCTGCTGCTTCAAGGAATCTGCGCTCATGTTGGCCTCTGTTGCCTCGCCCCACCACTGCGTGGGCAGAGAGCTAGGGTGAGGGCAGAAGCTTGCTCCAACACCCCGTGCCTGCCCCTCACCCGGACCCTCTTGCCATCAAGATGGGCACAGGGGCGCCGCTACAGGCCGCCCATCAGGAGGTATTTCATCTCGAGGAATTCCTCCACGCCATGCGAGGAGCCCTCGCGGCCGACGCCCGATTCCTTGACGCCGCCGAACGGGGCCACCTCGCTCGAGATGATGCCCTCGTTGATGCCGATGATGCCGCATTCAAGCGCCTCGGCGACGCGCCACACCCGGCCGACGTCGCGCGCATAGAAATAGGCGGCGAGACCGAACGGTGTGTCGTTGGCCATGGCGATCACGTCGTCCTCGGTCTTGAAGCGGAACAGCGGTGCTACCGGACCGAATGTCTCCTCGCGCGCGATCATCATCTCAGAGGTGACGTCGGCCAGGATGGTCGGTTCGAAGAAGTTGCCGCCGCGTTGATGGCGTTGGCCGCCGAGAACGACACGCGCGCCGCCTTTGAGGGCGTCAGCCACGTGCTCCTCGACCTTGTCCACGGCCGCCTTGTTGATGAGCGGGCCGGTGGTGACGCCCTCATCAGTGCCGGGGCCGACCTTCATCTTCTTGACCTCTGCGGCGAGCTTCTCGGCAAAGGCATCGTAGACCTTGTCCTGCACGTAGATGCGGTTGGCACACACGCAGGTCTGGCCGGCGTTGCGATACTTGGAGGCAATGGCGCCTTGCACCGCCTTGTCGAGATCGGCATCGTCGAACACGATGAAGGGGGCGTTGCCGCCGAGCTCAAGGCCGAGCTTCTTGATGGTCGGCGCGCATTGCGCCATCAAGGTGCGGCCGACCTCGGTCGAGCCGGTGAAGGTGAGCATGCGCACGGCCGGGTTGGAGGTCAGCTCCTTGCCGATCACGCTGGCCTTGCCGGTGATGACGTTGAACACGCCCTTCGGGATGCCGGCCTTCTCGGCTAGCGCGGCCAGCGCCAGCGCGGTGAGCGGGGTCTCGGAGGCGGGCTTGAGCACCATCGTGCAGCCGACCGCCAGCGCCGGGCCGGCCTTGCGGGTGATCATGGCGGCCGGAAAATTCCACGGTGTGATTGCCGCGACCACGCCGACCGGCTGCTTGATCACGACGATGCGAGCATCCGACTTGAAGGTCGGGATGGTCTCGCCGTTGATGCGCTTGGCCTCCTCGGCGAAAAACTCGATAAAGCCGGCCGCGTACAGGATCTCGCCTTTGGCTTCGGCCAGCGGCTTGCCCTGCTCGTTGGTGAGCAGCAGCGCCAGCTCGTTGGCGTGCTCGACGATCAAGTCGTACCAGCGCCGCACCAGCTTGGAGCGCTCCTTGGCCAGCAGCTTGGACCATTTCGGGAAGGCGCGGTTGGCGGCGGCGATCGCCTCGCGCGTTTCCGCCTCGCCGAACTCGGGCACGCGGGCCATGATGTCGCCGGTGGCCTTGTTGGTGACCGGCAGCTTGGGCTCGCCGACCCACTGGCCGTCGAGGTAGCACTGGTTCTTGGCAAGTATGGTCGGCTTGTCCATGAGCAGCTCCGCTTGGGTTTGCGCCCGTCTCGATGCTGCTGACTGTGTAGGCCCGCGTATCGGCGCAAGCAAGCCGCCGCCTGCGCTTCAGCTTTGCGATAACGGCCGTTTGCGGTGCGGAAATGGGCGGCAACGGCGCCAGGAGGGTCAATTCAGCTTGTAGCCGAAGCGCAGGCCGGCGCTCGTCAGGCCGCTATTGAAGTCGCACAGACCGGCGTTCGACAAGTGCGTGACGGTGCCATACACCCGCCAGCGCTCCGACACCTGGTACCCGAGCGAGATGGACTCGCGAAAGTTGAACGCACAGCCGTACGAGAAGCCACCGGTGCCGTCGGTCGGGCCATCGTGCAGGGCGCCGCCGAAGGACGCCTCCAACAACCATTTCGGCGCGAGCGGAATGTCCCAGGTCAGACCGGCATAGAGCTGATTGGTATCACCGCTGGAGTTGACCGACGCGCCGATGTGGAAGCGGGGGCGCAGGAGAATGTTGGCCAGCGAGGAACGGTAGACGGCAGCCGGCCGCTTGAACAACAGCTCGACATTGAAGTCGATGCCGTCTTCGTTGGGGGTTGGCTCGATGTCATGTGCCAGCACGCCGAGGCGCACCTCATCCAGGATGGAGCGCGTCCAGATGTTGGACGACTGAGCATGAGCGCTCGTCGCGGAGACGCCGCACAGCGCCACGAGCGCGACGGTCGCGCGACATACAAAGCCTATGTGCACGTCGAGCATCGAACGCACATACTGCAACGGCCGCATGGCAACACACTCGGCTAAGCTGCGATTTGAAACGGAGATCCGCCCTCGCGAACTGCATGCCAGCTGCATTGGTCAGAAGTGAGGGGACAGTGCGGCATAAACCCGGCGAGAGGTGCCAAACCCGCATTCGGCGTTGCTTGCTCGCAACGACCGACGCACAAATTCCAAAGCCGCATGGCCAAGTGTGCGGCCAGGTGAGCCGGCATGGTGTGCACGCATGCGCGATGCGTGACGATCTGCGCAGGCGCGCCAATCCGAGACGGGCGGTGACAGGACGCTGAAACCGCAATAGGTTGCGCCCGCGCCTTGCAATCCCAAGCGAACGCGATGCACCCCGATCTTAACGACTGCACCATTGTTTTCGACCTCGACGGCACTCTCGTCGATACGGCGCCCGATCTGGCGGCGGCGGCCAATCACGTGTTTGAGCAAATCGGTTTGGCGCCGATATCGCCGCAGGCTCTGCATCCCTTCATCAGCCGCGGTTCGCGGGCGATGATCGAGGAAGGCCTGCGCCTGCATGGGATCGGCAAGCCCGAGGCCGAGGTCACGCGGCTGCACGAGCTGTTCTTTCCCTACTACGCGGCCAATGTCGCAGCGTTGAGCAGGCCGTTCGACGGTGTTCCCGAGCTGCTCGAGGCGCTCCAGCAGAAGGGTGCGCGGCTCGCCGTGTGCACCAACAAGTTCGAGGCGCTTTCACGGTCCCTGCTGGAACAGCTGGGGCTCGCGGGTCGCTTCGGCGCCATCGCCGGCCGCGACACGTTCCCGGTATTCAAACCGGACCCCGGGCATCTGCGCAGCACCGTCGCCCAAGCCGGCGGCAGTATCGGGCGGGCGGTGATGGTGGGCGACAGCGAGGTCGATGTGGCGACGGCGATCGCCGCGCGCGTGCCGTGCATCGGCGTCAGCTTCGGCTACACGCCGCGGCCCATGCGGGAACTCGGGGCCGATGTGGTGATCGACCATTATCGCGAATTCCTGCCCGCGTTGCGCACCCTGCTGGCCTAGCCTGAGGCCATCCCCGGCTGCTTTGATCCTCTAACTGGCAATTTGCGGCGGGGCCGTGCACTGTGGGCATCAGCCCCGAGCATGGAGATACCCTCGCCGTCATGGACTCCCTTCTGACCCTTGCTGTCGACCCAACCGCCTGGGTGGCGCTGGTGACGCTGATCGCGATGGAGGTCGTGCTCGGCATCGACAACCTGATCTTCATTGCCATCCTGACCAACAAGCTGCCCGAGGAGCAGCGCGCCAGCGCGCGCCGGGTCGGCATCGGACTTGCGCTGATCCTGCGGCTCGCCCTGCTCGGCACCATTGCCATCATCGTCACGCTGACCACGCCGATCGTCAGCGTATTCGGTCACGATCTTTCCTGGCGCGATCTGATCCTGATCGCCGGCGGCCTGTTCCTCGTGTGGAAGGCCACCAAGGAGATCCACCATCGCGTCGACCCCGATCCCGCTCCCGATCTGTTCAATCGCCGGCAGGAGACGCTGGGCTATGCCGCGGCCATGGGCCAGATCGTCATGCTCGATCTGGTGTTCTCGATCGACAGCATCATCACCGCCGTCGGCATGACGCCGCATCTGCCCATCATGGTCATCGCGGTGGTGGTGGCGGTGCTGGTCATGCTGGTGGCGGCGGCGCCGCTATCGAATTTCATCAGCGCCAATCCGACCGTGGTGATGCTGGCACTGGGCTTTCTGCTAATGATCGGCATGGTGCTGATCGCCGACGGTTTCGGTGCGCATGTGCCCAAGGGCTATGTGTACGCGGCGATGGCCTTCTCGGTGGGCGTGGAATGCCTCAACATGCTGGCGCGGCGCGCGCGGCGCAGGCGCAAGGAGCTGGGTAGCGAAGGTGGCGCCGGCCGCCCCGGCTGAGGCCCGGAACGGGTTTGGCGCTGCGGCGCGAGACCTCGAGCGGGGCGAGGCGTTTCAATCCGGAGCGATCCTAACCGAGTGCACTGCGCAATTAATTCCACATTGAGCAATTGCGCAAAATCCCCTCCTGCTGCCGATGCGCGCTTAAGGAAGCGAGCCTATCGTCTCCCCTAGGGAGAACGCACGAGCATCGCCACGGAGAACGACCGTCGGCGGCAAGACCGGAGATCCGCGAGGCCTACGCTCAGCATCCGCAGCCGGGTCATCGCGTTCGCTCTCTTGGCTGTTGCGCCATTGGTCTTCAACAATGTGCGCCGCCAGGAGGCCGATCGGGCGGAGCGCATCGAAGTGGCGCACCGCGAGGTGTTCAATCTGGCTCGTCAGGGCGCCGAGAGCCAAAAAGACGTGTTTGACGCGGCGCGGGCTTCCCTGGAGTTCCTGGCGCGCATCTATCCGCAGTATCGCAACGAGCACGCCGCCTGCAATAGCTTCCTGGCCGATGCGCTGTCGGGGTTGCAATGGGCCAAGAGTTTCGTCATCGCGGACAAGCATGGGCGCATCTTTTGCGCGGGCACGCCGGCTTCCATCGGTCTCGACATCTCCGACCGCGCACATTTTCAGCGGGCAATGCAGGAGGGCGGGTTCGCTGTCAGCGACTACTCCGTAGGACGCCGCCTTATTTTCCCAACGTGTTCGCCACCTATGCCGAGCCCGTATCCAAAGGGCAGCCCGACTCGGTGTTCGTTGGCCTGATGGATCTGAGCTGGATCGGCCGCGTGGCCCAGGCGGCTGCCAGCCGGCCTGGAACCGTCGTGCTCATGACGGACGGGGCGGGAACCGTGCTCGCGCGCTATCCCGAGCCGCAAAAATGGGTTGGCCGCAGCTATCTTGATCACCCCCTTGTCACGCACCTGCTGTTGCGGACTGAAGGCACCGTCACGGAAAGCGGCCTGGATGGCGTTCGGCGCGTGTTCGGTTTCGTGAAGCTGCCCGACATCGAGACGCGCTTTGCCGTGGGCCTCGACGAGGCGGCGATTTTGCGCCACGTGGACACCGAGGAAACGATTGCCTACGTGGCCGTAACTGCAATCAGCGTGCTCCCGTTCGCGGCCGTCTGGTTCGGCGGCGAGTGGTTGATCGTGCGTCCGATCCGGGTGCTTGCGGCGACGGCGCAACGTGTTGGCCGAGGCGAGGTCGGCGTGCGCGTTAGCGACAAGTCGTGGACTGCCGAGTTCGCGCCTGGCCGCAGCCATGGACGACATGGCCACCACGCTTGCGCAGCGCGAGGGGCAGCTGCGTGTGTCAAATGGCCGCCTGAAGGCATTGGCGCGGCTCGATGGACTGACGGGCCTCCTGAACCGGCGGGGGTTCGATGCCGACCTGCAGGTAGAATGGCGCCGCGCCGCAAAACTGCAGCGTCCCTTGGCCCTGCTCATGATCGATGTGGATCACTTCAAGCTGTTCAACGACACGCGCGGACATCTGGAGGGGGACGACTGCCTGCGGGCGGTCGCGCGGACGCTGGCCCTGGCCGCAAAAGCCGCAAACGGCGATTGGGGGCAGGCGGCTCGCTATGGCGGAGAGGAGTTCGTCGTGCTGCTGCCGCATGCCACGGCCGCCATGGCGACCGAGCTGGCGGAGCGCATCCGGGTGGCGATCGAGGACCTGAACATTCCTCATCCTACGGTGCACACCGGCCGCGTCACGGTCAGCATTGGCGTTGCTGCGGTGATGCCGCGGGATTTGGCGGGCGCACAGGCTCTGCTGAATGAGGCTGATGCGAACGTCTATGCTGCCAAGCGCCTCGGCCGCAACAAGGTGGTCGCACCGGGCCCGGTCGGGCTGCTGGAAGCGAGCTGACGATCGTTGGCGCTGACGCGGCCGCGGCCTAGGCGGCGGTTTCCGCGATCAGGTGATCGACCACGCCCTTGAGCGCATCGGGCGGCGAAATGCCCTGCGACAGCAACTTGGTGTAGTGCGTGACCTGGCGGTCGGCGCTGGTGCCGCGCGCGACGATGGTGCGCGCGTGGTCGATCTCGGCCACGCATCCGAGTGCCTCGGCATCCTCGCGCAGCATGGCCAGAAGCTCTTCGACGAGGTCGCCGAACGGCACCAGCTCGCCCTTGCCGAGATCGAACAGCGTACCCTTTACGCCGTAGCGCTGGGCGCGCCAGCGGTTCTCTGCCAGCAGGAACAGAGGGTAGGTGCGCCAGGTCTGATTGGAGCGGCGCAGGCGGAACAGCATACGCAGGATGCACACGTACATGGCGGCGACGCACACGCCGTCCTCGAGCCGCGTGCACACGTCCGTGACACGCATCTCCAGCGTGGGGAAGCGCGATGACGGCCGCAGGTCCCACCAGATCTTGGTGGCGTCCTCGATGACGCCGTTGCGCACCAGCAGGTCGACGGTCTGGGTGTACTCGGCCCAGCCCTCGAAGCGGCCGGGCATGCCGGTGCGTGGCAATTCCTGATAGGCGGCGAGACGGTAGCTCTTGAGGCCGGTGTCTTCGCCCTCGGCGAACGGCGAGGAGGTGGACAGCACCAGAAGATGCGGCAGGAAGTAGCGCGCCTGGTTAAACAGGTCGATGCGCAACTCGTTGTCCTCGATGCCGACGTGCACGTGCATGCCGCAGATGACCAGCCGGCGTCCGACGCCGGCCAGGTCCTGGGCGAGCGATTGGTAGCGCTCGCGTTCGGTCGGCTCCTGGACACTCCAGCGGGCAAAGGGATGTGTTGATGCCGCGATCGGGGCGAGATCGTAGGCAGCGGCCACCTCAGCGATCGCCTGGCGTAGCTGGGCAAGCTCTTGGCCCGCCGCCGCTGGACCGCGATGCACGCTGGTGCCGACCTCAATCTGCGACTTCAGGAACTCGCGCGCCACCTGATTGCCAAGCGCCTGGCTGGCTGCCTCGAACAGACCTTGTGGCATGTCGCGCACCAGGTCACGACTGGTGCGTTCGACGAGAAGGTATTCCTCCTCGATGCCGATGGTGAAGGACGGGTCTTTGAGCGGCATGCCGGCATGGTGGCATGAATCGTCGGTGCACCATAGCGGCGGGGATGCCCTATCCCCTCTCCCGGGAAAGGATGGGGAGAGGGAATGAAGGTCACGTCTCGTTGACCAGCCAAGCGTATGCGGCTCGCCAAAGCGTGGCGCGGAACTGATCGCGGAAAAAGCCGTGGTGGCCGATGCGCTTGGCGCCGGTGTCGGCAAGGCGGATGGGCCAGGTCGAGCGCTCGGTGTTGCCGGTGAAGTGACTGGCGATGTGCGCGACGGCGGCGGGCGTGCCCCAGATGTCGTCCTCGATCTGGGCAAAGCGGATCGGGGCACGGAACTGGGCGAGGTATGCGACTTCAGCCAGCGTCGGATCGCCGAACAAGAACTCGGGATCCATGCACCAGCGGGTCCATTCGAGGAAGGCTGGGCCTGGCATGTCCTCGCCGCCCATCATCCAGCCGGGAAGGTGGCCGACCAGCCGAATGACGACAGGCGCCACCACGCCCATCAGGACGCGGACGCGGTAGCGCTCGGGGCTGGTCAGCAGCCGCCAGTAGCCACTCAGCGTGCCGATATTGAGCTGGCGGGCGATGGCCGTGTTGTTGTGTGCCAGGCCGGTGGCAAAGCCGCCCATGCTGTGGCCGATCCAATGCAGCGGCCGGCGCGGGTAGGTGCGGACGGCCCAGTCAATCACGGCGGGCGTATCGCGCGTGCACCAGTCGCGCATGCGCGTGCGCGAGCCCTGCAGCGAACCCCGCCGCGACAGGCCGATGTCGCGATAGTCGAACGTCAGGACGGGATGGCCGAGGTCGGCCAGGTAGGTGGCAAAACGTGCGTAGTAGCGGCTGGGCACGCCGGCAGCAGCGCCGATCGCAATCAGCGGGGCGTCGTCTGGCGTCGGCCGGGCGGGCTCGAACAGGCTAGCCGCGAGCGGCGTCCCGTCGGCAGCCGCGATGGTCAGCCTCAAGCTGCGAGCAGCGGCGGCAGGGCGATCGGACACATCGAGCATCGTGCGGCTCTCGGCATAAGTTGACGTTAACGTCAACTTATGCGGCAAGGCGGCGGGCTTGGCAATGTGGCGCCGGTAAACTGGCGGTGAGCGCGGCTTTCGCCTATAAGCCCGGCCTCAGGACACCAGTGCAAACGGACAATGTGGACTTCCTGCCCGCCGGCCGGCTGCGCCGTCGGTGCGCGGGCATTTCACCGAGGAGTAGTGGTCATGCCCGCGCCGTGGACGCCAGACAGCTGGAGGTCGAAACCGATCGTCCAGGTGCCGGAGTATCCCAATCCGGCCGCCCTCGAGGACGTCACCGCCAACCTGCGCAATTTTCCGCCGTTGGTTTTTATTAAAGAGGTGCAGGACCTTAAGGCCAAACTCGCCGACGTGGCGGGCGGCCATGCATTCCTGCTGCAAGGCGGCGACTGCGCCGAGAGCTTCAAGGAGCACAAGACCGACTACATCCGCGACTATTTCCAGCTGTTCCTGCAGATGGCGCTGATCCTCACGTTCGCCGGCAACAGCCAGGTGGTGAAGGTGGGGCGCGTGGCCGGTCAGTTCGCCAAGCCGCGCTCTTCGCCCACCGAGAAGCAGGGCGGCGTCGAGCTGCCGAGCTACCGCGGCGACATCGTCAACGGTCCGGAATTCACGCCCGCGGCGCGCATTCCCGATCCGCAACGTCAGCTGCAGGCCTACCGGCAGTCGGCGGCGACGCTCAATTTCCTGCGCGCGCTTCTCGACGGCGGCTATGCCTCGCTCGACAACGCGCACCGCTGGGAACTGAAGTTCATGGAAGGCACGCCGGTCGAGAAGCGCTATGACGATCTGGCCGACGAGATCAAGCGCACGGTGGAGGTGAACCGCCTACTCGGCATGTCGGCGGAGAACACGCTGGCTCTGCGCACCACCAGCTTCTACACCAGCCACGAGGCGCTGCTGCTTAGCTACGAGCAGGCGCTGACCCGGCGTGACGAGCTGTTGAGCTCCGGCTCCCATGTCGCTACCAGCGGTCACATGTTGTGGATCGGCGACCGCACGCGCCAGCCGGATGGTGCGCACGTCGAGTTCTGCCGCGGCATCGTCAATCCGATCGGGCTCAAATGCGGGCCATCGCTGGAGGAGGACGAGCTGCTGCGTCTCATCGACATCCTCAACCCAAGGAACGAGCCGGGGCGTCTCACGCTCATCACCCGGTTCGGTGCGAGCAAGATCGACAAGCATCTGCCCAAGCTGATCCGGGCGGTGCAAAAGGCTGGTCGCACGGTGGTTTGGGAATGCGATCCCATGCACGGCAACACGATAACCGCGGCGACCGGCTACAAGACGCGTCCGTTCGACAGCGTCGTCAGCGAGGTGGAGCAGTTCTTCGCCATCCACCGCGCCGAGGGCAGCTACGCCGGCGGTGTGCACGTGGAGATGACCGGGCAGAACGTGACGGAATGCACCGGCGGCGCCACCCGCATCTCGGAGGCCGATCTCGCACGCCAGTACGACACCGGCTGCGACCCGCGGCTCAATGCCGGGCAGTCGCTGGAGCTCGCCTTCCGCATCGCTGAGCACCTCAAGGCGGAGCGGTCGGGCGGCGGCAAGCGCGCCGCCGCGGAATAGGCCGCGCCATCATTGCGAAACAATCGCCTGCCAGCTTGCCCTGCCGTTCTCCGCGGCAGGGCTTGCCCCTGGATTGACAGGTCCCGGGCGCCCTTCCCATAGTGTAGCGGCCCATAGTGTGGCGGCTCATAGTGTGGCGGCCTTGGGCGCCGAATTTTGTACGCAGGGGGTCTCACACATGCAGTGTCATCTCGGTTGTGCAACGATTTTCGTACTCGCGATGTCCTCCAATCCAGTCATGGCGCAACAGAAGGTCGAGATTGGCCCGGAGCCGCTGTGCACGGCAGCCTTCGGGACGGCTGGCTACCCCGCGTTGACGCGCTTCGTTCCAGGCGACATCCCGGCGCCGGCACGTGCCAACGTCCGAGGCGTGGTCGTGAGATCGATCACCTGGCGGCCCGGCGAGACGATCAAGGTATGCTTCCGCGCCGGCTCGCCCAAGGCACGCGCGCGTGTCGCCAAGTTCGCAAACGAGTGGATGAACTACGCCAACGTCGTGCTCGACTTCGGCGACAAGGACAATCCGCGCTCCTGCCAGGGCGACAACAGCGAGGCGATCAAGATCGACTTCGTCGAGAAGGGCGCAGCTGCCGGCTACTGGTCGCAGGTTGGCACCAACAGCCGCAAGGTCGCGCACTCGATGAACCTTGGCGACATCGGTCGCGACGAGCTGCCGTTCCCCGAGGCGGAGGCGCGCCGGCTCACCATGCACGAGTTTGGACATGCGCTCGGCATGCTGCACGAGCACCAGAGCCCGAAGGGCAATTGCGGCGTGGAGTACCACGAGGAGGCCTTGCTGGCGTATGGGGCGCTGCTCGGCTGGTCGCGCGAGAAGGCGCTCAGCAACTTCATCCCGTATTCGGAGTCCGCTGAGCTCAACGCCAGCGAGGTCGACCGCAGGTCGATCATGCACTACAGCCTGCCGCCCTGGATCTTCAAGGCTGGGCAGAACAGCCCCTGCTTCGTGCGACCGAACTACGAGATCTCGGATGGCGACAAGGCCTTCATGGGCCGGATCTATCCGAAGGCCGAGGTGGTGGCGACGCGCAGCGTCGCGCAACCCTCGGCTAGCCAGCGGCGCACTGCGCTGATCGAGGAGTATCGCGGCCAGCTGCACAAAGCCGGCGTCGAGAAAGGCAAGGCCGATGAGCTGGTCAAGCAGTTCTCGGCGACCCTGCCGGCTCCGTAGCGATGGCCGGCGGTTTGCCGGGGGCACGCAAACCGCCTGCACCAGCTCCGCTGCAGGTAGGGTGCATATACCAAGCCGGCAGGCGACACTTGTGTGCGGCCGGCTGCCCGGTTAACCGCGACGAGCTGTTCACTTACTTGCGGGGAGCCTTGCATGCCGCGCACCATCTGGCGCTATGTCCTGCCCACTCTGACGGTGTTTGCGGCCGGCCAGGCCAGGGCGCAGACGCCGCCTGCCGACATCGTCAAGAAGATCTACGACCGGGCCATCGTATTTTGCAACGGCGCGGATGTGGCGCCGCCCTACACCGACAAGTTCATGCGCGAGGTGTTCGACAAGCCGGTCGCCGACCGCTATCTGACGCGCCTGCACAAAAGCCAGGTCGATTTCGACATCTTCATCGACGGGCAGGACTGCAAGCTGAGCAACCTCGCCATCGAGCCGCTGGACAGGACCGCAGCCACAGCCGTTGTGCGGGCGCAGTTCCAGAACTTCGACGCGGCCCGCGCCATCGACTTCGAGTTCCACCAGTCGGATGGTGCGTGGCTGATCTCGGACATGCGCTATCGGCATCGCCCGTTCACGCTGCGCCGCTATCTGAAGCTGAAGCCGCGCACCTGATGGCAAACTACGCTGGCGCTTGCGCAAGGAACGTCGCGACTTCGACAAGTCTGCGCTATATGTTGCCGTCAGTTTCGCACGTGGAGACGAGCATGCCCAAGATGTCGGACAACCGCCGTAAGCGCATCCAGGCCAAGCAGCGCAAGGCGACCAACGCGCTGAAGCGCGCGACCAAAGCCGCCAAGCGCGAGCGCAACAGCGCCAAGGCGGGCTAACGCCTTCACGCACGAACGCATGCGCCGGGCCGGCGACCGGGTGCCGGGCAGCGGGCTGGTTGATATTGGCCCGCAGGGTGGGGCAAGCGCGGCATAGCGTCGATGGAAAGGCGGTGCCTGCATGGCGACTTGGCTTGCTCGCGTGCATTTCCCGGATTGCCAGGTGCGCTATGCAAGGTACTCGACCGTGGTGGAGGAGGTGTATGACGAGCTCTTCGAGCATTGCCGCGCCAAGAACGAGACGGACGCATTAGGCGACCTGTGCCATCGGGGCGAGGTCAGCGGCGAGCCGGCGCCCGTCGACCGGGGCAAACCGCTGTCGGAGCCGGGCAACATCGTGCCCGTGCGGATCGAGGTCGAGCCCGACGGCATGACTTGGCCAGCGCTTTACTGCCCGCGGCAGAAACGGATCGTCGGCCCGCATTCCAAATTCTTCGCCGACACCCTGCAGCAAAACTTCAACCTGGTTGTGCGGAGCAATCAGCTGCATCTCGTTCATGCGTGGGCGGTGACGCCGCCAGCCGGAAAGGGGCGTCGTAGGGGCGGGGAGAAATCCAACCGCCGGGACCTGACGCTCTGCGCAGAGCCGGCGGTCGGTGAGGTCATTGCTTTTCTACGCACCTATTACCCGGGCAAACCCGACCATGTGTCGCAGCCGGCGCCGCGCAATCTCTACGGCGAATGGAGCGATGGGCGCATTTGCCGGCGCTGTCTGCTGCACGAGCAGGCGCTGAACCCGCGCGGTTAAGGGTTCATGGCGGTTGTGGAACTAGTCCTCGTAGTCGATCGACAGCGAGACGATTGGCATGCGGGTTTGCGTCTGACCCGAGCCCTCCCAGACAACTCCAGAAAGGGGCTTTTGCTGGTGGACGATTTTGGCGTTGGGGTTGGCTTGGCGCCATTGCGCCAACCGCTTGTCGGCTGCAGCCATGCTCCCAGCCACAAAGGTCTTTGACTTCTTCGCATTGGGCCTGTGGGTTAAGGGCTCCGGCGTTGGCGATTCGCCCGACCGCCGGTTGCATGTGCGGCTTCGCTGATCCGATGGGCCTGGCATCGGACTGCGCCGTCCTGCAGGCCGTTGCCTTGGTTGTTCCTGGAAAACCGACGCTCTGGCGCTGTGTCGGCAGACCACTATGCGAACAGAAAAAACTCAAGTAGAGCCCAGCCACCATGCTTTTGCCCCACTCTATCCACAGGACGCAGTGGAACCTGCTTGTCGCTGAAGGGGTTGATCCGGCGGTGGGCATCGAAAGCAACGGGAACTCTGCCATGAAGCTTGGCACACGCCTGATACGAATTTGCCTGTTTGCCGCGCTTGCATTTGCCTGGCAGGCTGTCCCCGCCAGCGCCCAGCTGTTTTGGGATTGGGGTGGCAAGGAGGATGTGGCCTCCAGCGGCAAAGAGGTTGTCCGCTTCAGTCCACAATACCAGCCGGGTCACATTGTGGTGAGCTTCGGTGACCGGCGGTTGTACTACGTGCATGCGCCGGGTGAGGCCATCAGCTATCCGATCGCAATTCCCCGCGAGGAGGATCGCTGGGAAGGGGCCACGACCGTGACGAACAAGCGGGTCAATCCGTCCTGGACACCAACGCCGACCATGGTGGCGGAGAATCCGCGGCTGCCGCGCTGGGTGCCGGGCGGACATCCGATGAATCCGCTGGGTGTGCGTGCGCTCTATCTGGGCGCGAGCACCTATCGAATTCACGGCACCGATGCGCCCTGGACGATCGGCACGGCCGTCTCGAAGGGCTGCATCCGCATGTATAACCAGGATGTGTTGGACCTCTATCCGCGCGTGCCGATCGGGGCACCGGTTACGGTCACGTGGGATCGCTTCGGATCGGAAGGCGGTGGCTATGCCTCGGCTCGGGCGCCGGCACGCGGCCCGGCCCTGCGCGAGATGCGATCGTCGGATCTTCCGAACCGGTTTTGATGCCCAGGTCTGGCGGCGCTCACCCTGCGCCTGCAGCGGGCCAATCCAAGCGGCCGAGCGCGAGCACAAACAGTTGCTAGGTTGGGCTGGTTAGAGGTGCGACCGGGGCGTTGGCGGTGCCCTACCGCGGCATATGCCAGACACCCGCTGCAGCAACGCCATCGACGCTGGCGCGCTGTCGCACTCGATAGTCGCTTCGTTATTGGCGAGCTGGGCTCGTGGCGCTGCCTCCTTGAGAGGCAAGAAAACCGCAGGCACTTACCCGCGCTTCCTCCATATTTGCCAAGCAAGGTGCGTTGCAAAGCAACGTACCATTGAGGAGGCCCGCGTCATGAAGCCGATCATCAACCTCGACGACATCGCCGCGTTCGAGGACATCGAAGCGAACGGCGTCTACACGTCAAAGCGCGCGCTGTTCAGCGCGGGCATCGGTGCCCGGCAACTCGGCTACAACTTGACAGTGCTGCCGCCCGGAAAGGTGCAGTGTCCGTTTCACGTGCATCGCGGCGAAGAGGAGATGTTCCTGATCCTGCAAGGCGAGGGTGAACTGAGGTTCGGCGACAAGCGCTATCCGATCCGCAAGCACGATGTCATTGCCTGTCCGACGGGCGGGCCGGAGGTGGCGCACCAGATCATCAATACCGGCAAGACCGATATGCGATACCTGTCGCTATCGACACTGGCCGAGATCGACGTGTGCGAGTACCCCGATTCGGGAAAGGTTTCGCTCGTGACCGGGCGCCGGGGCGAGCCGGGCTTGCACAAGATCTTTCGGGCCGAGACCACGGTCGACTATTACGATCGCGAACAGCCCTGAGTGAGGCCTCACCGGGGTAGCTTCAGTGCCAGAGCGCGGCGCCGTTGGCCTCGTCGCCTTCGCCGTCGATGCGACACATGGCGACCGGATGGGCCGGGCACTGCCTCAGTGCGGCCGCTTCGCTGGATACTGCCAACAAGCGTAACTCGAGCTGCTCGTTCACCACCAGCAGATCGGCGACCTCCAGCTCCTTAGCGGCCAGCTTCTCGGCGAGGATCTGGTTGGCTGACTTCATTGCATGGTCCTCCGTACGCTTGTCATTTCGGGGCATGGCGGGGCGGGGTGTATCAACCCCAGACAGGTGGCCGGCCGGCCCGCTTGGCGCAGCCATCGCATCTGGCATGCCAACAAGGCCGTACTCACCCGATGTGCGGGTACCGCAAAGCACATGCACCGTCGCAAGCGACAGCCTAAGTCGCGGACGCCTTGCCCTCCCTCAAGGGGCAGGTACCGCAGCGTCGGCGCGCGGGCTAAAGGGGTTCGCGGAACTTGTTGGTGATGGGGTAGCGACGATCGCGGCCGAAGTTGCGGGCCGTGATCTTGACGCCCGGCGCTGCCTGCCGCCGTTTGTATTCGGCGATGTAGAGCAGCCGCTCGACCTTCTTGACGATGTCGGGCGCATGCCCGCGTGCGACGATGTCGGCGAGCGGCATCTCCTTCTCGATCAGGCATTCCAGGATGTCGTCCAGCACTTCGTAAGGAGGCAGCGAGTCCTGGTCGGTCTGGTTGTCGCGCAGTTCGGCGGTCGGCGGGCGGGTGATGATGTTGTCGGGGATCACCAGGCCGCGCGGTCCCTTGGCCCCTTTTGGCAGGTGCGCATTGCGCCACCGCGACAGGGCATAGACCTGCATTTTGTAGAGGTCTTTAATGGGGTTGAAGCCGCCGTTCATGTCGCCGTAGATGGTGGCGTAGCCGACCGACATCTCGCTCTTGTTGCCCGTCGTCACAACCATGCCGCCGAACTTGTTGGAGATGGCCATTAGCGCTGTGCCGCGTACGCGCGACTGGATGTTTTCCTCGGTGATGTCGGGCGCGCGGCCGTCAAACAGCTTGGCGAGCACCTTGCTGAAGCCTTCCACGGGTTCAGCGATCGGCACGATATCGTAGCGCACGCCCAACGCCTTGGCACATTCGGCCGCGTCGTTGAGGCTAACGTTGGACGTGTAGCGATAGGGCAGCATCACGCAGTGCACGCGCTCGGCGCCCAGCGCGTCGGTGGCAAGCGCAGCGACCAGTGCAGAATCGATGCCGCCCGAGAGGCCGAGCACGACACCGGCAAAGCCATTCTTGTCGACGTAGTCGCGCAGGCCCAGCATGCAGGCGTGGTAGGCGGCCGATTCCTTGTCGTCGACGGACGCGCGTAGGCCCTGCTCGCAGCGCCAGCCGCCGTTGCTGCGCTGCATGGTGACGAGCGTGATCGCCTCCTCCCACGCCGGCATCTGCACGGCGAGCGTGCAATCGGCGTTGAGCACGAAGGAAGCGCCGTCGAACACCAGCTCGTCCTGGCCGCCGACCTGGTTGACGTAGAGCAGCGGCAGGCTGGTCTCGGTGACGCGGGCCACCGCCACGTTCATCCGCAGGTCGGGCTTGGGCCAGTCGAAAGGCGAGCCGTTGGGCGAGATCAGGAACTCCGAGCCCGTCTCCTGCAGGCACTCGCACACTTCGTCCTGCCAGATGTCCTCGCAGATCGGCACGCCGATGCGCACGCCGCGGAAACTGACCGGCCCCGGCATAGGGCCGATGTCGAACACGCGCTTCTCGTCGAACACGCCGTAGTTCGGCAGATCGACCTTGAAGCGCACGCCCTGCACGCGGCCGCCGTCGAGCAGCGCCGCCGCGTTGTAGAGCTTGCCGTCCTCGGCCCAGATGCTGCCGACCAGCACGCCGGGGCCGCCATCGGCGGTGTCCTTGGCGACCGCCTCGACGGCCGCGCGAGCGGCTGCCGCAAAGGCCGGCTTGCGCACCAGATCCTCGGGCGGATAGCCGGTGATGAACAGCTCGGGCAGCACGATGAGATCGGCGCCCTCGGCAGCGGCCTTGGCGCGCGCCTGGCGCAGCTTCTCGGTGTTGCCCTTCAGGTCGCCGACCGTCGGGTTGAGCTGGGCGAGGGCGATTTTGAGCGTATCGGTGATTGCATCCGGCATGACTGGACATTAGGGCTTGCGGCCGGATTCGTGCAACGCGGCAGATAGCAGGGCAGGGGAGCAGAGGACGCGTGTCGGCGGGTTTGGCAACCATACTGGGCGCAGGGGCCATCCTGCTGTGGGCAACGCTTGCCACCCTGACGGTGCTGACGGGTGTCATCCCGCCGTTCGAAACCACGGCCCTTGCGTTCGCGATCGGGGCCAGCGTGGTGGCCTTGGCGGCCGTGGCGCGAGGGCGGGCGCACCTAATGCGGCCGACACCGGCCTCGCTGGCATTGGGCGTCTACGGACTGTTCGGCTACCACTCGCTGTACTTCGCGGCCCTGCGACTGGCGCCGCCGGCGGAGGCGCAGCTGATCTGCTCGCTGTGGGCACTGTTGATCGTGCTGTTGTCGGGGCTGCTGCCGGGCAACCGTCTGCGCCCGAGCCATGTGGTTGGTGCCCTGCTCGGCCTGCTGGCGGCCTCGCTGCTGGTGTGGCCCAAGCTGGGAGCGGGTACCGCCGATGCGCGCAGCGTGCTGGGTTTCGCGTTGGCGTTCGGTTGCGCGCTGGTGTGGTCGAGCTATTCGGTGGCGTCGCGGCTGTTCGCGGCGGTGCCGAGCGAGAGTGTCGCGGTTCCGTGTCTTTTGACCTCGGTGCTGGCCTTCATCTGCAGCTGGCTGTTTGAGCAGTGGATTTGGCCGGATGGCGCCGTCGCCTGGCTGGCGCTTGCGGCGCTGGGGCTTGGTCCGGTGGGGGCGGCCTTCCTGCTGTGGGACATCGGCATGAAGAACGGCGATGTGTCGCTGCTGGGCGTTCTGTCCTATGCGTCGCCGATCGTGGCGACGGCGCTGCTGGTGGCGCTGGGGCTGGCGGCGCCGACGTGGGCGCTGGCGGCGGCGTGCGGCTTGATGGTGCTGGGTGCGGTGCCTGCCACACGCTACGGCTGAGTGCCCGGGGCGCTCTATGCCACGTCCTTGCGCAGAAAGGTGACCGGCAGCAGATGGCCCGGCGCGAACGCCTTGGCGCCGCGCGAGGTGACTTGGTAGCCGTGGCGTTCGAAGAAGGGCACTGCTTCGATCGTGGACCAGGTGGCGAACTGGCGGAAGCCCGAGCGATGCGCGCGTGCCTCGATCTCCGCCAGCAGGCGGCGGCCGATGCCGAAGCGCGGATGGCGCACGAATACGGGTCCGAGGCGGGCGATGCCGACGGGTTCGCGGCCGGGATGCCAGGCGGCCGAGCCGACCAGCTCGCCGTCGAGCCAGGCCCCGACGATCTCTTCCTCCATTACGAGGTCGGTGTAGGCGGGGGAGTAGATCAGCCGGATCAGGGCGGCGGCCTGCTCGTCTGACACTGACGCGGCGGTCTGCGCGATGAGCGTCTTGGCGTACAGGTAGCGCAGCGCCGAGAAGTCATCGATGTCGATGGGCGCCAGGTCAATCAGACCTGCGATTCGGTCGGAGCCGATGGTCTCGGCGGGCGTCATGCGCAGCTCTCGTCAGGCGGACGCCGGGCCTAGCGCGGGTCGAGGCGAGCCGTTGAGCCTTTGCCGGTCGGCGTGGCCGGGGCGTCGGCTTTGCGGTCGCCAGTCAGTTGCGCGTTGTATTCGGCTTCCTTGCACGAGCAGCCCTGCACAAACTCCTTGCGGTAGCGCCAGGCGGTCTTCAGGCCGGTGTAGGGCTGCTGCGTGTTGACCGAAACCATCTGCTCCACCGCCCCGCCGGGATTTTGGTGGTAGAAGAGATCGGCCGGGGCAGCGCATTGCGACTGGCAGAGCTCGGCGTCCCGCTGGAAGTGGTTGGGCAGGGTCGAGAAGCTGACCGGGAAGTAGTAGCCGTCGCACAGGCGTACGCACAGCGTGCGGTAGGTGGCGAACGGCAGGTTGCCGAACTGATTGCCGCCTCCGCGCGGTGCCTCAGAGGGTTCCTCGCCCCATAGCATCGCGAACGGGTTCTTGGAGGAGTCGCGCCGGCGCGCCTCCTGCGAATACTGCTGGCCGCAGCCGTTGCGGGCCAGCTCGCGGATGATGTCGTCCTGGAAGGAGCGGTCGCGCGTGCCCAGGATCTGGCTGCGCTGAGCATCGAGATCGGCGAGCTGGCGCTTGATGTTCTCGACGTCGCTGGCCAGCTGCTTGCAGCGTGGGGTATTGCGCAGCGTCTTGGCGAACAGGAAGGTGTCGTAGCAGTCAGCGCGGGTCAGTCCGTTCTGCGCCTGCTGGTAGTTGCGATCGAGCGTGCGCATGTCGTTCTCGAGGCGCGGCAGCTGGTCGCGGTTCTGCGCGCCGCCTTGGGTCTCGGCCACCAGCCGTTGCTCGAGCTGGAGGCAGATGTTGCTTGTCGAGCGTGCGCCGTAGCCGCCCTGCTGTCCCTGGTTCTGATAGGGACCTTGCTGGTAGGGTCCCTGACCCGATCCGGCGGGCCCGCCCGGTCCGGTTGCACCTCCAGGGCCGCCCGGTCGAAGCGGCTCGCGAGGGATGGGCCGCTGCTCCTGCTGCGACCAGGGCCACCAACCTTGCGCCAGTGCATCGGCGAACGAGAAACTGAGTGCGGCGGCCATGGCGCCGGCGATGGCGAGCATCCGCATGCCGCGCTCGGAGCATATGCCCTTCGGCTGGTCCGTTTGCTGGTCCCTGCGCATCTGGAAAATCTCAGCCTCCCCAGGCGCCAAGCGGCGCTGATTCTTGAGAACTTTCCGGCGTAATTATGGGATTGTTGCGGCAGGGGGTCAATCGCGCTCGGACCAATATCCCATCGCCTTGACGTTGGCCGGGAAACCGCCGATAAGGCGCGCCATGCAGGGCCTGTGCACACCCGCCGTCAACATTTGGTGCGGCATTATTGCAACGAGCTAGCTAGGAGCTGGCGCGGCCTGCTTTCTTTGCCCTCATCGAGACAGAGAAACGCCCGCCAGCGGCGAGGCTGACACTAGTTGTCTTGAGGGGATATCGTGACGCTCACGCTCTACAACACGCTGACGCGCAAGAAGGAGAGGTTTGAACCTCTCGATCGCAACAACGTGCGCATGTATGTGTGCGGGCCGACCGTCTACGACTATGCCCACATCGGCAATGCGCGGCCGGTGATCGTGTTCGACGTGTTGTTCCGGCTGCTGCGCCGCATCTACGGGGCCGACCACGTCACCTACGCGCGCAACATCACCGACGTCGACGACAAGATCAACGCGCGCGCGGCCGAGCAGTATCCGACCCTGCCGCTCAACGAGGCGATCCGCAAGGTCACCGAGGCGACCACGCGGCAGTTCCATGAAGATGTCGCCGCGCTTGGCGTCTTGGCGCCGACGCATGAGCCGCGCGCCACCGAGTACATCCGCCGCACCGACAAGGCCGAGGACATGGTGCGGCTGATCGAGACGCTGGTGCGCCGCGGCAATGCCTACGTCGCCGAGGAGCACGTGCTGTTCGACGTGGCCTCCATGCCCGACTACGGGCGTCTCGCCAACCGCAGCCCGGAGGAGATGGAGGCGGGCGCGCGCGTCGACGTTGCCCCCTACAAGAAGGGGCCGACGGACTTCGTGCTGTGGAAGCCGTCCAAGCCCGGCGAGCCCTCCTGGCTGTCGCCGTGCGGGATTGCCACGCCAGGCCGGCCCGGCTGGCACATCGAGTGCTCGGCGATGGCGGGTGCCCTATTGGGGCGGACGTTCGACATCCACGGCGGCGGCATCGATCTGGTCTTTCCCCATCATGAGAACGAGCTCGCCCAGAGCCGCTGCGCCCACGGCACGCCGGTGATGGCCAACGTGTGGATGCACAATGGCTTCCTGCAGGTCGAGGGCGAGAAGATGTCGAAGTCCCTCGGAAACTTCGTGACGATCAACGAGCTGCTGGCGATGCGGAAATTCGGCAACCAGCCATGGCATGGTCGGGTGATCCGTTTTGCCATGCTCGGTACGCACTACAGGCAGCCGATCGACTGGACGGTGGAGCGGCTGGTGCAGGCGCGTTCTACGCTGATGGATTTCGCCAGCTTCCTGCACGAGGCGCCTGTCGCTGCCGAGCCGCATGCGGAGATGATTGCTGCGTTGTCGGACGATCTCAACACGCCGAGCGCAATGTCGATCATTCATGGCGTGGCCAAGTCGGCGCAGCGCAATGCGCAGGCGGCGGCACAGCTGAAGGCCAGTCTGCAGTTTCTCGGCGTCTACGACAACGAGAAGCAGGCGGACTTTGCTGTGGGCTATGCAGCTGCCAACGTCGATGCGTCCCGGGTCGAGGCGCTCATTGCTGCCCGCAACGCGGCGCGCAAGACCAAGAACTTCAAGGAGGCCGATCGCATCCGCGATGAGCTGTCCGGTTTGGGCATCCAGCTGAAGGATGCGAAGGACCCGGCGACGGGCGAGATCGAGACGAGTTGGGAAGTGAAGCGATGAGCGCGCCCCGTGTGTCGTCCTCGGGCTTGTGCCGAGGACCCAGCTTTCAAGTGGCTTCAGCGTTTGCAGATGCAGGGATGGCCGGGACCCCCCGGGATGAGCTCGAGGGATTACAGCGTGTTGCGGCGCTCGATCTTTTGTGGAGATGTGACCTGGGTTCCCGCCTGCGCGGGGATGACGACATTGGCGAGGCCAGTATGACCAACAATGATCCCAATGCGCGGCCGCCGTTTCGCGAGCACCCTTACTATTATCCGATCCTTAAGGGCGTGG